>Ga0206679_10000520_pt1 | contig 31889 bp, 25 predicted proteins | sample M110012015metaG_FD_155464 | JGI IMG/M metagenome (GOLD analysis project Ga0206679, IMG submission 155464) | Ammonia-oxidizing marine archaeal communities from Monterey Bay, California, United States - M1 100m 12015 | ecosystem: Environmental > Aquatic > Marine > Intertidal zone | place: USA... | reverse complement strand
CTGAAGATGAATACTATCGGCGGAATCAATGGGATAGTTCTGCAGGCCGACTCGATCGATGATGGCCAGGGCGATCAAGGCCATTATGCCTTGACCATTAGGTGGAATCTCGTGCAACTGGTAGTCTCCAAGCCGCTGAGAAATAGGAGCTACCCATTCTGCCTCGTGTTTACTGAAATCATCAAGGTTGAAGGGGGCGTTATGACGTTGCGCATCGGCGACCATTAACTCGGCCAGGTGGCCGTTGTAAAAATCGATGCCTTTACTATTGGCAATACTCGCCAATGTTCTTGCATGGTCCGGCAGGCGCACACGCTCACCTGGCTCCGGGGCTCTACCCAGCGGCAGGAAGGTATTATTGAAGGCATCGAAGTCCGCGTAGGTGCTTTCAGCAAGCTTCCAGTAATAGGCGGTTTTTGGCCCTACCTGATAGCCGTCCTCAGCGTACTCGATCGCTGGCTGAAACAGGTCCGCGAAAGGTAGTTGCCCAAACCGGTCGGATAGTGCCATCCAGGCACTGACTGCTCCTGGGACGGTGACCGCTAGCCACCCCAGACGTGGCATTCGAGTCAAACCAGTAAAGAAGTCGGTATTTAGGTTTGTCGGTGATCGACCTGAAGCATTCAGGCCATGAAGTTTCTGACCATCCCAAATCAAGGCGAATGCATCGCTGCCTATACCATTATTGTTAGGTTCGACTACGGTGAGGCAGATGGCTGTCGCTAGAGCGGCATCGACCGCATTTCCTCCAGCCTTTAGCGCAGCGAGACCCGCCTGAACGGCTAGCGGTTGCGATGTCGCCACCAAATTGCGGGCAAAAACAGGTGAACGGGCTGAAGCATAAGGTTGGTCCCAGTTAAAGTTATTCATTTAAAACGCTTCCTGCAAAAGGCTTCCTGCAAAAGGCTTCCTGCAAAAGGCTAAGGCTAAACCTTGGATGCCGATTAGTGACTGAGCAACGGTTTTGGTTCTAATGCGCCAAATTACCTAAGCCTAAGTGATTGGCAGTCGTTGTCATAGCAGATTTTAGTTTTACCATAGGCTGCTGAGACGTTGCTGTCTGTAAAGCCGGTGGTAACGGCCCTTAGCCTCCATGAGTTGTTCATGATTGCCTTCTTCAATGATGCGCCCTTGCTCTACGACTAAAATTCGGGTGGCGTTCCTGATGGTTGATAAGCGATGCGCAATCACTACGCTGATCCGACCTTGAAGTAGAGCTTTCAGGCCGGTTTGCACATGTTGTTCTGTCAGCGTATCAACTGATGAGGTGGCTTCGTCCATGATAAGAATTTTAGGGTCTGCCAGGATTGCCCGGGCAAAAGAAATGAGTTGCTTTTGGCCCGCGGAGAGACTTGAACCAGACTCACCTATCTGCGTCGCATAACCGTCGGGCATATCCTTGATGAAATAGTGCGCGCCTGCCTGTTTGGCTGCGTTTACTATTTGATCGTGGCTAGCATGCAGGTTTCCATACAGAATGTTGTCTTCGACTGTTCCGGCAAAAACATGTGAAGACTGCAGCACGATACCGAGATTTGACTGGAGAAAATTCAGTCCGCGTTCTCGATAGTCAACGCCGTCAAGCAGGATTTTGCCTGTGGTTGGCTCATAAAAACGGCACAATAAACTGATCAGGGAGGTTTTCCCGCTTCCGGTAGAGCCAACGATAGCGATGGTTTCGCCTTTATTTATAGTCAGGTTAATGTCTTGTAATACGGGCCCGCCGACGGCGTAGGAAAAGCCTACCTGGCGGAATTCAATCTGGTTAATATTATTGCTCAGACCGTCTTCAGCCAGCGTTTGATTGTTTTGCTTCTGTAATCGAGCTTTTACCTCTGGGGAATCTTCAATTTCGGATTTTGCGGCTATCAGACTCATTATCCTCTCGGCAGAAGCTTGGGCCATCTGCATTTCAGCAAACCAATGGGCCATTTGCTCGATCGGCTCAAAAAAATGTCGACTGTAGGTCAAAAAGGCGATTAAGGTACCTACTGAAATCACTCCCCAGCCTAGTTCAACCCCACCGATCACTAGCGCGATACCCGATGCCAGCGACCCCAGCGTCATCACCATGGGTAGATACAGGGCTGCCTGGACCGCGTTCTGCACAGAGGATTCATACATCTGGTCGGTCAGGCCGCCAAATTGCTGAAGGTTTTCCGCCTCGGTCACGAATGTTTTGCTAGTCGCAACTCCCATGATGTTTTCATTATAGGACCCGGTTATGCGTGAATTTGTTTTTCTAACCTGGCGCGCGCTTTTTAATATTCTTGACTGGAAAAACAGGCTGATCCAGACCAGTAGAGGCAGGGTGGTAAGAACCACTAGGGCCAGTACAGGTTCCATAAAGAGCATTGCTCCAGCGATGCCCGTCATGATGGTGATGCTCCAGACAAAATCAAGAATACCCCAGGCTAGAATGTCTGATAATCGCTCGCAGTCTGATGTCATTCTTGCCATAAGCCAACCTACGGGACGATAATCGTAGTAGGAAAAAGACAGATTTTGCAGGTTCTTAAAACCGTCTCGCCGAATATCATGGCTGATATGGCTCCTCAACTTACCCCCAAACCAGAGAAAACCAATCACGGCTAGAGCCAGGGCCAGACAGAATCCCGCATAGATACCTGCATAACGGAAGAGGTCGATGGCAATACCTTTTTCACTGATTTCGTCAATGACACCTCGAGTAATCAAAGGAAAGGCAATTTCACAGATCGCGACTACAAAGGCACAGCAAGCCAGGTAGATTACGTCGGTGCGGTAATAAGTTGCATACGCCAGCAGTTGCTTCCAAATGCCCAGGTTAACTCGCGCTGGTTTACTGCTCGACTCAAATTCATCACCATAGTTTTCGTCGTCAAAGTAAGCATCACTCATTCTGGGAGTTCCGTGGTTGCAATCGTCAGCATCGTTTCGCTTTGTTCTATATCGCTTTGTTCTATATCGCTTTGTTCTATATCGCTTTCGATAGCCCCCTGAATATGACAAAGTTTCTGGTAGACGCCGGCTTGTTTGGAGAGGGTCTCGTGATTCCCCTGTTGGATGATCTGTCCGGAATCAAGGACAAAAATTCGATCGGCATGCATCACGGAAGATAACCGGTGGGCAATGATGATGGTGGTCTGGTGATGCTGTTGATTTTTAAGTGCCGCTAATATTTTCGCTTCTGTATCCGTATCAACTGCAGATAATGAGTCATCAAGAATGAGAATAGGCGGCTGTTTAACCAGCGCCCGCGCGAGCGCAATTCTTTGTCGTTGCCCGCCTGATAAGGTAACACCGCGTTCACCCACCATAGAGTCATAGGCCCTGGGAAATTTTAGAATCGAATCATGAATTTGCGCTGCCATGGTGGCCGCCTGGATTTCATCCTCGCTCGCCTGGCGCCTTCCTAGGATGAGGTTTTCTCTGATTGAAGCTGCAAACAGGAAAGGTTCCTGCATGACGATACTCATCTGGTTCCTGGCATATTTCCGACCGAGTTCGCTGAGTTCATACTGGTCGAGGAAAATAGAGCCCCTCTGGTAGTCGTGAAGCCTGAGCAATAACTGTACTATTGTTGATTTACCTGAGCCAGGTGGGCCCAAGAAGGCGACTGTCTCGCCGGCCTGAATTTGCAGGGACATATTATCAATAATGGGTTGGCTGCCTTCATGACAGAAGCTGACATCTTTAAGGACAATATCTCCTTTCAAACGGTGTTGGGGCGAGAGTTCGTTTTGGGATTCTATGGGCTCTTCGAGGATTTTGGAAACCCGGCCAAGGGCCACTACGGCTTTGCTGGTGTCCGTCAGCACACGGCCCATATGCCGAATTGGCCAGATAATCATGCTTTCATAGGTGATGAACGCGAATAAGGTGCCGACTGTCAACTCTCCAGCGATCGTCCAACTGGCTCCGGCAATGAGAAGTAGGCCGATTTGGCCTAGGCAGATAAAATCACTGAAACCATAATAGCCACCTAACAAGCGCATCAGGCGTTTATTTTCTTCTCTGAACAAGGCATTACTTTCTGCAAACTTCTCGATTTCGTAATCCTGCCTGGCAAATGCTCTTACCACCCGGATACCAGTCAGGTTCTCCTGCAATACGGTAGTTAATCTGGCTTCACTTTCATCGACGCGGGTGAAAACTGATTTAACTTTCTGAAAAAATAAAATAGCACTGAAGAACAGAAGCGGCATACTGGCCAGTGACAGCCAGGCCATTTTAGGGTGCAGCGAGAACAGGATCGGGGTAACGACCAGTAGCATTAGTATTGCCCTGGCGATTTCAATGACCTGACCACTGAGGAAGACGCGGAATGTTTCAACATCAGAGGTGCACCTCTGTATCAGGTCGCCGGTATCAGCATTGTTATGAAACAGGATGGGCAAGTGATTTAGATGGTTTAACAATCTGTCCCTGAGCCGTCGTGCGATTCCTTCTGATGCTGAGGCAATCCAATAACCCCTGAGATAGAAGAATACGCCAGCCAGGGCCGTCAGCAAGATGGAAATCGTCGCTGAAACCAGCAGCAGAGCCAGAGTTTGATTGTCCTGATTATCACCAGTGTAAGCAGCGCTGGCTAACATGGTTAGCCAGTTGCCCGCAGTACTGGGCTCTTTTATGAGAATGTCCAGAGCAGTTCGTGAAATTAAAGGCAACATGAAAAGAAAAATATAACTGATTACCATCGCTACAATAGCGAGCAGGTAAGGTTGTCGAAAACCCAGGGAAATACTTAAGAAGAGTTGTTTAGGCATCTTTTTGTACGGCCATACAAGCTAACTGTTGCAAGTGCAGTGTCCCAGTGCCAGCGTTATTCAGCGATCAATTTCGAAGAATTTATCCAAACCGGCTCGCTAACGAAAACACCGGATAAAAGGAGCCTGATGATGCCACTTATTCGGAAAAAATCAAAGTCAGTAGCGGTTGTTTGTATAGCCGCTAGCCGTCTAGTGCTGGTATAGTTGGCAAAGTTTCTGTAAAAGATTGATCGGTGGTGATGTCGTTATGAGGTGGCATTCAAACCTTAGCTCAATTCTTAGCAGCAAGAGCTAAGAGATCAGTACAGTAGTATTCAGTTGAAGGGAGAGTTTAATGAAATTGTATAATTCGGTAGGTCCTAATCCAAAGGTAGTACGGATGTTCATGGCGGAACTGGGCGTAGAGCTCGAGCAGCAGAAAATTGACATTATGAAGGGAGAGAATAGGCAAGCAGCTTACCTGGCGATAAACCCGGGAGGTCAGTTACCTGCTCTAGAACTTGATTCAGGCATGGTGATTAGCGAGATTACGGCGATCTGCGAATATCTGGATGATAGTCAAGGTCATACTAGTCTTATCGGTACCACAGCTGATGAGCGGGCAGAAACCAGAATGTGGGTTCGCAGGATAGATCTTGGTATTGCAGAAAATCTGGCCAGCGGCTTTCGCTCCTCGGAGGGCTTGGACATGTTTAAAGATAGAATGACCTTGGTTCCCCATGCTGCGGCAGATTTTAAAGCGCTCGCCCAGGAGAAGTTGACCTGGCTCGATGGCCTCATGGAAGGGAAATCCTTTGTCTGTGGGGACAGGTTCAGTCTTGCCGATGTGATGTTATTTGTGTTTCTCGAATTTGGTGGGCAGGTAGGACAGCCAATGAATGCTGATAATGGCAATATTGCAGCGTGGTTCGCAAGGGTTCAATCCAGAGCCAGTGCATCTGCCTGATTTTTGCTGCTAAGGTTGCGAGTATCATGTTCCAGGGAATGAATTTTTCGCCGGCTTCTTTACCTTCCTCAGTCGCTGGACTCAGGAAGGAAGTCCGGGCTTTCCTGACAGAAGAAACGGAGTGGCAACCAAATTCAGATTTCAATGCAGGTGCATCACCGGCGTTCTCAAAACGACTAGCGCAACAGGGTTGGATAGGTATGACCTGGCCAACGCGCTATGGTGGTGGCGGGAAGTCGTTTCTTGAGCGTTATGTGGTAACGGAAGAATTGCTGGCCGCTGGCGCGCCAGTCGGCTGTCATTGGATAGCAGATCGGCAGAGTGGACCACTGCTATTGAATTTTGGCACAGAAGAGCAGCGGCAAAAATTCCTGCCGGCCATCGTTTCGGGTGACTGTTTCTTTTCCATTGGCATGTCGGAGCCGGACACGGGGTCTGATTTGGCATCCATCAGGACCAGCGCGGTTAAAGTAGACGGCGGCTGGTGCTTGAATGGAAGTAAGATCTGGACCAGTGGGGCGCATTTGAATCACTATATGATCACACTTGTGAGAACGGCAGCCGTCTCTGAGAATCGTCATGCCGGTTTGAGCCAGTTCATCGTGCCTACTCGTGATCCAGGCGTAACGGTGCGGGGTATTGATAACCTGGCGGGTGAAAGTGATTTTAACCAGGTGTTTTTCGATGATGTTTTTATCGCCGATGAATTAGTGGTTGGGGAACCCGGTAATGGTTGGGCCCAGGTCATGAGTGAACTTGCTTATGAGCGCAGTGGGCCCGAGCGATTCCTCAGTGCCTTTCGGGTCCTGGCTGAATTCGTTCGCTGCCTGCAGTCCTCGTCAGATAAGCCACAGCGTATTTTGGCCGGTAGACTGATAACCCATCTGGTGACGCTGCGCAGGATGTCGATTTCAGTTGCTAATATGCTTGAAAATGGAGAAATGCCCGATACTCAGGCAGCATTAATCAAAGACCTGGGTAATACCTACGAGAGAATGGTACCAGAGCTGGTTCGATTACAGTTACCTGAGCAGCGATCACAGGCGCTAGCGGCAGCCCTGCAGGAATGTATTCTGCATGCTCCTTCATTCACCCTGCGCGGTGGGACGCGGGAAATTTTAAGAGGGATTATTGCCCGCGGCCTAGGGTTGAGGTAATTGATTTAATGCACGAAGACCAGATGCTTGTCGCCGACGCCGCAAACAGAATATTCACAGAAGAATGCCCTCCTGAAGTAGTAGAGCAAGCTGAAAGTGGTATCTATGCTACCGGATTATGGGAGATATTGAACACAAATGGCCTGTTACTGGCTGGCGTAGATGAAGCAAATGGTGGTTCCGGTGGTTCAATTATCGATGCCCTCATTATTCTGCGGGAAGCGGCTCGCAGGGCGGCACCACTGCCGTTGGCTGAAACTTTTATTGCTGGCCAGGTCTTGAATCATTTACAGCAGCCAATGCCTGCATTACCCATCACGCTAGTCCAGGGCAACTTTGAATTATCGCCAAGTGGACACTTAAACGGGGCTAGCTCGAGGGTCCCGTTTGGTCGCAACTGCCAGTCTTTTTTGATCGCAGTTAATGGTGCTAATAGGCAAGCTCCGCAAACTATTAGCCTCTGCCTGGTTGATGCCGGACAGGTCAGCATTGAGCAGGGTAACAATATCAGTGGCGAACCATGTGACCATCTTTCCATCGAGACTGAAGTGATCGAATCACATGTTTTCAATCTAGACAGACAATGGCTGAACTATGCTGAATTACTAGGAGCTGCCGGCCGGGCAGTGATGATGGCGGGTGCGCTCGAAGAAATGCTGCAATTGACTGTTGACTATGCGCTAGAGCGTCATCAGTTTGGTAAAGCCATCGCTAAATTTCAGGCAATTCAGCAGCAATTAGCTGTTTTTGCTGGAGAAGTTGCTGCCAGTAAGCGAGCGGCTGATACGTTGTTGGAAAGTGCTGAGCTCAATGCTCTGGATGTGGCGATTGCCAAGGCACGTATAGGGGAAGCCAGTGGGATCTCAGCTGAGATTGCGCATCAGGTTCACGGCGCGATCGGTTATACCCGAGAACATCGCTTGAATCAGTTAACCCGCAGGCTCTGGCAATGGCGTGACGAATTTGGTAATGAGAATTACTGGCAGCACTATGTCGCTGAAATCTTTCTGAATGATGCTGCTGGTGAGCTCTGGCAGGAGATAACCGAATTAAAAGTGTAAGGCCTGTATTTGATTTAGTTTTCAGCTGATTCTGACAGATGAAACTTCGACTCTAGTGCCACTGGCCCGTCCGTATATATCTTGCCTAAATCGACAAGCCTGATTGTAGCCGAGAGAACAGAGCGCGCTGCTGCCGGGTGAAGTGCTGGTTGGGTGTCTTTGTACATGATTGGCACCATTTCACTGATAGTCTGGCAGCCATTGGATAGACAAGTCATGATTTGCTGTTCTCTATCCAGTCTATGATCTATGAATGCACGCACAAACGGTTTGACGTCTGTAATACAGGTACCATGGGTTGGCCAGTAAACCTCGTCATCCCGGGACAGTAATTTGTCCAGACTCTCCATATAGGCAGTCATATCGCCATCTGGCGGGCCGATCACGCTGGTTGACCAGCCCATCACGTGATCTCCGGTGAGTAGCGCTTTTTCTTCGCGCAGAGCAAAGCAAAGATGATTGGAAGTATGCCCCGGAGTGTAAACTGATTCGACTGTCCAGCCGTCACCGTTAATGACATCACCGTCTCTGAGTTCCTGGTCGGGAGTGAAGTCCATATCTCCACCTTCTTCGATGGGGATGCCAGCTGCTATCTTCCCGGCACCGTGTGGTCCATAACCGTAGGTTGGGCATGCCCAGGCCAGCTTTAATGGCGCAGCTGCAGGTGAATGATCTGCATGTGTGTGGGTAATCAGGATATGAGTGACGGTTTCTCCTTCTAAAGCAGCCTGTAGTGCTTCTATATGTTCTGGGATCAGGGGGCCTGGGTCAACAACAGCAACGTTGCCGTGACCAATGATGTAGGTGCCCGTACCATTAAAAGTAAAACCTGAAGGATTTCTTGCAGTTACGCGTCGAAGCAGTGGCGAAACGGTTTCTATAGCTGCATATTCGAAGGAGTATTTGTAAACGTAGGGAATCGAAATGGGCATAATTATTTGCTCATGAATTAACAAGGGTTAGCGGATACCAAATTACCTGGTCAGGTCTAGAGAATAGGGTATTTGCAAACGACTGGATATGGTAGATGATAAGATAAATGTTAATTTCTGTTAAATTTCGTCACATGCTCAGCAAGAGGTGTTTATGTCGTTAGATTTAGATTCCGCCAACCGACTCATAGAGATTGGTATCGCACTTTCTTCAGAGAAAGATATTAACGTGTTAATGGAGAAAATATTGCTAGAGGCAATGGATCTCACTAATGCAGATGGCGGTACCTTGTACGTGCATGATGAGGCCAGCAGTTTGCGTTTCGAAATTATTAGGACTCGATCCCTGGATATTGCCCAGGGCGGCACCTCGGATAATGAGGTTTCTCTACCTCCTGTGCAGTTAACCGATGAAGAGGGTAACCCAAACCTGAAGAATATAGTTACTTTTGCGGCAATCAAGGGCGAGACTGTCAATATTGAAGATGCTTATGTGTCCAAAGATTTTGATTTTTCAGGCCCTAAAAAATTTGATGACTTGACCGGCTTCAGGTCTCAGTCCTTTTTGACCGTGCCAATGAAAAATAAGGGCGGTGATTTAATTGGCGTACTGCAGTTATTAAATTGTATGGAGCCAGGCAGTCAGCGAGTAATTGCTTTTGGCCAGGATATTCAACCCATGGTCGAGTCCCTGGCCAGTCAGGCAGCTGTATCTCTTGACAACGCTCAGCTCATGAAAGAAATGGCCGATCTGCAGCAGGCTTTTATCGAATTGCTGGCCAGTGCGCTTGATGCCAAATCGCCGTACACGGGTGGCCATTGTCAGCGTGTACCTGAGCTGGCAAAAATGCTCACAGAAGCAGCATCTGAGGAGCAAGCAGCGCCCTTCACAGAATTCAGTCTGAATGAGGATGATCGAAACGAACTCCACCTGGCATCATGGATGCATGACTGTGGCAAGGTAGTGACACCCGAATATGTGGTGGATAAAGCCACTAAGCTGGAAACGATTACAGACAGGATTCACGAGATTCGAACACGCTTTGAGGTTATCAAGCGAGATGCCCGGATTCGCTGTCTTGAAGCAATACTTCAAGGCAATGATGCTGCGCAGGAGCAGGTTTTGCTTGAAGCAGAATTGCAGAAAATTGATAACGATTTCTATTTTATAGCTGAAACTAATCTAGGTGGCGAATTCTTAGAAGAGGGTAGTATCGATCGAGTAAAGCAGATTGGGGATAGAACCTGGAGCAGGACGCTTGATAACCGGGCAGGGGTCTCCATTGCAGAACGAAAACGGTTTGACAAAATCCCTGAGCAGTCGCTACCGGTAGAAGAGTCCTTGATAGCCGACCGACCAGATCATTTAATAGAGCACTCGACTGTCCCCTCCAGTGCTGATCCGGAGAACAGGTTTGGGTTTAAAGTCAATGTGCCTGAGCACCGATTTAATCTCGGTGAGATCTATAATCTCAGCATATCGAGGGGGACCCTGACAGATGAAGAGCGTTTTATTATAAATGACCACATTGTCCAGACCATAGTCATGCTAGAGAAATTGCCTTTGCCGAAATCCTTGCAGCGCGTCCCTGAAATTGCTGGTGGGCATCACGAGAAAATAGATGGAACAGGTTATCCCAGGGGCTTAGTGGGATCGCAGATGTCATTGCCTGCCAGAGTGATGGCTATTGCTGATATCTTTGAAGCGTTAACCGCTGCTGACCGCCCCTATAAAGGGCGCAAGAATCTGTCCCAGTGTCTTAAAATCATGAGTTTTATGGCTAAGGACAACCATATTGATACCGACCTTTACCGGTTATTTCTTGAGAAAGGTATTTACCTGGAGTATGCGCAGCGGTTTCTGCTGGCTGACCAGATTGATGATATTGATATTCAGGATTTTATGGTGGCATAGGATTGCAGTGTGCTGGCATGTTCTGCAGCGCAATCAGCCAGGGCCTCGGTGTTATAACCACCTTCCAGCGTCGAAACGATACGGCCTTTTGCAGTTTGTCTAGCCATATTGATGATAAGTTCAGTAATCCAGCGATAATCGTCCCTGCTTAAAAGCAATCCACCCAGCGGGTCATCGACATGAGCATCAAAGCCTGCTGAAACAAAGATGAAATCGGGTTTGTGTTTCTCTACAGCCGGAATCCATTGGCTTTCAATGGCGCGCCGAAAGTGCTGACTCTTGGTTCCAGCGGCTAGTGGCACCGATACGATGTGCTCGTTACTGAATGCCATATAACGGTATGGGTAGAAATCTTCCTGGAAGCTAGAGCATACCAGTACTTCAGGTCTGTCTTTGAATATGTCAACCGTGCCATTGCAGTGGTGGACATCAAAATCGAGTATCGCAATTCGATTGATTTCTGGATGTTGCAAGGCACTTTCTGCAGCCAGGGCGACATTATTAAACAAGCAGAAACCCATTGCTTCAGCTTGTTCTGCATGGTGTCCAGGTGGGCGAACTGCACAGAAAACTCGTTCGGCGGTATTTTCCAGGACTAATTGAGTCGCTTGTATATTAGCCGCTGCGGCCATGAAAGCAGCTTTGATACTGCCATTACTTAGATAGGTGTCGGCATCTAATCGAATCGAGCCTGTCTCTGGTTCAGCCGCTATTACTCGTTTGATAAAATGAGCTGGATGAACGAGACCAAGCACCTCAGCTTTGACCGGGGAGATGATATTTTCCGTGCCACTGAGAATACCATCGGAGCGCAAGCGATCCAGAACAGCATGTAGTCTCTCGGGTCGTTCGGGGTGGCCGGCTAACTGATGTTGCAGGCAAGCCTTGTGAGTTAGTATTTTAAACATCTACTGGCCAGCTGATAGCAGCATAATTCAACGCAGCATAGCGCCTGGCAATAAAATGCAGGCCTAGCCTGATATCTTTAGAACAGATTGAAATAGCGATCATACTCCCACTGGCTAGGGTTTGAGTCGTCTGGATCATTGCCCCTGGCATGGAAATTAAGCCAGTCATGTCGCCTTGACTTTATCCAGTAGTCGACATCTTCATCGCCTAGAATATCTTTTAAGGCTTGGCTCCGGGCCAGTTCACCAGCCGCTTCCATAATACTTCTTGGTAGTCGTGGTACCTCTGCCGGTAGACCCCATGCCAGTGCAGTGCATTCGGCTGGAGGAATACTTTTCCTTGCAAAACCGCTGAGTCCCCCCGCCAGAATGGCGGCCAGCGCAAGGTAAGGGTTTAAGTCGCCTGCGCCAACACGGTGCTCGATTCGCGTGGTAGACGGGGATTTGGAAATCAGTCTAATGCCGGTTGATTTGTTTTCTTCACCCCAAGTTGCAGTTACCGGCGGGGCGGCGAATTCCCGCATACGCCGAAAGGAGTTGATGGTGGGACAGAGATAGCTAGTTGCGGCTGGCATGGTATCGACAAGGCCTGCTATCCAGTGAAGTAGCAAATCCGAGCGATTTGCAGGTTTAGTTGCATCAAAGAAAATCGGTTTTGAATCAGACAACAGGGAATGATGAATGTGCATGCCATTAGAAAAGCCCTTCTGTGGGTGGGCCATGAAGGTGGCTGACATCCCCAGATCAGAAGCTGTTTCAAAAATAATCTGTTTGCTCCTCATGACGTTGTCTGCCAAGGTGATTGGATCGGTTGGAACCAGGTTAAGTTCGATCTGGCCATGGCCGTTTTCATCATTCCAGGCTTCCCATTGGATGCCACACCACTCGAGACGCTTGATAACTTCGTTCATGAACCCAGCAGCTCGATACGAATCCCGCAGGAAGTAAATTGTTTCCAGTGGCGAAGACTCGATCGCTTGGAGATTTTGATATTGTTTGTGCCTGGCTTCATCAAAACTGTCTTCAAACAGAAAGAATTCGAGTTCGCAGGTCGCTTTTACCTGGAAGCCCGCGTCATTGACAGCCTTCACGACCTGTTTCAGCTTGGTTCTCGGGCAAAGGTTTATAGCCGTGCCATCTATATTAGTAAACTCGCAGATGACGTGCCCCAAATCAGTGTCGAGGCCGTCAGTAACCAGCGTATCAAGGTCTGGTTTCAGCAGGATGTCGCCCATCACGTTATGTCGGAAGGAATGCCAGAAATTAAGGTGCGGTGTGCTTTCTGAATCTGCAGCGAGTGCCACATCTGCTATGTTGTGCCCTTGGGGCAGGGCGTTCAGAAATTTCGAGCGATTACAGTATTTACCCAGGCCAATACCATCCAGGTTTGTAACGAAGCTCCTAACACGCTTGACGTGATGGCGATCCATCCACTGTTCGAGACTGGCTTCCTCTCTGAAGGGCGTTGGACTCATAGCTCACCCAGTAAACGATTGATCGTTAATTCGCTCAATAAAGTAGTCGTTCTCAGACTCGAATGGCATTGTATTCTGCCAAGGACAACTTCTTCTATCAGGATGCTTTGTTTATCAAATAATCGCTGCAGACTGCTCGAGTTGCCCGTGATAGTAATGTCTTCGTTACCTGAGCCCCATTCAAAGCAAGTGGTCTCATTACTGGGTTGGACTTTCACACGGAGATCAACATCTACTTTATCATGCACGCACTCGAAGAATTCTTGTGCAGCGACCTGCCAAGGGCGTTGATTCTGTATCAGCAATTGTTTGACAAAGGCAGTAAATCGCGGATGCTGCCAGCGCCCTTTAATTTTCAATGGCATACCAGGATTAACGCTTCTGGCCCAGCTCCCGGACAGGCTGACTTTGGCATCTTTTTGAAGACCGCGTCGAATAATAATTTTTTCAGCTAAACAGGAAATTGTAAGGTTGAATGCGGATGTCCCCGCTATCAGGTTTACCTGACCCTGATGATGCTGGACATCGAGGGTGAGATGAAGGTGCTTGATATTGTCGCGAATGACCCGCGCGAGCACTAGTTCTAGCGGTGTAGCATCTTTCATGGTAATGATGGCGATTTGGTCTGGCATAACTTGAGATTTCATAAAATTGGCAGTTTACTCGAGCCGGATCATTAATACACTGTAAAAGGGATACCAGAAGTCGTTTAGTCGGCTTCGATAAACTCCACGACCTCGAGGTCAAACCCAGATAAGGCATTGTATCGAGTCGGTGAACTGAGCAGGCGCATCTTGCCAACACCGATATCGCGAAGAATTTGTGAGCCAGCGCCAATAACGCGATAAACACCGGTGTCGTTAGTAGGCCGGGCATTGGCTGGTGTGTCAGGGAAGGCAATTACCTGTTCTATTTCTTCTTCCAGGGTGTCCTGCTGTCCAACAGCCACTAGAACCCCCGTACCGGCCTCGGCAATGTAGTTGAGAGAATCCCTGATAGACCATGATTGCTTTAGTGCTGGACGCCTGGTACCAAACGCATCCCTGAGCGTATTAACGACCTGTACCCTAACCAGGCAAGCCTGGTCTTCGAAGATTTCACCCCTAACCAATGCATAGTGTATAACGCTACTGGTTGAATCACGGTAGGTCCGCAATGAAAAAGGCCCTGAGTCCGTCAGGATTTCCTTCTGGTCTATCAGTTCTATGGTTTTGTCATTGACGGCACGGTAGTGGATGAGGTCTGCAATAGTGCCGATTTTAATATCATGTTTACGAGCGAATACCTCCAGTTCCGGTCGCTGTGCCATTGTACCGTCTTCATTCATGACCTCTACGATGACCGCTGCTGGTTCGTAGCCTGCCATCCTGGCCAGATCGCAGCCGGCCTCAGTGTGCCCGGCACGAGTAAGAACTCCGCCAGGCTTGGCTATCAAGGGGAAAATATGACCCGGCATGACCAGGTCTTCCGGACAGGCATTCTTAGCGACCGCCGTTCTGACCGTTTTCGCTCGGTCTGCAGCAGAAATACCGGTGGTGATCCCTTCGGCCGCTTCTATTGAAACGGTAAAGTTGGTTTCGTGCTGGGAGGAGTTCTTGTTTACCATCAGCGGCAGGTTTAATTGTTCACCTCTTTCCTCAGTTATGGTCAGGCATATCAGGCCACAGGCATGGCGTGCAAAGAATGTAACGTGGTCAGGTGTGACCACCTCTGCTGCAATGATGAGGTCGCCTTCGTTTTCACGATCTTCATCATCCATGATCAGGACTACCTTGCCCTGCCTGAAGTCTTCCAGAATCTCTTCAGTGGTATTTAACTCCACAGTTATGCTTCCTGTTCTTTGAATGAGCGTGATTATACCGAATTGGTGAAACAACTGTGCCTTTATCGGCATTCATTTTATACTTGGATCGACTTTTATCAATTGGCGGAATGATGTCCGGACCTGAGGCGATAACCAATTTACTTAAAAAAATTCCGGATACGAGTATTATTGATGACCCAAAGCGGTTGCGTGTTTATGAAAGTGACGGTTTAACGGCAAAGAAACAATTACCGGCTTTGGTGGTGATTCCCGATACGGTTCCAGCGCTGCAACAGATTATCAGGACCTGCTATCAACACTCGATTCCAGTGGTTGCGCGAGGAGCCGGTACAGGCTTGTCTGGAGGCGCCATGCCACACCCCCAAGGCGTCTTGGTGAGTTTGGCTAGATTTAATCGTATTCTCGAAGTAGATGAAGAAAATTTTCTGGCACGGATAGAACCGGGCGTCACCAATCTGGCGATTTCGGATGCAGTTTCCCACCTGGGCCTCTTTTATGCCCCGGATCCATCCTCTCAGGTTGCCTGTACTATCGGTGGGAATGTCGCAGAAAATTCGGGTGGCGTGCATTGCCTGAAGTATGGTCTCACCGTGCATAATGTGCGCGGGTTAAAGATACTGACGGCTGAAGGTGACATTGTTTCAGTGGGTGGCGTTGAGTATGACCAGCAGGGCTTTGATCTACTTGCTTTACTGCATGGCTCCGAGGGGATGCTTGGTATTGTCATCGAAGTCACGGTTAATCTCATTGTTAACCCTGCATCGGTTGCGGTATTAATGGCCGGGTTTGATACCTGTGCGGCCGCAGCTGATGCGGTTGGTAGTTTAATCGGTCACGGTATTATTCCTGCTGGTTTGGAATTAATGGATCGACTGGCAATCCAGGCAGCCGAGGACTTTGTTGGGGCGGGATACCCACTGGATGTTGATGCATTGCTTTTGTGTGAGTTGGATGGATCTATTGATGATGTACAGGAGCAGGTTGATCTAGTTGAGCAGCACCTGCGAAAGAATGGCGCTGTCAGCGTCACAGTTGCCACGGATGCGAGCGAGCGAGCGCGATTGTGGCAGGGAAGAAAAGCTGCATTTCCAGCGGTAGGCAGAATATCTCCGGACTATTATTGTATGGATGGCACAATTCCACGAAAACAGCTGGCTAAGGTCTTGGATCGAATTACTGCTCTTTCAACTCAATATGGTCTGCGTGTCGCCAATGTGTTTCATGCTGGCGATGGTAATCTTCATCCTTTGATACTTTATGATGCTAATGTACCCGGCGAAATGGCGGCAGCAGAAGCATTTGGCGCCGAAATTCTTGAAATATGTGTCGCTGCTGGCGGAACCATCACAGGCGAGCATGGCGTTGGTGTCGAAAAAATAGACCAGATGTGCATTCAGTTTTCGAACCATGAACTAGCTGTTTTTCATCGTGTGAAGCGGGCCTTTGATATCAAGGGCATCCTGAATCCGGGTAAGGCGGTACCAACCCTAAACCGCTGTGCCGAGTTTGGTGCAATGCATGTCCATTCGCTCCAGGCAAACGAAGTTGAGTCGGGTATGGAGCGCTTCTGAAATGCCCGGTGATCAGACCAGCTTGATTCTCGATCAAATTCGTCAAGCCAGCGCTGCCGGGCAGAAATTGCAGATACGGGGTTCGGGCACAAAAGACTTTCTCGGCTTTATTGCACCCGGTTTAGTCGTGGTAGACACGCTACCACACCAGGGTGTCATCAACTATCGGCCGGAGGAGTTGGTGGTTACGGTGAGATCAGGTACACGATTATCTGAGTTAAATACTGTTCTGGCTGGTGCAGACCAATACCTGGCCTTCGACCCGCCTCAATTTGGAGGTGATCCAACTGTTGGAGGAATCGTTGCCAGTGGTCTGTCTGGACCCGGGCGGCCATTTCGAGGTGCGGTACGTGATGCATTATTGGGTTTAACCCTGGCCACGTCGGAAGGCACTTCGGTTCACTTTGGTGGTGAGGTAATGAAAAATGTTGCCGGCTATGATGTGTCTCGTTTGATGGTTGGGGCTATGGGGACCCTCGGCTGTCTTCTCGATGTCAGTTTAAAAGTAATGCCTAAACCCGAATATGAGTCTTGCGTGAGTCTGGAGGTAAGCAGAGATACCTTGGTTGAGACCATCGGTTCCTGGCATCGGCAGGCTGCCGTTAGCGGAGCGAGTTTTGTCGATGGAAAGCTGTTCCTGCGTTTTTCTGGTTCACGTGAGGAAGTAAGCAGAATGGTCAACAGATGTCCGGGAGAGGTGGTTTCAGGCAGTGTTTTCTCTGATCTGAGAGATTTAAAGTTTTCAACTTCGGGTGATTTACTGCGCTTAAGCGTTGCTGCTAATTCCCATTACGGACTTGATCAGGCAATTGCCGTGGACTGGGCAGGAGGGATTCGGTGGCTTGAGAATTCTGGGCTGGATTTCGATCATCTCGAGCAAGGACATGCCGTCCAATATTTCGGCAGATCGGAATTAACAGAGCGATATTCTCCGCTATCCTCTGGGCTGCAGAACATCCACCTGAAATTAAAGCAGGAATTTGACTCAACCAGCCTATTTAATTATCAACGCCTGTATGGAGCCTGGTAGGTGCAGACCATTATTCACCCTCGACTGAAAAATGATGACCGTGCCACCAGAGCGGATGACATTCTACGGAGCTGTGTGCATTGTGGCTTCTGTACATCAGCCTGCCCGACCTATCAGCTGCTGGGAGACGAATTGGATAGCCCCAGGGGTCGAATCTACCTGATAAAAAATATGCTGGAAACCGATGAGGTTGCAGAAGCAACTGCGACTCACCTGGATAGATGCCTGACCTGCAGGAGTTGTGAGACCGTGTGCCCGTCTGGAGTTGAATATGTTGAACTACTCGATATCGCCCGGGGTATGCTGGTAGAACGAAAAGCGTTGAGCTGGCATAACCGGGTAAAGCGCTGGATGCTGCGCAGGTTGCTCCTTAAAACCTGGTTGGTCAGGGGCGGTAGGCTGCTTATCGGGTTGCTTGATCCAATACTGCCGAAAAGCCTGGGTACGAAGGCGATCCTAAGCAGGCGTTCCTTCGCGGCCATGCCGCCTCAACCTAAGCCCGTACCAATGCAGAAACAACCCAGCCATATCGATGCTGCCGTCAGCGTTGTGCTACTAAAGGGCTGTGTGCAGCAATCCCTGACACCTGATGTTAATACCGTTTTGTGCAGGTTGCTGGATGGACAGGGCGTGTCCTGGCAATTTTTGGCCAACGAGGGTTGCTGTGGCGCCCTCGAATATCATCTCGGCGAGGTTGGCGATGGCAGGTCAAGAATGAAGGCGTTAATTGATCAATTATATCCATTGCTGGCTGACGTTGATTATATCGTGTCCAGTGCAAGCGGTTGTGGCGTAACGCTCAAGCATTATGCAGATTATTTTGCCGACGACCCTATCTATAGGCAGCGAGCGCAGGCGCTTTGTGAAAAACTGGTCGACGTCATTGAATTGATGGAGCAGTTTAGCTGGCGTAGTAGCATGCAGCGCGTCTGGGTGCATACACCGTGTACCCTGGGGCACGGTCAAGGCCTTGATGATCGGGTAGGTGCACTGCTTACAAAAGCAGGTGCCGAAGTGATAACCGGCAAGCAGGACCTGGCCTGCTGTGGTTCTGCGGGTACTTACAGCGTTTTACAACCGGTTCTGGCTAATGAATTACGAGGCCGGATGCAGCAGACCTGGGCTGACAGTAAGCCAGAGTTTATCGTAACCTCTAATATCGGCTGCCAGCTTCATTTGGCCGTTAATAGCCATGTGCCTGTGGTTCATTGGCTAGAGTATCTAGGCCAGCACCAGCATTAGTTGCTCTCATTGAGACCGTTAATGATGACGAGATTGGCTTCGCTGGCCTTGCAGCGATGCTCGGCGAGATCCTGATAGGCACATGATCGATACCATTTTAGTGCGCTGGTTTTGTCCTTGAAACGCCGGATGACTGTCCTTATACCCTAGCAAGGACCTTCGAGAATTTCACCCTTGTCATCCGCTGCGCAGCGTTCTCCCTGGTATTGGCGTAGGACAGCCATAAAACCGGCTTCATACAGGCAGCGGGCCATTCTGAAATGCGGAAATGAGCGACTATAAGCTCACAGGGTGGAGCTTGTGTCATATAGCCAATGCAACAGGCCCTTCTGAGCGTGTAATCGATTCGCGGCCTGCAGATAAATAATTGACCGTGGGTCCTTCACCATCTCTGGTGTGATTTCGTAGTGATCGTGAATGGGCATATCGTGCATGATCTTGCAGTTAACCTGCTTGACCAACTCACCATTAATCTGGAAGGGTTGCATTTGCTGGATCAACGCCTCTTTTTCAGCCGACCTGGCAGGGTCATTAAAGTGCTGCATGTCGATCCAGGTATCGGTATAGACAAAATCAGCGCTTTGGACGGCTTCGCTGGGGTATTCAGCATGGTTGATTTGCTGGCTGCCAAGAATTATTTGCTGGATTTCCGGGTCGTAGCTTTCGGATTGGGCGTTTGTCTCCGGGGTGGCCAGGGTGAAGCGAAAGCCAAGCTTTGAGGCGATCAATGTTAAGGAATTGGAAACATTGTTCTGGACACCGGTATATACGAGATGAACATCTTCCAGGGCTTTGTCGGTGTGCTCCATCATTGTGAATACGTCCGTAAGCGCCTGGCATGGGTGATATTTTTCGCAGCAACCATTAATAACAGGTACCTGGCTGGCAGCTTCGATTTGCTGGATATCATCATTTTTGAGCATTCGAGCCATGATGCAACTGACGTTTCTAGAAAGGTATTCGATTTCGTGCTGGATACCACTAAGTATAAAATTCGAGGAACGCCAGTCGATAAAGATACTGTGCCCGCCTAACTCAGTCATTGCGACCTCAAATGAAACCCGTGTTCGGGTGCTGGTCTTTTGGAACAGCATGGCCAGTGATTCACCTTTGAGGCTGTCCTGGTAGTGTTCAGGATTGGCTTTTATTTGTTTCGCCCGGGCCAGGATTTCGTGAATTTCGGTACCGGTATAATCTTTCAGATTTGCAAGATGGCGCATAAGTGAACTCCAAAAAAAAAAGAACTCGCAGGAGTTCTTCGATCTGGATTTGATAAGAGCGCAAAGTTAGCCGATGGCGATCGAATTGTAAAGAGTTGCTTTACCTCTATCTAAAATAGACTTAGTTTATAGGCAGTAGAGGAGTACAAGAATGGAATATAAGCGCTTGGGAGAAAGCGGCCTGAAGGTTTCCATGGTGGGATTAGGTTGTAATAACTTTGGCCGTCGCTGTGACCAGAACGATACGCGAACCATTGTGCGTGCTGCCCTTGATGAAGGGATTAACTTTTTTGATACTGCTGATATTTATGGTGGCGCTGGTCAATCGGAGATTCTTCTTGGTAAAGCGCTTCGTGGCATTGATCGCAGTCAGTTCATAATAGCGACTAAATTTGCCAATCCAATGGGAGATGGACCGTTTAGAAGAGGGGCGTCGAGAAGATATATCATCAAAGCTATTGATGACAGCTTAAATCGCCTGGGAATGGATTACATTGATCTTTACCAGCAGCACGTGCCTGATGCAGATACGCCGATAGAAGAAACGATACGCGCCCTGGATGACCTGGTTCGCATGGGTAAGGTCCGTTACACCGGCCATTCAAACTTTGCGGGCTGGCAGATCGCTGACGCTGACTGGACCGCCAGGAGTCAACGGCTGAATGCCTTTTCCTCAGCCCAGAATCTCTATAGTCTGCTTGATCAAAGAGTGAACAGGGAAGTCATCCCTGCCTGCCGACAATTTAAGTTAGGACTGCTGCCTTACTTTCCGCTTGCCAGTGGGATGCTGACGGGTAAATATTTAAGGGGAGAAGCGCCAGCTAACGGCAGTCGTCTTGCAAGTATGGGAGACCGAGGTCTTGCAGCCCTTAATGATGCAGCATTTGATCGACTTGAGCAGTATCAGCAATTCGCCGAGGATGCAGGACGTAGCATCCTCGAACTCGCCATGAGTTGGTTAGCCAGCCAGGACATTGTTAGCAGTGTGATCGCAGGTGCGACCTCAGCGATGCAGGTCAAACAGAATGTCCAGGCCGCAAAATGGAAACTGTCCGCAGCGGACTTGATCGAAATTGGAAAGTTGAGTTAGGAATATGTGTGGTCGATTAAATATGATATCTGACCCGTTGACAGCATTACTGCTTGAGACCTTGGGTCAGCATCACGTTATTCCAACCAAAATGAATGTTGCTCCAACGGAGACCATACCGGTGCTTCGGTATGAAAGCGATTGGTCTTTGGTCGACATGCGCTGGTGGCTGGTACCATCCTGGTCTGCCGGGCCATCCACCAAGTTCAGTATGTTCAATGCCAGAAGTGAAAGCCTGTTAAAAAGTCGTGCTTACCGCGAGCCATTTACCCGGCGTCGTTGTGTTATCCCAGTCAGCGGTTATTTTGAATGGCGGTCTATGGAGGGTCGCAAGCAACCCATGTACTTTACGCCTGCAGACGGAGCAGGATTGTTGTTAGCGGCTCTGTGGGATGTCTGGCAGGGCCCAGAGGGGCCCTTGTTCAGTTGTAGTATTATCACTGCAGCGGCACCACCGGAAATGCGTCGTTTTCATCATCGAGTGCCTGTTCAACTGTCGCCAGCGGAATTGTTTACCTGGCTGGACCTTGATACCTCTATACACGCTCTTGAGGATCTGCTTCAACCCGAATTACCGGCTCCGCTTGCAGTGTGTGATGTCTCAAGCGTCGTTAACAATGCCCGCAATAAGGACGAACGTTGCCTTCAGGCTATATCCGAAGTGGAAATTATTCATTGATCCTTTACTGCTTATTGCTTGCATCACCGTAAAAGGAACCGGCAGTGGTTAACCCATATGATAAAACACCGCCTTGTTGCCATCAGAGTCTCGAAAATAGCCACCGTAGAAGGTTGGCATTCTTTCCCCTGCAGGTCCTTCATCTGAGGCCCCCAGTTCCATGGCTCGAGCATAGAGGGTATCAACCATCTCTCTGGAACCGGCAGGGATAGCCAGCATATTACCGTTGCCAGGGTGGGTGCCGGCGCCGTCGTAGGGTGTACACAGGGCCAGCATAGGCTGACTCATATTCGATCCGAGGAAGGCAATTCTGCCCATATCCATTATTAGTTTAGCGCCTAGTGGTTCCAACAGGTCGCCCCAGAACTGTTTCGCTTTCTCCATGTCAGCTGTACCGATAGTTACGTATCCGATCATAATGCAGGTTCCTTTTTGTAGTAATGTCTTGGTCTGTTTGGATCATACGCAGGTCAGTGGATTAGGTCACTGCAAATTTTTGGTTATGCCCGTGTGGGCATTGTGCATGATGAGTAAAACATGTTAATAATCATCTCGGTAATGGTTTAGAAGAGACAGATTATGGTAGATAAATTATCTTTGCAGCAAGCAGCCTTGAGCGGGATGACGCTGGCTTTTCATGCTCAGGAAAATGCTGAACGCTGGGCAGTCTTGTCTCCCCTGGGTAATCGCACGTTTGATGATTTAAACCGCAAGGCCAATCAGCTGGCTCGAGCGCTTCGACGCGCCGGCCTGCAGCCAGATGATGCTGTTGCAATGCTGCTTGTAAATCGCCCGGAGTTTCTTGAGGTATATTATGCCTGTATGCGAGCGGGCTTTAGAGTTACTCCCATTAATTGGCACCTCACCGGTGATAATGCCTCATACATTGTCGAAAACTGCGAGGCAAAAGCCTTTATTGCAGACGCTCGCTGTGCCGAGTCAGCAATCTTAGCTTTGCAGCATAATCAGGCGCAATTGAAAGTGGTGGCCAGTGTGGGTGGTGTGCTGGAAGGTTTTAGCCGCTATGACGAGCTCCTGGCTGTTGAGGAAGCGGGTAATATCAACAACCCGGAAATAGGTTCACAGATGCTCTACACCTCAGGCACAACAGGTCGTCCAAAAGGGGTTTTCCGTGAGCGGCTGACTGTACCAGCCGGGTCTTCAGCGGCGCCGGTTGCCGATACCGTTAATGCGGTTTCAATCGCTGCGGCCTGGAATGCGGCCACTGACATGGCTTTGTGTACGGGGCCTGCTTATCATGCTGCACCGTTGGCGTTTAATATCATTGCACCGATTGCTAATGGGGTTGGTACAGTGCTCATGGATAAATGGTCACCGGAAGAAACCCTGCGGTTGATACTAGAGCACAAGATAACCCATACCCATATGGTGGCAACCATGTTCCATCGGCTGCTGGCTTCACCCGCCGAGACCAGGGATCAATACGATTTAAGCAGTCTTCGTTTTATCCTGCATGGCGCTGCACCATGCCCAGTCCACGTTAAGCAGAGCATGATGAGTTGGTTGGGTCCGGTATTATATGAATATTATGCTGCTACCGAGGGCGGTGGCGGATTTTTTGTGGGGCCACAGGAATGGCTGGAAAAGCCTGGCACTGTGGGCAAGACACCCCCACAGGCAAATAATCGTATTTTGGATGATGATGGTAATATCCTGCCCGCAGGAGAGGTGGGGACTATCTACTTTAAAGCGCCCGCACTTCGCTTCAGATATTACAAAGACGCGGATAAAACAGCCGGTAGTTACCGGGGCGACTATTTCACTTTGGGTGATATGGGATATCTGGATCAAGATGGTTATCTATTCCTGACCGGGAGAAGTGCGGAAACCATTATCTCAGGTGGGGTTAACATCTATCCGCAGGAAACCGATGATGTTTTATTGCGCCATCCTGCAGTGGCCGATGTCTGCACCGTTGGTATTCCAAATGAGGAATGGGGAGAGGAGGTTAAGTCTGTAGTTATGCTGAAAGTTGAGATAAGCGTCACTGACACAATGGCTACTGACCTGATTGACTTCGTGAAGGGGCACTTACCAGGATTTAAATGTCCTAGAACGATTGACTTTGTGGCAGAGTTGCCACGCTTACCTTCGGGAAAAATACAGAGGAAACAGGTCAGGGCGCCGTATTGGGCGGGTCGTAAAAAACAGATTTGATCTTATCCCCTGGGCCCAGTTAATTGTCGATTGAGGTTGTCTTATGCATTTAAAATTAATATTTCTGTTATCCCTGGTTTACACTTCCGTCGAAGCCGCTAGCCCTAGCGCTGTGCCGGCCAGGCACGGCCTGGTTACCTCAGCCTCTAAGCAGGCTAGTCAGGTCGGTGTTGATATATTGCGCCAGGGAGGTAATGCCGTTGATGCGGCTGTCGCCACCGCCTTTGCCCTTGCGGTAACTTACCCATCAGCTGGTAATATCGGTGGCGGAGGTTTTGCTCTGGTGCGTTTGCCGGATGGTCGGGTATTCGCCCTGGATCATCGTGAAACGGCGCCAGCCAGCGCGGGTCGAGATATGTATCTGGACTCGCAAGGCGAGATTATTGAAGGGCTATCTTTAGCCTCTCACAAAGCCGCTGGCACGCCAGGCTCGGTAGATGGCCTACTTGAATTGCAGTCTAAGTTCGGTATTTTAGATCGTAAAACGGTGATAGCACCTGCTATTGTCCTGGCTGAAGAAGGTTTCCCCCTGAGTTGGCAGATGGCCGACAGTTTTACGCGTATGCTAGCCAGAGCACCTGACTTCCCAGCAACAAAAGCCAAGTTTACTAAAAAGGGAAAGGCCTACCAACCCGGGGACATCTGGAAGCAACCGGACTTGGCCAGAACTTTAAAGGCTATTTCCACCGGCGGGCGCGAGGGTTTTTACCAAGGCTGGGTCGCCGCTGCAATCGCCTCTGAGATGCGCGCAGGCGGGGGCAATATCACCGAAACAGATTTGCAGCGGTATCGATCAGTCTGGCGAGAACCGGTGCAGGGGGAGTACCGTGGCTACCAGATTTGGAGTATGGGGCCTCCTTCATCCGGGGGTGTTTTACTTGTGCAAATGCTGAATATGCTTGAGGCATACGATGTTAAGGCTATGGGTTGGGGTAGCGCTGAGCTGGTCCATCTTATGGCCGAGGTCGAGCGGCGCAGTTATGCTGACCGTGCCACACATTTGGGTGACCCGGATTTCTGGGATGTTCCTGTGCAGGCTTTGACTTCAAAAGACTATGCCAGGGCGCGTATGCAGAGCTTTAATGCCAGTAAAGCAACCCCGAGTCACTCAATTGGAGCCGGTGAGTTCGGTCGAGAAAGTGAGCAGACCACGCATTTCTCAGTGATAGATAAGGATGGCCTGATGGTATCGCTGACGACCACACTGAACAGTGGTTATGGCAATCGCCTGGTTGTACCCGGTACCGGGATACTGATGAATAACGAGATGGATGATTTTTCCATCAAAGCTGATACGCCAAATCAGTTTGGCTTGCTCGGATCTAAAGCTAATGAGATTGCGCCAGGCAAACGGATGTTGAGTTCGATGACGCCAACCCTGGTTACGCTCGATGGCAAGCCGTTTCTGATAACCGGTTCTCCAGGCGGTTCAACCATCATAACGACGGTACTACAGGTCATCGTTAATCTGGTCGATCATGGCATGAGCATTGCTGATGCCGTGTCCTTACCTCGTTTTCATCATCAATGGCAACCCGATGTGATCTATTACGGGCGTTATGGGCTGGGCCCGGATACAATAGAGAGGCTGCAGGAAAAGGGCCATAAATTGGTGCAAAGAAGGGCGCTGGGCGATGCCAACAGTATCCATGTCGTCGATGGGATCCGGTATGGCATCAAGGATCCAAGGCTGGAAGGCCTGGCTGCAGGTCATTAAGTGTAATTTTCCCTGATCAGGTCTAGTTGGAAGAGTCTCGATTAGCAGGCTGGGGTATGCATATAAAATTGAGTTTGGCAGTACTGATTTGAGAGGGTTGTAGCGTGGATTTAACTTGTTTTAAAGCTTATGACATCAGGGGTCGTATTCCTGACCAATTGAATACTGATGTGGCCTGGAAGATCGGTAAAGCTTATGCGCAATGGCTTGCCCCTAAAACGGTGATTGTTGGATGGGATATTCGGCTCTCCAGCCCAGCCATGAGCCAGGCGCTGATAGAAGGTCTGATTTCCTCCGGTGTTGATGTACGTAGCTTAGGTGAATGTGGCACTGAGGAGGTCTATTTTGCCACCGAACACTTTAACGCTGACGGCGGTATTATGGTGACGGCCAGTCATAATCCGAAAGATTATAATGGCATGAAGCTGGTGCAGGCCGGATCGGTGCCGATCAGTGGCGATAGTGGCTTGGAGGAGATCAAGCAACTGGTTGCGGCAGGAGTCTTCGCGGATGCTGGGACCAGAGGTAGATTAGAGAGCCTGGATCACAGGCAGGCTTATATAAACAGGCTGTTAACTTATCTGCCTGATGTTAACGCTGAGCCAAGGCTGAAAATTGTCGTCAATGCAGGCAACGGCGGGGCTGGTGCCGTCATTGATCTGCTTGAGGCCGCACTGCCGTTTGAGTTTATTAAAGTACACCATGAGGCAGACGGGAAGTTTCCCAATGGTGTCCCCAACCCCTTGCTGGTTGAAAATCGTATGCCAACGATTGCTGCTATCAGGGACAATCAAGCCGATCTTGGCTTAGCCTGGGATGGTGACTTTGATCGATGCTTTTTCTTTGACGAAAATGCGCGTTTTATTGAAGGTTATTATATTGTCGGGTTGCTTGCTGATGCCTTTTTATCCCGTCAGCCGGGAAGTGCTATTGTGCATGATCCACGCTTGACCTGGAATACCATAGATATCTGTAAAGCAGCCGGTGGAACCGCTGTTATGAGCAAGACAGGTCACGCCTTCATGAAAGAACGAATGCGCTCTGAAGATGCCGTCTATGGGGGTGAAATGAGTGCGCATCACTATTTCAGGGATTTTGCCTACTGTGACAGTGGGATGGTGCCGTGGATATTAGTCACGGGGTTAATGTTGCAGCATAAAAAGGGCCTGGCCGAATTAGTTAATGAGAGAATGATAAAATTCCCAGCCAGTGGTGAAATCAATAAACGTGTCAAGGGGCCAGAGGAGGTCATTGCGGCTATTGAAGCTGAATTCCATGGCCAGGCAGTATCCGTCGACCATACGGATGGGCTCAGTATGGAGTTCTCGGATTGGCGCTTCAATTTGCGAATGTCCAATACTGAGCCCGTTATTCGTCTTAATGTAGAGAGTCGGGCGAACGTAACCTTGAGGACGAACCAGACCGAGACCTTATTAAGCCTGGTCGGTGGAGAGGACGCTTGAACCCGCTCTTAGTTAGCAACCTGCTTTTGGGCGGGTTCGCATGAGCTGGATGGGTAAAATATTTGGTGGCAGTGTTGGCTTTATGCTGGGCGGCCCGCTGGGTATGGTCCTGGGAGGTATGCTCGGTCATCATACAATTGATAAGGGTGCAGCGGGTGTTTCCCGGCTTGAATCCCGGCAAGCCGTCTTTTTTACGGCAACTTTTGCACTTCTGGGTAAGCTTTCAAAGGCCGATGGCAGGGTAACGGAAGCCGAAATCGCTTTGGTAGAACAGGTTATGCGCGATAATCTGCGCTTAGATGACCGATCGCGCCAGATCGCTATTCGTATCTTCAATGAGGCTAAAGATTCTGATGCCGAGTTCATGGATTACGCCCAGCAGTTTTACCAGGAATTTTCCGGGCAGCAGGAGATGTTAACCATGCTGCTGGAATTGTTACTGCTGCTGGCTTATGCCGATGGCGAACTGCATCCGGCGGAAGAAGCACTGCTACTGAGTGTAGCTCGATTGTTTCAAAGTGAATTCGCCTATAATAATTTGAAATCAAAGTACTCAGATCAGAAAATCCCCCTGGATAGGCATTACCAGACCCTGGGTTGCGAGAAAGGCGAATCGATACAATCGGTTAAGAAGAAATATCGTAAGTTAGCAATGGAATATCATCCCGATCGTATTCAGGGTCAGGGTTTACCCCCGGAATTGGTGGCTGCTGCTGAATCTAAATTCAAGGATATACAGAATGCTTATGATGCTGTCGAAGCGCACATTGGCGCTAGGAACTAAACGCAGACCTGCCCTGGAGTAACGGCATCAGTGGTGGCATTAACGTTAAATGGCTTAAGCGCAGTAAGGCTTTAGCAGAGCGAGTAGGGAGTGCTTCAGGCCGGCATTGGACCGGGCTATTAGGCGGGATGGATCCTTAATTAGTTGGATAACCTGAACCTGGAGCCGTTTCAGGAAAGGATAGAGGCGAGAACTGTTATGGCTATTCTGGGTGTACAGATGTTCACACTAAGGAAATTCACTCAGAATGAAGCAGACTTAGCGACTACTTTACAGAAAGTGCGTGATATCGGCTACCAGAGTATTCAGGTTTCAGCGTTCGGGCCTATCCCTACAGAACGGGTTCTGCAGCTTTGCGCTGAAGCTGGTCTAAATATCGCGGCAACGCACGTCAGCTGGGATCGCTTCCGTCATGATTTGCAACGTGTCATAGAAGAGCATGTGCGCTTAAATTGTAAGCATACTGCGGTGGGAATGATCCCACCTGCAGACTATTTAAGCCCTCAGGGCCTAGCGAGATTTGTTTCAGAAGCAGCGCCTATCATACGCGACCTGAATGCATCTGATATCAGTTTTTCTTATCATAATCACCACCATGAATTTCAGCGCTTCGATGATCAGACATGGCTGCAGAAGTTGCTCGAACAAGCACCGGCAATTAACCTTAATCTTGAATTAGATACCCATTGGATTGTGGCAGGCGGGGCAGACCCGGTTCACTGGATAAAAAAAGCGGGCGGTTCGATGCCGTTGTTGCACTTGAAGGATTTTTGCCTGGATAATGAAAACAAAAGGCGATTTGCAGCGATTGGCCAGGGCAATCTCAATTGGGAGGACATTCTTGCAGAAGCAAGTAAACACCCGATTCAATATTATCTCATCGAACAGGATAACTGTTATGGGGAAGACCCCTTCACTTGTCTGGCGTCCAGCTATAACTTCCTTTCCAGATTTGGGTTGTCATGAGCAAGGTTAAGCTGGGTATTATTGGGCTGGGTAATATGGGCCAGGTACATTGTAAGCTGGTTTCCAGCCTTGCCGATTTTGAGCTGACTGCCGTGGCCGATAATGTCTCCGCGCGGCGCGAAAAAATGCAGGCAAAGTATCAGGTGGCTGGCTTTGACAGTGGCTCGAAACTGATCGCGTCTAGAGGTTGTGATGCTGTATTAATCGCAACACCGCATTATGATCATACCCAGCTGGGCTGCCAGGCATTGCGGCATGGCTGTCATGTGATGATCGAAAAACCGATCTCGGTCGATAAGCTAGACGCGCTCCGTCTTGTCAAGGCTCATGATAATCCAGAGCAGGTATTTGCTGCCATGTTTAACCAAAGGACCCATCCTGCTTATCAACAGCTCAGGCATTGGATTCAGTCCGGCGAATTTGGCGCTGTCAAGCGGGTACAGTGGACGATTACCGATTGGTTCAGGACCCAGGCCTACTACGACAGCGGCGACTGGCGGGCCACCTGGGCAGGCGAAGGCGGGGGAGTCTTGTTGAATCAATGCCCCCACCAACTCGATTTAATTTGCTGGTTGTTTGGCTTACCGGTAAGTCTTTACAGCCAGTGTTCGTTTGGCAAATATCATCATCTGGAAGTCGAGGATGAAGTCACCTGTCTGCTCAATTTTGAACAAGGCGCAACCGGGGTTTTTACGACCACAACCGGTGAAGCACCGGGGATAAACCGTTTGGAAATCGCTTTTGATGAAGGGCTGGTTACCTATGATAGCCGGGATGACTTTATAACAAGCATCAGGAATGAAAAATCAGTTACCCGGGCTATACGAGAGAATGCGGCATTTGAAAAACCGGCGACCACGAAGCTTCGGCTGCCGGTAGAAGGTGACGGTGGCCAACATCGGGCAATTCTGGAGAATTTTGCTGCGGCGATTCTACGGGGTGAAACGTTGATATCACCGGCGTCTGACGGATTACGATCGGTTGAACTGGCCAATGCAATGTTGCTTTCGGGCTGGACCCGCAAGGCGGTAAGCTTACCGATTAATGCTAGGGGCTACAGAAACAGGCTCACGAACAAAATTAAAGGGTCGACGTTTGTAAGAGAAGTAAAAACAGCCGGGGTTGTTAACATGGCTGATAGTTTTTAGCGATTATTGAGATGACCAGATTTTTTGACTGGTTCGTTAGTAACACACAAGGGTAAGGAGGCAATAGGTGTCAGAAGGTTTAAATTATGCACCAGTGGCTAGGGTAACAAAGCCAGCCTGTGAGAGCGGTGCTTTCCCTTTTGCTGCAGCCTACCTGGATCACGGTCATATCTTTGGCATGGTCGATAATCTAGTCGCTGCCGGTGGAAGTCTGAGCGCTGTTTATGAGCCGAATAGCAAGCTGGCGAATCAGTTGCTGAAGCGTTATCCGCAGGCTCGTCGGGTCGCGAGTTTTGCCGAAATTTTGCAGTCCAAGGAGATCAAGTTAGTCGCGGCGGCGGCTGTGCCAAGTCTGCGAGGCCCTATTGGTATCGAGGTCATGCAACATGGCAAGGATTACTTTACTGATAAGTGTCCATTTGTTTCCCTGCAGCAACTGCAAGAGGCAAGACAAGCCGCGCAGGCCACGGGCATGAAGTATGCGGTTTGCTTCAGTGAACGACTGCAGAACGAAGCCGCTGAGTTCGCCAGAGAATTGATTGACGGCGGCGTAATTGGTCAGGTTATCCAGGTGCTGGGACTGGGGCCTCATCGACTCTCAAAAGCCAACCGGCCAGACTGGTTCTTTCAGAAAGAACAGTATGGGGGAATACTCTGTGATATTGGTAGTCATCAGGCTGAGCAGTTTCTGACTTATTCAGGCAACCATGATGCTGAGGTGATCATGGCTAGAGCGAATAATTTTGCGAATCCAGAGACACCTGAATTAGAAGATTTTGGCGAGTTTTCGCTGCAGGGCGCCAACAGTTGTTCCGGTTATTTTAGAATGGATTGGTTCACTCCCAATGGATTGAGAACCTGGGGTGACGGTAGGACGACCATCCTGGGCACAAAAGGGTTCATTGAGTGTCGCAAGTATATTGACCTGGCGGTGTCACCGTTGCGAGAAAACACGGTTTACATCGTGACAGACGACAGTGAAGAGCAGCATAGCGTGTCCGGCCAGATTGGCTTCCCGTATTTTCCAGCATTAATACTCGATTGCCTGAACAGAACGGAGTTGGCCATGACTCAGGAACACAGTTTTAAGGCAGCAGAATTGAGCCTGCAGGCGCAAGCATTGGCTGATTTGGAAAACTGATGCGATTACTTCATAGTCCTTCTGCGGAACAGCGCGCTCAGATGCGAGAGTCGCATAATCACCACTTCAATGTTCCTCACGGGAATACCCAATTTATCTTTGCGCCTTATCGAATCTGCCCGTTAGGCGCGCATGTCGATCATCAGCTCGGGATGGTTTCAGCTATTGCAACTGAAATGGGCGTCTGCATTTATTACTCGGAGCGAGATGACGGATTGTGTGTTATCAGGAGTGAAGGGTTCCCAGGTGAAGCGCGCTTGGATCTCTTAGCCGATGAACAAAGGCAGCATGATTGGACTGATTATGCTCGAGGAGCTTTGAGGGCGCTAAAGGCCAGATATCCTATCAATCGAGGTCTGTCTATCTCTGTCAGTGGAGAGATCACCGAGGCCGGGTTGTCCAGTTCGGCGGCCATTGGACTCAGTTATCTGACTGCCCTGGCAGATATCAACGCTATAGAATTGACTCAACAGGCGTTGATCGAGCTGGACAGGGAAATCGAAAATGGCTTTCTTGGCCTCAAAAATGGCGTATTGGATCAGAGTGCCATTATGTACAGTAAAGCTGGCTGCCTGACCGTGTTGGATTGTGCCACCGGTGATGTCGGGACTCATCCAGTCAAGGGTGACTTCGTGTTCCTGGCTGTTTTTTCTGGTATCAGGCAGGCGTTGGTTGCAAGCAATCAATTCA
>Ga0206679_10000518_pt1 | contig 31908 bp, 23 predicted proteins | sample M110012015metaG_FD_155464 | JGI IMG/M metagenome (GOLD analysis project Ga0206679, IMG submission 155464) | Ammonia-oxidizing marine archaeal communities from Monterey Bay, California, United States - M1 100m 12015 | ecosystem: Environmental > Aquatic > Marine > Intertidal zone | place: USA... | reverse complement strand
AACAGGGTTCTGCTTTAAACCGGCGCTAAGCATTTTCAGGAAAAATCGACCTTCCTATCGAATTTTTGACTCAGAAAGTGTATCGACCAAGATGTCGATTAACATTGTACCTTTGGGCAATCAAGGTGAAAAAGGTTAGTCATCTGGTACAGAGTCACCCTGTACCGGCAAATTATTGATCACCAATGCCAACTGTACGCGGTCACGAACACCCAATTGTTGAAAAATAGATGATAAATGGGCTTTTACCGTTCGCTCACTGATATTAAGCCTGCCTGCAATCTCGCTGTTGTTAGCACCAAGACCAATCTGCTCAGCTACGGCTCTTTCTCGATCGGTCAGATTATTAGGGTCTGCTTCAAGATTAAGATTTGCGCCTTTAACCCTGCGAGTAAGCCGAACAAATTTCTGCACCATTTCCCTGGGCATCCAGAAGCCATCGTGCTCAATGACCGTGGCGATTTCCGCTAGTTGACCGGCCGGTGTTCCGGCGTGACAATAACCCATGGCTCCGGCACGAAGTAACCGTGAGGCTTCTACCTGAGAGGGAACTGGAGACATAATGACTACTTTACTGAGCTGGACCAATTTGTGGACGATGTCCATCTGCTGATTTTCGTTGAGACTTGCCAAGTCCAGCCAGAATATTAACGGCGAGTCCGCATCGTTAAGCTCAATTGCTTGCTCAACGCTTGTCACGATACTGTGATCACTAAACGAATATCGCCAGCGATCGACCAGGCTCTGACTAGAGGAAATAAGGATTTGCTTCATTTAACGCTCAGTCAGTGAATATTGCTTTGCTCTGAGTACTGGTTTCATTAAATAAGCGAGGATGGTTTTCTTGCCTGTGAGGATGTCCACCTCAACCGTCATACCGGGAATAATCGGTTTATCGCGACCGAAATCAGGCTCACCTGTACGAACATTCACCTCATAGTAGGGATTACCATCTTCATCCATGATGGTATCAGCACCCACCCTTTCAACGGTGCCCTCAAGCCCACCATAAACGATAAAATCATAGGCCGAAAACTTCACCAGCGATTTCTGCCCGGAAATCAGAAAGGCAATATCTCTCGGTTGGATCCGTACTTCCATCAACAACGTATCATCCAGCGGCACCACCTCGACAATTTCCCGCCCGGGCATCACCACCCCACCGATAGTATTGTAGTAAAGCTGCTTAACCGTACCACTCACCGGGGATCGGATTTCGGTCTGCGTGACCCGGTCAGATAACGCCGTATTAATGGCGCCGAGTTCATTTAAACGACTCAGTGTAAAGGTAAGCTCTTCGCGCACTTCATTGACAAAGACCAGTTCAATCTCTTCTATTTTACTCCGCGCTTCCTCAATAGCTGATTCAACCCGCCTTATCTGAGCCTGGGCCTGTTGCATCTCACCACTCATCCGGTTGACTTCTTTCTCTAATCGTAAAACCTGGACTTCGGATACCGCCTGCCTGGCCAGCATTGGTTTTGTCAGCGCCAGTTCCTTCTCTGAAAGTCGCAGGGACGTCTGTAACTGCCTTAGCTTTGCGGTTATTTCTCTATATTCTTCTTTACGCTGGGTCAGTTGTTGTTCAGCAATTTGCTGCTTCTTGGCTACTTCTTGTTGACTGGACTGATAAATGGCTTTTTCCTGAGCGACAATACGAGGCACAGAATCGATTAACGCCTGCGTAGGCACGAACGGAACCTTATCGACCACCGCACGCAAACGAGCTTCTTTGACCGTGAGCGCTTCAAACTCCTTTAATTTTTCATTAAAACTCGACTCGGATCGAGTGCGATCCAGGCGAATCAGTAACTGTCCTTTTGTTACTACCTGCCCTTCCTGGGTTAAAATCTGTGTTACCACCCCACCATCCTGGGACTGAATGATCTGTACCTGCTGCGAAGGAATTACCTTGCCGACACCGCGAGTCACTTCGTCTATTTCTGCAAAAGCGCTCCACACCAGCAAAAAGATCATCGTTAACGCGATAGTATACAGCAGACCGCGCGCCCGCAGCCCCTGCTGGGCCTGCATGCCCATCTGCACATCTGATTGCCAATCCAAAGGACCAACCTCTGGTGATTTCATCCAAGGCTTAAACAGCCAATCAAGCATCCTGCGAAGTATTGCCCTCATGCACAGTTCCATTCAATTAAACATCGCCTGGTAACTAAACTGATCAGAATTTGAAATATCATGCCTTCCCGACTCTCCCTTGCCGCAGCGCAGTAACAACGGTGTCTTTAGGCCCATCAGCGACAATACGGCCATTATCAAGCACTAAAATACGATCAGCCATCTCCAGTAAGGAATTGCGGTGCGTGACCACAATCCAGGTTTTACCTTTTACAAATTCAGCCAACTCGTTTTTAACTGCTATTTCAGTGGAATGGTCCATCGACCCAGTAGGTTCATCCATCAACAGTAAATTTGGGTCATGTAATACCGCTCGAGCCAGGGCTACAGCACGGCGCTGGCCACCAGACAGGGAGTCACCTCGCTCACTGATCATCATGTCAAAACCTTGAGGGTGCCGGTTTACAAATTCAGTCAGGGTGGCAATTTTAGCCGCTTTCAATATTTGTTCATCTCGCGAGAAAGGATGAGACAGGGTGATGTTTTCACGCAAGCTACCATGAAATAAAGTAACATCCTGAGGCATGTAGCCAACCTGTTTACGGAATTCAGCAGGGTCCAACTGGCGCAGGTCGATACCATCGATTAATACCGCGCCCTCGCTCGGCTGATACAAACCTATTGCCAGTTTCTGGAGAGTCGTCTTACCCGACCCGACCCTGCCAAGAACAGCGACCTTTTCTCCAGGCTTAACCTTGAAAGAGACGTCTACCAGAGAGGCCATCTCAGATTCCGGATAATTGAAAGTCACATTCTTAAATTCAATTTCACCAATGAACTTGTCTCTGGAAAGAAACTGAGCACCCTGCGGGCGTTCCTGGGGTGTCGCCATTACATTTTCTACGGATGCCAGGGAAATCTGCGCATACTCATACTGGGTTACCAGGCTGGCTAACAGACCCACCGGGGCCATAACCCGCGACGCAAGCATGGAACAGGCAATGAGACCACCTAGACTCAGCTCGCCTTCCGCTATCAAATAGACTCCCGTTACGACCACAAACAAACTGACCAATTGCGTGGTGGCGACAGTGACCAAACTATTTGAATTAGACACCAAGCGGAGTTGAACCCCGGTTCGAGCCAGGAATCCGGTGGTTTCTTCCCAACGTCGCTGAGTTTTTGATTCAGCGCCAAGAGCTTTAATCGTATCCAGCCCGACCAGGCTTTCAATCAAGGCAGCATTACGTTGGACACCGGCACGATAAGTTGTTTCGGAAAGGTCCTTCAATTTACCCCGCGCAATACTGACATAGACCAGCACAATAACGATACCGCAGCCAAGAGGTACTAATGCAAAAGGCGCAATCCAGAAAATAACTGCACAAAAAATGACAGCAAACGGTAAATCTATAATCGCAGTAATCGACACTGAAGTAATAAAATCACGAACCGAATCAAACGACTTTAGATTGATAGCATATGATCCTACCGACGAAGGTCTATGCTCGAGTCGCCCTCCCAGTACTCGTTCCATTATCTGCCCGGAAACGTCTTTATCAATTCGCTCACTGGCCAGGTCTAGAAAGTAACCACGCACCATGCGGAGAACAAAATCCATGACGACCACCAGTAACAAACCAATCGCCAGGGCCCACAGTGTTTCAATGGCATAATTTGGAACTACCCGGTCATATACATTCATCGTGAAGAAGGGAAGTGCGAGCGCGAACAAGTTAATGAAAAAAGCGGCGATCAGTACGTCTCGATAAACCGGCAAATTAGCCTTCACTGTCGACCAGAACCAATGCCCTTCTGAATCGGAGCTTTTCTTCGGTGCGCGTTGATCAAAACTGAATTTAGGCACACAGACAATAGCCGAACCCATACTAAACTCATTCAAGGCCTGTTCTGAGGTTTTAACCTGGGTGTCAGGCAAGTCCGCATAGACAACATTCGCAGTACTGCCATCTTCCTCCCAACTAAACAACAGGCACGCCTGATTGTCTTTACCCAGTATCACCACAGGTAACAGACCGGCTGAGATTTGTTTTGGCAATTTATTAACGATATTACTGGTAAAGCCGATACGAGAAGCAGCTCGATGGAATAAGCTCGGCGTCAACAAACTTCCTTCCAGAGGAAGACCGCTTAACAGGGACTCGAAAGTAGCAGCACCCCCATGATGACGGCTCAAAGCCATCAAACATTGCACTAACGGGTCATTTACGGCGTCATTCATCGGTTTTATCAACCTCCTCGCCCAACCATCCGGGGTGTTCAGGTCAATCAGGCATGAAAACGAATCACCTGATCGATATCATCTTACAAATATCACGATCGTCTTATACCAACATCAACATCAACACCAACACCAACACCAACATCAATTTACAAATATTACGATCAGCTTACATGAACTTCTACGTCGGCTTACAGCTTACCAACAGTGACATCGACTTACACCAACAGTGCGACTTACACCAACAGAGAATATCATCTTAATAGTTAGTTTTGATCTATTTAATTGAACTAGTTCAGAAATCTTAATACCTGCTTGCCTCTTTATTAATGCTCTCTTAATAAATTTAGTCGCTGTTATCGTCTAATCCACTGGCCTACCTTACTCGCTATTTGCAGCACCTTGAAGAGCCAGTTTCATCGCCGTTGAACTTTACCCGCGTTACTGTCCTAACAAACGGCTCTATATAAAGACCAGCCTCACATTACCGCTCGCCATGCCATCGCGCTGCTATCAAAACACACTGGCAACTAATTCCCACCGAGGCGGATTCTTTGTATACCCAGGGTGGCATCAGCACAGGATTCTCTCCAAGCAGGGATTGGTGTATTCTCGCTGGGTGAAGTTAACAATTCAGAACCTAATCACAACAACTTCCGCAAACAATAATGCACCACAGGCAAGCAGACCAAACATGGACATTAAACACAAGAATCATCAACTCAGCGCACTGAAATGTCCCTTGAGCCGAGAGGATGTGGATTTGTTCAGCCCGGGTGCCCAGGAACACTGGTACGAGGCTTATCAAATTTTACATGAGAGCGAACCAGTAGTCCGGATTCCTGGCGAAGGAACGAGTTCCAGCACTGATGGATTTATCCTCACGAAATATGAGGATATCTCGATGGTAGTCAAGGACCCTGTCCGCTTTCCACCGCGCATTCACCAGGCCATTGACCTGTTAAAGCATACCGACACGGATACCGATATCTTCCGTCAGGCCAACGCCATGATCCTCTCCATGGTATCTTTAAGACCCGACAATGAACTATATCGTGCCCACCGCCAGGAGCTCACCGACCCCTGGGTAGGGCCCGGTGCAAACCGGCATACTGAGATGATAAAAGACTGTATCAGTCGTCTGCTTGCTGCCTGTAAAGCACAGGACGAAATCGAATTTATATCCAGTTTCGCTCGACCATTACCTCAGATGGTGATGGCCAACATCCTGGGATTTCCAGAGTCAGACATACCTCAATTGGCCGAATGGGGAGCTGCCCAGGTTACCGCGTTTGTTTACGGAGAAGGCCACCGGAACATCCTGACTCCAGAACAAGCAAATGAACAAATGAAACTGCTTGCCGGGTTCAAAGAATACGTCCACGAAAAAGTACTCGAAAAACGCCGCTCTCCGACAAATGACATGATCAGTTGGTTGACCCAGGTTCACTATAAAGCGCTGGATCGAAAATTAACGGACCTGGAAGTTAATGGCATTGTTTATGCCATGGTCATCGGCGGGCTTGAAACAACCCAATACGCGATAGAAGAGCAGGCCCAGTTACTTTGCGAACATCCCGGTCTGTTTAACTCGCTAAAACAGGATCGCAGCCTGGTTAAGAATTTCGTCGAAGAGGGGATGCGCCTGCGGTCACCCACCCAGGGGCTTTCAACACGGGTAACCCTGCATGATGAAGAATTCCAGGGTATCAAGGTACCCAAAGGATCCCTGCTTCACCTGCGTTATGGTGCCGGCAATGTCGACCCCTCAGAATGGATCGATCCCTACCAGCTCAACCTTTCCCGTAAGGCCGTCACCAGACACCTGGTATTTTCAGCCGGCCCCCGGGTCTGCCCCGGCGCCGGGATTTCCAGACTCGAACAGAATCTAGCCTGGCAAGGTCTGCTGGATCATCTCCAGGACATCAGCTACTGTGATGAAAACTCATTTGAGCACCAGCCAGGTATTATGCTTGGCACACTGAGCTTAAACTTAAAAATGCAGTGGACAGGAAATCAGTCTTAAACCGGGCAACTGACAGTCCCCGGATTTATCCCTCAACATAGACCCACTGGGCAGCAGGATCAAACGATGGTCGCCAGACCATCCAATACTGTGTTGGGCTGTTCGGACAACATCGCGTGACCGCAGGGGTTCAGATGAATCACCTGGCACTGGGGGATTAGCCCGGCAACTTTCAGGGCACTGACCGGCGCCGTCATCTTATCCTGGGCGGCGACGAAAATGAGGCTCTGCGCTTTAATCTGAGCGGCCAGAGCATCACCATCACTAAACTCATTGCAGGCATTCAAATCAGCAAAATAGACATCCTCAGGCGTTCGTTCAAGCAAGCGCTGGCCACTCATCATCATACTGATGCCAGGGTTTTCATTACCGCCCATTTGTCCAAAGGGACTATGCATCCAGGTATTAGCCATGTCGAACGCATCATGCTCATTGGCCCGGGCCGCATCTAGCAGGACATCAGTCACCGGCATCGGTGTTGATGTCCCGAGCAGGACTGTCACCCGGGTTCGACTTGCATAGCGGGCGGAAAAGTTCAAGGCAACCAGAGATCCCATGCTATGACCGACGATGGCCGCGACGTCAACATCGAGGCTATCCAAGGCAGCACAGACCCAATCTGCCATAGCATCAATAGTCGCCAGCGGCTCCCCCTTCGATCGTCCATGGGCTGGCAAATCAAGGGCATAGACGTTATAGCCATGGCGAGCAAAATAACGTGCTGGTAGCACCCATACGCTGTGATCCATACCGGCACCATGTATAAAGACAACATTTGGCTGGACCTTGCTAATCTTGCCATTACCATTGCTGTAAAAAGTAGCCTGTTCATTCACCTGCGTATACATCTTAAAGCCCTCTCTGAGAGGCCCGCAGGCCGGCTTTCAGGTCCGCCAGAAGGTCGGCGGAGTCTTCCAGGCCAATAGAAAGCCGAATCAGGCCTTCTGAAATCCCTGCTTTCTCCAGAGCTGCAGAATCCATACGGTGATGCGTGGTACTGGCTGGATGGATCACCAGCGATTTAGCATCACCGACATTAGCCAGGTGAGAAAACAGATTCAATTTCTCTATAAAGTTGATGCCGGCTTTCCTACCGCCTTTAATCGTAAAGCTGAACACCGCACCGGCCCCTTTGGGTAGCAGTTGTTTAGCCAGATCATGGTCCGGATGCGCTTCAAGCATTGGATGATTAACGCTTTCAACTTGCTCCTGCTGCTCAAGAAACTCAACAACGGAACGAGTATTTTCCATGTGCCGCTGCATGCGTAACGACAGTGTTTCTATGCCTTGCAGAATCTGGAACGCGGTATTTGGCGCCATACAGGCACCGAAATCTCGCAGGCCTTCCTTGCGAGCACGGGTGATAAAGGCAGCGGGACCAAATTCCTCAGCAAAATTAAGATGATGAAAACCTGCGTAAGGCTCACTAAGTGTTGGGAATTTTCCTGATGCCTGCCAATCAAACGTACCGCCATCAACCAGAAGCCCACCGATAACAACCCCATGACCAGACAGGAACTTAGTCGCCGAATGCATGACCAAATCAGCACCAAAGTCGATGGGTCGGCACAAATAAGGAGTTGAAAACGTAGCATCAACCAATAAAGGTAGCCCCGCATTGTGGGCTATGGCTGCAACCTGAGGAATATTCAATACTTCCATACCCGGGTTTCCAACCACTTCACTAAACACCAAACGTGTATTTGGCTGGATCGCACCGGCAATCGCGCCCAGGTCGCGAGGGTCGACAAAGGTGGTATCAATACCAAATCGTCGCAGGGTGTAATCCAGTAGATTGTGCGTCCCACCATAGATACTTCTTGAAGCAACAATATGCTCGCCTGCACTGACAATGGTTGCGATAGCCAGGTGCATCGCCGCCTGACCACTGGCAGTAGCAATCGCGCCGACCCCATTATCGAGGGTGGCGATACGTTCTTCTAAAACGGCATTGGTCGGATTGGACAATCGAGAATAGACATGCCCTGCTCGTTCAATATTAAACAGGCCCACGGCGTTATCTGTATCTTTAAATACGAAGGAGGCCGACTGATAAATGGGGGTTGCCCGGGCTCCCGTGGTCGGGTCAGGCTGCTGTCCAGCATGCAGGGCTAATGAATCGAACTTCAATGTTGGTGGTTTAGCCATCGGTACTCCCACAGTTTGCTTAAGGCTCTCACTACTTACCGCTCAATGGTATTCATATTTGGACCCCAACGATACTGAAGTTAACGCGCAAAAGCGATTAATGACCTGCTCGGTAGGCAATACCTGCCCCTTATACATAAAAAAGCCCGCTGGCTAGCCAGGTCCGCTATTAAAATCGGTCTATAAATGCCTGACCATCAAGCTGCGACTGAATCACCTCAGGCACGTGAATATCCATGTGATTGACGATGGAAGGTAGAATATCAATAATCCCCGGAGATGCAGAAAAGTGATCATTCAAGTTAGTGCTATTGGTTGCGATCCAGGTCGTTCGCTCTCGTTGCGACTGACCACCGTGATCCTTACCTGTCTCCTGATTACGACCATGGTCCGTGGTGACGATGATGAGCCAGTCCTCCTTCAAGGCGGCCTGCCTCTGTCGCACTACCTGATCGATCTCTCCGATCCAAGCATCGGTTAATTGCAGCGCATCAGCCTGCTGGGCACTGTCTCCAAAAATATGGCCGACATCATCCGTATATTGGAAATACACCCAGCTAAGATCAGGACCATTTTCGCGCAGGTGGGCAACTGCGGCGGCGGCTACATGCTCATCAATGTCTCGAATATAATCGGAACCAGGATCATGTGGAAAGCGGCCTTGATCATGTTCCATGCCATCGATGTAGTAGTCGAGTTTTCGGCCTCCCGCTGCCGGCAGCGTGTCACCGATTAACCGTGTCCTGTTATATTCCCAGGTGGAAAACAACGCGGTCTGTAGCCCCGGATTATGGGCCTTGGCAATACGAAAAATATCCCAATAACGATAATCAGGACTACTGACCTGATTATCCCAAACATTGTGTTTATTGGCCCAGGTACCGGTTAGCAGGCTCTGATAGCCAACCGCCGAAACCGTAGGGCTTTCACTGGCGCTGCCAGGCCTACCACCGACGAATGCCCGGGTATAACCGCCCGCTGCACTGATGGCATCGATATGTGGCGTATGCACACGCTCCAGCACATCTGCCGGAATACCATCAACAATGATAAAAACAACTTTGCGCAAGACATCCTCCAAGGCCAGCCCAGCAGGTTGCATTGCTGATACTGGGGCAATTAAGCAAACGGTTAATAACAGGATCGGTTTTAACTTTAACCAGGCTGCATCGAAGTAGCTTCTCATTACAAGTGCCTATCCGGCATCTGCCTGCTCTGATGATGCCACTGACACTGAGACCCTGCAATCCTGGGCGCTATGCAGTAACCATTGCAGCAGATATTCGGCGTAGGTTCGACGCACCACCAGGGTATATGCTTTCCCCGCGCTGCGGCAGGCTAACAGCATATTGGCTTTGGCCAGTCCAGTCTGAGCACAATCACCCCCTTTAAAATGATCCGGATGCAAATCCAGAGTACAACCCTTGCTGAGAATCTCGGCTGCATGAGTACCCTGAAGCTGCAGGACAACAGCTGCCCCACTCAAGTCTGTGACGGTTGCATGCTGCCCGGTAAAGATTTTCCTTAGATCACCTGTCAGCTGAGGCGACTGGGTATCTTGCGCCACCAACAACCACTCATTTGGCCCTAACCAAAATACCTGTTTTCGATCCTCTTCGACAAACTGATTCGCCTGCTGCGGCAGTGGCAGACCAACCACCCGTTCAAAACCCTGGCCAAACTCGGGGCTCTCTGCGTTACCCCGCAAATTGATATGCCCCAACCCAGCGACGATTTGAACACTTAGGTCAATTTCCGAATCAGTTGGCAAAGGCCCTGCTGTAACGAACTTTAACAATCGGCTTGGCAGTAATTCAGACATTCTGACGGGTTCCCTTGGCATCATAAAATACGCTCGTGGTAACCTCTACGGCAACATCCTGCCCCGAAGCTGAACGCGCAAACAACTGATCGCCCCGCCTGGCAAAGCCATTGACTAGCAACCCTAAGGCTATCGGGTGGCCCATACTGGAACTGTAGTAACTTGATGTGACATGACCAGACACGATCTGTTTTCCTGCCGGGCCAGCATCATACAGTTGGCTCCCTTCGGCGACGACGCTGCTACCATCACAGGAGACAAGCCCCACCAACTGCTTCCGATCTGCCTTGGAGGTATCTGAACGCATTAGCGATCGTTTGCCGATGTAGTCCTTGTCCTTGGATAACATCCAGTTCATTTTCAGGTCAACTGGTGTCACCGAACCGTCTGTGTCCTGACCGACTATAATAAAGCCTTTTTCAGCACGCAGGACATGCATCGTTTCAGTTCCATAAGGCGTGATATTAAAGTCCTGACCTGCCGCCATGATTTTGTTCCACATGGCCAAGGCATGCCGGCTGTCCACATTGACCTCAAACGCCAGTTCGCCACTGAAACTGACCCGATACAGCTGAACTTCTATCTCCCCTAACACAGCAGTCTGCAAAGACATGAAAGGAAAGTTTGACCGGCTCAAGTCAATATTACAGCCAACCCGTTCAAGTACCTTCCGGCTATCAGGTCCAGCAACAGCAATAGTCGAGAACTGATCCGTCAGGGAGGTGAGATGAACATCCAGGTCAGGCCACTCGGTCTGTAACCACAATTCCAACCAGGTCAGGACTGCAGCAGCCCCCCCCGTGGTCGTCGTCAGGTAGTAGTGCTGGTCACCGAGGCGGGCCATGACGCCATCATCCTTTACCATGCCATCTTCACCTAACATAATGCCGTAGGCACAGCGACCGATGTTCATTTTATCTACGTTATGAGTATAGATGCGATTAAGGAAGACGGTCGCATCGGCTCCGTGAACATCGATTTTACCTAACGTGGAGGCATCCATGATGCCTACACCCGACCGGGTTGCCTGGCACTCCCTGATAACTGCAGCCGCCATATCCTCACCCTGTTCGGGAAAATACCAGGGCCGCAGCCATTGACCTACGGTTTCAAATGGCGCGCCTGCATTTTCGTGCCAGTCATGTATCGCCGAAGTCCTGACCGGTTCATATAATTCACCCACGGCCTCGCCTGCCCCTACCGCAAAGCTGGTAGGGGTGAAGGCAGGTCTGAACGTGGTGGTGCCCACTTCCGGGATGGGCAGTTGCAGACACTCAGCCAGGATAGCTAAACCGTTAATGTTACCGAGCTTGCCCTGTTCCGTACCGAAACCCAGGGCGGTATAACGTTTGACATGCTCAACACTCTCAAAGCCCTCTCGCACTGCCAGGCGAATATCAGCGGCAGAGGTATCGTTTTGAAAATCGATAAATTGCTTTGGACAACTGTCCGCATCCTTTAGGGAAGGGACTCGCCACAAGGGCTGCAACGGATTAGTCTGGATTTCATGCGACGCTGGAATGGCCAGTTGGGCTGGAACCAAACCACATTTTTCGACTGCCTGGGCACCTCCTAAATGGCCATCTTTTAGACACTCCAATAAATTCCACTGACCTCGACAGGCACCCACGGAAATGTTTGCCTGTTTGCTTTCTTCGGGGACAAAGGCCTGGGCTTGGTCATCCCAGCAAATCCTCCCGCCTGCCTGGGAATGCAGATGCACGGCCGGACTCCAACCGCCAGACATGGCCAGCAGGTCACAGGCAAGTGTTTTAGCCACCCTTAAACTAGCTTCTGACTGACCATCCCATCTCGCCAGTCTAACTGCCTTGACACGACGACTGCCACTGACGTCGATAACGAGATGACCGGTAATTACCGGTATATTAAGGGCTGCTACCTGGGCATGGATCTCCCCAGCCCCAGCCACACGGCTATCGACCACAGCTACAACCGTTACGCCTTCTCGATGCAGGTCGATTGCAGATTGGTAAGCAGAATCGTTATTGGTGAAGATCACAGCCCGCTCACCAGGTTTGACCGCGAAGCGATTGACATAACTCGAAACCGCGGAGGCCAGCATAACGCCTGGTCTATCGTTATTGCAGAAAACAAGCGGTCTTTCAAACGCGCCCTGAGCCAACACAACCTGTTTCGCTCTGACTCGCCAGAGACGCTCTCGCACGCCCTTTCTTTCCCCAGGACTGAGATGATCGGTGCACCTTTCAGCAAGCGTCACAAAGTTATGATCGTGATACCCGAACACCGTGGTTCTTGATAGCAGTCTTACCTCAGTATTTGCGTTAAGCTCACTCAAAACCGCTTCTAACCAGTTTGCAGCAGGCGCGCTATTAAGGCACTGGGTGGTCGTCAGCAGACTGCCCCCAAGTTCGTTCTGCTCATCCGCTATAATCACCCTGGCGCCACTGCGAGCGGCAACCAAAGCGGCCATCAAACCCGCCGGCCCCGCTCCAGCAATGAGGATATCGCAGTGTGCGTTGCTATGTTCATAGCGGTCCGGATCAGCCTGGTCAGGGGCTTTACCAAATCCCGCTGCGGCACGAATAAAGCGCTCATAGAAGCGCCACAGGAATCTCGGGTACATAAACGTCTTATAGTAGAACCCAGCCCCGAGCAGTCGGCTGAAAATATCACTTACCTGAGCAATATCAAAATTAACGCTGGGCCAGCCTTTGGTAGGGCGAGCTTCAAGGCCATCAAAGAGCTCTACCTGGGTGGCTCTTGGATTGGGCTGAGCATGACCGGCACGACCGATCTGCATGATGCCATTAGGTTCTTCAGTTCCGGCGGCGATAATACCTCGCGGACGATGCAGTTTAAAACTACGCGACACAATGTTTACGCCGTTAGCCAGTAACGCAGAGGCCAGCGTGTCGCCAGCAAAGCCTTGATAACGCTTACCATCAAAGCGGAATTCTAGCGGTTGAGTTCTATCGACTCGCCCGCCTGTCAATAATCGCTTAGTCTGCACGGCTTTCAGTATCCTGAGGGGGCGGGTTCGCTGGGCTGGCCAGTTTTGAGCTTCCGGCGATCTGGTATGTAACGGTGTTTCTTTCCACCACAAACCATTGGCGGCAGCCCTGGCTATGGTTCCAAAGTTCACGATGCCAACCTCGGGTATTTTTGCGCATGAAAAGATAATCTGCCCAGGCCTCATCACTCAAGGAAGCCGGCTCCACTGGTCGGCTGATATCGGCCTCTCCACCACAGCTAAATTCTGTCTCTGCCCGGGAACCACACCACGGGCATTCAATCAGTAACATCTAATTTACTCCTGTTCACCTAGTGCGCAACTGCTGCGGCACCATGCTCATCTATCAAGGCACCACTGGCAAAACGTTCCAATTTGAAGGGCGCATTAAGCTCATGGGCTTGATCATGGGCTATGGTGTGGGCCAACACCCAGCCTGAACCAGGTGTTGCCTTGAAGCCCCCGGTTCCCCAGCCACAGTTAAAATAAAGGCCTTTAACCGGTGTCAGGCCGATAATAGGGCAGGCATCAGGGCTGACATCCACTATCCCTCCCCACATGCGCAGCATTCTGACTCGACTAAAAGCAGGAAATAGTTCAATTATGGCCTGCAAGGCGTGTTCAATGGTTTGAAAACTTCCTCGTTGGCCATAGCCTATATAAGAATCAATGCCAGCACCGACTACCAACTCGCCTTTATCGGACTGGCTTATGTAGCCATGGACAGCATTCGACATCACCACGGTATCAAGCACCGGTTTTAGTGGTTCTGAAACAAATGCCTGTAATGGATGGCTCTCCAGAGGAAGTCTAAACCCGGCGTAACCGGCAAGGACACTGGCATGCCCGGCAACTACAACAGCCACCTTATCAGATGCTATATCACCACGACTGGTTTTAACCCCGCGTATTTGTCCTGCCTGCAGATCAAACCCGGTGACTTCACATTGCTGGATGATATCAACCCCGAGCGCATCCGCCGCACGGGCGAAACCCCAGGCAACAGCATCATGCCTGGCAACTCCGGCGCGTGGCTGCAATGATGCGCCTAAAATGGGGTAACGCGCAGTAGAAGCGGTATTCAAGCCTGGGATCGCTTTAGCCAGCTGTTGACTGGTGACCACCTGCGCATCAATACCATTTAACTGATTCGCGGCCACCCGGCGTTCGATGTCGCGCATATCCTGGAGTGAATGACCGAGATTATAAACTCCGCGCTGACTGAACATCACATTATAATTAAGATCAGCACTGAGACCCTCCCAGAGCTTCATTGATTTCTCATACAACAGCGAAGCTTCCGTCCACAGGTAGTTCGAACGTACGATAGTGGTATTTCTGCCGGTATTACCGCCTCCTATCCAGCCTTTTTCAAGCACGGCAATATTGCGGTAACCATGTTCCTTGGCCAAATAATAGGCGGTGGCCAGGCCATGCCCACCACCGCCAACAATAATAGCATCGTAGCTGGTTTTGGGCTCTGGATTCCGCCAGGCTCGAGGCCACTTCCTGTTGTAATTCAGGGCGTTGGCAAACAACGAAAACGCAGAATAACGCTTACTCATGATGCTGCCTGCCTGCTCATGATGGTGCCTGCCTTATCATAAGTTCTGCCTGAAGATTAAGTATCGGTTTATTACAGCCTTCATATCATCACTCTTCAACTGCATCGCTGATTCGCAGCCGCTGATTTTTAGGATCATAGGGGCTCTCTTCGACCACGACAGCCGGGTAATTCTGCCCGAGTATTTCTATGCTCATCTCGGTACCGGGTTGAGCAAAAGCCGGCTCAACCATGCCCATAGCCAGCGATTCATTAACTCTAAAGCCAAATCCCCCGCTGGTAGCCCTGCCGACTAATTGACCCTCGCTGAGCAGGGCGTTGTTACCCAGTGCGTCGGCATCAACTACGTCCTTAATCACCAACGTAACGAGCTGGCTTTGCAGACCTTTTGATTGTCGATCCAATAATGCCTGCTTACCGAGAAAATCGCCCTTGCCCAGATTAATAAAGCGATCCAGAACCGATTCAAAGGCTGAGTATTCGATGGACAGTTCCGTACCAATAATTCGATACGATTTCTCCATCCGCATGGAATCCATGGCACGAATACCAAATGGTTTTAGACTTAGCTCTTCCCCTGCTTCGAAAAGCGCATCAAAAAGCTTATTCTGATATTCAATCGGGTGGTGTAATTCCCAGCCTAACTCGCCAACAAAGTTAACCCTGAGTGCATTGACCGAGACGCCACCAGCTACGATCTGCTGACCTGTCAACCAGCGAAAGCGTTTATCTGAAAAATCTGCTTTCGACACTCGCTCCATGAGTATGCGTGCTTTAGGCCCTGCTACCACCAGAACACCTATACTGGAAGTTAACTGGGTGAATTGCACTGAACCATCACTCGGCATGTGTTTACACAAATAATCGTGGTCTAATCGCTGCATGGCTCCAGCCGACACCAGGTAGAAGGAATCAGACGACTCCCTCATGATGGTAAACTCTGAATGCACGCCACCGCGCCTATTCAACGCATGGCAAAGACCTATGCCGCCCTGCTTCTTCGGCAACCGATTAGCAACGAAATAATTTAGAAAGGCTTCTGCGCCCGGCCCGGATACCCGGCATTTAGCAAAGGCCGTCATATCCAGCAGGCCAACATGATTAACTACATTGTTAACCTCCTGCCTGATAGATTCGAACCAACTGGACCTTCTAAACGACCAGTGATCCTCTGCCGCTTCGCCGTTAGCAGCAAACCAATTGGCTCTTTCCCAGCCAAATTTCTGTCCGAACACCGCGCCCATTTCTTTTAACCTGTCATAGCAAGGTGCTGTCCGTAACGGCCTTGCCGCGGGCCTCTCTTCATCCGGGTAATGAATAACAAACACGCTGGCATAAGCTTCTTCATTCTTTTCAACCAGATAATCCTTATTGGCATAGTCACCAAACCTTCTCGGCTCGACACCGAGCATATCGATGGTGGGCTCACCCTCGACGATCCATTCTGCCAACTGCCAACCCGCACCCCCGGCAGCCGTAATGCCGAAGCTGTGACCTTCACTCAACCAGTAATTTTCCACGTCCCAGGCAGGCCCGACGATCGGATTACCATCTGGCGTATAGGCGATGGCGCCATTGTATACTTGCTTGATGCCAACTTCTGAAAAAGCTGGCACACGCGCCATGGCAGCCTCAATATGGGGTGCCAGGCGGTCCAAGTCTTCCTGGAAAAGTTCATATTCAGCGCGCGGATCAGGGCCATCCACGTAACAGGCGGGCGCCCCTTGTTCGTAAGGCCCGAGGATAAACCCTCCATTTTCCTCACGTAAATACCACGAGCCATCAGATTCACGCAGTACCGGAAGTTCAGGCGCCGACTGAGCCTGTCTGGCCTGTAATTCTGGATGGGGCTCAGTGACGATATACTGGTGTTCAACTGGAATCACAGGAATATCCAGCCCTACCATAGCCCCCGTCTGCCGGGCATAGTTTCCTGTCGCTGATATCACGTGTTCACAACTGATATCACCTTGCGTGGTGCTAACGATCCAGTTATCAGAAAACCCTCGTTCAATGGCCTCGACAGCCACATTACGATAGATCGTTGCATTCCTCGCCCGGGCTCCTTTAGCCAGGGCCTGAGTCAGGTCTGCAGGCTGAATATAACCATCATCAGGATGATAGATGCCGCCAACCAATCCTTCCGGATTACATAAAGGCCAGAGCTTATGTATTTCTGCTGGAGTCAGAAATTCAACATTGATGCCAATGGTTCGAGCCGTTGCCGCGTACTGATAATACTCATCCATACGATCGTCATTCATGGCTAAGCGCAGATTACCGACCTGCCGAAAGCCCACATCCTGGCCCGTTTCGGCTTCCAATTCTTGGTACAGATTGACCGAATACTTGTGAATCTGTCCGACGCTGTAACTCATATTAAACAGGGGTAACAGACCCGCTGCATGCCAGGTTGATCCGGAGGTAAGCTCTGCCTTTTCCAGCAGTACGACGTCCTCGCCCCAGCCTTTTTTTGCGAGATGGTACAGGGCGCTGACGCCAACCACACCGCCACCAATAACAACTACCTTAGCCCGAGATTTCATGTTCACACCTTCACCTCATTGTTCTGGTCATAACCACCATCCAGTCAAAACAAACCTTTAAATCATTACCTCAAGTCACCGGCCTACCGCGACGACGACTTCGGCGACCTGCTCTATTATCCGAAGGGGGTTTTACTGCAGGTCTGCTGACCTCAGAAAACAAATTCGGGAAATCATCCTGCTTGTTTGGAAATGCCATCGCATCGACAAAATAGCCCTGGAATTTAGGTTCAATGGCAGTTTCTATTTTAGCTATTTCTTTTACCAGCGTTTCTATCTCTGCGCGAGCGGACCGGTCAAGCAAGGCGATCCGGGCTCCTGTTCCGGCGGCATTCCCCGCTGATGAAACTGCGGCCAGAACACAATCCGGAATCAAGCCGAGAACCATGGCATATTTGATATCAATATGGCTGCCAAATGCACCCGCCAAACGGATCCGATCAACTTTGCCAACCCCTTCTCGGTCGAGCAGCAACTTAACCCCAGCATACAACGCCGCTTTGGCAAGTTGAATCTGCCTGACATCATTCTGGGTGACAATTATTTTCTGTTCGCCTTCATCGAGCATGAATGACCAGGTTCGTCCGTCCTCGAATACGCGCCTGCTTTTCTTACTAACCGTGCCATCAATGACCCCATCCTCACTGAGCACCCCACTGAGAAACATCTCAGCAACCGCTTCTATGATGCCAGAACCACAAATTCCAGTAATTCCAAAACCCGCTATTGAGGCAGCAAAACCGGATTCATCTGACCAGAGGTCTGAACCAATCACCCGGAAACGAACCTCCAACGTGTCCGGGTCTATCCTGACGCGCTCGATGGCGCCAGGCGCAGCACGTTGGCCACAACTTATCTGTGCGCCCTCAAATGCCGGGCCGGTTGGACTGGAGCAGGCCAGCAACTTGCCCTCGTTCGCCAGAATGATCTCCGCATTGGTACCCACATCCACGACTAAAGACACGCCCTTATTCTTCTGCGGCGCTTCAGCAAGTACCATCGCGGCGGCATCTGCTCCGACGTGGCCGGCAATACAGGGCAACACGTAAACCTGACCGCCGGCATTAATATCCAGACCAGTGTCTCGCGCGGCTATATTCAGCGCCTGGTCAGTCACCAACGCAAACGGCGCCGAACCTAATTCCAGGGGACTCAGGCCGAGAAACAAGTGATGCATGATCGGATTAGCCGCAATACTGATTTCAACGATGTCGGTTTTTTCGATTCCTGCCTCTAGGGCGGCGCTGGCAATTAATGCATTGATGCCGTCGCGCACCACCGATGTCATTTCTTGCCCACCTTCTGGATGCATCAGCAGGTACGAAACCCGACTCATCAAATCCTCACCGAAACGAATCTGTGGATTCATAATGCCACTTGTGGCAACCACTTCACCCGTCGCCAGGTGACAAAGATGGCCTGCAATAGTGGTCGAACCGATATCAAGTGCAAGTCCATAAATATGCTCATGATAGCCCTGCCAGATAGCCGTGATGAGCGAGCCCTGATTAACCGCCACGGTCACTTGCCACTGCCCTAACCTTAATGCCTGCTGCAAGTCCTGCAGCACCGAGCGGTCACAGACCAGGTCCTCAAGCCCCCACTCCAATGACAAAGCCGCATAGAGACGCTGCAGGTCGCCCTGAGCATCTTCAAGTTCAGCGGGTTTCACTTCGACATAATACAAGTGAGTGGCAGGATCCAGAGTGATATCTCGATGTTCTGCCTGCTTGCGCACGACCTGTCGATGCATCTGGCTTTCCGGTGGCACGTCAATCACCAGATCTCCTGCGACCAGGGCCTGACAGCTGAGTCGCTGATTACCTTGCAAACGGGTGCGCTTGTCGCTAAAACGCGTTTCAACAGCCCCTACAGGCGACAGGTGGTCAGCTTTTGAATTGATGCCATGTTTGCTGAAATCACCTTCTGTACATAACACCTTACAGCGCCCGCAAATTCCTCTACCACCACAAACGGAATCTACGTCTACCCCCAGACTACGGGCAGCATCCAATAACCGGGTTCCGACGGGGAAGTGCCCCCGTCTTCCCGATGGCGTAAATACTATTTTTTTTTGGTCCTGTTCCAAACAATCACCCAAACTTAAACCTTGCCTGTCCGGCATTAACGCCGGCGGCGGCCTCTACCCCGCGCGGCACGATCTGACCGCACCGCGGTTGGATCACGATAGCGCTTGATCCACTGCTCACAATTAGGATCGTGACCCATCATCACATCAGCACCGGACACAGCCTGCATGACTTCAGCATGCAATGGACTGGTAATAGCCGAGGTCATACCGGCGGCCATCGCCATGGTCAAAAAGGCAGAATTAATACCATTTCGATTAGGCAGGCCAAAACTAACATTAGAAGCACCACAAGTGGTGTTAACCTGTAATTCGTCCCGCAAGCGACGCACCAGGTGCATCACTTGTAAGCCAGCAGAGTTGATGGCCCCAATTGGCATCACTAATGGATCTACCACCACATCGCTTCTGGGGATGCCATAGTCAGCTGCTCTTTCGACAATCTTCTTAGCTACTTTAAAGCGTTCATCCGGATCTTCTGAAATACCGGTTTCATCGTTGGATATGGCGACCACAGCTGCACCGTACCTGGCCACTAATGGCAGAACCTGTTCGAGACGCTCCTCTTCCCCCGTCACTGAGTTTACCAGCGGCTTACCCTGGTAAACCGACAGCCCGGCTTCAAGCGCCGCCACAATAGACGAGTCAATAGACAAGGGTACGTCGGTAACCGATTGAACCAGCTGCACTACATCTCTTAACATAGCCGGTTCGTCAGCCAAGGGGATACCTGCATTAACATCGAGCATATGGGCACCGGCGGCAACCTGGGCGAGGGCATCAGCTTCAACTCGACTATAATCACCTAACTTCATCTCCGCAGCCAGGGCTTTCCTCCCAGTTGGGTTGATACGCTCCCCAATAACAACAAAGGGTAGCCCAAAGCCCATCCGCACTTCCTTTGAGGACGAACTCAAGATCAGTTCTGTCATACTGTATTTCCTCTTATCACCGGGTGAATTAAATCAATCAATTACTGTTTTACCTGCCCCTGGCCCTTACCTTTTATCAGGCTGAGCAGGGCCTCATCCGAGAACTCGGCCTCAAACCTATCGGCATGAACTTGTGCCAGGGTTTCAGCCCTCTCTTGTGTTTCTTCGAATACGGTCTGGCGGCGCCACTCAGATAAATAGGCCTCACTACTACCCTTACCTGCTCGCATCGCAGCTCTATCAACCGCCTCCTGAAACCGCGAACTCAACAATACCTTAGCTCTGACACGACCTCTCTGGACAATCACCTGAGACGGAATATCACGCCAGTATACGAACGTGCATTTGACTCTCACGTGACTCCTCCAACTGTTGGTTTAACTCGGTCTGCAACAAACCGTAACCGGCATGAACCTGCTCAAATTCAAGGTCAAGCCGCTGGGCCGCCTGCTTAGCCAGACTCAACAGGGTTTTATCGTGGGTCTGGGAGAGATAAACCAACTTGCGATAACCGGTAAAATACATCTCTAGCAACTCAGGATGCTGATCAAGCTGTAACGTTTCAATGACAAGATATTGAAAATGCCGAGCAAGAAAATCAGTCAGGTAAAAGGTTCCTAGTTCGGCCTCATGCAATTCAGCGAATTCGCTATGGCCAGCATAGAACTCATAACAATGCGCTCCCGGCAGGCGTTGTATCTCACCTTCAGGTGATTCCTCCAGCAGCATGCGGTCCAGTGCCCCACCCGTACCGCAATCGGCATAACCAACGAATATCCTTCGGTAATGGGCTCGTTGAGCCTTAATTTTCTTCCTCAGTCGCTCTGTAATCTGCTCCGGCCTGTTGTGCAAGCTGGCTTCAAGGCATTGTAAGTGCAAATGATCCCATTGATTCAGGCGCTTTAGTGCCTGGATTTCCCTGGCCAGGGCACCGCAGGCAATAACAAGAACCGGATCAGCCACGGGAAGCGCGACGATTGTGCAGCAGCAGCGGTGCCATCTGCGCAGCCTGGGCGGCATCTCGACAATAACCATCTGCGCCAACTGCATGACCAAACTCTTCGTTCAGAGGCGCACCCCCCACTAGCACAATATAGTCATCCCGGATATTCAAACGAACCAGTTCGTCGACGACCACTTTCATATACGGCATCGTCGTGGTCAGCAAAGCCGACATACCCAAAATGTCTGGTTTATGCTCTTCCAGAGCGGCCAGATAATCCTCTACTGAATTATTGATCCCAATATCAACGACTTCAAATCCGGCCCCCTCCATCATCATACCAACCAGGTTCTTACCGATATCGTGGATATCGCCCTTCACAGTGCCGATGACCATTTTTCCAATGGGTTCAATACCGCTCTCCACCAACAGAGGTTTTAAGATAGCCATACCGCCTTTCATGGCATTGGCCGCAAGAAGCACCTCAGGTACAAATAAAATACCGTCGCGAAAATCAATTCCGACAATGGTCATGCCAGCAACCAGTGCCTCGTTGAGTACTTTTTCCGCACTCCAATTTCGAGCCAACAGGATTTCGGTCCCTTCTATGATCTCCTCTTTCATACCGTCATAGAGGTCATCATGCATTTGCAGTACGAGTTCTTCGTCGTCCAGTTCCGAGAGAATGATCTCTTCGTCGTCATAATTTTCTTCTGTCATGAATCACAACCTTCTTCAATAATTCTTGTCTAACGCTTATATTGACCCAAATACCCTTCAATAATCCCTGTCTTCAAACTGCGCTTTACGTTGTCCGATGAATTCAATTAACGCTTCATCCAGAGCCGGTTCCAGGGGTGGTGCTTGATAACTGTCCAGCATCTTCCGGCAAATTAAATTTGCCCGGGCTGCTGTATCCAGTTCTCCTTCCTGGTGCCACTGTTCAAAACTGTTGTTGTCGGCTACGGTCGATCGATAAAAAGCCGTTTCAAAATTGGCCTGGGTATGACTGGCGCCGAGAAAATGGGATCCGGGTCCTACTTCATGAAGTGCGCTCAAGGCCTGCTCATTTTCAGTTAATTCAACGCCTTGCAATAGCACCTGCAGCATATTGGCCTGATCCAGATCCATAATAAATTTTTCATAGCCAACGGTCAGTCCACCCTCAAGCCAACCAGCCGCATGCAACATGAAATTGACACCACACAGTGCTGCCGTCTGCAAGGTATTAGCTGACTCATAAGCTGCCTGCGCATCGGCTATTTTTGAACCACACAGCCCCCCACCGGAGCGAAATGGCACACCCAGGCGTCGTGCCAATGCGGCGGTCAGATACATGATCTTGCTGGGCTCGGGTGTGCCAAAAGTAGGTGCGCCGGATTGCATGGAAACGGCAGCTGCGAATGTACCAAACACTACCGGTGCGCCAGGCTTGACCAATTGGATATAGGCCATACCAGCCAGGGCCTCAGCCAGAACTTGCGTAACTGTGCCTGCAACGGTGACAGGAGACATGGCCCCAGCCAGGATAAATGGAGAAATCAAAGTAGCCTGGTTATTTTCAGCATAGACGGTTGCCGCTCCCAGCATGGTAGCGTCGAAAGTCATCGGCGAGTTAACGTTAATCAAGCTGGTTAAGACGGCATTACTCTGGATAAATTCCTCACCAAAAACCAGCTTGACCATATCAACAGTATCTTGGGCTCTCTCAGCGGAGGTGACTGATCCCATGAAGGGCTTGTCACTATACTTAATATGGCTGTAAACCATGTCAAAATGACGCTTATTGACCGGCACATCTACGGGTTCACAAACTGTGCCGCCAGAGTGATGCAGGCCTGGACTCATATAAGCAAGCTTGACCAGGTTGCGAAAATCCTCAATGGTGGCATAGCGCCTCTCTCCATCAAGATCGCGAACAAAAGGAGAGCCGTAGGCCGGAGCCAATACCATTCGGTCTCCACCGATGGTGACACTACGCGCTGGGTTTCTGGCATGCTGGACGTACTCTGCCGGAGCCGAATTCTGGATGATGGATCGACACATCCCTCGCGGAAAGCGGACGCGATCGCCTTTAACATCGGCACCAGCTGCCTTGAACAGCGCCAGTGCCTGAGGAAACTCCTTGAAATCAATACCGATCTGCTCTAGTACCGTATCGGCATTTTTCTCTATTAACTCGAGACCAGCATCATCGAGTAATTCATAGTAGGGTATCTTGCGCTCGACGAAAGGCCTGACCTGTTCAATATTGGCTTCCCGGGATATTCTCCTGGCTTCACGTCCACCACTTCTTCTCGTTGATCTGCCGGTCATCGACTCATCTACCCATTAATCCTGTTACCAGGAAGCCAAGCTTTTCTAAGCTGTCAGGCTATAAAATTTTTTCCCTTTTCTGAGCTATCGATGTCTCCTCTCAAGTCTCAGCTTTGACGCGTTCTGTATCGCTTATTTCGTGCACGGTAACCGATTTTTCTGTCCGCATCCATCATTTTTTTTTGACCGTTTTCAGGCCTTAATTCGAGGCTATTAACAACCTCAGGTTTTGCTCTGAAAGCTGCATTTTTAGGGCCTATACAGAATTTTACCTGCGCCCTATAAATGGGATTGAACGACGACAGTGACAACGCTTCTGCACGACTAGAATCGGAGCGCGGTAAAACGCCCCTTGAGTTTGCCCGATTTAGACGTGGCAATGCGGCCAAATCACGGCCCAATTACCGTTACCCAACCACCCTACCAGTCACCCTAAGTGAAGGACACAGGCAGCTGTATCTGAAGAACTCTTCGGGTCGTGTTAGTCTAAAACCCATCCAAGCAAGAGGGTATAGATCATCAACGAGAAAGCGAACATTGGCAACACTTCTGAGCCAGGTAATTTCGGCCATATCATCGGTGAAAACAATATCCAGGTTTATGGCCTGGATATTCACAACCCGGTATTCATGGTCTCGGCTGCCTTATCCTTGATCCTGGTGTTGATCACGCTTGCCTTCCCCGAAGCCTCGGGCGTTTTTTATACTGAACTCCGAAGCTGGGTGACAACCCAATTCGATTTCTTTTTCCTGATATCAGCTAATATCTTTATTATCTTCTGTTGCGCCATTGCGATCTCTCCATTTGGCAGAATCCGTCTTGGTGGAGACGAGGCCCGCCCGGAATACCGATACACTTCCTGGCTAGCAATGCTATTCGCAGCCGGCGTGGGTATCGGCCTTATGTTCTATGGCGTTCATGAACCGGTTACGCACACTTTAAACCCACCACTGAATATCGACCCAAATAATGTCGAACAGGCTAGTGCCGCGGGAATGTCTGCGGCGATTTATCACTGGGGCCTGCACGCGTGGGCGATCTACGCCGTAGTGGGCCTGGCATTGGCTTACTTTAGCTTTAACCGAGCGATGCCAATGACCCTGCGCTCGGCCTTTTTCCCCTTGCTAGGCAAGGCCGTCTGGGGGCCTGTCGGACATGTCATCGATATTGTTGCCGTGCTGGCAACTATCTTCGGACTGGCCACCTCCCTGGGAATCGGGTCTGAGCAGATTGCCGCAGGACTTTCATATCTGTTCGATATCAATTCGACCAATGGCACCAAGGTACTCTTGATCATAGCGATAGTCTCCATCGCACTGGTATCGGTGATATCGGGCCTTGACAAAGGAGTGAAGCGCCTGAGTGAAATCAATCTTGCGCTCGCCTTCCTGTTACTTCTTTTTGTCTTTTTTGCTGGTCCAACCCAGGTCATTCTGGTTAACTTCGGCAGCATAACCCTGGACTACCTCTATTACCTGCCCTCATTGAGCAATTGGATCGGCCGCACGGATGACCTGTTTCTGCATGGCTGGACCACCTTTTACTGGGCCTGGTGGATCTCCTGGTCTCCTTTTGTGGGAATTTTCATTGCCCGCATCAGCTACGGTCGCAGCATCAGGGAGTTCGTCGTATGGGTCCTGATCATCCCAACTATCATCGGCCTTATCTGGATGGGCACCCTCGGCGGCGTCGCACTCGAACAATTGCTGAACCTGGGATACCAAGGGGTCGCGGAGTCCCCACCGGAGCTGGCACTGTTTAAAATGCTCGAGGGCCTGCCCTTTGCTCAATTAGTCTCTGGGGCCTGCGTTCTGCTAATCGCGCTGTTTTTCGTTACATCAGCCGATTCAGGATCCCTGGTGGTCGACACTTTAACCGCTGGAGGTAAAACAGATGCTCCGACCAGGCAAAGAGTTTTCTGGTGCACGACGACAGGCCTAGTCGCCATAGCACTTATGCTCGGTGGAGGCATGAACTCGCTGCAGGCCCTGACAACCGCCATTGGCCTGCCGTTTGGACTATTACTGCTACTGATGTGTGTGAGCCTGGTAAAAGGACTTCAACAAGAGCAGCCTAAGCAACCCTAAAATTGAGTGGTCGCTGCACGCTAGCAGACCCCGACCGAATACCTCTCCGACCGGCTGCGCGCGGCTTCGCTCGAACGATGGAAGCCAAGTTTCGGCATACGACAGCGACAGGACAACGTGAACGATAACGAATCTTATTCATTGATTTCGGTCAGTGCCTGATATACAGCCACCGACAGGTCATCTCTTAATCGCCAGGGCGATGCGAACAATTGGATCATTGACACCACAATGACGTCCTCCTGTGGATCAAGCCAGAAAATGGTGCCCGCTACACCACCCCAGTCTAATTCTCCCTTGGAAGAAAGCACACCGCGGCGAACCGGGTCGATATAGACCCCTATGCCAAGGCCATGCCCACCGCCCAGCCCCAGACTACGATCATGGTTTGGCCCTACATTGGCATCGGTAATCGATCCTGGCAGGTGATCCTGCCCCATATACCTAACCAGTTTGGGACTTAATATCTGCTTATCACCATAGCGTCCACCATTTCTTAACATTTCAAGAAAGCGCCCGTAGTCAGGCGCCGTGGAAATCAGACCCGAACCGCCTGATTCGAATCCATTGACCCGGTAAGCCTGGTCACTGTCATAGCGCTCTTCAACCAGCTTGAGGACCTGACTGGGGGCATCCCAGCGGTGACTGGAAGCCAGCCGGTGATGTTTATGGGCAGGCACTGCAAAGCTCGTATCAACCATCTCAAGCGGCTCAAATAGCGCTGTGCGGAGAAAGTCAGCCAGGGACAAGCCCGTTATTCGCTCTATCACAACACCCAGAACATCACTTGCGAAACTATATCCCCAGGCCTCCCCTGGATGATTACGCAGCGGCAGGCGTGCCAGTTTAGTAATGAAGTCAGTCGAGCTGGTGCTCATCCTGGGATCGTCCCACTCGATTAATTCAACAACTGGATGATCACGTCGATAGCCATAGCTTAAGCCTGACATGTGGGTAAATAAGTGATGCATGGTCATTGGTGTCCTGGCGTCAACCAGGACACCCTCTTCAAAAACCTTCATCTGCTTTAATTCTGGTATAAACCTTTCAACTGGGTCATCCAAGTGAAAGTGGCCCTGCTCATACAAAATCAATGCCCCTACTGCGGTAATCGCCTTAGTCATTGAGAAAATTCGAAACAGCGTATCCAACTGCATAGGGGCATCATTATCCAAGCCCATCCGCCCCAGTACTGAAGACTGTACCAGCTGACCTCGACGTGATATCAGCGTGACGATACCGGCCACCCTTTGCTCATCCACATAACGCTGCGCGACCTGTTCAACCCGGGCAAGCCGCTGGCTGGATATTCCCACCTGTTCTGGTGCCACTAATGCCAATGCATCGGCCAGTACCACTGCCGGTACTAGGGTCAAGCCTGCTATCAGCAAAAGCCAGATCATCTGCCTTGTCTTGTTGAACATACATCCTCTCCCATCAGCATCCGTGTGAGCATGTTACACTTATCTCTTCATTTCCACAGAGCACCCTTTTTTGCTGTTAAAGCTCATAGTTTTCCTGTTGATGACCGCTTTCACCGTTGACGTAACTGCCGGAGGAACTTTTCGTATAGCCCACGCCATGGAGTACGGCGGTGCAGAAAACCTCAATCCGTTTGATCCAAATCGCTTTACCCCGACTATCTACTTTCTCTACAGTCGACTGGTACGTGCTAACGCAAACGACGAACCTGCTCCGGACCTGGCCCTGCGGTGGTCCAGCAATGCCAGCGCCACAACCTGGCGATTCGACCTGCGCAAAGGGGTCACATTCCATGATGGCTCTACCTTTGATGCCGAAGATGTTGCCTATTCCCTGACCTATCTCTTGGATCCCGAAATCGATTCTCCGTTGATTTCCACCCTGGGTATCATTAGCCGCATAGAGGTGATAGACCCATTTACAGTCGATATTCACCTGAAATCCGCCCATGCTGACTTTCCAGTGCTACTAATGGATTATCGAGCTCGAATCATTCCAGAGGGTATCGGCGAGGCCATTCGCTACAAAGGCACGGGAACAGGCCCGTTCATGATATCAAAGCTGGATCCTGAAGGGATTACTGAACTGGTAGCCAACAAAAACTACTTCCTTGGTGCTCCCCAACTGGATGCCATAGAGGTGATCGCAATCATCGATGCTAACGCTCAGATGCAGGCTTTCCTGGCCAACCAGATAGACCTGGTACAACGCGTCAATCCGCGACTGGAACCCTTATTCAGAAGCAATGATGGCTTTTCAGTTCAAAAGTTTGCGACCGGAGACAAAAACTTGATCGCCTTTCGTACTGATCTTGCTCCCTTCGATGATCATCGCGTCAGAAAAGCTATTAGAATTGCCATTGACAGAGAAAAGTTCATCAACACTGCCATCGGGCACGGAGGCGCCGTTATCGCCTGCGATCATCCGGTCTGGCCCGGAGATCCGTATCTATGGCCTGGTGAATGCGAGCAGGACCAGGCATTGGCAAAGCGCTTACTATCCGAGGCTGGTTTCGGTGACGGCCTGGAGTTCGATTTGTATACGTCCACGCTATTCGCCAATGGCGTAAGTATCGCGGAAGTCTATCAGGACCAGTTATCCGAAATTGGCGTCAAGGTAAATATCGTTCTGGCACCAGCAGATGGCTATTACGGTGATATCTGGCTTAACAAAGCCGCCTGCGTCACCTATTGGGGACATCGACCAGCCGACCAGTATCTCAATGAATTGTATCGCTCGGGTGGAAGCTGGAATGATACTTATTGGAATGTTCCCGAATACGACAGCCTACTCGACCAAGCCAGGTCAGAGCTTGATTTCGAAGCACGACGAGCCGTTTACTGGCAAGCTCAGGAAATGCTATTTGAAAAAGGCGGCAGTTTTATGCCGTTTCATTATGTGAATATCCGAGTCATGAACAGCCGTGTACGTAACCTCGAACCGGTAATGGAGTTTGCCGTACCCTGGTACAAAGTAACGAAAACGCCCTAACATACACGGCATGGTAATCATTACCTGGCGACAAGCTTAACTTCAGCGCCTCCTGCCTCATCTTCACTATCGACTATTTCATCAGGAAAGCCCTCCGCAGTAATGCTCAGGCCAGTAGCTTCCTCAAGCCTGCGAATAATATTCGGGGACCATTCACGCGGACCAAACCTAGCCTGACCATCCCGAAAAATATCCAGTAATAATGGCGATAGCTCCAGCTCCACGCCACCTCGGTCAGCTATCTGCTGAAACAGACCGACGTCTTTGAGCACTAAATCCATGGTGAAGTTAATGTTTCGACTGCCATTAAGGATAACCTGGCCTTCGGTTTCATGAACAAAGGAATTACCCGACGAAATTCGTATCCCATGGTAGGCCGTCGCCAGGTCAATACCGGCTGCCTTTGATACTGTCAGGGCTTCACAGACTGAGACCAGGTTCGCCGTCGCCAGGTAATTTGTACACACCTTCAAAGTCGAGGCGGATCCCAGTTCTCCTGTATGCAGGATCTCTCTGCCAAGCACCGTCAATAATGGCAACACAGCGTCGAATGTGGTCCTGTCACAGCCAGCTAAAATAGCAATATTACCTGTCTCAGCTCGGTGACAACCACCTGATACCGGGCAGTCCGCTGCCCTGCCTCCAAGTTCAATTACCCTGGACCCTAACCTGCGCACTTCGGCTGTATCCGTGGTGCTCATTTCCAGCCAGATCTTGCCAGCAGAAAAACCATTCAATGCCCCATTCTCCTCATCTTCCATCACCCTGGCACTGATCTCCGGTGATGGCAGGCAGGTGATCAAGGTGTCCACCTGACGGACAAGTTCTAGTGGAGAATCAGCGTCACCTGCACCAGCATCAACGAACGGCCGGACTTTGTCTGCATCCAGATCATGAACCACCAGCTCAACCTGATTCCTTAACAAGGTGCCGGCTAATTTCGCACCCACATTCCCCAACCCTATAAACCCTACTTTAATGATCCTTCTCCTTAACTGGTTACCCATCTTTAAAATAGCCACTAGCCGAGTGTTACTGCTGGGCCTACGGCGGTTACCTGGGTCAGCAATGCCGGGTTCGCATCTAAAACCACTTATGCGCTGACGGCCACTACCTGACCGTTTCTTTATCTTTAGCGTCGTGACTTGTAGCATTGGTATGCAGTGATGACGGAATTTTCATTCACTGGACCATACAACCTGCCAGCACTACAAAGCCGTTAGGTCGTATAACAATATCTAGCCATTCACGTAGGGACAAGCCATGAACACCGTTTCTTTCTCAAGTATGTCTGAAGGGTCTAAAGCTGACTATCTATTGTTAGCAGAGTACGAACGAGACCAGATTGATGCCTTAGCCGATACTATCTTGAACCAATTACGTGCCCTTGAGACAGGCTTACAAGGTTATAAGATTCACCGCCTTGAGCATGCCCTGCAAGCGGCTACTCGTGCCGAGAGAGATGGTATGGACAAAGAATGGATCATCGCAGCCCTTGTCCATGACATAGGAGACGGCATAGCGCCACTGAATCACTCACAACTTGCCGCTGCTGTGATCAGGCCCTACGTTCGAGCCGAAGTTACCTGGGTAGTGGAAATGCATGGCCTGTTTCAGATGATTTACTATGCGGATCATCTCGGCCTGGACCCCAATGGCAGGGACCAGTACAGGGATCACCGCTGGTATGATAGTTGTGTACGCTTCTGCGAACGCTTAGATGAGCCTTCCTTCGACCCCGAATATGACAGTGCGTCACTGGATCATTTTACGCCCCTGGTACGCGAAATCTTTTCCCGGCCAGCATTTGACCCTGCAATTATCGACCCGAAATAAAACCGTCAAAACAGCTATAAACCAATCCATTCATAACACAGAAGCCAGCAGCGACTGCGTATACTCGTGTTCAGGGCTGGAAAACACATCGTAAACGCGCCCGGATTCTCTGATTCTGCCCTGTTGCAGAACCACAACCTGATCTGCCAGAGCATTAACAACAGCCAGGTCATGAGATACGAATAATATGGCTAGCTGACTTTCATCTCTTAAACGCAGTAGCAGTTTCATAATCGATGCCTGCACGGAAACATCCAGCGCCGAAGTAATTTCATCACAGAGAATCAGATCTGGTTTGGCAACCAGTGCCCGGGCAATGGCAATGCGTTGTTTTTCACCCCCGGAAAGCTGTCCTGGATAACGATGCCGGTAAGCTACCGGTATGTTAACGCGCTCAAGCATTTGATCAATTTCCTGACTGATAGCCGATTCAGAACCACCAAAATACAGGGCAATAGGTCGAGCCAGTATCTCTTCAATGGTATGGCTTGGATTCAGCGATGCATCCGGATTCTGAAACACCAGTTGGATGCGCTGCTGGCATTCCGGTGCTCTCTTGCCAACCGTATTACTGAGATCAAAGTGTTCGTTCAGCACCATCCTGCCCGACAGCGGTTGTTGCAATCCGGCAATCGCTTTGAGCAGAGTGCTTTTACCGCTACCGGACTCGCCAACCAGACCGAGAATTTCTCCCTGCCTGATTTCAAAGCCAATATCCTGCACGGTTAAGTTAACTTTATCGCCCATTATCCGGCGCTTCAGAGAAGGCCTATCATAACTGACGCGCAGATCGCTGACTTGCAATACGACTTTACTGAATCCTTCTGGTTTAATTACCTGACTACCCCCTGCAGGGTCTTTTAAGGCCAGGGCTTGCTCACCAAAATGACACTTCACCTCCTGGCCAGGTAGTTTAAGTATGCTGGGCTTGCTATTCCCACAGATCGGCTGGGCATGACCACAGCGATCAAGGAACACACACTGACTGCTGAAATCACGCAGTCCGGGTTGCGGCTGCCGACCTTCCATTCCCACCGGTAATCTAGACTGGTGCAGTTTTGGAATACTTTCCAGCAGTCCCTGGGTATAAGGATGAGCAGGTTGTTTAATGAGAAGCGGCTTTTCACCCAATTCAACCAGTTCACCGGCATACATAATGGCAATCTTCCCACAAACAGCACTAATCACCCCGATGTCATGGCTTACATAGATCATAGCCGCCTGGGTCTCAGCGACAATTTCCCGAAGCAGGTCAAGAACATGCACCTGGGTGGTCACATCCAGACCTGTTGTTGGCTCATCTAATAACAGTAAAT
>Ga0206679_10000514_pt1 | contig 31943 bp, 25 predicted proteins | sample M110012015metaG_FD_155464 | JGI IMG/M metagenome (GOLD analysis project Ga0206679, IMG submission 155464) | Ammonia-oxidizing marine archaeal communities from Monterey Bay, California, United States - M1 100m 12015 | ecosystem: Environmental > Aquatic > Marine > Intertidal zone | place: USA... | reverse complement strand
TATTCGTATAGGTAGCATCGGCTGGTGTAGCATAGCTATCGGCACTGGCACAATCTAATGTCGCTGGTAAACCTGCTGGTAAACTTACTGTTGGTACTGTACAAACATCTTCATCAACCGTAATATTTTGAACGCTCGTACAACCATTTGCATCAGTTGTTGTAACTACGTAAGAACCAGAGGCTAAAGATGCAATATCATAAGTTCCACCTGAGGCAGCAATTTCGTCACCAGCTGGATCTCCTGAGGCTACACCTGTCCAACTGACGTTATATGGAGGTGTGCCATCAGTTGCAGTAATTTCAATTGAACCAGTTAAAGGGTTTACACAAGTAGCATTAACAACTACATTTGAAGATGCTAAAGCAGAAGGCTCTCCAACAACAACATCAACCGAGTTCGTACAACCATCAGAAGTTGTAATGTTTAAGGTGTAAGTATCAGCAGAAAGACCTGTAAATGTATTTAGATTTAGAGAGGTACCGTTTAAAATATCAACCTGAATACCAGAACTATTAAGCACCTCAATAGTGTATGTTGCCGTACCAGTCCAAGTTGCGTCTATCGAACCATCTGTGCCACCTGAGCAACTTACATCATTAGCTGTACCAGCAATAGAGCATGGAAGAATTATAGAACAATCTGTTGTCCCCGATCCTCCGGTTTGACTGAATTCAATAAATCCTGGATTATTAGAATAATTTGTAATCAGCAACAAGTAAACTTCACCGGCAGCTCCTCCAGTGAAATTAGCCGTTTCAACTGCTGCTGCTGAATATGAACAGTCGACAGTTGGAGATCCAGGAGTTATATTATTACATGCATCTGCAACACTAGCATAGGGTCCATACATTGCAAAATCAACATCTAGAGTACCTCCGAAATTATCAAATTGAGAAATTTGAATATCAATTGACCCTGGCGTGTCTATCTGCAAATACATCCACATTGGATTAGGTGTTGAACCAAGACAATTATATGCTCCAGCGGATGGAACACCTGTAGTATTACAATAAGAATAAGAAGTACCCGTGCAAAATGGTTCCGCCGTTACACATGTATTATTTGACCCACCTTGGCATGGACTTTCAATAACTGAAATACAAAATTCTGAATAACCGTTATTCCCGCAAGGACCTCCTGGGGGATAAGAAACTTGAACATAATAAGTATCACCTATCGTGAGACCAGATAAAATATGAGCATCATTTAAAGGTGCTCCAGATTCACAACTCAATTCAGAAAGTGATCCACAAGTTCCAGAAAATACAGTAGAAGAATAATAACAGCCAGTATTACTCACATGATTGATGTAAACATTTAAATCAGGATCCGTAGCGACAAAAGAGAACCACGTTCCTTCTGTCATTCCACCATTGCAACTTGAAGGTTCGGGAGTGTCACCGTTACAAGTAGACCCATTGATACATGGATCATTGACGGTAATTGATGTCGCTAAAGCACATGACAAATTTGTTACTGTACATCCCGCAGGTGGATTTCCAATCGAGGCACAAATTTCAAAATCCCCATTATTATCATTTCCATATTCCCATACACGAATCCAAATCGTAGAACCCGGTGTTAACCCAAAAAGATTAAATCCAGGCATAAATATAGGACCACTATCATCATCACAGTCTAACAAAGTTAAATTACTACAATCAGGACCTGTATATATTGCAGCACCACCGTCTACCAAAACTCCATTCAAAAATCCTATGTCAATTGCTCCGTTCGCAGGTACTACTGCAGAAAACCAAACATCCGAACCTTGATAATTTGCACAACCAGGTGCAGTTACCCCAGGCGTGTCTGTTGCTCCATCATTGGTTGATGTCTGATACACACAATTGGTGTTTACAGGGAGAGCTGTCGCTGTACAAGGTTCATCATTTGGAACTCCACCTGTAGTTACATCTACTCCAATACAAAATTCAGCTGAACCATTCGGGCCACCGCACCCACCACCAGCATTATAACTTACCTCTATAGAATAAACGTTACCTATTATTAATCCGGTCAAAACATGGTCGTCATCTGATGGCGCTCCCGTAAGACAACTGATTTCTATTATTCCAGAAGTACATACACCTGCATAAACGGTTGAACTAAAATCACAACCTCCACTTGTAACTAGGTCAATGTCAACCGTCATGTTTGGATCAGTTGCCACAAAAGAATACCAAACCGCTTGATTATCTCCTGAATTACATGTTGAAGGCACAAAGCCCATACCCTGGCATGTAGTACCATTTACACATGGGCCACCGACTGTCAAGTTTGTTGGAGCAAAACAAAAAGGATTAGGTGCAGGCGTACAAGGTTGCGCAATTGCCTTTATAGATAAAAGAAAAACGATAAAGATTGTAAATAGAAACCTTAATCCCTTATACCTCATTTGTTATCTTTATAAGGATAAATAATAACTTCATGGATTTCATCTAAGGAAATCACAACCTCTATTTTAGAGTCTCTACTATTCTCAACAAGGCAGTATTCACTTTCTTTTAAAGCTCGAGGAATAATATGCCTTCGATCAGTTCCATTTATATCAATATCCGTTTTTATACAAACCTTATATGATTTATGAGAAATTTCACAAATGTCATCTTGACGCATTTGTGAAAAAGCCGAAAAAAAAGAAAAAATTAAAACACTCGTTAGACAGAGTAGTTTCTTCATCGTTAAATAGTTTTAGCACAACAAATATATGACATAAAATCAAAAAAAAAGAATCAAATGTCACAACATTGAAAAAAGTAATTAACATAGATTTGAGAGAATGAAATCTACTTTGTTCAATACACCAAAGACGTACCTGAAATAAATATAGTTGCCTTGGTTATTAACTTATTTTTGCATATGAACGAACATGACATTTTTCAAATTCAAAGCATTCATAAATCAGATTCATATTTTCGTAAACTTCAAGTTTATTTCCTAAAAACATTATAGAATTCAAAAAAATATATATTTGTCAAGGACTATACAGAAATTTGATGATATTTGCATCTATCACTGAAGAGAATAAATTATGAGAATTTTAATTACTGGAGGAGCAGGATTTATAGGAAGTAATCTTTCGAGATGCTTAGTCAATAAAGGACATGACGTAGTTGTTTTGGATTCGCTTTTGCGAGGGAACAAACTTGATAAAGAAACGTTTTCAAAAATCAAATTCTTTAAAGGAGACGTTAGAAGCCGGCAATTGGTTTTAGAGGCCTCTAAAGGATGTGATGTAATTTTTCATTTTGCAGCTGTTTTAGGAGTTGACATTGTTGCTGACAATCCTGTTGAAACAATGGATGTAGAAGTTGTTGGAACGAGAAATGTTGTTGAAGCTTCAGAGACTAATAATGTAAAATACATCTTGTATGCATCCACAAGTGGAATTTATAGCCATTCCGCAATTGTAAAAAACGCTTTAACTGAAGAAGTCATGGTTGATCCAAGAACCTCCTATGCAATGGCAAAAAGATACAATGAAATTTACTTGGCATCGCACCATGAAGAGAGAGGGATCAATGTAATATCTATTCGGTTTTTTAATGTTTATGGTTGGAATCAAGACAATCGAATGGTCGTACCTCGATTTTTCGAACAATGCAAAAATGGTGAAGACATCACAGTATTTGGAAGTGGAGATCAAACGAGAGATTTCACCTACATCGAGGATACAATAAATGCCTGTTGTAAACTAATCGGTATAAAAGGTTCTCATATTGTTAATATCGCAAATGAATGCGAATGGACAATTTCTGAGCTTGCTTCGGAAATAAAAAATATTACCAATTCTGACTCAAAACTAACCTACCTAGACGCACCAAAAAAACGCTATGACTATGAAGTTGAAAGACGAGTTGGTAGCTCCAAAAAGCTTTCGAAATTAACAGGTTACAAGCCAGATACTTCGTTAAAAGAAGGATTACAAAAGATCTACGATATTAATTACCCTAAAACCAATTAAATTGAGAGATAAGGAGTTATTTGCCCTGATTGATAAAGAAAAACAAAGGCAAACTACAGGAATTGAACTTATTGCTTCAGAAAACTATGCAAGTCAGGAAGTAATTTCAGCAATGGGGAGCATATTAACAAACAAATATGCAGAAGGTCTACCTGGAAAAAGATATTACGGAGGCTGTGAAATCGTTGACAAAATTGAACAACTAGCAATAGATAGACTTTGCCAACTTTTTAAGGCTACCTGGGCCAATGTACAGCCCCATTCAGGTGCACAAGCGAATTCGGCTGTATTTTTAGCATGCTTAAATCCAGGTGATAAAATCCTAGGATTTGATCTGTCACATGGAGGTCATCTAACACATGGTTCACCCGTAAATTTTTCAGGTAAATTGTATGAGGCTCACTTCTATGGGGTAAATAAAGAAACTGGACGAATAGATTATGACCATCTAGAGAAAGTGGCAAAAAAAGAACGTCCCAAAATGATTATCTGTGGTGCTTCAGCATATTCAAGAGACTGGGACTACCAAAGAATAAGGAAAGTAGCTGATGAAATTGAAGCACTTGTATTAGCAGACATTTCTCACCCAGCAGGACTAATCGCTACAAACCTACTCAACGACCCTTTAGAACATTGCCACATTGCAACCTCAACAACTCACAAGACCCTCAGGGGGCCTCGGGGCGGTGTGATTATGATGAGGGATAATATTAAGAATCCATTTGGAATAAAATGGAAAAATGGAAATTTGAAGTCAATGGGTGCTCTTCTTGACGCAGCCGTTTTCCCAGGTATTCAAGGAGGTCCATTGGAGCATGTTATTGGAGCAAAGGCTGTTGCATTCGCGGAGGCCATGTCAACAAACTATTCGAATTACATGAAACAAGTGAAGACGAATGCCAAGCTGATGTCGGAGCTTTTAATTGAAAAAGGTTACGATCTTATATCAGGAGGAACAGACAACCATTGCATGTTGATTGACTTGAGGTCAAAAAACATGAACGGTAGGGATGCAGAAGATATACTTGGAAATGTTGAAATTACTGTAAACAAGAATATGGTTCCATTTGACACTGAATCTCCATTTGTCACTTCTGGAATAAGAATCGGTACCGCAGCTATTACGTCTAGAGGTATAGATCACGAAACAATACCTCAAATCGTATCGCTGATTGACCGTGCCTTAATGAATCCAAACAATAAAAATATCATAAAGGATATTCGCACTGAAATTCACGAAACAATGGCATTTCGACCTTTATTTAAGTGGTAAAGTTCAGCATTGAATACATTACATCGGCATTGGCACTTAATCGCTATTAACAATCTTGTTTTTAAAACTTTCATTTTTAGCCTTTTAGTTTATTCTATTCTTTCTTTACTTTAGAGAACATAAACTAGATTATGGATTTCGGATAACTATTTTAAATGCTAAAAAAAACTCAAAACTCATAGAATCACTCATTACAATTTCCTGATTAGCATTTATAAGACATCCGCATTTATGATTATTTATAAATCTTCTAAAAGAAGAATTAAATGATTAAAGAAATAACCCTTCAAGGAGAAATTGATAAGTTAAATGCTGAGCATTTAATACTATGCAAAAACAATCCTAAAGATGGGTTTTATAAATCAAATCAAATATTAAAAAAGGCAGAATCATTTAAATACTCAAAAGGAATTGGTGAGTCATTAAGAAATTTAGCCTTTTCAAGTCAGCTACTCGGACTTATACCTGAAGGATATGAATATGCGAATAGAGCCGTTAAAATATTTGAAGAAATCGGTGACAAAAAGAATCTAGCCCATGTATACCATACACTTGGTTTTATTTTAGACTACCTGGACAACCAAGCAAAGAGGTTAGAAATAAACATAAAGTGCTTAGAATTAAGCCGGGAGCTAAAAGAAGAAGATTGGATTATTCGTACACTCAATAATACAGGAGATTGCCACACCAAGCTCAAATCATATAAAGAAGCTATCAAGTGTTTTACAGAATGTCTTGATCTATTGAATAGAGAAGATACATTTATGTATTCTGTAGTAACCTGTAACTTAGGTGAGGTATACTACTGCAACGAACAAATAAAAGAGGCAGCATCTCATTTTGAATTGAGCAAGAACAATGCTATACTGAACAATTCAAAAGGTATTGAGATAACCAATATTTTATTTCTTTCTAAATGCTTATTTAAACAAGGAGAAGATGATGAGGCCCTTAAGCTGCTGAAAGAAGCCATATCCCAAATTGAAGAAATACATATTAAATCAAAGGATATTGATTTTACAGAAAATAGCACCTTAAGCTCCCCTGCCCTTTTGCAGGTATCAATGGATATTGAAGCTGAGGTTTATAAATTCTATGGAGAGCTATGCGAGAAAAAAGGAGAGCTCAAAAATGCCCTAAAAGCGTTTAAAACCAATAAAGAAATAGAGGAAAAACTCAACAAGCAAAAATACACCAAGGAATATCAAAGTATTGAATTGAGAATGGAAATTTCTCATTTGGAAAGCTTAGTAGATGAACGCACCGGAGAGCTTGAGAAAACACTTTCAGACCTTCAGGTAAAAGAACAAAACAATAGACTTGTCATTGAAAATGCTGTTGATTCTATTTTGTTTTTTAACTGGGATGGAGAAATCATCGATTACAATAGGAAATCACTCAACTTTTTTGAGTTAGAAAGTACTCAAAAGGACAAAAACATATCAGATCTTTTGGTCTTTTTAATTGAAAAAGATTTAAATGTTTTTGTTAAAAGCCTCTATTCTGATGAAAAGAACAATTACAACACTCAACGGCATAAAATGAAAGCTGCTCACTCAGATTTATTTTTTGAAGTGGCCTTTACAAAAATTAATACGAATGGAAACAGTCAAGGAGTTGCTTTTATTAGTGATATTACTGATAAAATAAAGGCTGAAGAGCGAAAGAATTTTGATTTACAAACTCAAATAACAATTAATAAAATCACTCAATTTCTTCATGAAGAGAATGACTATTTTCACATCATTAATAATGTAGCAAAAATTATTGTTGAGGAATTGAAATTCGATAAGTGTTCAATAAACGTTCAAGATGAAACGGGTAGCCTCATACAAATTGCAAATATTCAGAATAATGATTATTTAAATAATTTGATGGATAAAATTGGGAATTCAAATTTTATCATTGACCATAAAACCTCAGCAGAAACAAATAAGAAAGAGCTCGTAATCCCTTTAAAAATAGGAGACAAAGCAATTGGAATCATTTCAGTTGAGAAAAAAAATCAGATTGACTTTAGTGAATTACAGACGAAAGTACTCACCACGACCTCTACCCTTCTAGCTAATCGCTTAGACAAGATTCAGGAACAAAAACAAAAAGAGCTATTACAACAACAGTTGTACGAGATGAATCAAAAACTTGAAGATGAAGTTCACAATAAGACCAAACAACTGAATGAACTTACTCATAAATTTCATGAGCACGAAAAAGAATCATTACTTGCCGATCTAGCAGGTTCTATTTCCCATGAGTTGAATACACCTTTTGGAATCATCAATTCTGGTGCAAATGCATTAAAAGATATTGTTTTTGAAATTATCAATTTAAAATTTTCAGATCAACTGACTGATGCTGATATTAAATTTGCTTTAGATTTCGCAAAAAACAATAAAATTGAAAAGATAGTAAGTGGAAGAAAACGGAGAAAAAATATACTTGAATTCTCCATGTTCCTTGAATCAAAATTTGTAAACAAAGACAACATTTCAAATCTTGCAAATAAGTTTGTAACTGCCAATTTCCCTTTGTACAAAACAAGAGAAATAGATTTTATCCTTAGCCATTCCAATGCGACTGAATTACTCGATTTAATTACCAAAATTCAACAATCCATGAGTTTTTCAGAAACCATATCCACTACCAGCTCTAGAGCTGCAGATGTGGTTAAAGAGTTGACAAAAGTAGCTCGTAAAACTTTCGATACTGATGAAACAATAATCAACTTAAAAAGCAATATTGATTCAGTTCTTTCTGTTTATAAATATCAATTTGATGACATTGAAATTTCAATTGAAATAAAGGATGATTTGGAAATAATGGGGTCTGAAATAACCTTGTTTCAGCTTTGGAAAAATCTTGTTCTTTTCTCTAGTAAAAACTTTATTAGCGAACAAAGTGATAAATTCTTAAAGATCACAAGTCTTGAGCAAAACAATGCTATTGAAATACAGTTTCAGCATAATGGAAAATCAATTGAACGTGAGGTCATTAATGAAATTGACAGCATACAATCGATAGAAGACAAAGTCAACCCCAATATCAACGTAAAGCTTGGAATAATAAAGAAAATTGTTACCGACCATAAAGGGCTTCTAAACATCGAATCTACCGAAGGAATTACGGTGTTTAGCATCATACTGCCCACAAAAATTTAGACAAAAAAAAAGCCCCTAAGGGGGGCTTTTAATACGTTAAAATGAGATTCCTAATATTATTCCTCTACAACCTTAAAGCTAATAGTCTGAGTTATTCCTCGGAATAAATTAACTTCTGCTTCATAAGATCCTAATTCCTTAATAGGCTCATCTTTTATTTTTAAAGATTTACGATCAACTTCAAATCCTTCTTTCTTTAATGCTTCAGATAGTTGAATCGTATTGATAGATCCAAAAATCTTACCATTATCACCAGCTTTCGTCTGAATTAACAACTCAAGATTTGCAATTTTATCAGCTATCGCTTGAGCCTCAGATTGTAATTTGGCTTCCTTATGAGATTTTTGTTTTAAAATTTCTTCGTGTGCTTTTTTTGCACTCGCAGTAGCTAAAACAGCATATCCTTGTGGGATCAAAAAGTTTCGACCGTAACCAGGCTTAACCTTTACAATTTCATTGGCATATCCCAATTTATTTACATTCTTTTTTAGTATGACTTCCATAACTTAAAATTTATTGAGATTTATTTCAACATATCGCCAACATATGGCAATATGGCAAGGTGTCTAGCACGTTTAACGGCTTTATTCACTCTTGATTGATATTTCGCAGATGTACCAGTTATTCTTCTAGGTAATAACTTTCCTTGTTCGTTTAATAATTTTAGGAGGAAATTGGGATCTTTGTAATCCACAAATTTAATTCCACTTTTCTTGAACCGACAATATTTCTCTTTTTTAATATCAATATTAATCGGAGTTAGATATCTAATATCGCTTGACATAATTTATTTTTTTAGTGATTTTAAGCTTCAGTTGTTTCAGCCTTTTTTGATTTTTTTCTTCTACTTTCCGCGTAAGCTAAATGATCCGCATCCATTTTTACTGTTAAGAAGCGTAAGACTCTTTCGTCTCTCTTCATAATCAGTTCCATGTCAGCGACAGCATTATTTTTTTCAGCCTCGAATTCGAATAGAAAATAAAAACCAGTTGACTTTTTTTGAATTGGGTATGCTAATTTTTTTAGCCCCCAGCTCTCTGAATGCTTCATTTTAGCACCAAAAGACTTGATTTCACTTTCGAACTTCTTGACTGCTTCCTTCGCCTGATCTTCAGACAAAACGGGAGTTAAAATGAAAACAGTTTCATAAGATTTCATAAATGTGTATTTTAATTTTACAATTGGGGTGCAAAGATACTTTTTTTTTAGAGAAAGAACAAGATTAATTTCTTTCAATTTAGAAGCGTGCTTTTGATACACACATTTATTCCTATTTTTGACCATCTGAAAATCAAGAGCGATTACCAATACTCTCAAAACATTCGGACACTAATTTACTCTAAATAAATACATTAACATGAAATTATTTAAACTTTCAATTTTCTGCCTAACCTTTATGTATTCATGTTTGTTGGGTTTTTCTCAAAAGGATTTAAATCTAGATGATGCAGTAATGAATCAATACAGGAAATATGCTCCTGATCGAGTTGCCAATTTTGAATGGATCCCAGGTAGTAATGATTATTCATATCTAGATGAAGGAAGAACAAAACTTGTTCGATCTAATCCTTCAACAGAAAATGTAACAACCATTATCGATATCTCTGAGGTCAATGAAATGATGAATACCTCATACGACATTTTCTACTCAGTGAGTTGGATTAATAAAAATGAAATACTTTTAGAAGACGGGTTTTCATTTATCAAAATCAATATAGAAACAAAAAAAGGAGAAGAGTATTGGACTGATGCCGGAGAACATAGTTTTTCTTTTGAACCTAATAGTGGGAAACTTGCTTTTTGCGTCAATAACAACATATCGATACGTGGAAAGGAGAATCAGGGCGGGCCAGTTACCAATAATTCCGATCCTAATATCGTAGTCGGCCAGGCGATCGCCAGAAGTGAATTCGGCATTACAAATGGTTTGTTTTGGTCAAAAAATGGGAAATATTTAGCTTTTTATCAAAAAGATGAATCAAATGTACATGATTACCCTCTTCTGAATAACGAGGACACTCCAGGATCGTTGATACAAGTAAAATACCCCATGGCAGGTCAGCTTTCTGAGAACCCGAAAATAGGAATTTTTAATACCAAAACGAGAAAGACTGTTTTCATTAAACCTAAAGGAAATGAAGATGATTACCTTACAAATTTATCCTTCACACCTGATGAAAAATATGTGGTCGTTGCCGAGGTCAATAGAGCCCAAAATCACATGTGGCTTAATGTATACAGCACAGAAGATGGTAGCTTTGTTAAAACACTTCTAGAGGAAACAAATGAAAGGTGGGTAGAGCCAGAAACTCCGGCTTATTTTCCATGTGAAAATGAGAATTCGTTTGTTTGGATGTCTGAAAAGGATGGTTACATGAATTTATATTACTATGATTTTGAAGGGAACCTTAAATACCAAGCTACCAATCACCAATTTGTTGTCAAAGAAATCCTAGGTATGAGTGATGATAAAAAACATTTATACTATTCCGCTACAGGAGAAAATCCAATGAATACCATGGTTTATGACTTTAATGTAAAAAAGAAAAAATCAACCTTGCTGACTACCGTTGAAGGAACACATCGAGTCAAGATATCGGATAATGGCAAATATTTTTGCGATACATACAGCAATGGTAATACACCTAATAAATCTATCATTTACAATGCAAAAAGAATTCCGGTCAAAACGATTAACAACTCAATTGATAAATTAAAGGATCATAAAATCGGGAAAACAGAAATTGGAACATTGAAAGCCTCAGACAATAGTAAATTATACTTCAGGTTGATAAAACCTTATGATTTTGATAGCACAAAACAATATCCTGTATTGATATATGTATACGGAGGACCACATGCGCAATTGGTAACTAATTCATGGATGTACGGAGCGTCCCTATGGATGCATTGGATGGCTAATCAGGGATATATTGTATTTACATTGGATAATCGTGGGTCAGCAAGTAGAGGTTTTGCTTTTGAATCACAAATTCATCGCAAACTTGGCACCCTAGAAATTGAAGATCAAATGAAAGGTGTGGAATACCTGAAAAATCTAAGCTATGTAGATCAAAATAGATTTGCGGTTCATGGATGGTCATACGGTGGATTCATGACCACATCACTCATGCTAAAAAAACCAGACGTATTCAATGTTGGCGTGGCTGGAGGTCCAGTTACGGACTGGAAATATTACGAAATCATGTATGGAGAAAGATACATGGACCGTCCAGAAGAAAATCCTAGAGGTTATAAACAGTCATCATTATTCACACATGCTGAAAACCTTAAAGGAGACCTACTCCTAATCCATGGAACTGTTGATGATGTTGTTGTGATGCAGCATAATCTTGCTTTAGTTCAAAAATTTATTGAGCTAGGCATTCAAATGGATTTCTTTCCATATCCGATGCATAAGCATAATGTTTATGGTAAAGACCGTGTACACCTGATGACAAAAGTTCTCCGATACATCATTGCCAATAATAAATAATAGAAGCACTAACTGTGGATATCAATTTCAAAAACGAAGATGGTTATTTAAAAATTGAGTATATCATTGGATTTTTCTTTTTGCTTCGCTTAATTGGAATTACAAATGCACCTCTTGAAATTGCACACAATTGGCGACAGGTCACAGGTCTAATGGTCGCTAGAAATTTTTTGGAAGTAGATCCTACTTTTTGGTTCCCTCGTGTTGATGAAACAAATGGTCTTACCGGGATTATCGGCATGGAGTTTCCACTACTGAATTACTTACACTACCTCATTTCATTGGCTTTTGATTATCAGCATTGGTATGGAAGGCTCATAAACCTTTTGGTTTCAAGCATCGGAATATACTTTTTTTACAAGTTAATTAAGGACAAGCTTAATCGTAAAACGGCTTTTTTTTCCACTATATTTCTATTGGGATCCATTTGGTTCATTTATTCAAGGAAAATGATGCCAGACACCTTTAGTATGTCGTTGGGTTTTATTGGGCTTTACTATTGCATGCTGTATTTAAAGAATTTCAAAGCAAAGAATTATACTTTATTCTTCTCCTTTATTTTACTCGCTTTTTTGAGCAAAATATCAGCAGTTGTGTGCATTGTTGGTATTCCTTTCTTAATGAATGATGTTCAATCAAAAAAATCACGAATCCTTGTGATTTCCGGAACTGGTGTAGCTTTATTTATTTGCTATCTCTGGTATTTTTCATGGAACCCGCACCTATCAGAAGTATATGGTAGCTGGTACAATTCTGGAACAAACATCCCTTCAGGGATTTCAGCGCTATTAGATAACGTCCCGGAAACCTTAAAACGATTTTACTTTAGTAGCTTTCAAAGCTATATTGCTTTCATTGTACTTGTTGTATCAATCATTTCAATTGTTATCAGAAAACAATATCAGATGTTAATGTTCATTATTGCGACCCTATTTCTTTTCGGCCTTTACATGGCTAAATCAGGCTCCATATTTTATATTCACAGCTATTATATCATTCCTATTGTGCCCGTATTTGCAATAGCAATTGGCCATTTTATAACAAGCATAAAAAACAGCTATATCGCTTTTTCAATTGTTTCTCTTTTTCTTATTGAGTCCATGGCAAATCAGCAGCATGATTTATTTACGAAAGAAACTGAACAATACAAGCTGACACTAGAAAAAATTGCATCCGATCACATCGGCGACAAAGAACTCATTGCCATTAATGGAAATGGCAATCCTCAGGAATTGTATTTAAGCCATAGAAAGGGTTTTGTACTTAACAACGAAGACCTTTTGAATGAGACAAAGATAAAATCCATAATAGAAAAGGGTTGTAAATATTTAATTGTAAATATTCACACCTATAATCAAATCCTGAATTACAAAGTAATATATAGAAATAAAGATTATCTCATCTATGAGTTGGAAGATTGAAGCTCTCTCCACCCGCCTCCATTAGAGCAGTTCACTCCTTGCTCTTTAAAATACTGCGCAGCCATACCGCTCCTTTGACCTGAAGCACAACAAAATATAATTGGCTCCTTAATGGCTTTAATTTCTTCAACATGATTCAAAATGTCCTGAATCGGAATATTTCTGGATCCATCAATATGTCCTGAGTCGAACTCTTCTCTGGTTCTTACGTCAATTATTATTTTCATAGAGGACAAAAATATCAACAAAATACAAATACTAAAAGCTTAAACTTAAATCTTGATTACTTTTGCATCATGAAACACATCTCACAAGAATCCATTGACAAAGCTATTGGTGTAATAGATAACCTTGACGATAATCAATTAGAAAAGGTATTTGAAAAATATGCCCTAGCTCAACAAACGCTCCTAGCCTATTTAATGTCAGCACCTACAGAATATGAAAACGAAAAGCTTGAAGGACTTCTTGTTTATTATTTCTGTTTAATAAATGAATGTTTCCATCAGCAGGGCCTTAAAACCAATGAGATATCTGAAGAGCATATCGAAGCTCATCAAGAACCATATTTTGAGATGCTCGATTCTTACTTCGAAGATGAAGATGAAGAGATAATAGATTCCTTTGTGGACCAGCCTAATTTAACCAAGTTTCTAGCCATTGAAGTTTCAGAGGAGGATGATGACGGAAGCAGTCTTGATGACGAAACGGCCTCCCAGCTCTTTATTGTCACGTTGTCAATGGTAGTGTTGTTAAATAAAGCTATTTCCTAAAGCCAAAAAGTACACTTTATCGAAAGTTCTTAATATATTTGTGCGGGGTAAGTCTTCTACGACCAGCTCCCTCTGAATCCTCCAGGACGGGAACGTAGCAAAGGTATGAGGTTGTAGCGGTGCGATAGAAGTAGCTTACCCTTCTTTTTTGAAGTAAGGTATGACATTACAATAGAATGAAAACCCCATTGTTTTTCTTTTTTATGCTGACCTTTTTGACTTTGCCCTCATGTTTAAATGATGGGAAAATGGCCGTCGAAAAAAACAATACCATTGTATACTATGATATCAAAGAGGATGAGGTCTATGCTAAAAAAGTCCTCAACTTTTGGATTAAGCATAAATACGATGGTAGAAGACAACAAAATCTAAAGATTTCGCGAAACAAAGACAATAAATACTTTATTTTAAAAGTTATCGTTAGAGAGGACTTCAAATCACAACAAATGCCTTTTGAAGATATTAAATTGTTTTATGAAATTCAATCACAGCTTAATAAAGAAGTATTTACTGAAACACCTTGCCAAATTGCAGTGTGTGATAAGTATTTTAATGTACTTACTATTCCAAATAAAATCAATCCTTGATTATGAAAATTTCTGCCTCTATATATAGCGATAAAAAAAGGCCACTTAGAGAAGTTATTGATGATCTAGTTGGACATCAAATTGAGGTATTACATGTTGACTGCAATGACGATTTGGATGTATTTAATGATATTAAACAAATAAGAACTTGGTGCAGTATCCCTATAGATCTTCATATTATTACTGAACATCCTGAAAAATATTTTGATTTATTGATTGAAAACCCTGTTGAATATATAACCTTTCAATATGAGAACTTAAAAGCTCCGCTAAATCTTCCAAAAGAAATTACAGGTAAAAAAGGATTGGCAATCACTACTCCAACAGATGTTCAAGTTTTTAGAGAATTTGAATACATGGATTTTATTTTAATTATGGCGACAATACCCGGTCAAAGCGGTGGTTCTTTTGATCAATATAATTTCTCAAAAATCAGAAAATTTAGGTCAAAATATCCAAGAAAATCAATTCATGTTGATGGTGGTGTGAATGCCGAAGTTTCTTTCATATTGCGCAATATGGGCGTCAGCCTTTCTGTATCAGGATCCTATTTATTTAGTGGCGCCAGTATTGGCAACTCTTTAATGAATCTAACGCAAAGAGAAATTGAATCTGCTTATTGTGTTGGAGATTTTATGACTCCTCTTGAAGAAGCACCTCATGCCTTTATTGAAAATGCAACTACTAAATCAATATTGGAATGTGTTGAAAACGGTAAAATGGGATTTGCATTAATCTGTGGTAAAAACAAAGAGCTTGTAGGGCTTGTTTCAAGTGCTGATATACGGAAAGCTCTACTCAAGAAAATTGATAGCTCATCGCAAATTAAACCTGCTGACCTAATCAATAAAAATCCTATTCACATATCTGAAAATGCGACAGTCATAGAGTTACTTCAGCAAATAAAATCTTGTACATTTCCCATCATGTATTTGCCTGTAATCGATGATTCAATGAATGCGGTAGGAATTGTTAATTTTGTACACCTCATTAAAGGCGAAATATGATTATTAAGCTCAAAAAAAATACAGAACCAGATATTCTTGACAAAATGACAAAGCAGCTCAATGCTTTTCAAATCAAGCAGGAAGATTTTGACCTGTTAATTACCAGCTCTGGAATAAAGGATGTTCCTGTCTCTTTCGAAAAAAACATTGAGGAGCAATGGGTTTTCGATTCAGATATGCAATTGTCATCTCAATCATTCAACAGCAACAAAACAGAAATTGATCTTGGAACTGTTAAGATTGGCGGAAGCACCAACAATACTGTATTAATCGGTGGCCCTTGTTCTGTTGAATCAGAAGAGCAAATTAGATCATCTGCAGAGCTTTTAAAAGAGCTGAGCCTATCCATACTAAGAGGTGGCTGTTTTAAGCCTAGAACAAGTCCTTATTCATTTCAAGGATTAGGCAAGGAAGGTCTTTTACTATTATCTAAAATGAGAGATGAATACGGATTAAAAATCATATCTGAGGTCCGAGATGCCACTCAAATTAAAGATGTAATTGAGCATACAGACATCATTCAAATCGGAGCCAAAGCTATGTATGATCAAGGAATATTAAGAGCCTGTGCTAAAACGCATAAGCCGGTAATGATCAAAAGAGGTTTTGGAACAAGTCTTCAAGAATTTACACAAGCTGCAGAATTCGTGTTGTCAGGTGGCAATCCAAATGTAATTCTGTGTGAAAGAGGTATAAGAACATTTGAAACAAAGACAAGGTTCACCCTTGATCTATGTGGAGTAGCATGGCTTCAAGAATACTCAAATCTTCCTATCATTTTGGATCCATCACATGCTATGGGATACGCATACGGGGTGCCCTCATTAACAAAGGCATGTCTAGCCATGGGAGTTGATGGATTGATTATAGAAGCTCATCCTAATCCAAAAGTTGCTAAATCTGATGCTTCTCAGCAATTAAATCACAGTGAATTCAAAAAATTACATCAAGAGCTTCAGCCCTTAGCAAAAAGTCTAGGAATCAACATTTTGTAGAATGAATTTAGAACAAAACATAAGAGGACTCTGCTCAAAAAACGGTATTAACTTTCAGGATTTTTTGAGTGATTTTGATATTGACTCAGTTCAGGAATTAAGCATTTTTGATTTAGAGGCCATATGTGATGAATATGAAGTACCTCTCGAATCATTGCTGTTTAAATCAATTATAATTGAAAGTGACTTAAGAAAAAAACTGAATAAAATAAAGCTATTGATTCTAGATGTGGATGGCGTTATGACGGACGGAGGAATGTTATTTACAGCCAACGGCGATGAACAAAAGAAATTCAATACAAAGGATGGAATGGGAATAATGAAAGCCATGAAAGATGGATTGCAGATTGGTATCATTTCTTCAGGTTTTTCAGATCAAATTGTAAAGAAAAGAGCTGATATGCTTGGTATTCAAAAGTGCTATGTCGGTCGTGAATCTAAAATAGATATTCTTGGACAATGGATGAAAGAAGATGGCATCTCGTTTGAAGAGATTGCTATGATTGGTGATGACATAAATGACTTAGAAGTAATGAAAAATGCAGGTGTTTCTGTATGCCCTTCAGATGCTGTAATTGAAATTAAGTCCATATGTCATATTATTCTACAGAAAAAAGGAGGGCATGGCTGTGTCCGAGAATTTTTAGACCTATATTCAGGACAAACAGACAATTAATAAGATACTATGAAGATTGGAATTATAAGAGAAGGGAAAGTACCTCCTGATTTCAGAGTGGCCTTAACACCAAAACAGTGCAAACAAATTCAAGAAAAATTTAATGGTGTTCAAGTAAGTGTTCAAAAAAGTTCAATCAGAACTTATAAAGATGAAGAATACGCGAATGAAGGTATAGAATTGGTAGATTCACTTGAGCATTGCGATCTCATTATTGGGGTCAAAGAGGTAAACTTAGAAGACCTCATTCCAAACAAATCCTACATGTTCTTCTCTCACACCTTTAAAAAGCAATCATACAATCGGGTTTTACTTCAAGAAATATTAAAAAAGAAAATTCGACTGATTGATTATGAGGTCATTAAAGACAAAAGAAACATTCGCTTAATCGGATTTGGAAGATATGCGGGAATCGTAGGATGTTACAACGGTTTTAGAACCTACGGATTGAAACATAATTTATATGAGCTCAAACCTGCAAACCAATGTATAGACAGAAAAGAGGTTGAGCAGGAATTAAAAAAAGTATCTCTACCATCTGATTTCAGACTTGTACTCACTGGTTTTGGCCGGGTTGGTCATGGAGCAAGAGAAATTATGAAGCTTCTCCCCATTAAAGAGGTGAAACCAAATGAATACCTTAGATCATCTTATGATGAACCCGTATTCACACATTTGGAAGTAGAGCATTATTTCGATAAAGCTGACGGAGGAGAATTCATCAGAAAAGAGTTTTATACAGAACCTGAGCTTTTCAATCAGGGATTTCAGAAATATGTCCCCATAACGGATATGTATATCCCCTGTCATTATTGGAACAGCAATTCTCCTAAAATTTTAAAACAAGTAGATTTAGCTTCGAAAGAAAATAGAATATCTGTAGTTGCTGACATCTCTTGTGATATTGCCGATCCCATTGCCTCTACCCTACGCCCTTCAAAAATTTCAAATCCCATTTATGGATACAATCCTGAAAATGGCGAGGAAGAAAAAGATTTCATGAAAAAAGGAATCATTGCTGTTATGGCCGTAGATAACCTTCCTTGCGAATTACCTAAAGACGCTTCAGAGGACTTTGGAAATGAATTGATTAAGCATGTTATTCCTGCTTTGATTGAAGATGATCCTGATCGAATAATAGAAAGAGCAAGTCAGACTAGTCTTGAAGGTAATCTTATGCCCTCCTTTGAATACCTTAATGACTATGTAGAGGGAAAAGAATAAATGAATTCAATCATTATATTTTTTACTTTTAACAAGTGATAAAAAAAGGCGACAAAAAGATTATCAAAGGTTGGGTCATGTACGATTGGGCCAACTCGGTATATAGCTTAGTCATATCGACAGCCATATTTCCTTTATTTTACGATTATCAGGCAAAATCTGTTTACGCAGAACAAATTGGAAAATCAATAAAGTCCATTGATCCAAATGATGTTACTGTTACATTCTTTGGATACAATGTTTCACCAAGTGTAATCTATTCAATGGTGCTTTCAATATCATTTTTAATTGTCAGCCTGCTTTCACCCATACTTTCCGGAATTGCTGACTATACTGGAAATAAAAAAAGATTCCTTCAATTTTTCTGCTACTTAGGAGCAATGTCCTGTATGAGCTTGTTTTTCTTTGATGCCCATTACATGGAAATCAGTATGATTCCATTTTTAATGGCCTCTATTGGTTTTTGGTGCAGCCTAGTCTTTTACAATGCATTTTTACCTGAAATAGCATCTACAAAGAATCAAGATGATATTTCTGCCCGCGGTTTTATTATGGGATATATTGGAAGTGTAATTTTACTCCTAATCTGTTTGATTTTAACTCAGGGTGAAGACTTACTCGGTATTAAAAACCTAAATAATAGTCTTACCAAATACTGCTTTGTTTTAGTAGGTGTTTGGTGGATTGGTTTTGCTCAAGTGACCTATCGTGTTTTGCCCAACAATCCTTTTAAGAAAAAACCGGAGGCGGACTATATCTGGAAGGGATATAGAGAATTGAAAATAGTCTACAAAGAATTTATGCAGACGACGAGATTAAAGAAATACTTGTACGCATTTTTCTTTTTTAATTCTGGGGTTCAAACGGTAATGCTTTTGGCTACCATATTTGCAAGTAAAGCCATCGATTGGCCAAAAGGAGGTGAGACCAGTGGTTTAATCATCGCCATTCTTTTGATTCAAATTCTCGCCGCAATTGGAGCAAAACTGATGTCAAATGTTTCTATCAAAATTGGCAATATATCTACTTTAAAAATATCCGTTGTGGTTTGGATTATTCTCTGTGCAGTAGCGTATGTCATTACTACACCTGCTCAATTCTATATTATGGCTTCAGGAGTTGGATTAGTCATGGGAGGAATTCAAAGTATTGCCCGTTCGACCTATTCCAAATACTTACCTGAAACCACAGATCACGCCAGCTATTTTTCTTTTTATGATGTTTCTGAAAAAGTAGGTATTGTCCTGGGAACAGCATTTTTTGCCTTAACAGAGTACTACTTTGATGATATTAGATATTCAGTTATATCCATTGCAGTATTTTTTGTGATTGGACTTTTCTATTTGTTTAAGGTCCCAAAAGAAGAAAAAATAATTGCCCATTAATTGCCAATAGAATGAAAGAAATTATTGAAAAAGCCTGGTTGAATCATGAACTTTTAAAGGAACCATCTACCGTAAAAGTTATCGAAGAAGTAATTGAAGAAATCGATAAGGGAAGCATACGTGTTGCCGAACCAAATGGAGATAATTGGGTGGTAAATGAATGGGTCAAAAAAGCAGTGGTCATGTATTTTCCAATTCGTCAAATGGAAACAATTGAAGTGGGACCTTTTGAGTTTCACGATAAAATGGCACTCAAAACAAATTACAAAGAACTAGGCGTTAGAGTCGTACCACATGCCATAGCAAGATATGGTGCTTATGTAGCCTCTGGAGTCATTATGATGCCATCGTATATAAATATTGGAGCATATGTGGATTCTGGAACCATGGTAGACACTTGGGCGACCGTTGGAAGCTGTGCACAAATTGGAAAAGATGTTCATTTGAGTGGAGGAGTTGGAATTGGAGGTGTACTTGAGCCATTGCAGGCTGCTCCTGTAATCATTGAAGATGGAGCATTTATTGGTTCTCGATGTATTGTTGTCGAAGGAGTCAGAGTTGGAAAAGAAGCCGTATTAGGTGCCAATGTGGTTTTAACTAAATCGACAAAAATCATTGACGTCACAGGAGACGATCCCAAAGAGATTAAAGGTTATGTACCGGAACGCAGTGTTGTTATACCTGGCTCTTATACCAAAACTTTTCCTGCTGGAGATTATCAGGTTCCCTGTGCACTTATTATAGGTAAAAGGAAAGCGTCAACGGATCTAAAAACATCTCTAAATGATGCGCTTCGCACCCATAATGTGGCTGTATAACAATATTTTTTCGTTTAACTATTAAACCTTTTTTGATGAAATCAATCAAATAAGGAAAAATTATATAATGAAAATAAAAACGCTCCTATTCTTGACAATTTTTGTTGTCTCAAATTTTGTTTCTGCCCAATGGGAACAATCAACAGGAACAGAAAATCTTAATATACAAGCCCTACTTAGCGTCAATAATCATGATTTTGCCGGCGGAGCTACTGGATCCTACCTATCTACAGATGAATCAGCAACATATGCTTTTGCCAATTCAGGAAATGATGATTTCGGTCCAACTAGAGGATATACGTATGACAATGATTATGTATATACCTGTACAAGTCAGGGAGTTTTTAGAAGTGATAATTATGGTACAAGTTGGATTTCAAAAAGCGATGGACTTCCTTCACTATTATGTCATGGTATGATTTCCGTTAATGGCTATTTATTCGTAGGTACTCCTAACGGAGTTTTTAAAAGTATTGACCAGGGTGAAAATTGGGAATCAGCTGGAATGAATGGTGAAGACAGCAGGTGTGTTACAAATATCGCTGACACCCTATTCGTTGGAACCAATGGAAACGGAATCTTTAAAAGTATAGATTTTGGTGATTCATGGATAAATGTCAATAATGGACTCACCTCGACAAATTTTAGAGCGATTGAGAGTAAAGGGAACACATTATTTGCAGGTGGTCAAATTGGCACTGGCGTATTTCGATCAACTGATTTCGGGAACAATTGGGAACTTTTAGGTGGAGGACTTTCCACAGGATCATACAGAGGGTTTGCAAGTAATGATCAAATCATTCTTGCAGGATCATTTGGATCTGGCATTTTTTACTCTACAGATAATGGAGACACCTGGACGACATTGAACAATGGCTTATCGGATGAAACTATATTCGATATAGAATTAAACGAAAATTACGTTGTAGCGGCAACAAATACAAAAGGTGTATTCAGATATCCTATTGAACAATTGAATCTCAATATTTCGGAAATAACCCGTATAGATTTCATGATTTACCCTAACCCTGGGAAAGAGGAAATAACCATTTCATATCAGAGTGAAATCAATCTCCCCTACAACATCATATCAAAGGAAGGAAGAATAATTAAAAATGGAACTATTGAAAATACAACTCAAAAAATTGATATCTCAGAATTAGAACCATCAGTTTATTATATCCAAATCGAAACAGTTCTTCAACAATTCATCAAGTATTAAATCGATTAATACTTTGATTTTTTAGTCTGCCTATTAGTGTCTACATTTGTGACCTAATTATTTAATCAACATAGCATGCAACTGTGGAATAAGTTAAATAAGGAGGAACTGGAGCTTCAGCTTCGAGACATTGGTCATGAGTATGTGACGATTTCCTTCTATCAATACGCTAGAATAGCGAACCCCAGATTATTTAGGGACCATCTTTTTGTCATGTGGTCAGAATTAGATGTCGTTGGCAGGACATACATAGCCCATGAAGGTATAAATTCACAAATCGCTGTTCCAACAAAAGTTTTGAGTGATTTTAGAGAGAAATTATATTCAATAGATTTTTTGAATGGGATTCGACTGAATTATGCTGTTGACGATGCCGAGGCAGAATTCCCATTTTTAAAACTTAAAATAAAGGTCAGAAATAAAATTTTAGCCGATGGTTTAAATGATGAAACTTTTGATGTTACCAATAAGGGGATTCATCTAAATGCTGAAGAATTTAATAAATTAACGGATGATCCAGAAACACTACTCATCGATTTCAGAAACCACTATGAATCGGAAGTTGGACATTTTAAAGGAGCAATTCTTCCGGATGTGGATACCTTTAGAGATTCATTGCCTCATATCGAAAAGACAATTCTCAAAGGGAACGAGGACAAGAACATTGTAATGTACTGCACAGGAGGTATTCGATGTGAAAAAGCTTCCGCTTATTTTAAGCACAAAGGGTTTAAAAATGTGCATCAGCTTGAAGGAGGAATTATCAAATATGCTAATGATTCAAAACAGGATGGACTTAAAAACAAATTCATTGGAAAAAACTTTGTTTTTGATGAAAGGCGTGGAGAACGTATATCCGAGGACATCATTTCAGTTTGTCATCAGTGTGGTGAGCCAGCTGACACCCACACCAACTGTCTAAACAATGCTTGCCATCTTCTCTTTATTCAATGTGAATCATGTAAAGAATCATTTGAAAATTGCTGTTCAAACGAATGCCAAAATGTCTTTAATTTACCTGAAGACAAACAGCGTGAGCTAAGGAAAGGATTAGACAACAGCAATCAAATATTTAAAAAAGGACGCTCCAAGCATTTAAAGTATAAATCCAACAAAGAAAAACACATATCTTTGGTGTCAATTAAAAACAATAAATAGGTGATTTTAGCAATCGACTGGACTGTAACTCCTGAACTCATTGATGGATGGAGAACCCCAAACTGGTATGGATTATTATTCGTGACTGGTCTAATCATTGGATATTTCGTAGTAAAACGAATGTTCAAAAAAGAGGGGATTGGTGAAGAAATACTTGACAAACTGGTTATGTATATGATTGTAGGTACTATTATAGGTGCAAGACTCGGTCATGTACTATTTTATGGACCCTATTTTGATGAAGTCATCGATGGACGTCTCGTTGAAGGATATTTTTCTCATCCTATAAATATTTTAAAAGTTTGGGAAGGAGGTTTAGCAAGTCACGGTGCAGCCATAATGATTTTGATAGGTCTTTACCTCTTTTCAAAGAAAACTGTTCAGAAACCATTTATTTGGATCCTGGATCGCATTTCTGCTCCCATTGCTATTGGAGCAACCTTTATCCGGTTAGGAAATCTTGTTAATCATGAAATAGTAGGACACCCTACAGACCTGCCATGGGCTTTTAAATTTCATAATTACTGGAATTCAACGACAAAAATGTATGATGCCACACCTAGACATCCTGCACAGCTTTATGAAGCTATTTGTTATCTCATGGCTTTTGGAATTTTGATGTTTCTTTTTTGGAAAAAAGATGCATGGAAAAAACCTGGGCTTATGTTTGGTAGTTTTTTAATTCTAATATTTGGCACAAGATTTATTGTAGAATTTTTCAAGGTTGGACAGACCGCAAGAGACGAGGTATTATTCATTAATACGGGACAAATGCTCAGCATACCTTTCGTATTAATAGGGATCTATTTAATTTATTCTGCAATTCGAAAAAATGATTCGAAAAACACAATTAAAAACGAACCCTTAGTGTAAATTAGACGTTAAGTTAAAAGTTAGAAATTCATTTCTATATTTGTTAAGTAAAAATTGATTCAGATGGCCATTAAAACAAAACAAAAAAAGTCCTCTTCAGCACAAAAGAATGCCAAAAACAAGTTTTCAAAGGAAACTTATGTTAAATGGTATAAGGATATGCTATTGATAAGAAAGTTTGAAGAAAAAACGGGACAACTCTACATTCAACAAAAATTTGGAGGGTTTTGTCATTTATATATTGGCCAAGAAGCTATTGTTGTAGGTACCGCTAGTGGTTGTAAGCCTGGAGACAAGCATATGACGGCTTACCGTGATCATGGACATCCAATCGCATTAGGAACAGACCCTAGAGTACTAATGGCCGAGCTCTATGGAAGAAAAACAGGATGCTCAAAAGGAAAGGGTGGTTCTATGCACTTTTTTGATAAGTCTAAAAACTTCATGGGTGGTCATGGTATTGTTGGGGCACAAATAGCCATGGGTGCAGGTGTTGGTTTTGCTGAAAAATATAAAGGAACAAAAAATGTTGCCTTTGTTTCTATGGGTGATGGAGCTGTACGTCAGGGTGCTTTGCACGAAACCTTCAATATGGCGATGATGTGGAAATTACCAGTTGTTTTCATTATTGAAAACAACAATTACGCTATGGGAACATCAGTTCAAAGAACAACGAATGTTACAGATTTATCAAAAATCGGTCTGTCATACGATATGCCATCCAAAGTAGTGAATGGAATGAAACCTGAAGATGTTCATAATGCCATTGAAGAAGCTGCTAAAAGAGCAAGAAATGATGGTGGTCCTACCCTATTAGACATAAGAACATACCGCTACAAAGGTCATTCCATGTCGGATCCACAAAAATACAGAACAAAAGATGAGGTAACCGAATGGATTGAGCAAGATCCTATACTCCATGTCTTGAATACCATTAAAGAAAACAAATGGTTAAAAGAGAATGAAATAGAAGACATCAATAATTGGGTAAAAAATGAAGTCGCAGAATCAGTCAAATTTGCTGAAGAATCTCCTTATCCAGATGCAGCAGAATTATATGAGGATGTATATATCCAAAAAGATTATCCTTACATTAAAGAATATTAATTAATAAAGAAATTATAATGGCCGAGATTGTTTACATGCCGAAATTGAGCGATACCATGACAGAAGGTGTTGTGGCTGCTTGGAATAAAAAAGTAGGAGATGAAGTTAAAGAAGGAGATATTCTAGCAGAAATAGAAACGGACAAGGCCACTATGGAATTTGAATCCTTTTACGATGGTGTATTGTTGCATATAGGGGTTGAGGTAGGAAAAGCGGCACCTGTAAACTCTGTTCTAGCGGTAATTGGCGAGAAAGGAGATGATATTGAAAAAATATTAAGTTCAGCTGTCGTAATATCGAATGCTGCTGAAGTAAAGGAAGAACCTGAAACACCAGCTCCTCCAACAGAGCCAGCACCAATTCAAACACCAGCAGCTCAAATAGAAAAGCCAAAAACACAAGTACAAGCACCTATTGTTGTATCAAATGAACGTGTATTGGCTTCTCCATTGGCAAAAAAACTGGCTCAAGAAAAAGGTATTGATTTAAACGCTATTCAAGGTTCTGGTGAAAATGGCAGAGTCATCAAAAGAGATATAGACCATTATATACCCTTTACTCCAGCTAATGGTAATATACAAAGAGCACCTGTTGGACAAGAATCATTTAGAGATGAAACAGTCAGTCAGATGCGTAAAACCATTGCCAAAAGACTTGCGGACAGTAAATTTTCTGCCCCTCATTTTTACCTGACACTTGATATTGACATGGACAATGCCGTATCATCTAGAAAAGTAATGAACGCTCAGGAAGGAGTTAGGGTTTCTTATAATGACATGGTGATAAAAGCAGTAGCTTTCGCATTAAGACAGCATCCAAATGTGAATAGTGCCTGGATGGGTGATTTTATTCGAAGAAATGATCACGTTCATATAGGAGTTGCTGTTGCCGTTGAAGATGGCTTACTTGTACCTGTAATCAAATTTGCGGATACCAAAGGTTTAATGGAAATTTCTGCAGAAGTTAAAAGCTTCGCACAAAAAGCCAAAGACAAAAAGCTTCAGCCAAGCGATTGGGAAGGGAATACATTTACCATTTCTAATTTGGGAATGTTTGGTATAGACTCCTTCACTGCTATTGTCAACCCTCCTGACAGCTGCATTTTAGCTGTAGGTGGAATTAAAGAAAAAGCAGTTGTAAAAAATGGCAACTTACAGCCAGGAAATGTAATGCAAGTGACACTATCATGTGACCATCGAGTTGTAGATGGAGCTACAGGTGCAGCTTTCTTACAAACCTTTAAAGGCGCATTAGAAAACCCTTTTTCTATGCTTCTTTGATCTCGAAGATTTGGCTTTATAATTTTATTGAATAATTGAAATTTATAGTATATTAGCAAAGTTAGTTCCGCTAACCGCTAAACTATATTTATGATTATAAACTCCAACCATTTTAAGCTGGCTCTATTCGCCGTTTTTTCATTTTTTTCCACTCAAATTTATTCTCAGGCTGTAATTAAAGTTACGGTCACTTCTGTTCAAGTCTCCAACAATGAAGATTGTGATGGATGGCTTGCTGGAGATAGTGATTTTGTATGGGAATATACGGCTACAGACAACACTATTGGCTATACAAATAACAACCCTGCACTTTTTGGAATATTCGATTTCAATTACACCAATATTGATAACAATAATGGGCCTTATAACATCACCGTGAATGATCAGTTTTTTGATCGTGCATATGTTTGTCCTGATGATGTACCCACTTCAATTAACCTTGCTTGGGAAGCATATGAAAATGATGATGCGGGACCTTATGATGTTTTGGGCTTAACAGATGGTGAAACGGGAATGCAAAATGTTTCAATGCCAGTACCAGGTGCAACAGGAACAGCAAACTACAATTTCACCGCCAATGGCTCAGGTGGAGGATGCGGACAGACGTATACTATTCACCTCGCTGTTGAACGTATAGATTTTTCTCCAACTGTGATTATTTTACCCGATAATATATGTGATGCATTAGATGTTAATGTAAACACTACATACAATATTGCATTGTGCTCAAGTAATTCACTGGAAAACAATGAACCTAGAGGTGGTGATGTAGCGAATAATTCATCTTCGTCTTGGTTTAAATTCACTGCACCTGCGAGTGGAGAGGTTGAGATCACTACGGATTTAGGAGGAACTGAAATAGGAACTTATTTCCAGCTTTATCATGCCGCAGATGGAGGAGATTGTGTGACCGGTATTCAACCCATTACAGCCACACTCATTAAAGATAAATTTGAATACCTATCCCATATAGAATTTTCAGATGGAACGGACTTTTTGGGCTTGGATCCAGAGGCTCAGCTTTCGTTTGATGCCTGTGACCCCTTTCCATTAATTAGCTACACTAAATTAATCGCCGGAGAAGTTTATTATGTTCAGCTCACTTCTGATAATAATAATGAATCAGGTAATGTAGAATTACGTGTGAATGACTTAGGTGGAAGTCCTGCATCGGGAGATGATATTCCTTGCTTGAGTTCGAATGTAGTTATTGGAACCAGTGCAATATCTTCATTATCAGGAGACACACCATCTACGACTATAGATTTTGGATGTTCTTTTGATGGCGGAAATGATGCTGGAGAGACAGGAACACCACATGGAAATAACGACCCCACGAACTATCACGCTTATGATTACGATCATCCTGGATTCAATAATCCAGTAATGAACGAAAGTATCTGGTTAAAATTCATTGCTCCTAATAGCGGTAGAATTGTGTTTGAAGCGGATTATCAAAGTGTTCTTTATGGTGAGAACAATGCTTTATTTGGTTTTGATAAAAGATTTGCACCTGGCATACCATCTGATTACTCTTGTGCAAATCTTGAATATATGAATGAAGATGAAGGTGGAGTTAATGGCTTCTTTGGAGGAGATGAAAGCGCTGTGATTTCAACCCAGTGCTTGGAACCAGGTTACGATTACTACGGAATGATTGACCCTTCAGACAACCTTACTCCATTATCGACTCAAGAAATTTATGGATGGCTGCATGATCCAAGTATTGCCGACCCATCTTTTAATTCTCCAGGAAATGATATTTTATGTCTTACCCTTCAGGATACTCTTTATGAAGTACCAGTGATTTTATCGGGAACAAATCCAACCTTTCAAGCGGTCTCTGGGAGCAATGTATTGGCTTGTAAGGAATATCTTGCAGGAGAACCTAACGCTGCCCTTAATCAAGCAAATCGAGCAGATCAAACTGTATGGCATTATTTTACTGCACCGGCATCTGGAGCTGTAGAAATCAGTATACGAGCATACGTTGGAATGGATACCGTAAGATACAATATCTATGAGCTGCTAAATGGAACGGAATGTTATGGGGGACTGCAACCAGCTACCTATACACAAGACGGAACACAAGGTACCCCAATCATTACTCCAGTGATTTCTGGTGCAGCAGGATATGAGGGGAATCAGGAAGCGTCATGTTGTATGGAACCAGGTACTTTATATGCCATTCAAATAGATGGAGGCTCCCCTGGAGATGAAGGACAATATATTATTGAATACATACAAGAAGTAGAAAGTAATGCTGGCGAGCCTGAAGGTACGTTGGCCAATGGGAATAACATTCAAATCACAGACCTAGATACAGCTTTCATTTGTTTTGGAGATGCATTTACACCTGCTGTAATGCTCGATGGAATTGGTGAATCAACAGCAAGCTTTCCTGCTTGTTTGGATAGCGGATTTGTAATCCATGATTTAGAAACTCTTCCTTCTCCTGTGGCCAATAATGGGTTTGAAACTTCAATTGTTGATTTTATTCAAGGTATGGGTTCTTTCACCAATAACTCTGATGGCACTGGTGCCTCAGGAAATCCACTTTTCAATACTGTATATTATTTGTCTGCTGCTGCAGATCTTCCATTAGGATGGGGGCAATTTGTTTGCAACACCTCTACGGCAGGACCAGGAATGCCTGTCGTATACTTAGAGCAGCTTGATCCTGCTTACAGCTACGACAATGCCACATGCACAGTTACTTTTATTGCTAACGGTGGACTCAATGGTTTTTATGGTACTTCTTATGATTTCACTATCACTGGACCTACGGGTGCTGTTGTTGAAACAGGACAAATAAATCCCGGCGCGGCTTATACCTACCTTGCTCCTATTGCTGGGTTTTATACGGTAGATATCACAGATGGCGCATGCTCCACAAGCTTTACCTATGACGCATCAAACTGCAACAATCCTTGCGTTCCGGTAACCAATAGTATTAATGTAGAAATTTGTGAAGGGGAAACGATTTTCTTAGAAGGAGCTGACCAAACTTCAGATGGAACCTATACTGATTTATTTATTACCTCGGCTGGATGTGACAGTACAGTAATTACAACACTCACTATTTTACCTCATGAGGAAACAAGCTTTGAATACACCATATGTGAGGGAAGTACCGTTCAGGTAGGTACATCTGTCTATGATAGCGAAGGTGTTTATGTAGATACCTTATTAAATACCAATGGCTGTGACAGTATTGTGAATTCTGTACTCTTTGTTCTTCCGGAAATCACAGCAAGTGATGAGGCCACCATATGCATGGGAGGGTCTTTTGATTATAACGGTACAATATTAACTCAAGAGGGTGTATACACAGAAACCTTTACAACTCCTTCAGGATGTGACTCTACCGTATATCTTTCTCTTTTTGTAACTGAACCGCCATACGGTTATGAAGCTGAAACCATATGTATAGATTCCATATTTATATTTGGAGGGGATCAACTAACAGAATCTGGCATTTACTTTGATACCATTCAAGCCACAGATGGATGCGATTCAATCGTGAGACTTGAGCTATCCGTAATTGATTGCTCTATTGATCTTCAAATCAGCAATATTTTAACACCAAATAACGATGGCAAGAACGACACTTGGAAAGTTAATGACCCGCCACAGATTATGGGCTGCGATGTCAAAATATTTAACCGTTGGGGCGAAGTCGTTTTTGAAACGACAGATTACAACAATGATTGGGGCGGCACCAAAAATGGAGAGAATTTACCGGATGGTGTTTATTTCTACTCAATTACCTGTTCTGATATAGAATACACCGGATCTATTAATTTATTAAGATTGAAAAAATAAGAAACCATGAAAAGAATCATTTCTATTTGCATTTGTTTTGTTTCACTGGTTTCATATGGCCAGCAAACTCCGCAACGAAACGTTTATGGATATAATAAATATTCAATAAACCCTGCCTATGCAGGAGCAACAGCTTGTACTGAGATTAATTTTTCTCACCTGAATCAATGGGTTAAAGTAGAAGGAGCGCCTCTTACCAGCTTATTTAGTGCTAATGGTCGTATAGGTAAGTCATTTGGACTTGGTGGACAGGTCATGGTAGACCAGATTGGAATGATACAGCAGGTATCAGGACTGGTCTCATTATCTTATGGCTTTAGTATTGCCAATGAACATCATGTCAGAATTGGAACCTCTGCTGGCTACAACCAATATCGAATTGACCCTACATCTGCCATTGCTTTTGATCCTGATGACCCCATTATAAATGGAGGTGTTCAAGCTGGAGGAACCATAAACATGGAACTTGGACTCATGTATGCTTGGAAAGCGCTTGAATTGAGTATAGGTTCACAACAATTTATACAATCAACGTCCAATATGCCTATTGCAGGTGTAGATGGGTATGGATTAAGAAGGCATTTAAATTCATTAATAGCTTACAACTTGAATATTAGAGACAAATGGCGACTTACTCCTTCCGTATTTGCAAAAGGAACCAACAACGGTTATCAGCTTGATGTGAATGCTGATGTGTGCTATAAGGACTTTATTTATGGAGGAATGGGATACCGAACATCTGTTGGGATTGTAGGACGCCTTGGAATACAAATTCAGGATCTTTTCTTTATAGGATATGCCTATGAAGCACCTATGAGCAATATAGCTTCTTACAGCTCTGGTTCGCATGAAGTAATATTGGGTATAAAATTCTGCAAAAAAGACAAAAAAGATGAAATCCCTCCAATAGCTGAAGTGAAAAAGGAAGAGCCTGACACCACTCGAAATGAGACCCGTAAAGAACCTATTGCAACTGAACCGCCTGCGATGGATACCATTGTAATCACAAAAATAGATACAGTTTATATCGAGGCTCCAATCGTTGAAGTAAAAGAGGAAAGAATTGAGGAAGTTAAAGAGATAAAACCAACCTTTAACCCCATTGATAAAGACATCTTATTTGAATTTGACAAATCAATTGTAAAAAGAGAATCTTTTGCTGAACTTGAGTCTATCATCAACATATTAAACTCTCGACCAAACATGAAAATATCTCTAAAAGGTCATACGGATGCCGTTGGACCCGATGCGTATAATATCAATTTGTCAAAAAACAGAGTTTCTGCCGTACGTGAATTTTTAATTTCAAATGGAATTGACGACAATCGTATTTTGATCGAGGCTCTTGGAGAAAAGGTTCCAGTAGCAGAAAATAGCTCTGAAGCAGGAAGAAAGAAAAATCGTCGTGTCGAAGTTCGTTTTATAGAGAAATAAAAGCTTAAACGCTACAGGCCAATATTTAAAGGGCTTCACAATGGAAAAATAAAGATGTATCTTTAGCCCTACGTTATGTGTAATGACGCAGATAATAACTAACTTTTAATCAAAATTTAAATTTAACGATATGAAAAAACTATTATTATTCGGAGGGTTAGTCCTCTCTATGAATGCATTTTCTCAAGGGTATACGGTTAACTTCGAAAGTCCAACAAGTGTTGTTAAGGCTATTTTTTATGCGGCAAAATCTGGTGAGTT
>Ga0206679_10000513_pt1 | contig 31959 bp, 24 predicted proteins | sample M110012015metaG_FD_155464 | JGI IMG/M metagenome (GOLD analysis project Ga0206679, IMG submission 155464) | Ammonia-oxidizing marine archaeal communities from Monterey Bay, California, United States - M1 100m 12015 | ecosystem: Environmental > Aquatic > Marine > Intertidal zone | place: USA... | reverse complement strand
TTAGTATTGAGGCGAAAAAAGCCCAAAATTAGCCTCTTTCTATAGTTCTTGTGCGAAATTCTCTAATAACGATCTTTAGTGTACTATTTTTAGATCAACTTGTTAAGTTGTGGATTAAATCCTCTTATGTACTATCTACTGGAAATTCAGTGATTAGCGAGTGGTGGATTGTAAAAATCCAGTTCATTGAAAATCCCGGAATGGCTTTTGGCTGGACCCTTGGTGATGAAGGTGCAATTTGGGGGAAAATAATATTAAGCAGCTTTAGGATTATTGCCGTAATTTTCATTGGTCTTTATATTAGAAGGCTAATTAGGACTCAAGCGCACCCTTTTTTTATTATCTGTATTTCTTTAGTTTTTGCAGGAGCTTTAGGTAATATAATTGATAGTGCTTTTTACGGAATTTTATTTTCTGAAAGCACCTTTAATGAAATGGCTGTTTTTCTACCTGAAAATGGTGGCTATGCTCCTTTTATGATGGGTCACGTAGTAGATATGATCCATTTAGATTTCAATTGGCCCTCATGGATGCCATTTGGTTTAAGTGGAACTGAAGTTTTTCCACCTATCTTTAATGTTGCTGATAGTGCTATTTCTGTTAGCGTATTCTTAATTATTGTTTTTTATAAAAGAATAGTTCGAGATGAGGATTTTCAGTTTTTTAATAAAAATAGAAGTGAGGCCTAGACTTTTCCATATTACTTTTTTAAGCTGTCTTTTCTTATTAGTAAATAATAGTTTTTCTCAAAAAATAATAGCTGGTCCTATACAGGGTGAAACCACAGACTCTTCTGTGACTTTTTGGATACTAGTGAAAAATGTAACTGATCTATCAATTATTGATAATAATTCAATGGTGAAATTCAATAAAGTACTCATTAGGGAAGACTCTATAGTTAATAAATATTATAAGAACTTAAGGGCCTTTAAGTATAAAATTAATTTTTCACGTCATGGGTCATCTTATCTACATTATGCCATAATGTTAAATAATGAACAATTCTTTAATTATAATTTTACAGTTATTCCTGATAATAATTCTTTTTTATTTGGTTCCTGTGCTTATATAGGAAAAGGATTTTCTAAAGGATACAGGCCGTGGAACATGACTAAAATTTATAAAACCATGGCTATGGAAACTGCAGGCCATATGATCTGGATGGGCGATAATATATACCTTACCCTTAATCACGATCTTAAGAATAAATTCAGCATCTATCGTAGATATTTAGGCGTGAGAAAAGATAAAGATCTTAATTCCTTCTTATCAGCAAACATCCCGCATTATAGCACTTGGGATGATCATGATTTCGGGCCCAATAATACTGATGGCTCTTTTAAAAATTCAACAATTACAACGAATGCCTTTTTAAATTTCTGGCCCAACCCTAATCCTGTTAATGACAAAGGCATTTATTATTCATTTAAAAAAGGTGCTGCTGAATTTTTTATGACTGATAGCAGGACGTTTAGAAATAATAATGGATCCTCCTTATTAGGTTTAAAGCAGCTTGATTGGTTAAAAAATGAGCTATTAAATTCTACTGCTACTTTTAAATTTATTATTATTAGTAATCAGGTGATCAATCAAGTAAAAGGACATGAGTCCTATTACGATTTTCCTAATGAGCGTAATGCCCTTTTTAATTTTATAAAAGAAGAAAAAATACCCGGAATTCTCTTTTTATCTGGAGATAGACATCATTCTGAAGTGCAGGTTGAAGACCTTAATTATCCCTACCCTATTTATGATATCACTTGCTCTGCTTTATCAAGTCCAAGGCCAAAATTTAGAGGCTGGGGGCCAGAAGGAGATCTTAAAGAAAGGATGCCTGGCTCGTTTATTACTAAGCATAATTATGGGAAATGTATTATTCAGGGTGAGAACGAGGATAAAAGACTATTATTTAAATACTATAATTATAGAATGAAGGAGCTCTTTACTTTTAGCATTCATATGAAGGAGCTTGGGTATTGACCTACACAACAATATTAACAATCCTTTTAGGTACTATTATTATTTTTTTTGGTTGAGATCCTTCTAGGTATTTTGCTGTTTTTTCATGCTTTAATACCATTTGCTCTATTTCTTCCTTTGATAAGCTTAATGATAACTTAATTTTAAATCTCATTTTTCCATTAAAAGAAACCGGGTATTCAAATTCATTTTCAGTTAAATATTCATCATTATAGCTTGGCCATTGTTGTGAGCTAATAGCGCTTGTGTTGCCCATTTTATTCCATAATTCTTCTGTGATATGAGGAGCAAAAGGATGTATAATTAAACATAGGTCTTTTAATATCTCTATTTTATTGCACTTTAATGCTGTTAGCTCATTAACACATATCATAAAAGTGGAAACTGGGGTATTGAATGAATATCGTTTAAGGTCTTCTGTTACCTTTTTAATGGTTTTGTGAAGCGATTTATATTCTTCTTTAATTGGTTGTTCATTGGAAACTTTAATCCCATTTTCATCATGAAATAGTTTCCATAACTTTTTCATAAATCCATATACTCCTGTTATTCCCTGTGTATCCCAAGGTTTATGTTGTTCTAATGGCCCTAAAAACATTTCATAACATCGTAATGTATCAGCACCATATTGTTCCACTAGGAGGTCTGGTGTTTGAACATTGTATTTTGATTTTGACATTTTATCTATCTCTCTTTTACAGATAAAATCTCCGTTTTCTTCTAAAATGAATTGGGCTGAATTAAATTCTGTTCTCCATTTTTTAAACTTCTCTATGTTTAATTTATCACCTTCTAATAAATTAATATCTACATGAATAAATGATAGCTCTTTTCTATCTTTGACTTGTCCTATAGAAATGAATTCTCCGGTAAGGTTGTCTCTTCCTATTAAAGCAGAGTTTCCCTGTATCATTCCCTGATTGATCATTTTTTGAAAAGGCTCTTCAAAAGGAATATATCCTAAGTCAAATAATATTTTTGTCCAAAACCTAGCATACAGTAAATGACCCGTAGCGTGCTCTGCACCGCCAATGTACAAGTCTACATTTTTCCAATAATCTACTTTTTTTCTTGCTGCAAATTCCCCATCATTTGTAGGGTCCATGTATCTTAAAAAGTACCAGCTACTTCCAGCCCAACCAGGCATGGTGTTGTACTCCATTCTGTCCCCTGGACAATCTACATTCCAATCAGCTTTATTTACTCTTGCTAATGGTGGTTCGCCATGTTCTGTAGGTAAATATTTATCTACTTCCGGTAATTCAACTACCTCATTATTATCTATAATAAATGGAGTATCTCCTTTGTAGTAAACAGGAAAGGGCTCCCCCCAATAACGCTGACGGGAAAATACTGCATTTCTTAATTTGTATTGTGTTTTTCCTTTTCCAAAACCATTTTTTCCTATTTCGTAAATAGCCAGTTTAGTAGCTTTTTTAACCGTTAAATTGTTTAAAAAATCGGAATTCGTAATAATAGCATCTTTATCAGCATATGCTGCTTCAGAAATATTTTGATCTTTAAAAATGTTAGGGATATCAATATTGAAATGATTGGCAAAATCCCAATCTCGTTGATCGCCACAAGGAACAGACATTACAGCTCCAGTTCCATAGCTTGCTAACACATAATCTCCTATCCAAATGGGAATACTTTCTCCGGTAAATGGGTGAATAGCATAAGCGCCTGTAAATTCACCACTAATGGTTTTCACGTTACTCATTCTATCTCTTTCCGATTTTAAAGCTGCCTCTTTTTGGTAACTCTCTATTTTAATAGCCTGATCTGCTGTAGTAATTTTAGCAACCAATTCGTGTTCCGGAGCCAATACCATAAATGAAACACCAAAGATTGTGTCTGGTCGAGTAGTGAATACTTCTATTTTATCATGAAAGCCGTCTATTTCAAAACTGATTGCTGCGCCTTGAGATTTTCCAATCCAATTTCGTTGTATGTCTTTAATAGAGTCTGTCCAATCAACTATGTCCAAGCCTTTTAATAGTCGTTCTGCATAAGCAGTAATTCTCATGCTCCATTGACGCATTAGTTTTTGCTCAACAGGGTGCCCTCCCCTTTCAGATAAACCATCTTTAATTTCATCGTTAGCTAAAACTGTTCCTAAGGCAGGACACCAGTTTACCCAGGCATCTGATAAATAGGTTAAACGATAATCCATTAAAACATTAAGCTGTTTATCTTCTGACCAGCTATTCCAATCATTAGCACTAAATATTTCTTCATGATTCGTAACTGCATTTACATTAGCGTTTCCCTCTTTTTTAAATAAATCGGTTAAGCTCTCAATCTTTTCTGCCTTATCTGTTTTGTTATTATACCAAGAATTGAAGATCTGTTTGAAAATCCACTGAGTCCATTTGTAGTATTGAGGGTCTGATGTCCTCACCTCTCTGTCCCAATCAAAAGAAAAGCCAATTTTATCCATTTGCTTTCTGTATCCAGGAATTATATTTCCATCTTTATCTGTTCCTCCCTCAATATTTGTTTGAGTAGTTATTGATGGATGTTGGCCTGTTTGAATAGCATATTGTTCTGCAGGTAACCCAAAAGAATCATAACCCATAGGGTGTAATACATTATAACCTTGTAGTTTTTTATAACGTGCATAAATATCAGAAGCAATATATCCTAAAGGGTGTCCGACATGTAGTCCTGCTCCGGACGGGTAAGGAAACATATCTAATACATAGAATTTCTCTTTCTCAGTATCTTCAATGGTTTTATTACTTTTATGTTTTAACCAATGCTTTTGCCATTTCTCTTCTATTTCCCTATGTTTATAATCAGCCATATCAAAAATTCAAAGAACAAAATTAATTGATATACTGAATAATCTAGCTCTATTAAAAAAAAATCCCGCTTTCGCAGGATTTAATTTTAAATGACTTTGTCTTCTTTATTTAATCTTTATTTTTTTTGTTGTTTTTACAACTTTCTTTTTAGGCAATACTACTGCAAGAATTCCATTTTCAAAAGATGCAGAAATGTTTGCATAGTCTATATTTTCTGGTAGCTTAAATTCTTTATTAAAAGCTCCTTTTTTAAACCCAAATTTAATATAGTTCACCTCTTCTGGTTTTGATTGATTATCTAATTGATGCTTTATTGTTAATAGGTTATCTTCAACATCAATAGAGAGATTATTCTTTAGAATGCCTGGGACTAATAATTCTATAATAAATTCATCTTTCTTTTCTATTATATTTTCTCTTGTCGGCATGGTGTTAAACTCCTTTTCAAAAAAGTTTGAAAAAAAATCGTTAACAAAAAGTGTTTGTTTATTTGTTCTTAATAATTCCATTTTACTAAATTTTAAATGTTACATCAATTCATACTTCAATTGATGTACCAATCCCTAAAATACAGGAATTTATGACTTTTTGTCTCTTTTTTGAGGTGTATTAGTCTTTGCTTTTAGTTTTTTGTGACTTTTTGTCTGCTTTTTCAATCACTACTACAATTTCTCCTTTTGGTTTATTGTTTAGAAAATGATCTAATAATTCACTTGCTGTACCTATTTTTGTTTCTTCATATATTTTACTTATTTCCCTTGAAATTGCTATTTGTCTATCAGAATCATATATCTCATTAATCTCTTGCAATAATTTAATTAACCTGTGTGGGGATTCGTATAAAACAACTGCCCTGTCTTCTTTTGAAAGAGCTTCTAATTTACTTTTTCTTCCTTTTTTGTGAGGAAGAAAACCATCAAAAACAAAACAGTCGCTAGAAAATCCAGATTGGATTAATGCGGGAATTATAGCGGTTGGTCCAGGCAAACAAACAACTTTTATATTATTTATAATAGCTTCTCTAATTAATAAAAAACCAGGATCGCTAATTCCTGGAGTTCCTGCATCTGAAACTAAACCAACTTGCTGATCTTTTATATTAATTTGTTGGGCAATTTCTTTATATATCTTATGCTCATTGTGCTGGTGGTAAGACCTTACCTGAGTGTTAATTTCATAATGATTCAACAGCTTTTTTACAACCCTAGTATCCTCTGCTAGTATGTAATCAACACTTTTTAATAATTCTAAAGCCCTTAAAGTAATGTCCTTTAAATTACCAATTGGGGTTGGAATAATGTATAGTCTAGGCATCTTTTTTATTGTTTACAATTTGTGTTTGCAGCCTAATAGATTCTTTGTGTATTAAATCAATATATTCTTTAATAAACTTTAAATCAATTTCTAAAATATCCGCTGTGTTTTTTCTAGATTCAATTATTTCATTCCACCTTTCTGGCTGGAAAACAGTTACTTTGTTTTCTTTTTTATAAACCCCTATTTTTTCAACCATTTTAAAGCGTTGGGAAAATAAATTAATGATTTCCTGATCCATAGTGTCTATTTGAGATCTTAGAATCTGTAAAGCATTCGTAAACTCTTTATCAATAGAAAACTCATCTTTAAAAACTAATGATGTAAGCACATTTCTTAAATCAATAGGTTTGAGTTGTTGTTTAGAATCACTTTTTGCATTATTTGGATTGATATGAGACTCTATCATTAACCCGTTCATGTTTAAATCAAAAGCTTTTTGTGCTACTATTGGTATTAGCTTTGTATTTCCACATATATGACTTGGGTCGCATATCATTGAAACATGAGGAAAATTTCTCATCATTTCTATTGGTATTTCCCAATTAGGATTATTTCTAAATTCACTTTTGCCATAATATGAAAACCCTCTATGAATTAAAGTAATTTCGCCTTTTGTTTTTTGCCTCATCCTTTCATAGGCACCTATCCATAAATTAATATCTGGGTTTATTGGGTTTTTAATTCCCACAGGTATTTTAACTCCCCTCAGTGATTCTGAAATTTCTTCAGTTAAGAATGGATTTACTGTGGTTCTAGCTCCAACCCACAATGCATCAATTTCAGATTTAAGCGCAGCTTCTACATGGGCTGCACTTGCTACTTCTGTAATTACTGGTTTATTAATTTTCCTGCCCGCTTCCTTTAACCACTTTAACCCCTTTTCTCCAACTCCCTCAAAATAATTTGGGCGCGTTCTTGGCTTCCAAATACCAGCTCTTAAATAATCAATATTAATATTCTGATTAATCTTTTCGGCTGTTGTAATTAATTGTTCTTTAGTTTCTGCACTGCATGGACCAGCAATTATTATCTTTTTTTTATTTTTCACTAATTTCATTTTCCCATTTCTTCTGCAAAAATCTTAAAAATTCAGGTTCCTTTTTTAATTCACCGCTTATTTTATAAGAATTTTTTGTGTCACCGTTTCCTCTTAAAAAGTACTTTTTTCCTTCTGTTAATAATAGGATTTTTTTTTGTCTTTCTAAACACCCAACGGTATATGTACAGGTAATTTCAGCAATATAATCTTCATTTAAATCAGTAATTTGAATGCTTTCTAATAAATGATTTGTATTAAATAAATCATTACAGTTTTTAACAAAGTCTACATGCTTTCTTACTAAAACAAGATCTTTAGGTTCAATAAAATGATAAAAATAAATATGTGTTGAGTTTTTTGTTTTGTTTTTTGTTCTATAGAAGTAATTAGTTCCTAAGCTATCTTCCCATTTATAAGAATCGATTATTGTTTCGTTTATGTAATTATCATGTTTTTCGGTTGGTGAGTTAAAAGGAGTTAGTTGTAAAAAACCTTTTGGGCCCGGGTAATAATTAATTGTATCTATAAATATAACCTCTCTAAGGACTTCTCCTTTTACTGCAAGAACTTGTGGATATCTCTTATTATTTACTCCTTTAATTAATGTGAAGTCATCTGGAAAAGCAACTTGAATCCAATTATCTTTTTCTCCTTTCGCTTGCTTAAAATACGTAATGCTATCATTATAAATAGTAAACTTAGCTATGTATTTTTGTGATTCGCCCCACTTATCTCTTAGCTTATATACATAGTCTTTATCTATATTATACTCCCATGATTGAGAAAATGTAAAAGAAAATATTTGTGGGAAAAGTAATAGAAATAAAAAAATCCTCATTAAATTAAATTAATCCGTCCGAGAAGGTCTTCTCTATAGGATCCCCCAATAGGAATAATTTTATTGTTTTGTTCTAAAATTAAATTTGGTGATTCTATTTCAAAGATTTTATGAAGATTAACTATATATGAACGATGAACTCTAACGAAACTATCTGATGGCATTTTTTTCTCAATATCTTTCATGGTTGAATGAATCGTATATCTTGTTGAGTTCGTATTAATTACCACGTAATCTTTTAGTGCTTCAATAAAGAAAATATCTTTTGTTTTAAGTTTTACTAACCTTGATTTACTTTTAACAAAAATAAAGTCTGAGTTGTCTTTGTTTTCAACGATACTATAAAGCATATCTCTTTCTTTTAGTACCTCTAATTCCTTGCTGTGCTTATATAGTGCCATTTCGATAGATGTATGAAGATCTATTTCCTTATATGGTTTGATTATATATGCATATGGTTCTGTTATTTTAGCTCTAGCTAAAGTGCTTTCATCAGCATAAGCAGTTAAAAATATAATGGGTATATTTTGTTCCTCTCTTATTTTTTCAGAAGCCTCAATTCCTGTAATGTCTCCTTTGAGCATTATGTCCATTATAATGATGTCTGGTTTTTTATGAATAGCTGATTTAATTGCATCTTCTCCTGTTTTTTCAATACCCAAGACATTATACCCTAACTTCTTAAGGCTAAACTGTATGTCTTTAGCAACAATATTTTCATCCTCTACAATTAAAACGTTTACTTTGCCCATTAAACCTTATTATTTATTAATACCTTAATATAAGGTATTTATCTATTAATTTGAAAAGATTATCTATCAAATGTAATTAAATATTTTGTTCCTTCTTTACTTCTAACTTTAATATTTCCATCTATTTGCTCAACTAAAGTATTGACCAACAACATTCCTAATGATTCTCCTTTTTTAATATCTATGTCTTTAGGAAATCCAACGCCATTATCTTCTACTTTAATTTCTATTCTTGCTTTTTTAGCTTCTTTAACACTTATGAGAATTTTTCCTTTTTTATTTTCAGGAAACGCATACTTTAAAGCATTAGATAATAGTTCATTTATTATTAATCCGCAGGGTATGGAAATATCTAAGGATAAAAACACTTTATCTATATCTAATTTCAATAAAATTCTATTTTTCGAATATTGATACGAATAAACCATGTTTTTAGACAGCCTTTCAATGTATTCTGAAAAATCTATACTATTAAAATCCTTTGTTCTATATAAGCTTTCATGTATAAACGACATGGATTTCACACGATTTTGACTTTCTCTAAGTATACTTAATGTCTTTTCATCATTTATATAAGTTGATTGTAAATTTAAGATGCTAGATATAACCTGAAGATTATTTTTAACCCTATGATGAACTTCTTTTAATAAAACTTCTTTTTCTTTCAAAGATTGAACTAATTCATTGTTTGTTATTTTCTTTTCTGTTATATCTCTTAATATATCTCTAGATCCTTTGAATTTACCTTCTATATAAACTGCATTACTAGACAGCTCTACTATTTTATGTTTTCCTTTTGCATCAATAATGTTTACTTCGAAGTTTTTCACCTCTCCTTTTTCACGTAATTCTTTGGATTTTGTTTTAGCATTAGGGATGTCATTTTTTGAAATAAAGTCATATAGATTTAGTTCTTTTTTGCTTTTATTATTTAAACCAAATAACTTATAAGAAGCTGGATTCATGTCTAAAATGTCATTCTTTTCATTAACAAGTATAATGGCATCTGTTAAATTATAAAACAACCCCCTGTATCTTTCCTCACTGCTTTTCAATGCTATTTCTGCCTCTCTTTTTTCTGTAACATCTCTAGCAGTAAAAGTAAAACCACTTATTTTTCCATTATCATTTTTTTCTAATCTAGATAATTGATTTACCCAAATAATCTTTTTATCTTTTGTAATTACAGGTACTTCAAATTGTTCTATGGCTTTTCTTTTATCCATTTGATTTAAATAAAAGCTTCTTACCTTCTTTCTATATTCCTTAGGAACAAGATCCATACAATTCATTGAAAGTATTTCGTTGTTATTATACTTAGTGGTTTTAATAAACGCTTGATTAACAAACTTATAATAGCCTTTTTTGTCAGTTTTATAAATTATATCTGTAGAGTTCTCTACTAATAATCTATATCTTTCTTCACTTTGTTTTAGTGCTATTTCTGCTTTCTTAATTTCTGTAATATCTCTAGAAATACCCATGTAACCTAATAGCTCTCCTGTTTCGTTTCTAATTGGAGATGCCGTTAAATAAGCTGTAAAAATATCTCCATTTTTTCTTTTATTAGTTACCTCTCCAATATAATAACCTTTAGAATTAAGTTCTTTTTGAATAAATGAATAATCTTCAGCACTATTATATAAAATATCGATTCTTGACCCTATAAGTTCTTCTCTTTTATATCCAAAAATATTACATGCTGAAGGGCTTACTTGTGTTATTTTTTCAGCAATATCTGATGCCATTATCATATCTAATGAGCTATCAATTAAGCTTCTAATAAATTCCTGGGTTTGTCTTAATTTTGTTTGGGTTTGTAAATGCTGTAATATCTCAATTTCTAATTCTTTTATTGCCTCATTAATTTTCTTTTTTTTCTGACTAATAATCTCGAAAATTAAAAACCTTTCATTATTATATATGAAATTATTGACCTTTAATTTAAATGGAGAAACTTTTTTTGTGTCTTCAATAAAATAAATGGTTTTTTGCCATTCATTTTTGTTTTTAGATTGCTTTTTAAATTTATCAACATCAAGCTCATAATGAATATTAAGATTAAAATAATATTCATTTAATATTTCATTTTTACTTGAATATTTATTTTTTAAGAATTTAAAAAAAGAATTATTACAGGATATAATTCGATAATCACTTTCTTTAATTAAACAAAAAGCATTTTTTCTATTTTTAAATAATAAATTAAAATATTCCTCTAACATTTATTTATTTTTAATTCTAACTCCGTCTATTTTAAATTCCTCACCTCTTTTATACTGAATGGATAATAAAAGCTCTCCGTTTTCATTAAATTTCTTCCATTCCCCTTCTTTTTGTCCATTAGAATATTTTCCAGATAATTTAACCTTTCCATTTTGATGATAATATATGTGTTTTTCATCAGGAATACCATTAATGTATTTACCCTTAAAAGAAGTATTACCGTTCATATATTTTGTAATCCATTCTCCTTGTTTTTCTCCATCTATGTAATAACCTTCCTCAATAAAATCATTAATAAAATAATACCATGATCCATCTTTAATTCCATTTATATAAATTCCTTTAGTAATAACAATACCCAATGAATCATATTCAATAATCTCCCCTTCTTCTTTACCTTTTACAAAGGTTTCTATTCTATGTAGTTGTTTGTTTTTATAATACCATTTCCAAACACCTATTGGTTTTCCATTTTCATACTCACCAATTTGCTGCAGTTCTTTATTTAAATGATAATATATCCATTTACCAATTAATAAATCATTATTAAAAGATCCAACAGCTTTAATTTCACCATTTTCATAATAATATTTCCATTCTCCTTGTTTTAAATTTAATGAATCAACTATTCCATTTGATAATTTAATATCATTTTTATAATTAATACAATCTATTAAACTCCCTGTGCTATCATATCTTCTAAATGTGCCTTGTTTTTTATTATCTGCTATAATACCATATGTAATGGTTCCATCGTTATTTATTTCTTTTTCTAATTCAAAATTAACTTTTTGTCTCTCTTCTATAATATCACCATTTTCATAATATTCCAATGATTCTATTCCTCCGTTTTTATTAAATGTCTTAATGTTTCCATTTAAAATTCCATGATAATATTTACCCTCCCATTTTATTTTCCCGTCTGGAAAAAACTCTACCCATTTTCCATTTTTTTTACCATTAATATCATGTCTATTTATGATATCTCTGTTTTTTAAAATTCCTTTATTGTATTCCGTTATAGTTATGATCCTTCCAGATTGGTCGTATTCATATGAAATGTCTTGTTGTAGGTTGTTTTTATAATTAAGATCCTGAATTTTATAAGATTGATATCCTGAATCAATAGGTTGATATATTATTGATTTTCCATTCTTTTCATCATCCTTGTATGCTGTTTTTTCTAATAAAGCTCCTTTATTATTATAAATAGTTAATAACCCATTTCTTTCATTCTTTTTATATGCTATTTTTTGATGTACTACACTATTTTCATAATAAAATACCCATATACTATCTAATAAAAATCCTGTTCTTTTTCCTTCTGTTTTTAAAACACCGTTTTCATAATAAGTTTTCCAAAATCCATCGGGTTTTCCATTTTTCAAATAACCCTCACTGCTTTTTACACCGTTTTCATAATAAAAAACATTAAATCCATTTTCATTTATTTGAGAATATGTATTATGAACAAACATTATTATAAATAAATAAATTAAAATAAATATTTTATGCTTATTATTAGCTTGTTGAAAGTATGTATAACTATTGTGTATTTTTTTTGTCAAAGTCATTTATAAATAGATAATAACATTTAATTAACATCAAAAATGATACTAACTAGTTGATTTTTAAATTTATTATACATGTTGTTAACAAGTTTAAATAATAATAATAATATAATTTAGTGAATATTTTCATTTAAAAATAAACTGTAATAATAGTTAATATTTGGTTAATTAATTAAGTATAAAAAGCAATAAAAAAGACACTTAATCACAAATTAAATATTAATGAAAAAAAGATATATAAATTCAAAATAAAAGTTTTATAAGTAATTAACACGTTTTCATTATTGTTATTTCTTTTATTGTTAAAAAAGGTATATGAAATTAAGTATTGGGTCTGATCATGCAGGATTTGAATTAAAAAGCGAGCTAATTAATTATTTAGAGAACCTAAATCATGAAGTTATAGATGTTGGTCCATCTAATAATAATAGGGTTGACTATCCAGATTACGCACACAAACTTGTAAATTCAATTTTAAAAAATGAATCAGAACTAGGGATATTAATTTGTGGAAGCGGTAACGGAATAAGCATGACGGCAAATAAACATAAAAATATAAGAGCGGCATTGTGCTGGAATAGTGAAATAGCTACTTTAGCTAGAAACCATAATGACGCAAACATTGTTTCTTTGCCAGCAAGATTTATTTCATTAAATGAAGCTAAATCTATAATTAATTCTTTCCTTGCTTCTTCTTTCGAGGGAGGCAGACACTTAAATAGAGTAAATAAAATTAACTGTGACTAAAAAACTATTAATATTAATTAGTGTTTTTTCTGTAGCTTTCTCATGTAGCCTTTTCAAAGACACGAGTAAAGCCGTTATTCAATCAGATATTTTTTTAGCTAAAAAATATTTAAATCAGATTAATAAAAAGGACTTAAAAGACAACTTAACTATTTTAGCGTCAGATGAATATGAAGGTAGAGAGACAACTAAAGAGGGTCAGAAAAAAGCAGCTAAATACATAAAAGATTTTTTTATTTTAAATGGAATTACCTCACCCTTAAAAGATTCTTATTACCAGCAATTTAATGTAAGTGTTACTGATTATAAAAGAATAGACATCAAGATTAATAATGAAGATTTAGAAATTATAGATCATTTTTATGTTGTTGGGTCTACAAATGATACGGTTTTAAAAAACAAAGAGCTTATTGATGTTTTGTATGGCATATCATCAGAAGAGTATGATAACTATAAAGGGAAAAACGTAAACGGTAAAATAGTATTAATAAATGAAGATATTCCAAACAATATTGACCCAACAAATAGCTGGGAATCTTGGAGGAAAAAAGTGCAACTTGCAAAAGAAAAAGGAGCAGTTGGTGTTATATGTATAAAAAAGAATTACAAACAATCATTAGAAGTATTAAAACCTTATTTGTTGTATCCAGAAATGAAAATGCATTTTAATGCTAGATTAAAAAGTAATTTAATACCCTATATATGTATTTCAAAAGAAACGCATAAAAAATTCTTAAGCAACTCAGATCTTTCTATAGATATTGACATTGACATTTCATATGAGGCTACGGCTGAAAATGTTTTAGGGTTTATTAAAGGAAAAACAGATGAGTTGGTAGTAATATCAGCACATTACGATCACTTAGGTTATGATAATGGAGAGGTATGTAATGGCGCAGACGATGATGGTTCGGGTACAGTAAGTTTAATGTCTATCGCAAAAGCATTTCAAAAAGCATACAATGATGGATATAAACCAAAAAGAAGTGTTTTATTTTTAGCTGTTTCGGGTGAAGAAAAAGGGCTGTTTGGTTCTAAATATTATACAGACAATCCAATTTTTCCCCTAGAAAATACGATAGCAAATTTAAACATTGATATGGTTGGAAGGGTTGATACAGTTCATGATAATATTAACTATATATATTTAATAGGGTCTGACCGTATAAGTAAGGATTTACATTACTTAAGTGAACAAGTTAATAAGGACCATATAGGGTTCGATTTAGACTATACCTTCAATAGCGAAAGCGACCCGAACCATTTTTATTATCGATCCGATCATTATAATTTTGCAAAAAACGGTATACCTGTTATATTTTATTTTAGCGGAATTCATAAGGACTATCATAAACCAACAGATGATGTAGAAAAAATTAATTTTGAAAAACTTGAAAAAACAGCTCAATACGTTTTTTTAACGGCCTGGGAGCTTGTAAATAGAGAAAAAAGAATTAAATAATGGAAGAAGTAATATTAGTAAATACTAATAATGAAATCCAGGGATATATGGAGAAAATGGAAGCTCACGAAAAAGGCTTATTGCATAGAGCTTTTTCAGTTTTTATTTTTAATTCTAAGGGTCAAATTTTATTACAAAAAAGAGCTTACAAAAAATATCATTCTGGAGGATTATGGACAAATACTTGTTGTAGCCATCCAAGAAAAAATGAATCTTTCCAAAGTGCAGCTATTAGAAGATTAAAGGAAGAAATGGGAATTACTTGTAACTTAGAAGAAGCTTTTTCTTTTGTTTATAAGGCACATCTTGATAATAATCTTATAGAACACGAACTTGACCAAGTTTTTTTTGGCGTTTCAGATAATAAACCAGTTTTAAACCCTGAAGAAGCTGTTGAATATAAATACATTGATCCAGATCAATTATTAATCGACATTAGTAACAACCCTTCAGTTTATACTGAATGGCTAAAAATTTCATTTAATAAGGTTTGTGAACTTATAAAGCAATAATAAATGTCATATAAATTTGGAATTATTGGTGGAGGTAGCTGGGCAACTGCGCTTGTTAAGATTTTACAAGAAAACAACCAACACATTAATTGGTGGATGAGGTCTGTAGATCAAACCCATCATATATCAAAACACAACAAAAACCCAAAATATTTAAGTTCGGTTTCAATCAAGCCTAGCAATTTATTATTAACAGATAATATTAAAGAGTTAATAGATTCTTCAGATGTTCTTATTATCGCAACACCATCTGCATTTATTCATGAGATTTTTAATAAAATTGAAAACAAAGACTTAGTTAATAAACTAATAATATCGGCAGTAAAAGGAATTATTCCTCAAACCAATCAATTACCTGCTATTTATTTTCGTGACCAATTTAAAATTAAATTAGAAAAGTTATTGATAATATCTGGTCCTTGCCACGCAGAAGAAGTCGCTATGGAAAAACTAAGCTTTTTAACTGTTGCATGTACAGATTTAGACCAAGCAAGTAAAATAGCTGATATTATAAAAAGTAGATATATCAAAGCAACGGTAAGTGATGATCTTCAAGGCGTTGAGCTATCATCTGTTTTGAAAAATGTTTATGCTGTGGCTGCAGGTATCTGTAGTGGTTTAGGATATGGAGATAACTATATAGCTGTACTTATTTCTAATTGTATAAGAGAGTTAGAATTTATAGTAAATAATATTTATCCTAATTCTAATAACATAGTAGATACCGCTTATTTAGGAGACCTTTTGGTTACTGCCTATTCTCAGCATAGCAGAAATAGAAGGTTTGGTGTTATGATTGGAAAGGGATATTCTGTTAAAGCTAGTCAAATGGAAATGAAGATGGTGGCTGAAGGATATTATGCAACAAAATGTATTGAGGTTTTAAATAATGAACATTCAATTAGTGCACCAATAGCTAAAGCCATGTATCATATTTTATATGAAAAGATAGCGCCAAAAGTTGAGATAAAAATACTCTCAGATATAATGCATTGATTTACAGCAACTTAGAAAAGATAATTTAATCTTGCTTTAAGCGCCCTTCTCTTGATTTACATACTAACACACTAAAACAATTGTTTTGTGGCCTCAAAAGACGCCTAAATTAGTTTTTTCTCAAAATATATATCAAACTAGAGTGATTAGTGGTCTTTATAGCATTAATATTAGAAATCAACCCTAAAATAATTCCCTTAAAAACAGAACCATTTTTTTTTCTTTCGCTTAGCATGCTAATATAAAAAGAGTCAAATATTAATGGTTTTATTTTAATTACCGTAAATCCAAATGCTTTAGCAATATCATAAATATTCTTTTTATTAAAATGATATAAATGAATAGGTAGGTCATAAGCTGCCCAAAAAGTTTTATAATATTTTGCATCATATGAATCACTATTCGGAACAGCAACTATAAGGTGTCCATTTTTATTAATAAGCTGACTGATACTATTAAGGTCATCCTTTAAGTTGTATATATGTTCTAATGAATGCCACATAGTAACTACATCTACAGTGTTGTTTTTAATTGATTTTAAACCAGGATATACATTTAATTTAAAATTATTTTCTGCATATGATCTTGCTTTTTTATCTGGTTCTAATCCTGACACACTCCACTTTTTGCCCTTACAGTAATTTATAAAATCACCAGTGCCACACCCAATATCTAATAATGTTTTATTTTCACATATTTTAGATATAAGCTTTTCTTTTTGCTTTATTTGATAGTTTCTAACTAGATGATATAGTTTATTTATTAGCCCCTTATTCGTATTAGAATGAGAGATATAATCTTCGGATTTATAATAGTCACCTATTTTTTCTTCTTTAATTCTTGGGTTTGTAAACTTTAGACCACACTCAATACACTCTGTAATATTAAATGAATCATTACTTACATTGTGGTCATTTGCACTAATAAAGTGTTTAGACTCTATATGGTCACATAAAGGACAATTGTTTTTAATGTTATATTGATGTTCCACGTGAAATTATCTACCCAAATAAACCATTAAAACACTAATATCAGAAGGCTTTATACCACTTATTCTTGATGCTATACCAAGTGTTTCAGGTTTAATTTCAGTTAACTTTTCTTTAGATTCATTTGACAATGAAGAAAACTTAGTGTAATCTACATCACTAGGTATTTTGATATTCTCCAGCCTATTCATTTTAATTGCCACCTCTTTTTCTCTAGTTATATAGCCAAGGTATTTAATTTGTATTTCAGCTTGTTCAGCTACTTCCGATTTAAGCTTTATATTTTCTTTAATATGCTTAGCCAGTGTATTGTTTCTATCAACTATATGAGAAAGCTTTATATTGGGGCGTGACAATATTTTATCAGCCTTCATTTTTTGCTTTATTAATGATGAATTATTTTCTTCTAATATCGGATTTACTTCTTCTGGACTAATGGATAACTTCTTTAAATAGTTAATTAATTCTGAAGTTTCTTTCTTTTTTGTAATGGCGTTGTCTAGTCTTTCCTTTTTTGCTAATCCTATTTTATATGACTTTTCAGTTAATCGAAGATCCGCATTATCTTGCCTTAGTAATATTCGAAATTCAGCCCTAGAAGTAAACATTCTATAAGGTTCTTTAGTACCTTTTGTAATAAGGTCATCAATCAGCACTCCTATATAAGCATCATCCCTATTTAATACAAATGGCTCAGCGTCTACACATTTTAAATGTGCATTAATACCAGCAATTAACCCTTGCCCTGCTGCTTCTTCATATCCAGTAGTTCCATTTATTTGACCACTAAAAAATAAGTTATTTATTTTTTTGGTTTCTAGTGTGTTTTTTAATTGAGTTGGCTGAAAGAAATCATATTCTACCGCATAGCCAGGACGAAACATTTTAGCCTTTTCAAATCCTGGAATACTATGTAAACCTTTTAGTTGAATTTCTTCAGGTAAACTACTTGAAAACCCATTTATATAATACTCAATGGTGTTCCAACCCTCAGGCTCTGCAAATATTTGATGCCGTGACCTGTGGCTAAATCTAGAAATTTTATCTTCTATTGATGGGCAATATCTTGGGCCTACAGATTTAATGGCGCCATTAAACATGGGACTTTTATCAAAACCACTTTTTAAGATATCATGTGTGGTGTTATTGGTATAGGTTATAAAGCAACTTTTTTGTTCTTCTAAAAAGGTTGTTTTGTTTGAATACGAAAACTTCCCTGGATTTAAATCTCCTGGCTGCTCCTCCATTTTAGAAAAATTGATAGACCTGCCATCTACCCTTGGAGGAGTTCCGGTTTTCATTCTACCAGCTTCAAACCCTATTTCTTTCAGTTGTTCTGTAATTCCAAACGAAGATTTCTCACCCATTCTCCCTCCCCCAAATTGCTTCTCTCCTATGTGTATAGTACCGTTCAAGAACGTACCACTATTAAGAATAACTGATTTACCCTTTATAGTTACTCCCATTGCTGTTTTAACACCAACAGCTGTATCGTTATTAATTAGTACTTCAGTAACTAAGTCCTGCCAAAAATCTATATTTTCATTACCTTCTAATGTTTCTCTCCATTTTTTACTAAACAATGATCGATCACATTGTGCCCGTGGGCTCCACATAGCAGGCCCCTTTGATAGATTTAGCATTTTAAATTGGATAGCGCTTAAATCCGTAATAACACCTGTATAGCCACCTAATGCGTCTATCTCACGAACTATTTGACCTTTTGCAATACCTCCTATTGCAGGATTGCAGCTCATTTGGCCAATAGTTTCCATATTCATGGTAATCAATAGCACTTTTGATCCTAAATTAGCTGCAGCAGAAGCTGCTTCATTACCAGCATGGCCAGCCCCAACTACAATAACATCATATGTATTAAAAAAACTCATGTTTCACGTGGAACAACTATAAATAGCTCATAACCAATAAGTTAAGAAAAAAACAAAGCAAGAAATTTATTTTCTTGTTCGCGCATTTTTTCTTTTTCTCTCTCTGTTTTGTCATTTAATCCGCACAAATGTAAAACACCATGAACAATTACACGATGTATTTCATTATTAAATTCGATATTATTTTTTAATGAATATTCTTTAACCCTTTCTATTGAGATAAATAAATCGCCAGAGACTTTATTTTCTACACAATAATCAAAAGTGATAATATCTGTATAATGATTGTGATTTAAATAGGATTTATTTATTGTTAGAAGATATTCATCAGTACAAAAAATAAAATTTAAAGTGCCGACCTCCTTTTTAAAAGATTTAATGACAGTACTAAGCCATGAAGAAACTGCTCTTTTGTTTTTAAAGACTAAAGAAACACCTTCATTATGAAAATATACAGGCATTTTAGAAGAAAATAATGAAATTAATTAGCGGCAAGGTCGAACATAAGCTCAACAGTACTTCCGTTTTCTTCAAAGGTTAACTCATCAGATAAATGCTTCATTAAATAGACTCCTCTACCATCAGGCTTCTCAATATTCTTCGGATCAGTTGGATCAGGTAAATTGTTAAAATCAAATCCAGGGCCTTCGTCTTTAATTACAAACGTGAGTTTTTCCTCATCTTGGTTGCATTGAATAACGGCATCTTTATTAGGATCTAAATCATTACCATGATGAATAGCATTATTAACGGCCTCTGTAAGGGCAATAAGAATATTACCATATTTTTCTTCATGAACCCCTACTTCTGCACACACTTCGTCTACTAATTTTTCGACTAAATATATATTTTCTGATTTAGAGGGAATTTTAATTTTCTGCATAACTGGTTGTAATTCTAATACCATAATTTGTTATTGGATAATATTAAAATAATCATTCACCTTATTTTTATAATAGGGCTTTAACGATGGTGGTATCGTTTTAAGTAATTCTACTTCTTTTTCTTTTCTCCTTTTATACTCAAGAAATTGATTAGGGTTACTATATTCTTGCTCTTTTATTTCATTAGACTCTCTTTTATTGTCTTTTTCTTGTTCTCTCATTGCTTTTTCATGTTCTAACATCTTAACCATTATATTTTTTTGCCTATTAATGGTTTCGATATTAATATTGTTATTAATAACATCGTTTTCTAATTTTTCTAACTCCTTTATTATTTCTTTTAATCCATTACCCATTGATGAGCCATCTTCATTTAACGACTGGGACAGTTCTCTAATTTGTTTTTTTAAAGCTGCTTGTTGAGCGGCTAGCCTTGCAAGAGATTCATTTGTTCCAGGAGAATTTGATTCTCCTGGTTTCTTGCCGCCAGGATTATCACCTTTATTTAATTGCTTTTTCATTTGTTCGAGTTGACTTTTCATTTTCTCCCTCATTTTTTTCATGTCTGGACTTGGCTTTTTCCCACTACCACCAGGTTTATTACATTGTCCTGTTCCGGGCATTGAGTTCTGCATTTGTTTTTGTACATCATCAAGAATAAGCGCTAGGTTATTTATTGAAGTCATAACATACTGCTGATTAGCATTAGCCATTGCTGTTTTTCTTTCAGTAATGTTTTTCAAGGATTGATCTAGGTGATTTTTTACAGATAATATTTCTTGATTTACATGTGGGCCTAAGTAAGGAACACGCTTACTGAGAGCAAAAAGGGAATCTTCAATTACTTTAACGTCCTCTTGTAGTTTTTGTTGGTACTGTCCTAGCTTAACATACTTAGGATCTCTAGTACTTAAGTTTTTAAAGTCATTAATTATGTTTTCTTGGTCAAAAGAAAATTGCACAAGGTTTTCTAAAAGCTGCCTTAGCGCCTTCATGTCCAATTCCATACTTTTAGACTGCATTTCCATTTGAGAGGCTTCCATTTTTGAAGCCATTTCCTTCATTTTCTCAGCTGCATTTTTTTGAGATTGGCTAGATTTTTTATTGTTATTATTTTCTAGTTCATCCATGCTTTTCTTCATGTCTTCGTTGATCTGTTCTTCTTCCGAATTCATTTCAGGAAGGGCATTCTTGTATTCCAATTCATTATTTATCTCTTCTAAATCATCAAGTTCTTTTTGAATAGAATTGAATTTTTCTTTTAGCTGTTCCTCTTTTTTATTTAATTGAAAATTATTTTCTGATTTTTCTTTCGTTTTTTCTGAAAGAGATTTTTGTTCTTCTGCTAATTTTTTCAAAGACTCAGTAATTTTTTCAAAATTTTGCTCAAACTCTAACTGTTTATATTGCTCTAAAGACCTATCTAACTCTTTTAATAAATCCTCTTGATTTAGCTCCATATCCTCCATTTTATCTAACAACTTGTCTTTATCCATTTCAGCTAACAATTTTTGTAATTCTTCATATAATTTTTTCATTTCCTCATTCATCAATTCGTCAAAAAGCTTATTTAAAAGCTCTGTTTTTTCAATCAATTCTTTGCTTTTCTCATTAAACTGGTCCAGTTCTTTTGAGTTGGATTTGTTTTGGTTAACGAGTTGAGAAATTTTATTTTCAAAATTCTGTTGTTTTTTTAGAAAGTTTTCCAACCTGTTTTTATCTTCCCAATCTGTTGTTTTTTTATTTAATAAGTCATTTTTAATTTTTTGTAGTTCAAGCTTCAACTCCCTTGCTTCTGCAATACTATTGTTTAATTCCTTTTTAAAGCTATTACTGTTTTCCTTTGATATTTTATTTAATTCTGACTCAGTAGGGGCTTTATATATTCGTAATTGAGTTTTATTAGACTTAGGACCATTTATCTCGTCATTGTCCCAAACCTCAAAATAATAATCAACAACATCACCAGGATTTAAGCCTAATGAGGACAAATCAAAAAAGTGATAAAAGCTAGATGACGAAAATAACTTTGATACGGACAAAGGAATTCTTCTAGACTCTTTCCAGGAGTTAAGTTTATAGACAAAGGTTAGTCTAGTAAATCCATAATCGTCTTCTATTTGGCCACTAAAGTACCGTAATAGACTATTGGATGAATCTATCGATTGATCAACAGAAATTAACGGATGCTGATCTTTAATAGCAGCTAGGTGATACTGATTTGTATCTGTAAAATCACTATATCTATTTTTGGAATAAAAAGAGTAATCAGATGAATTCAACACCTTCCTACTAATATTAAAAACACCAAAATTATCAGATGAGTTGATATATGATGTGTCATTAAAAGCCAGCGTAAGTGTATCAACATTTTTGGTTTTAAAAAACCAGCTGACTTTAGTTCCTTCTGGAACTTCAAGATTACCAATATTTTCCACTGTGTCAACATCTTTTTTAATATAAGATGGATAATTTAAAACAACATCGAACTTTTGCAGGGTAGGCTTAGGAATAGTAGTAAGCTCATATACCTGTGAATGTTGCTTACCATCTGTTAAATAAAAGGATATAGATTTTTGAACATTTCTAAAAACAAATTCAAATTTTGTAGTGCCTTTCTTTTTCACATAATGGTTGTTATCATTATAAACAATATAAATTCGATTAGGTATTTCCTTACCAGAAAGCTCAATGTCTAAAGTAAAGTTCTCTTTTTCTAAAACCTCAAGATTGTCGGAATTTAATTGATAGTTAAATAGAGGAGGAGTATATTCAATTTCTGAGTAATTAATTAATTTATTTACAGAAGAAAATATGATATTCGAATCAATAAAGGAAATTAAAATAAAAATGAAAACAACAACTATAACCCCTTTTAAGTAACGAAGGTTTTCTTTAAAATTAACAGCTAAATTAAATGGCAGTGGATTTAGCTTTATCATTTTTTGTTGAATGCTAGCATCAATTAATTCAACTTCACCAGCGCCCATTTTTTTCCTTTGTAATTCAAGCTGAAGGGTGTTTAATATTTTATCTTGAATATTTGGGAAATGTTCACCTATAATTAAGGCTGCTTTTTCATAAGAAATTATATTGCCCAAACGATATAATTTACTAAAAGGGATAAGTAAAAACTTAATAGTGATGACGGTAGTAGTTAATAAAAAACCAAAGAATAAAATAAAGCGACCTGTTGAATTTAGTTTCCCAAAATATTCAATTAATACAATAGTCAAAAAGAAAGACGAAAGAAGCAAAAAACTATAAATAGCTCCTTTAAGCAACTTGTTTTTATAATATTTTCTTATAAAACCGTCTAACTTTAATATTAATAAATCATATGAATTCATATAAAATCAATAAATACAACTTTATTTAACGAAAAAACCGTACCACTTGTTATTACAATTTAAATAATAAAAGGTTTAAATAAATTAAAGTAATAAATAACAAACATAATAATCTATAGTGAGGATAATATTAAATTTGTAAATATGAATATAAGAGTGACTAAAGAATTTCATTTTGAAGCAGCTCATGCTTTAGATGGATATGATGGAAAATGTAGAGATATTCACGGTCACAGCTATCATTTAAAGGTTACATTTTTAGGCAAGCCTATTGAAAGCAAAGATATTTCTGAGTGCGGAATGGTTGTAGATTTCGGGGATATCAAAAGAGTCGTTAAAGAAAAGGTATTTGATTTGTTTGATCATTGTTTAATTTTAAGAAATGATTCAAGGTTTAAACCTATTGAACTTAAAAATAGCAGAGTAAGATATGTTGATTATCAACCAACCTGTGAAAACATGCTTTTGGAGATAGTTTTAATATTACAAGATCAATTTGAGAATATTACTCTACATAATGTTTTCTTAAGAGAAACAGCAAATAGTTATGCAGAGTGGTGTGCTGCGGATAATGATTAGGCATGAAGAATAATCTAATAAGGAAATATAATGTTCCTGGGCCAAGATATACATCTTACCCAACTGTTCCATATTGGGATAAAGAAGGTATTGATTATAATAGTTGGGTAAAATCTTTTCAGAAGGCATTTAAAGAGTCCAATAAATCTGAAGGTATAAGCATTTACATACACCTACCTTTTTGTGAAAATTTATGTACTTTTTGTGGTTGCCATAAAAGAATCACTAAAAGACATAGTGTTGAAGAACCATATATTAATACAGTTTTAAAGGAATGGGAATTATACCTTAATCAATTTTCTGAAACACCTAATATCAAAGAGCTGCATTTAGGAGGGGGGACGCCTACCTTTTTCAGTGCCGAGAACTTAAAAAAAATTATAGATGGGATTTCAAGAAAATCAGTATTTGTACCTAGTGCAGAATTAAGCTTTGAAGGGCACCCAAATCATACTTCTAAACAACAATTACAAACGCTTTATGATCTTGGATTTAGAAGAAACAGTTTTGGCGTTCAAGATTATGACCCTATTGTGCAAAAAACAATTAATAGAATTCAACCATTTGAAAATGTTAAAAAAGTAACAGAATTGTCTAGAGAAATAGGTTATCAATCAATAAGTCATGACTTAGTATACGGATTACCAAAACAAACTATTAAAAGCATAAAACAAACTATTTATAAAACGAGAAAATTATTACCAGATCGTATAGCATTTTATAGTTATGCACATGTCCCTTGGATAAAAGGAGTGGGGCAGAGGGGTTTTGATGAATCAGACCTTCCTAGAGATGAAGAAAAGAGAGAATTGTATGAAACTGGAAAGGAGCTTTTAGGTGAATTGGGCTATGTGGAAATAGGTATGGATCATTTTGCTTTAAAACACGACAGCCTATATAAAGCATTAGAACAGAAAATGATACATAGAAATTTCATGGGTTACTCTTCTGGTAAAACCAAGTTAATGATTGGGCTTGGAATGTCTGCAATAAGTGATAGTTGGTATAGCTTTGCACAAAACAGTAAAACCGTAGAAGAATATCAGGAAATTGTTAATAATGGTAAAATTCCAATCTTCAGAGGGCACCTTTTAAATAAAGAAGATTTAATTTTAAGGAAACACATACTTAACATAATGTGTCATTTCAGCACAGAATGGAATGATGATAATTTAAAAACACCAGCTTTAGAAGAGGGATTAAATAAAATGAAGGAACTTGAAAAAGATGGGTTAGTAATTTTAATGAAAAACAAACTCAAGGTAACAAATAAAGGAAAAAAATTCGTAAGAAATATTTGTATGTGTTTAGATGCAAAAATGTTAAGAGACACTCCTAAAAAAGCTATTTTTAGTCAAACTATCTAAAATCAATGAAAAACGAACTGGAAATCAGAAAAGCATTATCTGAAATACCAGATCCTGAAATTCCAGTTATTAATATTTCAGAACTGGGAGTACTTAGGGAGGTTAAGAAAGAAGGTAATATTTTAAAAGTAATTATTACTCCCACCTATTCTGGGTGTCCAGCAATGAATCAAATTGAAGCAGATATTAAGGAAAAACTCAAAGAAATAGGTGTTAATGATTTTTCTATTGAAACAATATATAAGCCAGCATGGACAACGGACTGGATGACAGAAAAAGCTAAAAAGAAACTATTGGATTATGGAATATCTCCTCCAGAAAAAACATCAATTGATAAAAGAGCAATTACTGGAGAACACAAAAAAGTAATTTGTCCTTTATGTAAAACACATGACACAAAATTAATTAGCCAATTTGGGTCTACTGCCTGCAAAGCACTTTATCAATGTAAAAAATGTCTCGAGCCATTTGATTATTTCAAATGCATTTAATTAGATGTTACTTCTTAATGTCCAATTAAACCTATCATATACCCAAAGTTTAAATTTATAGATGAAATAATACATAACTGGAACCGCAATAAGGGTTAAGAAAGTAGCAAAGGTTAAACCATAAATGATAGTAAGGCTCATAGGCCCAAAGAAGATAACATTGTCGCCACCAAAAAACAATTGGGCATCTAAATTTGTAATAAGGGTTATGAAGTTTATATTCAGTCCTAATGCCAAGGGCAATAGCCCTAATATTGTAGTGATTGCTGTTAATAAAACTGGCCTTAACCTTCTTTTTCCACCTAGAATTATAGCTTTTTTCACTTCTTCAATAGGTAATCTTTCTGTTTCTTCTAAATCAAGCTCTTTCCTTTTCCTTTTTCTTAGCAGATTGGTATAATCAACTAAAACAATTGCATTATTAACTACAATTCCAGCTAAAGAGATGATTCCGATCATAGTCATAATGATCACAAAATCATTCCTGGCGATAACAATTCCAAAAAACACTCCTGACAAGCTTAATAAGACGGAAAACAAGATAATAAAGGGAGTAGAAAAAGAATTAAATTGAGTAACAAGGATAAGCATAATCAAAAACAATGCTATCAATAGTGCGGTGCTCAAAAAAGACATTTCTTTTTCCTGATCTTTTATTTGGCCGGTAAATTCATATTCAAAGCCTTTTTTAATAAAATTAACCCCATTGCTGGTAAGTAAATAGGCATCTATTTTTTCCTTTACAATTTCAACTAGTTCATTAGGATTGTACCCTTCTCGAACTCCAGAAAAGATAGTAACCATATTAGTTAAGTCTTGTCTTTTTATAGCGTTATGCTTATATACAATATCAATATTCTCAACAACAGCGCTAATTGGTATTTTAAGTTTTTTACCTCTATTATTCATAAACATTATTTTGTGATCAAGAATAGAGGAGAGGCCCCCTCTATTTTTATCATCAAACCTAATATTGATATCAAAATTTTCATCTCCTTTTGTGTAGGTAGATACATCTTTCCCAAAAAGAGCAGTTCTTATAGTTGAAGATATTTGCCCTGTAGACAGCCCAGCTCTTTTTGCATATTCTCTATTGATTTTAATTTTAATTTCAGCTTTATTAAGGTCAACATTTAATTTTAGTTTTTGTATGCCGGGAATGTTTAGAGTATCTAAATATTGTCTTATTTTATTGGACTCAGCAATAAGACTTTCAAAATTTTCAGAACCTGTTATTTCAATATTAATAGGAGGCTCTTGAGGAGGGCCGTTTTTCTCTTTATCTACAACTATTTTAACATCAGAATTAAAACGATTCATAAGGGATAATTCAATTTCTTTTTTCACTTTACTGGTATTGATCCCTTTTCTATGAGAAAATTCACAAAAGGAAACAGTTATTCTGGCTTTATTAGGGGTTTCTCCATAAGATGGCCCTTGCATAGGATCAGAAGTTCCCTTTCCTACTTGTTCAATAACAGACTCAATAAAAGGAACCCTTTCTGTTATACGATTATTGCCGTTGGATACTTTATTTGTGTTATAAACTGAGTAATAAGAATCAGTATTGTTTTTAGAAATAGGGGAGTGGAGAACGCTATCAATAATTGATTTTACCTCCAAAGCTTTAGCATTTGTTTTATTTATATTAGTTCCTACCGGTAGTTCAACAAATACATTTAAATAATTAGGTTGATTATCTGGAAAAAAGAGCACTTTTGGAGGAAAAACAGCGATCATAAATATAGAAAGAACAAGGATTAAAAAGGTGCCAAGTATTACATAACGAGGCCTTTTGCCAATCATTACAGCATATAAAAACTGTTGATAATATTTTTCTAAAAGCGGTAAAAAGCTGGCTTGAAATTTCTTTGTCGCAGGATTTAAAAAGAAATTATAAAGGAGAATTAGAAAGCCTATTAAAAATAAAATATTACCTAGCCATAGGATTTTAAGAAGATACATAATTACAGAAATGGATGAAAGAACAGCAAAAGAAATTAAACTTTTCTTTTTATTAGGTTCGGGCTGCTCAGTCTTCATTAAAACGGCTATTAAAACAGGATTAATTACAAGTGCCACCATTAAGGATGAGCCTAACACTATCATAAGCGTAATGGGAAGATACTGCATAAATTCCCCCATAATTCCAGGCCAAAGAGCTAAAGGAATAAAAGCTGCTAATGTTGTGGCGGTTGAAGCAATTATGGGCCACGCAACCTCCCCAACTCCCTTTTTAGTCGCTTCAAAACGCCCCATTCCTCCATCCATTAAACGATAGACATTTTCAACGACAACAATTCCATTATCTACTAACATTCCTAATGCTAAAACTAAAGAGAATAGCACCATTATATTTAAACTTACGCCTGCTAAATTGAGCAATAAAAAAGAGATGAACATAGAGAGCGGAATAGCAACTCCCACAAACAAAGCATTTCTAAATCCTAGAAAGAAAAGTAGCACGCCCACAACCAAGATTACTCCAAAAATAATGGAGTTTTCCAGGTTACTGATTTGAGATCTAATTTTTATAGATTGATCATTGGTGTAGGTAATATCGATGTCTTTTGGTATGTGCTTATCTCTTGCTTCACGAATTATTTCTTTGATTTGATCGATGGCTTTTATAATATTAGCGCCACCTCTTTTTTTCACATCAAGCATAACAACAGGACTCCCGTTCTGCCTAGCAAAGCTAGTTGTGTCAGTATCTCCAAAAGAAACTGTTGCGATATCTCTTAAGTAGATGTTTTTACTATCCTCATGTTTAACTACAAGATCATTGATCAACTCATAGTCCTGATACTTACCTTCTATAATAACAAAATGATCTATTCCATCAATTTGAATATTACCTGCACCAGTTGTTATGTTTTCAGATTGCAAGGCACTTTCTACATCGCTAAAGCTGACTTGTTTAGCTTCAGCATCAAATTTTCGTATCTCTATTTTTACTTTTTTATCCTGAACACCCCTAATTTCAACAGCATTGATTTCTGGAACCCCTTCTATTAGGTCTTTTAGGTATTCAGCTTTCAATTTTAAAAATGCTACAGGGTAATCACCAGAAAGATTAATGTTAATAATAGGAAATTCATTAACATCCATTTCTTGGATAGTTGGCTCAAGAGGAAGGTCTTGCGCAAAATTCTTGTTTGCTCGAGCATCAGTTAACGCTTCTTCAACGTAGCGTTTCCCGTCCTTAGGAGATATTTTAAAATCAAATTCTATTTCTAATGTTGCAAAATCTTGAATAGCGGTAGAAGAAATTTTTTCTATTCCTGTGATAGTGTTGAGCTCATTTTCGAAAGGTTTAATTATTTTTTCTTCTATGATCTCAGGAGAATTTCCAGGATAAGGAATATTAACATAAATGGTAGGAATCTGTACTTCTGGAAAACTTTCTCTTGGCATATTTATGTATGCACTAGTACCAGCAGTTAATAACACAATAATCAATAAGTAAATGGTCTTTCTGTTTCCTATTGCAGTAGAAGAAAGTCCAAATTCTCTCCATTTTTTTTGATCAAAACCACTCATAGAATTAATTTTTTATTGAATTTTCACTAATTGTCCTTCAACTACATTGCTTTTCCCTTCATCTATAATGTTCTCTCCCTCCTTCAGCCCATTAAGGACCTGAGTTTCATTTAAATATTGTAGACCAGTAGTTATTTCTCTTATTTCAACTTTCTTTTGAGTATTAACCAGCTTTACAATAGAAACCCCTTTTGTGTTTTTTAAGATTACCCTTGATGGAACTACAATAGAGCTTGAATCAAAATAATCGCGAAGACTCATTACCGCCATTAGGTTGGGAATTATTTTTTTATTTTCAGCGTTAAGTTTTGACTCTACTATAATTGTTCTATTTACAGGGTTGATTTGTTTTCCAATTCTATTTAAAACCAGCGTGTTAAAGTTTAAATCAAGTGTGGGAAAGAAGACACTTACTTTTTGTCCTTCATTTAGAGTTGAAAGATAGTTTTCGGAAACATCTGCAGTAACATAGAGCTCGTCAAGGTTTATTAATCTAATTATTGGAGATGCCGGGCCACCAAGCTGACCAATAGAAACATATACCTCATCAACATATCCTTTAAAAGGAGCATAGATAGAATATTTATCTTTTTGAGCAAGAAGTGTTTCTTTTGTTTTCAATAAAGCATTATATCTTGTAGTTGCTTCTTTTAATTGTAATTCTGTTCCTAGGCCTTGTTCTGCAAGTTTAGACTGTTTTTCTAAAACATATTTAGCTAATAGTAGTTGTTCTTCTAGCTCCTCCATATTAGCACTTAGCAGTTCGCTTGAAAAGGTAGCTATAAGCTGATTTTTTTGAATTAGCTGCCCTTCTTCAACATGAATAGATTGAACAAGCCCCCCCATTTCAGGCAGTAATAAAATGTTCTTTTTTGAAACCACTTGACCTTGAATATCAAAATAGTGTTCAAAAGGTTTTTTTTCTGATTTTATAGTGGTAACCAACACAGAAGCTTCTTTCTTTTGTTTGGGTTTCGATCCTGAATCAGGCACTTTTTCTGATTGACAGCTGTTAAAACAAAGGATAAAAGCAAATGAGAATATATATAAATTGTTCTTTTTCATCATTGAGTAATTTTATTTTGAAGCTTATCTAGATTAAGTTTTGAGATTAGCAGCTTAAAATTCGTTTGTAAATATTGATTTTGCGCCAATAACTCTTGGTTTTGCGCTTGTGCTAAATCCATACTGCTCACTAAACCTTCTTTAAATTTTATTAATGTATTGGTTAATATTTTTTGAGATAGAAGAAGGTTTTCCTCATTGTTTTTGTGGGCCAAAAGGTTAATATTATATTCATTGATAGCTTGATTTAGCTGGTATTTGTATTCGTTTTCAATGTTAGCTAAAGAATTTTTGGCTTTTTCAAGCTCTAGTTTTGATTGATTTGTCCTTGCTGTTTGTTCTTTGCTGTCAAAAATGGGAACATTGACCTTTATTCCCCAAAAGGTAGAAGGGTACCAAGGTTGATTAGTATTTAATAAGTCAAATTCATTCCTCAATGCAATCTGTTGATGACTAAAGTATCCCGACAATGAAGGAATACTTGACGCTTTATTCATTTTAACATTAAGGGTATTTAATTTTACGTTTTCTGATTGTATTTTGTAATCAATAAACTCAAGAGCATTTCCAGTTAAAGAAGTAAGGCTCCAATCCTCTAATAAAAAAGCATCTAGGTTATCAGTTAGCTTTATAGAGCTATCTTGCGGATAGCCAATTATAAACTTTAATGTTGAGGTCGCATTTTTCCGCATAATTTCTATTTCATTAAGCTGCCCTTTTACCTGAACAACTAATAAATTAATTTGATCTGAATTAATACTTTCAATCATCCCCTCTTTAACTAAGATGTTCGTTTCATTTTGAATGTCTTTTAGCTTTTCAAATGATTGCTTTAAAATTTGATGACTATTGTTAAATATCAAAGCAGAGTAATAGGCATTAGTTGTAAAAGTCAGCAATTCAATTTTAGCCTTTTCAACAACAATATGCATTAAGTTTTTATATGCTTTTGCTGCTTTTAGTCCAGATATATATGTGGCACTAAAAATAAGCTGATCCAATCGAATAGTTCCTGATGCATTAATAGAAGTGCCAAATTGAAGCCCTATCAACTCGTCAGCAGGTGCGTTTGGATTAAAAGCATTTGCAGGTAAAACAGTAGTTGGAATGTCTATATAATTTTGAAACCCTAGCGTGCCCTGAATTTTAGGTAATCCAGTTGAAACAGATTCACGTATTTTTTGATCTGCAATTAATAAGTCAAGCTGTGAATTTTTAAAATCATTGTTGTTTTCAACTGCGTATTTTAAAGCCGATTTTAGACTAAACTCAGCCTGTGAAAACCCAGATTGGAAAATAAAAAACAAGCAGCTATATAAAATGATATTTTTCATAACAAGGAAGATTTATTTTCACTATTAATTTGTGTTTTTAGATATTTTATCCCTTTTTCAGTTGCAATTCCTCTGATATGATGCCTCATCATTTCATCTAATACATTTTTAAATTTATATTGTCCAGGAGGAAATAGAGCAGAATTAAATACTAAGTCTGCTTTACTTGCATAAATTTTTGCAATTATAGATGGGTTTAAATAATTTCTATAAACGCC
>Ga0206679_10000511_pt1 | contig 31982 bp, 28 predicted proteins | sample M110012015metaG_FD_155464 | JGI IMG/M metagenome (GOLD analysis project Ga0206679, IMG submission 155464) | Ammonia-oxidizing marine archaeal communities from Monterey Bay, California, United States - M1 100m 12015 | ecosystem: Environmental > Aquatic > Marine > Intertidal zone | place: USA... | reverse complement strand
AGACCGCCCCATCCCCTGTGAGGCAGGGGTGGTGGTTGGTGAACACGTCCTCGTGGGTCAGCCACGGCCTGACGATCCACGCGTGGGACATCCAGTACTCGCCTAGCATGACGTTCTCGCCGTCCCTCTCGGAGCACTTCTCCTCTGACAGCCCCTCACCCCTGACCTGCATCTCCTCGATGTTGAAGCACAGCGACTCGTGGCGGTGCCACCAGTCGTTGTCGCCGGTGAAGCCCTCGGGGGGCGAGTCGGCCGGGGCTCGTACGTACCAGGCGAAGCCGACCAGCTCGGAGTCAGGCTCCTCGCCCGCGAACATGAGGAACTCGGGCTGCGAGTGGTCGAAGTCCGAGTCGAGGGACGTCCCCGGGAAGACGGGGTTTTCGGTGTCGAAGCCCTCGTCGGACATGGTGAAGCCGTTGAGCATGGCGTGATGGGTCCCCATGCCCTCCGTGTAGCCCACCAGCATGTGGAAGCCGGCCGTCTCCGCCGCTGCGAGGGTCGGCCACTGAGAGGCCCACTCCAGGGCAGCTTGGAACTCCTCGGTCAGGGTCTCGCACTGGCTGTAGCTCAGCGCCCCCTTCTCCATCCCCTCGTACGCCGGGTCGACGTGGTGCCCGCCTATCCCTGTGGAGTTGCACCACCAGGGGGTGGTCTCGGGGATGTAACCAGTGAGCGGGCAGTCCAGCTCCCCGTCCCCGTCGAGGTCCCCGCACACTCCCGCGTCCTCGAGCTCCAGGAGGTCGGACTCGTCGACTATCCACTCCTTGTCGGGATCCGGCTCGTCCTCTGCAACGCATCCGGCGAGGGAAACGCTGAGGAGGAGCAGCGCGACTGGCATGGCACCCCACTTCATGCTCCGAGAATTCGCGTGTAGTGGATAAAGCAACCCCTCTCGTGACTAGTTCGGGCGAGCCATTCATGGGCTGTCCCGATTCCCTGAGCACCATGGAGGGTTGGCCGGAGCCCGGGACGCCCGTTCGATTGGTCGTCAAGACATGGGCCGGTTTGGACGAGCACCAGGGAATCGCCCTGCCGGGAGCCGGGCATGGCCTCGTGACGATCAAGCTGGTCAATGGGTACAACCTGTCCTTCCCCGAGTCCTACGTGGAGTCCTTCGAGGTAGACGACTCAGCGCCCGTGCAGGAGAGCCCCGACGAGCCGGACCCAGTCCCCCAGGACGAGTCCCTGCCACTCGTGCACCTCATCCACACCGGCGGCACCATCGCGAGCAAGGTGGACTACTCGACGGGGGCCGTGACCGCCCGCTTCGAGCCGAGCGAGCTCCTCGACGCCGTCCCGGAACTGCGCTCGATAGCGAGGATCCGAGCGGTCAAGCTCGGGAACATGTGGTCGGACGACATCAGGCCAAGGCACTGGAACAGGATGCTGAGGGCCACCGAGGAGGCATTCGCAGAGGGGGCCGTCGGCGTCGTGATAACCCATGGCACCGACACATTGCACCTGACCGCGGCAGCGATGTCGTACGGCTGGTCTGGAGGCGGTGGCAGGCCACCGGGCAGGATAGCCCTGACTGGCTCTCAGAGGTCTCCCGACAGGGGTTCCTCGGACGCTGCCGAGAACCTCATCTCAGCGGTGCACTGGGCCGCCCACGGGCCCGCGCCGACCGGTTACAGGGACTCCTCCGTTGTGGTCGTGCACGCATCCTCCTCCGATGGGAGGTGCGCGGTCCTCCCGGGGTGCGCTTGCAGGAAGTACCACTCCTCCCGCCGTGACGCGTTCAAGGCGATCAACCAGGAGCCGCTCGCGCACGTGGAGCTCGAAGGGGGCATGCCGAGCATCTCCATGGCCGAGCTCGACCCCCAGGACGCCCGCCCGGAGGCGATATCCCCCATGACGTTCGACGAGGAGGTCAGGATAGCCCAGTTCGTCTCGGACGGCCACCTGCACTCCGACATGGTCAACTCCGCCATCGAGTCGGGGTACGACGCCCTCCTGTTCCACGGCACCGGTCTCGGCCACCTCCCGATATCCGACCCGCAGGGCGACTCGCCGGAGAACACCAAGCTGAGGCTCCTGATAGAGGACTACTGCTCGTCCGGAGGGGTCGCGGTGGTGGTCGCCCAGACCATCCACGGGCCCGTGCACCTGGACGTTTACAGCAAGGGAAGGGACCAGCAGGGAATCGGGATTATCGGCAATGGCTCACTCTGCCCGCCCGGATCGGCGCTGGTCAAGCTCCACTATTTGCTCTCGGGAGGGGGCGGCAGGGATGCGGTGGCCGAGGGCTGGGACGCGGACCTGCTGGGCGAGAACCCACCCGTGACAAGGTCCTGAGTACCTTGAATAACCAGCCCACTGGTCCAATCACGTGTCATCCCCTGACGAGCCCTTCACATTCCCGCGCACAGGGATGGAATCGAGGAACAGGGCCGTCCTCGCAGCCATGACCAACAAGCAGAGCAACGACGACGGCACGCTCTCCGAAGAGGAGATCAACTGGCTCCTGATGAGGGCCGAGGGCGGGTTCGGCATCATCACCACTGCAGCCACCCATGTCACTCCCGGAGGAAAGTCCTGGAGGGGCGAGATGGGCGTTTGGGGAGATCACCACATCCCAGGCCTCACCAAGCTCGCGGACGGGATAAGGGAGCGAGGCTCAATCAGCCTCGCCCAGATCTTCCATGGCGGGCTGAGCGCCCCCGAGTCCCTGACCGGCCTCCAACCGGTCTCAGCCAGCGAGAACCCCCTGCCGGATGGCATGGAAGGAACCTCGAGAGAGCTTACGGGCGACGAGATAGAGCAGATCATCTCCTCCTTCGGGGAGGCGGCGGCAAGATGCGCCGATGCAGGGTTCGACGGCGTGGAGCTCCATGGTGCGCACGGGTACCTGATATGCCAGTTCCTCGGAGACGTCACCAACAGGAGGGAAGACGAGTGGGGAGGGGGCATCTCCTCTCGGTCCCGCTTCCTCCTGAGGATAGTCGAGCAGGTCAGGGCAAGCGTCCCGGACGGTTTTCTGGTGGGGGTCAGGATATCGCCCGAGCACAGGAGGGCCGGAGTGAGGCTCGAGGACAGCCTGGCCCTCTCCGAGATGCTCGTCGAGGCGGGAATCGACTTCCTCCACATCTCCTGCTGGGACTGCTCGTGGAGGTCATCCGAGTTCCCCGAGGACCCGAGGACGCTCACCGAGTGGTTCTCAGACAGGGTCGGGGGAGAGGTCCCGATAATTTCGGCCGGGGCGATATGGACGACCTCTGACGCCCAGAGGGTGATCGAAAACGGGGCAGACATGATCGCGGTCGCGAGGGCGGCCATAGGGCACCATGACTGGGCATCCAACGTAGGGGATCCAGACTACCAGCCCCCCAGACCCCCCTTCTCCGCAACACACCTGGTGAGACAGGGGCTCAGTGAAACCTTCGTGGACTACATGAGAAGCTGGAAGGGATTCGTCGAATAGCCGTCTTGCTGATGAACCGACTAGCACTTGGTGGCATCATGCCGGAGGCTTCGCGCAGCGACGATCTCGATGCGATGAGGCAGATGGCGGAGAGCCCGGGCGACACTTCCAGCATGCGTGAGTTCAGGGCGGGCGGCAGGAAGACGGCCCGCGAGAGGATATCCTCCCTGCTTGACGAGGGCTCCTTCGTGGAGGTCGACTCCTTCGTCCAGCACAGGTCGGGCGACCACAACATGCACCTCCACCGCCCACTCGGCGACGGCGTCGTGGCGGGTCACGGGATGATCGACGGCCGCAGGGTCGTGTGCTTCGCCCAGGACTACTCCGTATTCTCCGGGACGATGGGAGAGATGCACGCTCGCAAGGTCGCGAAGGTGGCGGAGTTCGCCGAGAAGTCGCAGCTCCCGATAGTCGGGATATGGGACGGCGACGGGCAGAGGGTGGAGGAGGGGGTGACCTCACTCGGCGCGACCGGGGAGCTCCTCGACATACTGGTGGCCTGCTCGGGCAGGGTCCCGATGATATCGCTGATACTGGGGACTGTCTCGGGAGTCAGCGCTCTCGCCGCCGGTCTCTCCGACTTCGTGATACTGGGAGCCGAGAACGGCAGGATGTTCATGCGCAGCCCGTACATGATCCCCGAGATAGTCGAGGGAGAGGTGGACGAGGTCAGCCTCGGAGGGGCCGAGCAGCACGCCAGCAGGAGCGGAGTCGCCTGCATGGTGGCAGAGGACGAGCAGGACGCCTTCGACATCGCAGCCGAGATACTCTCCTTCCTCCCAGACCACACGCTTGCCGAGCCATCGGTCCTAAGGAGCGGGGACAAGTGGGACCGGCCCTGCAAGGGCCTCGAGAAGATAGTCCCCGGGGACGCGAACAAGCCCTACGACATGCGCAAGGTGATCGCGGAGGTCGTCGACGACGGCAGGTTCGTGGAGCTCTCCCAGGACTACGCCGAGAACGTGGTGATAGGCTTCGCGAGGATAGACGGGCACTCCATCGGGATAGTGGGCAACCAGCCAAGCGTCCTCGCAGGCTGCCTAGATATCGACGCATCGGTCAAGGCCGCGCGCTTCATACGGACGTGCGACTGCTACAACGTCCCCATCGTGACGTTCGTCGACGTACCGGGATTCCTGCCTGGCACCGTACAGGAGTGGGGCGGGATAATCAGGCATGGCGCGAAGCTCCTGTTCTCATATGCCGAGGCGACCGTCCCGAAGATGGCAGTCGTCACAAGGAAGGCGTATGGCGGCGCATACCTCGCCATGAGCTGCAAGCACCTCGGGTCTGACTACAACGTAGCGTGGCCAGGGGGGGAGCTCGCGGTGATGGGTGCAGAGGGGGCTGTCAACATCATCCATCGCAGGGAGCTGTCCGAGTCGGACGACGCAGACAGCGTCAGGGCAGACCTCGTCGACGAGTACAAGACCAAGTTCGGAGACCCGTACGTGGCAGCCAGGCACGGATGGCTCGATGACGTAATCGAGCCATCGGAGACCCGTAGGAAGCTGGTCCAGGCGTTGAAGCCACTACTCAGCAAGAGGGAGTGGGTGCCGCCGAAGAAGCACGGGAATATCCCATTGTGACATATTTCGGGGCAATGCTCAAGGAATGGTCATGTCCGGCTAAATGTATGAGAGATAGGCTTCTGCCAACACTCGTTTGCCTGATAATGCTGACATCACTTGCACCGACCGCTTCGGCAATGGGCCCCGCTGACTCCTCGATATGGGGGCTTTCCTACGATTGGGCACACTTCGAGGGAGACGTCCAGAACATGACAGGGGTGGATACCAATGCCGCGAACGAGGATCTGGAGGAAGCTGCAGAATACGCCGGCTTCACATTGGAGACCGACCAGGTGCTCAGCGGGTCTAGCCACTTCTACGTCGAGTCATGGGACGAATCCGACATCGTCGAGATACAGGACATCCATGGCGTCACCCACCAGGTATCGAAGAGGGTTACAGAGCTCACCATAAGGCACGGCCTCCTTGCCGATGCCGGCTTCACAATGGCATGGAATGACGATTCTGAGAGCATAGACGTCTGGTACAGCGCGTCCCAGGAAATCGTCCTCGTCGTCGATGCGACTTACACCGAGTACGTAGACTCCGACATGATGGTCTATGGTGCCGACCTGGAGATGACGGGGGAGGTAAGCGACTCAGCGGACCTCTCGATGAACCTCCAGATAATCGCAGCGGGCGAGGTCGAGGCCCCAGAGATCGATCTTGGCTACTCCCTGTCGATGGAGATCCCCTCGCTGGTCTCGCAGTGGAGGGTCGATGAGCCAATGGACTACCTGTATGACTTGATCGAACCCGCGGGCTCCGATGATGGTGAGGATGAAGGGGACGATGGTGAATGCTACCTAGTTCCAAAGGACTACATTGCCCCCGAAGATGGTTGGTTCTACGGAAGTTCTGGAGAGGAATATTGGGTAGAGGGAGGGGAAGACATGTTCCCTGAGGATGGCACCTTCTGTCCAGATGGCGATGGACGAGACGCAAGCGGCATCATAGAGGGCACTTACTCCACATTGACCGGCTACTCGTTGTCGGTGGGGATGAACGGCCTACCGGCAGAGGAATTCGGAATCAACCTGGATGTCTTCAACGTACAGCTGTCCGACTCCGTCCCAGGGCAGGGCACATTCAGCGACGACTTCGAGATGGGATCAGGGGCGATTTGGGACTGGGAGTGCCCTCCGATCGGCGGGACCGAGAGCCTGACCATAGACAACGTCACTACCGAGGTACAGTGCGGACTAGCCCCTCCGATATCCCCAGGGATGGCATTCATGATGGGCTACTCCATGATTCCCGCATTCGACAACGGGGTCAGTGAACTGTCCTCTGTGATGCAGCAGCAGGTAGAGTCATGGATAGGGGAAATCTCAGGAGAGGAAGAAGGGGGCGTCTTCGTCTGTGACAGCGGCGAGGAGATACCCGCGGACTGGGAGAACGACGGGGAGGTTGACTGCTCCGACGGCTCCGATGAGTCTGACAGCTCAGACACCTTCACGTGCGACAACGGAGAGGTCATCCCAGCGGACTGGGAGAACGACGGAGAGGAGGACTGCTCCGACGGCTCCGATGAGAACGAAGGCCCCTCGGAGGATGTCTTTGAGAAATACATCAACATGTTCGAGGCCCTGAACAATTCTAACTTGCCGAAGACCATGGAGGCATTCGGAGAGAAACTGGGGGAGTTGGTTGAGGACAACGTCCCAAGCGAGCCAGTAATGGACCTCGAGGACTCCTGCGCAATCCTCTTCTGGAACACGGACGAATCAAGGGTCGTAGGAATGGCGATCCTCAATGACGGGGATGGTGACGACTCATCAGAGGTCCTTCTCGGACCATCCATTTTCGGAGTCAGGGAGCACAACGTGGATCTCAATCTGGAGTACCATGATGGAGACGACGCTAGGGACGTGAAGGCAGGCATATTGGGTCTGACCGAGCTTAGGGAAATAGCTCCCGAGTCCAAGCACGACGTCGAGGAGCTCTACAACATACTAGGACCGGAATTCCTCCCTGACTTGGACCAAACAGACACGGATCAGGATGGCATCCTGGACTTCTTCGACGAGGACGATGATGGCGATGGGCTATTCGACTGGCAAGACGATGACCCGCTCACTCCCTTCAGATCCCCCGGCGACGAAGAGGAAGACTCTGTTCCCGGGCCAGGGGCACTCGCAATAGTCTCCATTCTCGGGGCCGCAGCGATACTCATCCCAAGAAGGGACGAATGAGGCGTCCAGTGGTACGATGCAGACCAAGGAAAAGGCCGCATTGGCTCTGACCTCCTTCCTCCTGCTGATGGCATGGAGTGGCACATGGTTCGAGATCTCAGCCACCGGGACCTATACCGAGGGACTCGAAAGGAATCCCACAATCACCACTGAGTACATCATCGACGCCAGCCAAGAGTCCTTCGAGATGTCAATAGAGAACGCGACGCCCCTCCTACTATACTGGATAGAGAGGGAGGACGTCACCGTTAACGCTGAAGAGACAGGAAACGGCAGCACCAACGACAAACCCAGTTCGGAAGGACCAGGGGAAACCGTGGAAGGGGGATGCCAAGACTCCTGTCTGGACCAGGCAAGGGGCGCGGTACAGGTTGTCATGATAGCCCTACTAGCTTCCCTTTGCCTTTCATATGTCAGGCCCAGCATATACCTCAGAACCGGTGTGCTGGTTGTCTGGCTCATCGGCTCAGTTGTGATAGTTACCGCAGTCCCAATTGCCGCTGCGTACGATTTCGGAGTTACAGGGGCGGAGGGGAGCGAGGGCTCCTCTACAGGGGGCTTCGACACTGCAACACAAGACAACTCGGTTTCTGTGAATCAGTTCGCACACTTCGAACAGAGCGAGGACGCAAAGGTCCGACTCTCGGGAATCGCGTTCTACTTCGATTCCGTCGGCTTCGACCTAGGGCTTCTCGATGAGGGAGACAGGCAGGGTGTGGTCGATCAGAAACCATCCCCGGGTGATCCCGGATACGAGTCATTGATAAGATTCCACGGTGAACTCGAGGTAGGGCCAGGAGAAATACTGACTTGGTGGGTCTTTACATCCCCCGTCTTGATTCTGAACCTACTGGGCTCGCGTTCCCAGAAGCTCGAGGAGGAGTGACAGGGAGGGGAGCCTCCCGGACTCCTCAGGCGCGAAAAGCAGCTTCCAAGCCTCGAGGTGCTGGGCTGCTACCATGATGACAGCGAACTCATCGGTTCCCGCACCATCTCCGTAGGAGATGGATACCTGGAGGTTTGCCTCCATGTCCATGCTATCCCCTCCTGCTGGCATTGCATCCAGGTCGATGGCGATATCCGCATTGGCACCATCTACGATCGAGTGGTCCCAAGGGCCATCGACTAGAGCCCTCCTGCCCTTCACAGGGGAGATTCTGCCACCTGCGGCTGACCATGCGGCTGCGATGGAACGCGCCGCCGATCCCCCGCCCCTCATTCTGAGGGTCGAGCCTTCGGGCTCAGTGCCGATGTGCTTGCAGGAGGCAACGAAGCCAAGGCCGTCCGTGCTAGTGCCTGACCACTCCCCATTCACTCTCCTCAGCTGGTTGATCGCGTTGACCCCATCAGGCCCGCTGACTCCCAGCCTCTCATGTGGGGAGTGCTTCAGCGGGGCAGTGCACGAGAGCCAGACCTCGCCTTCGAGGGAACTCACCTTCTCCAGGAACTCGTCGATCCCCCCTGCGTCGATGTAAACCTGCTCAGCGCCACCAATTCCGAGGTGATTGCCGACAAGCTCGAAGAGTCTAGGGGTGAGTGAGTGGGAGATGGGATGCCCTGCAATGCCCCAGTATGCCGGTCCAGTCACTAGTGTCCCTCTCAATAATCAGCAATGAATGTTTCAAATCTGCATATTCCCCTGATGGCCGTTCTACACGACCGAAAATAACGGGTATGAATGGCCCCTCCGGAGGCCATGGACAGTGACTTGGACATAGCTCGCGCGGCCGACCCAGAGCCGATTGAGTCAGTGGCCGAACAACTGGGACTTGAGCGCAGTGACCTGATTATGCACGGTCCACACATAGCGAAGGTCTCATGGGAGTCCCTCTCAAGGGGCAGAAACACCCCTAACGGCCACCTTATCTTGGTCACCAGCGTCAACCCCACTCCCTTTGGCGAGGGTAAGACGGTCACAACGATAGGCCTCAATCAAGGCCTCAATCACCAGGGTCACAACGCCTGCTGCGTGATCAGGGAGCCTTCTCTGGGCCCCGTTTTCGGAATCAAAGGGGGAGCAGCCGGGGGAGGATACTCGCAGGTACTGCCCATGGAGCAGATCAACCTCCACTTCACAGGGGATCTCCATGCGATAACAGCCGCCCACAACCTGTGCTCCGCGATACTGGATAACCACCTCCACAGGGGAAATGACCTGGACATCGACACCAATCGGATATTCTGGCCGAGGGTCATCGACATGAACGACAGGACCCTCAGGCAGGTGAGCATAGGACTCGGTGGCCCTGCAACCGGGGTGACCAGGTCCGAGAGGTTCGACATAACCGCTGCTAGCGAGGTAATGGCAATCCTGTCTCTCTCCAACAGCTACGAGGACCTCAGAAATAGGCTCGGCAGGATAATCGTTGCAGAGTCCAACTCGGGGGGCCCCGTAACCGCCGAGGATCTGGGTGCGGCCGGCTCCATGGCACTCCTTCTGAGGGAAGCGATGCTGCCAAACCTCGTACAGACGCTGGAGGGAAACCCAGCGTTCGTTCACTGCGGGCCATTCGCGAACATAGCCCATGGGAACTCGTCCATAATCGCGGACGACCTCGCACTCTCGAGGGCCGACTACGTCGTCACAGAAGCGGGATTCGGTGCGGAGATGGGTGCTGAGAAGGCTCTCCACATCAAGGCACTAGCTTCCGGCGTCCCCCCAAGTTGCATAGTCCTCAATGTCACAGTACGCTCCATGAAGCTCCATGGCGGTGGCTTTGCAGGCGGAGGCGGCTCTAGGCCGACCAAGGAGGAGATTGAGACCGAGAACGTCGATGCGGTACGTGCCGGAGCGGCTTCTAACATGAGGAGGCACGTCCGAAACCTGGCCACCACCTCGGTGCCAGTTGTCGTCTCCATCAACAGGTTCCACACAGACACGGACGCCGAGATCGAGGCGATTCGCGAGGAGGCCCTCGAGGCCGGAGCCAAGGATATAGTGCTCTTCGAGGGATTCGCCAAGGGAGGGAAGGGCGCCGCAGATCTGGCGGACGCGGTCGTAGAGGCTTGCTCTCGCCATGAGGGGGCCGGAAGCCCATTCACACCCGCAGTGGAGCCGGGAATGCCAGCCAAGCAGGCAATCCTGAGGGTCGGGACCAACGTCTATGGGGCCCACACAGTCGACCTAAGCCCCTCGGCAGACGCATCACTCAAGAAGTTCGAAGAATGGGGTTTCGGTAACCTCCCTGTCTGCATGGCGAAGACTCAGTACTCGTTCAGCCATGACAAGAAGGTCCTCGGCGCACCAGTCGGATTCACCCTCCAGGTGAGGGAGGCCAGGCTCAATGCCGGTGCAGGGTTCATAGTGGCCATTTGCGGTTCCATGATGACCATGCCCGGGCTACCTACAAGACCAGCGGCCCTTGACATGGACATGGATGAGGACGGCAGGCTAACTGGGGTCTTCGGTTAGGAGTGATGATATGCGCCGAATAAAGCGCCTGGAGGAGGGAGTCCGACTAAGGGTCGAGGACGAGGATGATCTCTGGGTGATAGCTCAGTTGTGCAGGCCCGCTTCACTGGTTGGAATGCTCTCCCATCGCAGGGACTCGACCACCGGAACCAAGGAGGATGGAAGGGCCAAGAGCGCAGAAAGGAAGCCTATGTGGATCGTTCTGGAGGTCCATGAGAACTCGTTCCAGTCATTCACAGACAATCTGAGGGTGCACGGAGTCATCACCGAGGCCAAGATCGACATAGGCAGCCATCACACGCATGTCATTTCCCCTGGTGACGAGGTGGAGATTTCCCGGGAGGGGGGTCTGCCCAGAGCCGATATGAACCTGCTAAAGGAAGCACTAGCAGCAGGGTCTAGGGCCAAGGCCGGACTTATTGTGGTCGAATCCGATGAGGTCCTCATCTTCGAGGTCACAGCAAGGGGAATCAGGGATGTGTCCCAGTTCTCAATGAGGGGCGGGGGGAAGAAGGCGGACGACTCGACGGGGGTCCGCCGCGGTTTCTCCGAAGGAGTCGCCAAGGAGGTCAAAATGGTCTTCCCCGACAACATGCCCCTGGTGATATGCGGACCAGGCTTGGCAAGAGAGGCCTTCGAGAAGAACCTAAGGAGCATCGGTGCCAAGAACACCATCGCCAACGCCCCCACCTCGATAGGCGGCAGAGCTGCAGCCAATGAGGTTCTGACCGAGGGCGCTGCCGACTCGGTACTGGGTGAGCACGCCCTCGTGAAGGAAGTTAGAGCGATAGAGGAGGCCATGACCAGGATGTCGACCGATGGTGCTGTGGCATTCGGGGCAACTCCGATCTCAGAGGCGGCTTCGCAGGGCGCGATAGAGACGCTCGTCATCATCGCATCTATGCTGAGGGACGAAGAACGCAAGTCTGACTGGGAGCCAATAGTTAGGGACGTCGAGTCATCCCGTGGCTCAGTCATACAGGCTTCGGTCGACCACGATGCCGGTCAACAACTCATTGGAATGGGAGGGGCAATCGCCCTCCTAAGGTGGAAGTTGGACTAGGAAAACTCTTCACCGTGCTCCTCGGGCATCCACCATGGCACAAGGAGTCGGAATGGCCGCATTCGGCAGGCCAGACAGGGCCGACCCAGCATCAAGGGTGCTGGACCACGCCATCCGTGCTGGAGCAGAGGGAAAGCACATCACCTCCTCCAGAGGCGAGGAATTCCACTCCATGGACCACGGCTCGATAGACTGGAGGAAGGTCCTCGACTCGACCAATTGGCTGATCAATTCATCGGACATCGTCCTCGAGGGTGATTCGCCAAGATCGGCATGGGCCGCTGCGATGACGTTCGCCGAACTTGAGGGGAGCAAAACGGTGATGGTGGTCTCAAGCCCATCGGATCCCAGCCTGATGCAGCAGTCCTGGGGCGCGGTGGTTAGCAAGATCAGGCAGATTCACGTGATGTTCATCGATTCGGAAGCAATATGTGCGATTTCGGAAATCGAGGGCGTTGATCAGGACGGGCTGCTTGGGGAAATCAGGTTGAAGGGAATGGTCCCCATAGTGTGTACATATGACCCAATTACAGGAATGGTCAGAGTTGAGCACTCCACGGGCTCAGTGAAAGGAGGGGTAGCTAGGGGGCTCAGCCCCGCAGAGTGGCTGTCGGGATTCCTATGCAGGCTTCCTGAAACGGGTCCCGGTGAAGAGGGCATCAAAAGAGCAACGGCGGCAGAGTAATTCCAGTTCGGGGGTGTTTTTCGACCTAATGGCAGAGACCCCTTTTGAAGGGGCACCCATTCGGCGCGACCCGCGGGGGACTAAGGGATGCCACTCAGACTAGGTCCAGCGGGTGTTCCGCTGTCATGTAAGGGGAGAACTATCGTAGAGGGAATGGATGACATCACATCTCTCGGGCTAGAGGCGATGGAGATTCAGACAGTGAGGCCAGTTCAGCCGAAGCACTTCGATCAATACTGGCAGGCGGGCATACTTTCGTGGGATTCAGGCATCGAAATGAACCTGCACGGACCTTACTATGCAGAGCTCTTAGGAAAGCGCAGGGAGAGAAACCGCTCTCTTGCTAAGATGGAAGCTTCTATGCAGGCTGGCAAGGTAATCAACGCCAGGCACCTTGTGTACCACGTAGGCCCATATGGGGAGTATGACCCGGGGAAAGAGGCGAATGAGCAAGTCGCGAACGTCTTCGCGGGAATAGTCGACAGGGTTCAGAGCATCTGGGGCGATCAGGACGAGGAGGCATATGCAGCATTCCCGTGGATAGAGAAGATGGAGCCATCCTTGGTCGGAATAGAGACTTCTGGCCGTCAGGAACTATGGGGCACTGTAGACGAGGTTCTCGAGGTATGCAACCACGTCGAGGGAACGGTCCCTGTATTGAACATGGCACACATTCACGCAAGAGGGCATGGGAGCATGAGGACTAGCGAGGACTATGCAGAGCTCTTCGACAAGGTCAGAGAGACATACGGCGGTAGCAAGTTCTACTGCCACTTTGCTGGGATTGAGCACAGAATGGGCAATGCGCTCCACTACACGCAGATCAAGAAGTCGGACCTGAAGTTCGAGCCATTCGCCGAGTATCTCGCGGAGGATGGGGATTGGATGGATATCACAATCATCTCCGACTCCCCGCTTCTGGAGCATGATGCCATGTACATGATGCAGCATTACGACAAGGCAAGGCAGCGCCTCTTGGAGATTAGGGCTCGTGATGAGCGTAGAGTGAAACTAGCTAATGAACGCGGCTTAACCCCAGAGGAACTAGAGTTACTAGAGGCAGAGGTCGCAGAGGCACGCAAGAATCTCGATGAGTCACCAGGGGCGGAAAAGAAGCAGGGCAAGACTCCCGCAAAGGCCGCAGGTGGCATGTTGTCATTTGACGACAAAGCTGACGAAGATGACGTATTCTGATCGGCATCCCTCCCTCAGAAGCCTTGAAGTCACAATCACACTCGCGAGAGTGCTACGGGACTGTAGCTCAGCTGGGAGAGCGCCGCACTGAAGATGCGGAGGCCGCTGGTTCAAGTCCGGCCAGTCCCACCATTTCTCTATATCAGGGGGCTTAGTTGACTCCGTCCAGAGTCTCAGTTTGGATGCGGTGCAGCTTGCCTATTCCTACAGTGGCAGCATCGATAAGCGAGTCGAGCTCTTCTCTCGTGTATGTCGCCTCCTCGCCAGTTCCCTGGACCTCGACAAATCCTCCGTCGCTAGTCATCACTACATTCATGTCGACGTCGGCATTGCTGTCTAGGATGTAGTCAAGATCAGTCATCACATCGCCGTTAACCATCCCTATCGAGAGGGCAGCTACGTCATTTTTCATCACTGAGTTCTCATGGCTCGCACGCTCATCTGGGGACATTTCGGGAGCCGTCCAACCGTTGGACACCTCCTCCTTGGTGGGGCGCATTTCTAAGGGCATGCACTCGCCAGAAGCGATTAGCCTGCGAACCGCTAGACGTAGCCCAATATTTGCAGCAGTAATGGATGCGCACCTAGTGCCTCCGTCAGCATTCAGTATGTCACAATCGACTGTGAGTGCAATGGGCCCGAGAGCCTCAAGGTCGACAGCCCCCCTTAGGGACCTAGCAACCAAGCGTTCTATCTCCATGGTCCTTCCCTTGGCTCCACTCCTCTCCCTTCGGAATCTGGAATCGGTAGATCCTGGAAGCAGTGAGTATTCGGCGTGAACCCATCCCCTGCTGGAGTTCCGGGGAAACCATCTGGGGAGAGAGGGGGCCTTGGTAACGCAAACGAGAACGATAGTGTCTCCTTGGCGGTATAGTAGTGATGCTAGAGCATTGGGCGTGAAGTCCAATGTTACGTGTATTTTTCTAAGTTCATCATTCTCTCTCTCGGTGGAGACATCCCCCGACTTCATCTTCGCCATGCACTCGCGACCGTAGGCCCCTTGTTGAATCATTCGCGCCTAGCATGAGGCGGGCGGAAGGAGTCCACGACTTCTTTGTTGGTCTCAATGTACGGTCCACCAATCAGGTCAACACAGTAAGGTACGGCGGCGAACACTTCATCCAGTATCTCTCTTATTGACCGAGGTGATCCGGGGAGGTTGATGACCAGTGAGGACCCCCTGACCCCGGCAATTTGCCTAGATAGTATGCCAGTTGGAACGTACCTCATGGAAATGGATCTCATATGCTCGCCAAATCCTGGAAGAATCCTGTCGCACACCGACTCAGTGGCCTCGGGAGTGACGTCCCTAGGGGCCGGACCAGTCCCTCCAGTGGTAATCACGACCGAGCATCCCTCATTGTCGACGAGCTCCTTAATCGCGCTCTCCAAGGAGATTTTCTCATCAGGTACCAGCCTGCGGACGGACTCCCATGGTGAGGAGATCGCCTCTTCTAGGAAGCCTACTATGGCAGGACCGCTCTTGTCTTCATATTCTCCTGAACTAGCCCTATCCGAGGATGTCACTATTCCGAACTTGCACGGAACTCCCGTTGACATGCCTTTGGACGGGGGGCTTCCACGATTAACGCCGCCGGTTGAAATTGGAATTATCGGGGACACCTTCAAGAACCGCCGAGATAAACCTACCCTGCTTGAGGTGATGAAGTGCTGAGTCTTCCCCAAACCGCACACAGGAAAAATCCCCGTGCATCGCCTAGCCCAGCCCCTAACGGGGCTGACGCTACGTCGACTCGAGTTTACTCAGCATATCGTCAATAGGCGGAGTTGAGAAAATGAGTGATGATGGAAAATATGCTGCACAGGTAGCTATGGTGAAGGAAGAATGCAAGGATGCCGATGAAGGTGAAATAGCTAAGGAATTCAAGAGGTACGAGGAGGAGTTCCTGATACCTCCTGCAGACGCACTAAGGTCTGTCATGAGAAAGTTCCAGACAGAAGCAGGGATCGAAGTCACAAAGTCATCCTCTCCCTCTACGCAACAGGCGGCCGAGAAGAAGGTAGAGCGTTTCTCGGACCTGAACTCCGATGATAGAAACGTCACCATCGAGGTCGCGGTAATTTCCTACACTCCAAGAATTCAGAAAATGAAATCCGGGGAGGAGAGAAAGATAGCCTTTGGATGGATCGAGGATAACCCCTGGGAGTCTAGTGATAAGAGGGAAAGGTGGGATTACAAGGACTGGGGCGACAAGAGCAAGAATCTGGCACCAGGATCCATAGTCAGGCTAGAGGGCGTCTCCGTGAATGAATGGAATGACAAGCGATCAATCAACGTCAATAGCACGTCCCGAGTCACCACTCTGAAGGAAGGCGGTCCAGTAGTCCATCAGCCTTCAGACGAACCACTGACCATAGAGAAAGCATCAGCTATGGAGGGCTTTGTCAGCCTTGTCGCAAGGGTAGTTTCCACAAAGCCAGACGTGATAGTGAAAAGGGACGGATCCGGGCAACTCAACGTCGTCAGGGGGAGGCTTGCAGACTCCACGGGGAGTATTAGCATGCTTTCATGGGCCGATTTCGATCATGAGCCTGGCTCGTTGGTCAGAATAGAGGGCGCGACGATAAGGAGATTCAGGGAAACTCCAGAGGTAAACATCAGCGACTCCACCACTGTGGAGGTCTATCACGACAACTCCTTTGCAAGCTTAGATCAGCTTTCTTCTTCAGTGAAGAGTAACATCTCCGATCTTAGGAATGGAATGAGGGACGTTGAGATAACCCTCCAGATAGAGTCATGGAACCAGAGGTCATTCACATCAAAGGATGGCACCGAGAGAGTCGTCCGAAGCGGAGATGTGATGGATCCAACCGGACGTTGCAGGTTGACTGCATGGTGTGATTTCGATCCGAAGCCCGGCGATTTCATTCATCTGAAGGAAGCACGCGTGCAATCATGGCAAGGTTCCCCAGATCTCGTGATAGACGACATCTCTCAAGCTACAAACCTGGACAACCCTGCTTGGGACCAGATTGACCCGGAGGATCACTGGGTTGACGTAGACCTCACCGATTTAGTGAGCGGGGGGACCCGAAGGGGAATAAGGACCAGCGGGACGATAGTTTTCGTTACCAACGACTCCGGAATTATTGAGAGGTGCCCAGAATCACTGCCGGATGGAAATAGAAAATGCAGGAAGAGGCTAAGGGACGGAAGTTGCATTGATCATGGTGCTCAGAGGGGAGAGGAGGACTTGAGAATCCGACTAGTCCTAGATAACGGGGTGTCGAACGTTTCTCTGCTGCTATCGAAAGAACCAGCGGAGGCCTTCCTCAAGATGTCACAGGCTGACGTAGCGGAGAAGATTTCCAAGGATGGCCAGGAGTTGTTCTTGACATCCATAAGGGAAGAGTCTCTTGGCAGGAATGTCTCAGTTAATGGCCTGGCCCTAATTGATGACCAAGGTGCAATGGTACTTGCCGACAGCGCAACCTTGGATCAGACTCCTGCCTCGGATGCAGCTAATCTAGTAATGCAGAAGTGGGGGGTGGCACTATGATGGGAGGCCAGAGAAGAGTCAGGCAAAGCGCGATTAGAATGCTTGCAAGAGAGTACTCCGACTCCTCATTGACGGAGGTGGGAGCAGGTGAATTCGACCCGTCTTTCGTAGTCACTAAGCTAGGGGCAAGAATCAACAGGGCACTGGTCGGCGGAGTAATCGACAGGATGGAAAGAAGAGATGGCGACAATGGCCCAAGCTATTCTGGCTCACTCAGAGACCCAACTGGTAGCCATGTATTCAATATCGCCCCTTTCCAGCCAGAGCTCCATGCAGATGCTGAGGAGCTTCTTGCAAGGTTCGAGTCCGGCGACAGATTTCTGATGATTCTGGTAGGGCGCTCTAGGTGGTTCGAACAAGAGGATGGAGGGGTATTCATGTCCCTAAGGGCGGAACAGTTCACAGTTTGCGACAAGGAGACATACTCGATGTGGCTAGTCGGTGCTGCAGACTCAACCCTTCGTAGATTGGATGCGTATGAGAAGTCCATCGGTATCGACCCAGATCAAAATTCAATGGAGGAAGCAGGTATCCCCTCAGACCTAATCAAGGGGCTAATCGCATCCCGGGAACACTATCCCGAGTTCGACAGCGAGAACTACCAAGTTGGTGTGCTTCAAGCGCTATCTGCTGCTTCGGGGAGAACCAATCTAATCCAAGAAGCTCCCGAACCTCCAAGTGATTCAGGGCATGACGGGAATGATGCGGAATCCGATACAATCACCCCAATAGAGCCAGCGGGCGACCTCCATGGGACCATTATCGCGACAATCAAAGCCAGAGACTCCGGAGAGGGCGTCGAGTATGATTCAATTATACTCTCATGTGTGGAATCTGGCTTCTCGAGAGAAGATGCGGAAGACGCATTGGAGAGCCTTAGGGACATAGATGGAGCGATTATTGAGCCAAGATTCGGCTTCTTCAGGATTCTGCCGACTAGTTAGCATCGGGATTTTCTAGAGCCCTCTGGGCCCCTAGCATAGTTTCCTTGATCCTCGCTCTAGATGCGCTGCTAGCCACTTCCTCACGAAGCATGGTCCTGGATTGCTCTATTCCGAACTCCCCCAATCGGGCCCCCTTTATTTCTGCCATGTCCGTAGCAACCCTCGACAGCCTAGTTCTGACTGCGTCATCCTCTATCGGCCAGCCTCTCCTCACTGCGAGCCTCAGGACTAACTCCTTCTGAGCTTCTCCCCATCTGCCGCCATGGCCCCTGAGGATGGTTCCGACCATTCTTTCCAGGTCGCCAATCTTGGATACCACGAACTTAAGATCGGTTTGAACATCCTGATCAAGCCTCTCAGCCCCCATTATTATGGCATCAGCAGCGTCTTCGAGAACCGCCTGGGGAGGAATCTCGTGGAAGTTAGAGTCAATCTCCAATGGCTCTTCTTCAGAAGAAACGCCCTCATCTCTTGTATATTGCTCCCCCCTTTGCTCTATGGCATCTGGAATCCCGCTTCTTTTGAGACTCCTCTTTATCCTGCCCCATCCATTCAGCTGATTGGTCAATACTCCAGCGACTCTACCCATCAGAACGGTTCGGTTACCAGTGAGGGGACTCTCGAGCCTCACACACATCTCATGCAGGTCGTCCCTATCCATCTCAGCGAGTTTTTCTATCGTCATCCTCCTTGAGTCGAAGTTCAGGTGGAGCCATAGGCGCTGCCTCCTTTCCCTCTGCGAACCAGAAGACTTGACTCCGAAAATCTTCAGCACCTCTCCTAGGTCTCTATGGGACATGGACTGGATCCCGTCCCATGAAAGGTCAAGGTCGGGGAGAACTAGATGGTGAATTAGTCTGGCCCGTAGAACTTCCACGGACCCACCTTTTGAGATGCCTAGGCCTTCGGCCCTTTCCCTGAGCTCGACAAGCCTACCTCTGTAGAGGGCGTCCAGCACGTAGAGGTCGTAATCCATAGCGCTCCCAAACCGCCTCCGACATCTCTACCATGATATCGCTTGCGTGTCCAGAGGAGTTGGAATGCGTATTTTACGCGTCCCGCTCAATCTTCCAGTGCGATGAACGATGGAGTGTCCGGATCTGTGTGGAAATCCTTCGGAACATCCCTGGATGTCTCTTTGAGTAGTATCTCCCAGTCACGCAATGAGGCTATCGTGGCCCTCTCAATGTCGGAGTGCCTTACTACCCTGTGCAATCCCACTGTCTTCTTTCCGTTCTTGGAAACGAACTCGATCCTGAACTCGACGTGAACCTCATTCTCAATGACCTCTCCGTCAGGATTTTTGCAGACCTGTTCAAGAACTAGGTCGCGAGTATTCTCTGCCTGTTTAATCAGGGACCTAACTTGCCTATGCCTGACCAATATGCCAGTCTTATCCAACATGTCTTCATCAAGAGATCCAATTAGGTTGTCATGCACCCACCAGGATGTCTCCCCCTCCTTCTCGGAGATTTGTTCCGAGATGCTAACAGGGAACTTCCTCCTGGCGATCAGGACTATCAGATCCGAATATGGGAGGGGCAGGAAAATGGGTTCTCCAGCATTCTGGGGATCTGGGAGAAGTGAATGCCTCCTGCTGACTAAACCCGCCTCTTCGTAAATTCCTCTTTGGGTGACAAATCCGTCAATCTCCCCAGAATCTCTGAGCTCCTCCATCCACCTCACCGAGGAAATCGGATCCTGCGGTGGGTCTCCCTTTCCAGAAATCGAAGAGTACGCCCCAGGGTCAAGGATTCTGATTCCCTTCCTAGCTCTTCTTAGCTGTCTCCTGACCAACTTCTGCTCACAGAGTATGATTGCAGATTTGGGCTGATATTGTAACTTGTTGTCAGAGACTAGAATTGAATAGGGCCTCTGAGGTGTTCTGGCCCCAACGATTTCCAGCCCCGCTTGCAGAATCTCCAGTCTTCTTCCGTGAATCACAGAGGCCGGAACGGCAAAGACGTCGGCCTCACCCGAATCCAACATGGAAAGCCCACTCTCAAGATCGCTAACCTCTAGGAACTGCACACCCATCTCTGGAGCACTGCCTGAATCTAGGAAACTTGTGAAATTATCGGATACGGAGCACCTAGCTGTGTCCAACATAGCAAGGAGTAGTTGTTCCGTCATCGCATCCACCTCTAGGGAGGGGGCACACCCTGTGCCCGTACGGGCCGCGCGCACACTTGTTGATATATGCGACCCTATTCGAGACGCCTGAGGGACATGGCATCGAAACTATCATCCAAGCGAGGCTTGGAAAGTAGACTGAACCTCTTTGAGGAAGAATTGGAGGCACTGGTCCAAGAAGCATCACTGTCTACGGAAGCCCCAGCAATGTCCCTAGCTAGAGGTGTACTTCTGTCTGGGGGAAAGAGGATAAGGCCCCTTCTTTCCATTCTTTGCTATGAGGCTGCAGGCGGAAAGGACGTAAACGAGGTAATGAACCTAGCTTTGTCTTCCGAGCTCATTCACACGGCCACCCTCATCCACGATGACATCTATGACCAGTCCCGATTCAGGAGAGGGAGGCCGACCATCCACTCGTCTCACGGACTTCCTCACGCGATAATTGCAGGGGACTATCTATTCGCGATGGGGTTTGCGAAAGGGGGCACTTATGACTTAGATGTCGTGGATCTAATCGCAAAGGCCTGCACCAACGTCGCCAGAGGGGAGTTGCAGCAGTTTGATCACATAGGTGATCTTTCCACTACTCCCGAGGACTACTACTCGATAATCGATGGAAAGACAGTGGCACCGTTTGCTACGGGCGCGAAGTGTGCCGCCCTAGTCGCTGGAGCTTCTGTCGAAATGGCTGACTTGATGTATGACTTCGGAATTGAGTTCGGGAGGGCGTTCCAGTTAGTCGATGATCTCCTCGATCTAACTGGCGACTCCGAGATGGGCAAGCCAAAGGGTACAGATGTCCATGAGGGAAAGATGACACTCCCTCTGATACATGCACTGACCACTCTTCATGGTAGTGAGAGGGAGCAGCTAGCCGATGTCCTGAACAACTTCAGTGATGATAGGTGGAAAGAGCTACACTCGTTGCTGGAAATCTCCAACTCTTTGGGATATGTGGAACAACTCATCCGGAATCACGTAGACAGATCCCAGGAAATACTGTCTTCTTTACCACAATCTGAAGCCAGAGATCTCGTCTCGGAAGTGGCCTCCCTATCAAAGAAAAGGAGAATTTAATTCTGGGGTCAACATGTCAGAATATGCCTCTGATTGGGATGTAATAGTGATCGGTGGTGGGCCTGCTGGGTCGACTGTAGCAAGATACGTTGCAGAGGGCGGTCACAGGGTATTGGTAATGGACAGCAGAGACTCGATCGGCTCTCCCTTGCAGTGCGGCGAACTCGTTCCATCCAATGATGAGATGAGGAGGCTCTGTCCCGATGTACCGGATATCGACGACTTACTTCAGACACCGGAAGATGCGATATCAATGAGAACTAGTGAGATGCACATAGTTCCCCCTTCCGGTCAACCTCTGAAGTACCCGTTCGAGGGGCTAATGCTCAACAGAGTCGCCCATGACGAGTGGCTAGTTGAACTGGCATCTTCCAAGGGGGCCAATTTTCTGACTGGAGCGCACGTGGAGTCAATTTCCGGAGAGTCCGTGTCACTGAGGGACGGCAGAAATTTCACAGGCAGGATCATCGTTGGAGCAGGTGGTCACAATGACCCACTCAGAAGGGACCATTGGAAGGAGTCTGGCCTAAAGATACCGATCAAGTTCGTACTCATGGATGGAGACTTTGGAGAGGCGGTTGAGTTGCACTTCGGCTCGATGGCTCCTGGGGGATATGCATGGGTATTTCCCAAGGAGGGAGGCGCTAACATAGGAGTGGGAATTCAGAAGAAATTCTCGAAGGGCAAGTCCCTCAACATCTTCACCGAGGATTTTGTTGGGCGGTATGATGGCCGGGTCACATTCAGTGGTGCCGGTTCCCTCCCAATGTCGGGTACAATAGACACTTTCGTGAAGGGAAACCATCTGTTAGTGGGAGATGCCGCTGGAATGGTCCTCCCGAGCAATGGGGCAGGCATAACAATCGCGATGATAGGCGGAAGGATTGCAGGTCAAACGATTGTCAGACATCTGAATAACGATACTCCACTAACGGAGTATGAGGCTGAGTGGAAGCGACAGATGGGCAAGGTGATGGGGAACTCGAAGCTTTCTTTCCGGGTGGGCAGCCTAATTCTGAGACTCCCAGATTGGCTTATCAATATGGCATTCAATCGCCTGACTAAGCCCCTGGTATGGCGCTCCGTAACCTGCAGGAGACTGTTGTTCTGAGGGCTTTATCAGTCATGGTTTAGTTTGGTGGCTTCCCAGATTGTCGCCATCCCGGGGAAAATCACCTTTGACTTGACATCCGAGAATCCTTGCTCCTCGATCATCCTGACGTAATCCTTGGTGGTTCCGAAGCTCGAGTATGTCTTAGTCAGCCACCTCCAGGGGTGGTTTCCAGACTTGTATATCATCCTAGCATATGCGCTGACGTACGTCCTCATCCAAAGCCATCCCAGAAATCCGTGGAACCTATTCATCTTGGCAGGGTCAATAATCACCAGCTTCCCTCCTGGCTTGAGGACCCTCAGGGACTCCGATAGCCCCATCCTCTTGTCGTACCAGTCCCTGAATGAAAACAAAGAGCAAACGGCATCGAAAGAGCCGTCTTCGAAGGGGAGCTCCTCAGCAGTACCCTCGACGAAGGTTGCAGGCGAGTCGCCTCTGGATAAGCGCGAGGAGTTCACTCTCGGCTCCGCAACCCTGATCATCTCGGGAATCGGGTCCAGGCAGAAGAGCTCGCCCCCCTCGACATCTTCAGCGAAGCTTCCAGGGCCACACCCTATCTCCAGTAGTCGGCACCTCTCTGGTAGCCGTCCCCTAACCATGCGACGCCACCTGGAGACTTGCCCGAGAGTGGCAATTCGATTCACCCGGTCGTATACTGGGATAGTGGCCTCTAGGTTTCTCTGGAGCTCGGCCCAGTCCTCGTCCCCTATTCTCTCGCTGTCCACGAACCACCCGTCATGCGGCCTGTATTTGGAGGGTTCCCGAAACACCTCTCTTTGCATCCCTATGTTGCTTCGGTGATAGTCACAAGGTTACCATCATAAACTCCACAATGTTCGCCAGTGCACCGTAGGTGCTGTTAATGGGCAGAGAAGATGTACTCCATGCCATAAGAAAGGCTGAGAATGATGCAAGAAACACTGTCTCAAAGGCAGAGTCCGATGCCTCGGAGATTATCTCCAAAGCGAGGCTCGCCGCTACAGAGATCGTCCAAGAGGGACGCTCCGAGTCAGAAGCAAGTAGCCAGGGCCTGATATCCGATGCTAGGGCCTCTGCAGAGGCAGAGGCGAAGAAGGTATCAGACCAGGGGGACTCATCGATAAAGTCGATACACAAGGGCAGTGATGGGAACAGAACAGCAGCTGTGAAGACGGTACTGGATGCTTTCAGGTCCTAGAGTTACAAGGAGGTCCTCAGATGTCACAGGTCAATACCCAGCAGATGGGGAGACTTGTTGCCGCAGGAAGCATAGAAAATTTGGATGAGGCAGTCAACACCCTCGCACGATTAGAGGCACTCCACATCATCGACTATGATGGTTCCGAGGATGGCTTCTCGTTGGGTTCACCTAATCCCTCCTCGGAGGATGTTGGCAAGGTGCTGGTGAGAGCACGTTCGGCCGCATCGATAATTTCAACAGATGGCCCTGACATGCCAGTCCCCCAGGCCCCTGTTAGGGAGAGTCTGTCGGAGGAACTTCCTTCCAAGATTGACGAACTCTTGCAGGCAAGTTCGAGAATGGACGACTTGGAAAATGAGATTTCTGCTCTCGAAGAGGAGATGGGGGGACTTTCAATGGTGGCGCCCCTCGGGATAGACATAGAACTACTCGGAGGATATGATTCCATTTCCTCATTTGTTGGAACCGTTACAGATACGGCCATCGCGGCCGCGGCAGTGGACCAGGGGGGAATTCTCTTTCAAGCGAAAAAGGGGAATCAGAACATTGTTGCCGCCTTCGTTCGCTCAGAAGAATCTCAGTCAACCGCTTCTTCACTCGAATCAGCGGGTTTCGAGTCATTGGCCCTTCCAGAAGGAAGTGGCTCGGCCTCAGAGAGACTGGAGAAGGCAGAATCTTCGAGGGACGCATTAGTGAGTGAGAAAAACGCACTAATGGAGAAAATCGCTGCTTGGGAGGAATCCAACGGAGAGATGCTTGCCTGCGGACTCGAAGTTCTGGAGAGGGATCACGATGTCCTCACAGCACCCGTCAGAATCGCCGTGTCGGAACATGCCTTCGTATTGGATGGATGGCTAGTCATGGGGCGCGCCGATGAGGTGCAGAAGGAACTCAAACAGGTTTGCCTCTATACGGAAGTAACTCCATTTGAGATGGAAGCGGGCGGAGGCGGCCATGGACATTCAGACCATGACCATCACCAAGAAATGCCACCAATCGCATTCCAGGACAGGAGCACCAGCAAGCCAATGGAACTTCTCACTGATGCAGTTGGGAGGCCTGCATACGGGAGGATAGACCCTACAGTTTTCATGTTGGTGACTTATCCGATATTCTTCGGAATCATGCTAGGGGATATGGCATACGGCCTGATTACAATGGGGCTGGGAATCATGCTAATCCAAAGATCTGGTACCAACGAGATGCTCAACCTGGGGGGCAGGTTCCTGATGTACATAGGGGTTGGAACCGTTGTCTTCGGTTACTTGTACGCTGAATTCGCGGGTTGGGAAATCTTCCCTCATCATGGAAGCAATCCAGCCGAGGCCCTGCAGTTCCTCTACCCGGCTATCGACCAGGGGTCATATCACGTCTGGAGCGCCTCATTCCCTCTGGGGATAGAGCTGGCTTTCCCCTTCCACAGGGTGGTCATGGTCAGCGATCATGGGAATCTGGAACACCTCATTCTCCTCACCATATATCTTGGAGTAATACACGTCTTCCTCGGGTTGATTATCGGATTCCGCGACATCATGCTATACGGGAATGGGCACGGCGGAGCAGGATTCGTCTGCGCCTTCTTCGAGAAGGGGGTGTGGATGATACTCCTAGTTGGGGGATTCCTCTTCGCCTACGGTTTCCTAGGTCCCTCGGACGCTGATTGGATGCTAATGCCCGGAGCGGCGATTTGCGTCTCAGCCACTGTGATGCTCATGTGGACTCTGTACAACTACCATGGGGTCCCCTTCCCGATAAATATCGGATTGGCACCCATTGAGGCGGTCGGCATGATGCCTACAGTAATCTCCTACGTCAGACTATTCGCTGTGGGCGTTGTGGGCGTCAAGATAGCCGAGACTGGAAACGAGAAACTATTCTCCCCCATGATGGATATCATTTCCGATGGCGGCCAGGCTTGGCTAGTCCCAGTCCTATTCCTAGGTTGGCTGGCAGTGCAGTTCTTCGCATGGGGGCTCGGAGTTTTCAGCCCCAACATCCACGCAGCGAGGTTACACTTCGTAGAGTGGATGAGGCAATATTACGATTCAAGCGGAGAGGAGTTCAGGCCATTCGGACTGCGCTCTCGATTCGTGGAGGTAGATTAGATCAGATTCCAAGCCTAGGCTTGAAAGAAAAATGGAGGAAAAAAGAATGAACAACAGAAACACAATGAAAGGAATGAGCGCCCTGATGGCCCTATTCTCGTTTGCAATGATTGCATCCGTGGTATCGGCAGCAGATGGGGACACGACCACCGCACACTGGGACGCAGCAAAGCTCGGAGCTGGAATAGCTCTCGGTCTGGCGGGCGTCGGAACTGGATTGAGCCAGGGGCCTATCGGAGCAGCAGCAGTGGGAATGATTGCTGAGGACTCCAGTAAGTTCGTTACTGGACTAATCTTCACAGCTCTACCTGAGACCATCGTTCTGTTCGGATTCCTTGCACTATTCCTGCTCTAAGCAGGTTTGTGAGGCCGAGGGACGAATTATTGAAGTGAGGTTAGAAGATGACATTAGACACTTTAGCGGCTGAAATCGCCAGTCAGGCGAAGGCCGAAGCCAAGTCAATCATCGAGGCTGCCAAGGCAGAGGCCAAGCGCATCGAAGGCGATGCCAAGGCAGAGGCCGCCACAACTGCTTCCGAGGCGGAAATGCGAGCATCACGAGACAGTGAGCAGCTTTCCGTGGAGGTCGTGGCATCGGCAAGACAGGCCAATCAGAAGAGGGCGTTAATCGCGAGAAGGGAAGAATTGGACTTGACATGGGGGTCAGTAAGGGAACAAGTGGCATCGCCGGACTTCAAGGGACGTTCCGAGATGATAGCAGATTTACTGAAGGAGGCCGAGGAGGCCGACTCAGACATGGTGCTAAGGCCTGTTTCCACAGATCGTAAGGCCCTTTCATCATCCAATTTCCAAATGGGTGATGACATTGACGGGCTCGGTGGATTTGTCCTAGAGTCAAAGGATGGATCAATGGTCCTAGATTACCGCTTTGATAGTCGTTTGGAGGCTGCCTGGAGGGCGAGCCTCGGTACGGTCAATGCAGCACTTTTTGGAGAGTAATTGAGGCGATATAATGGCAAGTATGGCAAACGGTCGTTCGAACCTATACAATGCCGCAGCCCGGGCCAAGGCCCGAAAGGCAGCATTGATCGATACGACTAGAATGCGCCAGCTCCTCCAACAAGGCCCAGAATCAATAGGGGTTAGCATAGGCGAGTTGGGGTACAGGACAGAAATGGATCTGTACGCCTCCAGGATGGATGGGGCAGATGCCGTCGAGGCAGCCCTGTTCCATAACATGGATAACGACCTATCACAGGTACTGCGATTCTGTCAGGGACATCTCCGGTCTCTAGTCGCCATCTACGTCGAGAGATTCGACTACGAGAAGGCGAAGACCGTGCTACGTGCGGTAAACGGAGGTGCTTCAGACGAACTGATAGAGGCCCAGATACTACCATCGGAGAACCCAAGAAACGCCCCTTGGCTGCAAATCGTCAGAACCACGGATGGCCTCGCTGAGGCCGTGGAAGCAATGTCGGGCACTTCATGGGGAAGAACCCTATCCAAATTGGACGGCGAACCAAAATTGGAGGACTACGAGAATACACTCGACATGCAATACTTCTCAGATGCCCTGAAGGCAGTGAAGGGGAGGGATGGCAGCCCTAGGTTACTAAGATACTTGAGAATGGAAATTGATCACAGGAATGTGATAAATCAATTCCGAGGTATCCGTCAAGCAATGTCCCAGGAAAAACGATCCTCCATCGTTATCCCTGGCGGCAAGATTGATCCAGCAACTATGAGGCAAGCATCACAGGCAGAGACGGATGAGGAACTAATTGAGTCACTCCGGAGGAGCGGCTCATTCGATGACACTGGCTTCGAAGAGGCCATGTCCGAGTCCAAGAAAATTGGTTCACTGGACCCATATGCCGAACTCATGTCGCATCAAAGGCATGCGATGCTGAAGAGATTCTCTTATCTCAGCCCAGTCTCTCCTTTCCCCGTTATACATTACATCGAGTGCAAGGCACTTGAAGTCAGAAACCTAAGACTGCTCGTGCGCGGCAAGTCTGTGGGCCTCCCAGATGAGGTAATTGAGGCGCATTTGGATTACTGAGGTGAGTAAATGGAAATAGCAGTCGTAGGTACGCTCGAATTCACTCTCGGATTCCAGTTGGCAGGGGTGAAGAATCTTCACAACCCAGCCGATCATGAGGAGATGGCCGAGATTATTCGGTCCATGCTCAACCAGACAGAGATAGGTGTTGTCGTCGTAGACAACTCCGATCTAATTATTCTCCCGGAAAGATTGCGGATGCAGATCGCCGAGAGTGTCACCCCCACAGTGCTGGGAATAGGGACAGAGGAGGACAATACCCTCCGTGAATCCATCAAGTCGGCTCTAGGAGTTGACCTTTGGAAGTAGAAAACAAGAATCAAAAATAATGGAAGTGAAAAAATGAGTAAAGAGAATGGAGTAATTTACCGGATATCCGGGCCAGTGGTAACAGCAATTGGAATATCGCCTAGAATGTACGAGGTCGTGAGAGTGGGTCATGAGGGCCTGATGGGCGAGGTAATCGAGCTACACGGAGAACAGTCAGTCATACAGGTCTATGAGGAGACTTCTGGAATCAAACCAGGCGAACCCGTCGTTAGGACTGGTCGGACGCTGTCCGTGCAACTGGGACCTGGGCTCTTGACCCAGATCTACGATGGTATACAACGCCCACTTCCCAAGTTGGAGGAGACCATGGGCGTCTTCATCACTAGAGGTGTTGATGCAGACGGCCTTGATCTGGAGAAGAAATGGGACTTCAAAGCCACTGCGAAGAAAGGCGAAGAGATCGGTTCCGGACAGGTAATCGGAACAGTACAGGAAACTGAGACCATCGAACATCGAGTCATGGTCCCACCTAATGTCTCAGGCAAGGTGAAGAGCATCAAGTCAGGGTCATTCAACATTACCCAGCCCGTCTGCATTCTTGACGACGGAACAGAGATAGCAATGATGCAGGAGTGGCCGGTCCGCTCTCCAAGGCCATTCGTTCAGAAGTACGCCCCTGATGTGCCTTTGATTACGGGCCAGAGGATACTCGACTTCCTTTTCCCACTTGCTAAGGGGGGCACTGCGGGAATTCCCGGGCCTTTCGGCTCAGGAAAAACCGTCACTCAGCAGCAACTAGCGAAGTGGTCCGATGCACAGATCGTGGTTTACATTGGATGCGGAGAGAGGGGCAACGAGATGACGGAGGTTCTCGATGAGTTCCCTCACCTAATAGATCCAAATACAAACAAGCCCCTGATGAACAGGACTGTGATGATAGCCAATACTTCCAACATGCCCGTGGCTGCTCGAGAGGCATCAGTGTACACTGGAATCACCATAGCAGAGTACTTCAGAGATATGGGGTATAACGTGGCTCTTATGGCGGACTCCACCAGCAGGTGGGCGGAAGCAATGAGGGAGATTTCTTCCAGGCTCGAAGAGATGCCAGGCGAGGAAGGATACCCCGCGTACCTATCAAGCAGGCTCGCTGAGTTCTACGAGCGCGCCGGTAGAGTCAGAACGCTTGCGGGAGACGATGGCTCAGTCTCCGTTATCGGAGCAGTTTCTCCACCAGGGGGGGACATTTCGGAACCTGTAAGTCAGGGGACCCTGAGAATTGTCAAAGTTTTCTGGGGTCTAGATGCTGGATTAGCCAGGCAAAGACACTTCCCTGCCATCAACTGGCTGAGTTCATACAGCCTGTACCCACAGGCGCTTGATCAGTGGTACCGGGACAACATCGCATCTGACTTCCCGGAAGTGAGAACCGACATCAGTACTCTTCTACAGATTGAGGCAGAGCTCCAGGAGATTGTTCAGCTGGTGGGTTCTGACGCACTCCCCGTTGATCAGCAACTCACTTTGGAAGTCGCGAGGATGATTAGAGAGTTCTTCCTACAGCAGAACGCTTTCCACGATGTCGACACCTTCAGTGACCTAGATCTCCAGTATCACATGGCAAGAGCAATCCTCTCCTTCCAAGAGGAAGCAAAGAAGGCTATAGCAGGAGGGGCACAATTGGAGGACGTCGTCAACGTTCCAGCCAGGACTGACCTAATGAGAGGGCGTTTCGAGAAGGGTTACGACAAGAGGATAGGGGAACTGGTGACTGAAATGGGGCAGCAGATTGCTGCTAGTATGGAGGCCAACTGAGGGGTGATATCATGAGCGGAAAAGAATACAGAACAATAACTGACGTAAAGGGTCCACTAGTGTTCCTAAACAAGACGGAACCAGTTTCATTCGGCGAGATCGTTCAACTTCGCCTTAGTGACGGTTCAATGAAGAACGGACAAGTTCTGGATACCTCTGACGACCAAGTAATCGTGCAGGTATTCGAAGGAACGTCCTCTGTCGATAGGCAGACCGGCGTAAAATTCCTCGGAGACGTCTTCAAGCTCCCTGTTAGCAAGGGCCTGATTGGAAGAATCCTAGACGGTGCGGGAAGGCCAAGGGACGGAGGTCCTGAGATTGTCGCCGATGAGATGGCAGATATTATCGGTGCAGCAATTAACCCATATTCCAGACAGAGCCCAGAGTCTTTCATCCAGACCGGAATCTCAGCTATAGACGCATGCACGTCACTTGTTAGGGGGCAGAAACTTCCCATCTTCAGTGCGAGTGGATTGCCTCACAATGACATAGCACTCCAGATTGCAAGACAGGCAAAGTTGGTGGGCAGTGACGACGATTTCGTGGTAGTTTTCTGCGCGATGGGGATAACGGCAGAAGAGTACAACTTCTTCGTCCACGATTTGGAGAGGACGGGCGCGTTGGAGAATGCGGCCCTCTTCGTCAATCTAGCTGACGACCCAGCGGTTGAGAGGCTAATCACCCCAAGGCTCGCACTAACTGCAGCTGAGTATCTGGCCTTCGAGCACGACTACCACGTACTGGTTATTTACACAGACATGACAAACTACTGCGAGTCACTAAGACAGATCGGTGCAGCAAGAGAAGAGGTTCCGGGACGTAGAGGCTATCCCGGTTACATGTACACAGACCTAGCAATGCTTTACGAAAGAGCAGGATTGGTCAAGGGTAAGAAGGGATCAATCACCCAGTTCCCAATTCTGACAATGCCGGGAGATGACATAACTCACCCGATCCCCGATCTATCGGGATACATCACAGAGGGACAGATAGTTATCTCCCGTGAGCTCCATCAGAAGGGAATCTACCCGCCAATCAACGTTCTGCCTTCCCTATCTAGGCTAATGAACGCAGGCATAGGACCAGGAAAAACGAGAGAGGACCACAAGTCGGTTTCCGACCAACTTTACGCCGCATACGCGCAAGGTCGGGAATTGAGGGGTCTCGTTGCGATTGTGGGAGAAGACGCCCTTAATGAGAGAGATTTGCAACTGCTAAAGTTCTCCGATATTTTCGAGGATCAGTTCTTGAGGCAAAGTAGAGACGAAGATCGTCCGATAAATGAGGGAACACTAGATTTGGCTTGGAACCTACTTTCAAACATCGACACCAAGTTCCTGGTTAGGCTAGATCAGAAGTGGATCGACAAGTACCATCCAACGGATCGAAAGGACTCGGAAGAGGAATAATTACTCGGGAGGTGATTGAAACATGGCTCTAGACATCAAGCCCACCCGGTCAGAGCTGATCAATCTGAAGAGGAGAATCAAGCAGACATCCAGTGGCTACAATCTACTCAAGATGAAGAGGGATGGCCTGTTTCACGAATTCAGGACACTTCTTTCTGAGATGATAGCTGCCAGAGAGGAATTGGTCGGGACTTACAGAGAGGCCATTCAGGCAATCAGCCTAGCTTCCTCCATAGAGGGCGGGCTATCCGTGAAGAGTGCTGCTATCGCGGCATCCAAAAGGCCCGAGGTCACCGTTTCCAGGAGGAACATAATGGGAGTGGTGGTGCCGAAAGTGGATGGAGAGAATCTGAAACTGTCCATGGAGGATAGGGGACTTGGGCTAGTCGGAGGCTCTCCCTACATAGATGAGGCGGCCGACTCTTACTCCTTACTGATTGAGAAGGTAGTCAAGGCAGCTGAGATGGAGGCAACTCTGAAGAGGCTACTTGAGGAAATAGAGGCTACTAAGAGGAGGGTAAACGCTCTGGAATTCAAGGTCATACCAGAGATGAAAGAGGCACAGGCTTTCATCCAATTGCGCCTCGAAGAGATGGAAAGAGAAGAAACCTTCAGGCTCAAGAGATTCAAGAATAAGTGAGGAAGCACGCGCTCTCGTAGAGAGCGAGGGGTCAAAACACACCACTTCTGGCACCAACTGTGAGTGAGGCGCAGCCGACCGCAGAAAGACTCGTTTTGGACAACGAGACATGGGGTCATAGGGATCTGGCCGAGGTAATCGCCTCGAGGTATTTCATTCTCGGAGATGACGAGATGGGCTTCGCCTCATGGAGGGTGATGGGACTCA
>Ga0206679_10000506_pt1 | contig 32147 bp, 32 predicted proteins | sample M110012015metaG_FD_155464 | JGI IMG/M metagenome (GOLD analysis project Ga0206679, IMG submission 155464) | Ammonia-oxidizing marine archaeal communities from Monterey Bay, California, United States - M1 100m 12015 | ecosystem: Environmental > Aquatic > Marine > Intertidal zone | place: USA... | reverse complement strand
AGATTCACGTAACTCTTGGTTTTTGAATCATGCAACCAAAGTCAGAGGTGAACTGTGAATATTAATTTGACCATGCTTGGACAGGCGATTTCTTTCGCTGTATTTGTCCTATTCTGCATGAAATATGTTTGGCCACCGCTCACAACGATCATGCGAGAGCGTCAGAAAGCGATCGCTGATGGTCTGGAAAAAGCAACGGCGGCAGAGAAGCAGCTTGAGCAAGCCAACGAATCGGCAGGCCTTGAGCTCGAAGAAGCCAAGAAGCAGTCAGCAGAATTGATTGCTCAGGCTAGAACCAGAGCTTCGCAGATTGAAGAAGAGGCTAAAGCCAAGGCAACTGAGGAGGCAGCTCGGATTGTAGAGGGCGCTCAAGCAGAGATTGATCAAGAGATCCATCGTGCCAGGGAAGAGCTTCGCGCGAGGGTTGGTGAGCTGGCGGTTGAGGGTGCTGAGAGAATTCTTGAAGCATCTGTTGACCGTGCCGCACACGAAGCGATGCTGTCTAAACTTAGTGCGAAACTCTAGAGGCAAGGATGGCTGAAGCAGAATTACCAACGATCGCCAGGCCCTACGCCAGAGCAGCGTTCTCTAGGGGTCTGGATCAACCAGACGGCCTTGGAGTCTGGTCCAGGATGCTGAGCTTGCTGGCTGCAGCAGTCTCGGAACCTGTAGTGGGAGAAGCCCTCGATAACCCGACACTGACAACAGAAGGCGAAACTAGCTTTATTCTGCAGTTGATGGGTGATGATCTTAACGAAGACGGCCAGAATTTTGTGAGTGTACTGGCTGAATATGGCCGACTTGCTTTGCTGCCGACTATTGCTGAGTTATTCGAGTTGCTGAAAGCCAACCATGAAAAGACCATGGACGTAGAGGTGACTAGCGCATTCGATGTATCTGATCAGGAAAAAACTGAATTGGGTGCGGCGCTGCAACGCATGCTGCAACGAGACATTAATATTGAAACCGAGGTCGACAAGTTACTGATTGGCGGTGTCGTCATTCGAGCAGAGGATACGGTTATCGATGACTCGGTGAAAGGTAGGCTGGAAAAGCTATCTATGGAGCTTAGTTAGAGTCAGGTGTTCGGTTAGATAATGTAAGAACGGACTGATTGAGCGGCGATATAAACAGAATTTGAACGTACGAATAGAATTTAACTTTCCTTTGGGGAACAGGATATGCAACAACTGAATCCTTCCGAAATTAGCGAGATTATCAAGCAACGAATTGAAAAGCTTGATGTCTCGTCCGAGGCCAGAAATGAAGGAACCATCGTCAGTGTATCTGACGGTATTGTCCGGATTCATGGTCTGGCGGATGTCCAGAACGGTGAAATGATCGAGTTTCCCGGCAATTTGTTTGGATTTGCTCTGAACCTGGAGCGTGACTCTGTCGGAGCGGTGGTGCTGGGAGACTACAAAAGTCTTCGAGAAGGCCAGACCGCAAAATGTACGGGTCGAATTCTTGAAGTTCCAGCCGGACCTGAATTGCTCGGTCGCGTCGTAGACGCGCTTGGTAATCCTATCGATGGTAAGGGGCCGATCAACGCCTCCGGTTCATCGCCTGTTGAGAAGGTAGCGCCGGGTGTTATTGCTCGTCAGCACGTTGACCAGCCGGTCCAGACTGGTCTCAAATGTATCGACTCAATGATTCCTGTTGGCCGGGGTCAGCGGGAATTGATCATTGGTGACAGGCAGACTGGCAAGACAGCTATTGCCGTCGATACCATTATTAACCAGGCCAAGTCTGGCATTAAGTGTGTTTATGTCGCTATCGGCCAGAAGCTCTCATCGGTAGCAGACGTGGTTCGTACCCTTGAAGAGCATGGTGCGATGGAGAACACGATTGTGGTTGTCGCTGGTGCTGCGGACCCTGCGCCTATGCAATATGTTTCAGCCTACTCTGGTTGTGCGATGGGTGAGTATTTCCGTGACCGCGGTGAAGATGCACTCATTATTTACGACGATCTGACAAAACAGGCCTGGGCATACAGGCAGGTATCTTTGCTGCTGAGACGTCCGCCAGGACGTGAAGCTTATCCAGGTGATGTGTTTTACCTCCACTCTCGGTTGCTGGAACGTGCTGCCCGGGTAAATGCCGATTACGTTGAAGCTCAGACTAATGGTGAGGTTAAAGGTAAGACAGGTTCCCTGACGGCACTGCCGATTATTGAGACCCAAGCAGGTGACGTATCTGCATTCGTTCCAACCAACGTTATTTCGATTACGGACGGACAGATATTTCTAGAGTCCGACAAGTTTAATGCGGGCGAAAGACCAGCCATGAACCCGGGTATTTCAGTATCCAGGGTTGGTGGTGATGCCCAGATGAAGTTCATGTCCAAGATCTCTGGTGGTATCAAGCTAGCACTAGCCCAGTACCGGGAGCTGGCGGCCTTTTCACAGTTTGCATCTGACCTTGATGACGCGACTCGAAGACAGCTGGAACATGGTGAGCGAATTAACGAGCTCATGAAGCAAAAACAGTATGCTCCGATGACCGTTGCTGAAATGGGAGTGGTGCTTTATGCAGCGAACGAGGGTTTTCTGCAGGATGTTGATGTAGAGAAGGTGTTAGATTTTGAAGCCGCCCTGATCTCTTACATGAACTCTCAGCACACTGACTTTATGAATGAGGTTAATGCAGAAGGCGCTTACACCGATGATGTTGTCGATCGAATGCACAAGGCGGTCGAAGCGTTCAAATCAACACAATCCTGGTAAGCAATAGTTCACTAACGAGGCAGTTATGGCGAACGCCAAAGAGCTCCGAAAACAGATAGGTAGTATTAAGAATACGCAGAAGATCACCAGTGCCATGGAAATGGTAGCGGCGAGCAAGATGCGTAAAGCCCAGGAACGCATGGCAAGGGGCAGGCCGTATTCTGATCACATCAGATCTGTGATTGGTCATGTCGCCAATGCGTCACCCGAGTATCACCACCAGTTTATGGTAGAGCGTGATGTTAAACGGGTTGGTTTCATTGTTATCACCACTGATAAGGGTTTGTGTGGCGGTCTCAACATAAACCTGCTCAAGAAAGTGATTGGTGAATTAAAAACCTGGTCAGAACAGGAAATTGAATACGATCTGTGTCTTGTCGGCAACAAGGGTGCACAATTTTTCAGAAGCTACGGTGGAAACGTTGTTGCGGCCAGCTCACATGTTAGTGAATCTCCGCAGGTCAGCGATCTTATAGGTGGTATCAAGGTTATGCTGGATGCGTTTGAGGAAGGTAAAGTTGACAAGATTTTACTGGCGAACAATGTATTCGTTAACACCATGACCCAGACGCCTACGATCAGGCAATTGGTACCGCTGGACCCTGGGGAAGACGAGGGTATGAAGCATCGCTGGGACTATATTTATGAGCCGGATGCGCGCCAGTTGATTGAAGGCCTGGTCACCAGGTTCATTGAATCCCAGGTGTATCAGGGAGTCGTTGAGAACGTTGCCTGTGAACAGGCAGCGAAGATGATCGCAATGAAAAGCGCCACGGATAATGCAGGTGATCTGATTGATGAGTTACAGCTGATCATGAACAACGCCCGGCAGGCTGCGATTACACAGGAACTATCAGAAATTGTCAGTGGTGCTGCTGCGGTATAGCAGGCACCTCCATAGTGTTAAGTAGAAGAGGAATTAGCAATGGGTAGCGGACGTATCGTATCGGTAATTGGTGCGGTTATTGATGTTGAATTTCCACGTAACGATGTACCCAAGGTGTATGACGCCTTGATGATTGACGAGAACAACACCACGTTGGAGGTCCAGCAGCAGTTGGGCGATGGTGTTGTGCGAACAATTGCGATGGGTTCATCCGAAGGTATTAGTCGTGGACTTGCAGTATCCAATACCGAAGGGCCAATATCAGTGCCGGTTGGGGAACAAACACTTGGCCGGATTATGGACGTGTTAGGTAACCCAATTGATGATCGCGGCCCGATCGATGAAACAGAACGTATGCCGATTCACCGCTCACCACCTACCTTCGAAGAGCAGGCTGGTAGTCGTGATTTGCTGGAAACGGGTGTAAAGGTTATTGACCTGATCTGCCCCTTTGCCAGAGGCGGTAAGGTTGGTCTGTTTGGTGGTGCGGGTGTTGGTAAAACCGTCACCATGCTTGAGCTGATTAACAACATCGCGAGTGAACACAGTGGTTTGTCTGTTTTTGCTGGTGTTGGGGAGCGTACTCGGGAAGGCAACGACTTCTATCATGAGATGCAGGATGCCGGCGTTATCGACAAGATTGCGATGGTATTCGGACAGATGAATGAACCACCTGGAAACAGGCTTCGCGTAGCTCTGTCAGGTCTGACCATGGCAGAAAAATTCCGTGATGATGGTCGTGACGTGTTGTTCTTCGTTGACAACATTTACAGATATACGCTGGCGGGCACGGAAGTATCAGCGTTATTGGGTCGTATGCCATCAGCTGTAGGCTACCAGCCGACACTGGCGGAAGAGATGGGTGTTCTTCAGGAACGAATCACCACGACGAAATCCGGTTCTATTACTTCCATCCAGGCGGTCTATGTACCTGCCGATGACCTGACGGACCCTTCCCCGGCGACGACATTTGCCCACCTTGATTCAACCGTGACCCTGTCCCGAGATATCGCGTCACTGGGTATCTATCCGGCGGTAGATCCACTGGATTCAGGCTCAAGACTACTAGATCCGCTATTGGTTGGTGATGAACATTACAATGTGGCAGAAGGCGTTAAGAGTATCCTGCAGCGATACAAGGAACTTAAGGATATCATTGCGATTCTGGGTATGGATGAGCTGTCTGAAGAAGATAAACTGACTGTTTACCGGGCTCGGAAAGTCAGCCAGTTTTTCTCGCAGCCAATGCACGTTGCAGAAGTATTCACCGGTCAGCCCGGTGTATACGTGTCTCTTGCAGATACCATTAGAAGCTTCAAAGGTATTATGGAAGGTGAATATGATGACTTGCCAGAAGCGGCCTTTAGTATGGTTGGCAGCATCGAACAGGCCATCGAAAAAGCCAAAACATTATAGGTAACTAAATGGCTTCTACAGTTTTTTGTAGCATCGTTAGCGCAGAGCAAGAAATCTTTGCCGGACAGGTAGAGATGGTAGTTGCATCTGGCACGATCGGCGAGTTGGGTATTTTGCCGGGTCACACGCCTTTGTTGTCCGGGGTGAAGGCCGGCCCTGTTCGGTTAATCCTTGAGGGTGGCGAAGAGCAAATCTTCTTTGCGTCGGGCGGTTTCATTGAAGTTCAGCCAACTTCAATCACTATCCTCGCAGATACGGCGATGCGTGCCGACGATCTTGACGAAGCGGAGGCGCTGGAGGCTAAGAAGAAAGCAGAACTGGAGCTATCCGGCCAGAAATCGGATATCGACTTCGCACGTGTTTCCGCGGACCTACAGGAACAAGCAGCAATGCTGCGAACAATTCAGAAGGTTCGCAACAAAAAACATTAGGCTGCTTATGGTCGTCTATATAGCGCTCAGGACTGTTCGTTCAATTGACCTGAGATTACGCACCGACCACTGTCATCTTGGCTGGAATGGCGATGACAGCAATAAAATGACATCAATAAAATGACACGAGGTGGCCTTGGCCGCCTTTTTTGTGTCCGTTTAGAATACGTCTTTTGAGGTAAACTTGTGCCATGCCCCAATCCCTTGAAGTATGCATCCTGGCGGCCGGAGTCGGCAGTCGTATGTGCTCGGACAAGCCGAAAGTGTTACAGACGCTGGCAGGAAAACCGTTACTAGAACATTTACTTGAAACTGTCAGCAGCTTCTCTCCAACCAGGGTTCATGTTGTCGTAGGGCAAGGCTCTGAAGAAGTTAAGGCTAAATTTGCTGACCGAACAGATATTAAGTGGGTCTACCAGGCTGAGCGAAAAGGTACTGGGCATGCCATGCAACAGGCGGCGCCCGGTGTTGACCCAGATTCCCGGGTATTGATCCTCTTAGGCGATGCACCACTTGTTAAAAGGACGACACTCGATGAGCTGACCTCGGTTGACGCAGATCTTACGGTGCTTACTGTAGATATGGTAGAGCCCTATAACTACGGACGTATCCTGAGGCAAGATGAGCGGGTGATGGAGATCATTGAAGAAAAAGACGCTAACAAGCAGCAGCGATCAATCAAGGAAATAAACTCAGGTGTCATGGTCGCCGATGGTAGAAAGCTGGTGTCCTGGCTTAAGCAGCTAACAGATGACAATGCTCAGAAGGAGTTTTTACTCACTGATATTGTTCGTTATGCAAACAACGAAGGGTCGATCGTGAAGGCCTACAAAACGGATGACCCGGTTGAAGTGACTGGTATCAATACATTCTCGCAATTAGCGGGGTTGGAGAGAGCATTGCAGCACAAAACAGCGCAACAACTGATGGACCAGGGCGTTCAGCTGATGGATCCTGCACGGATTGATGTACGCGGCAAGTTGGTGGTTGGTCGTGGCGTCTCGATCGACGTTAACGCTATTTTTGAAGGTGAAGTAACCCTGGGTGACGATGTCGTCATTGGCCCCAATTGTGTGATCACGGATAGCCAAATTGGCACTGGTTCGGTCATAAAAGCGAATTCTGTGCTTGAGCAGGCAATGGTAGGAGAGCGTTGTTCAGTGGGGCCGTTTGCTCGACTCCGCCCTGGGGCTGAACTGGAAGATGAGGTGGCTGTTGGCAATTTTGTCGAAATAAAGAAAAGTAAACTAGGCAAAGGCAGCAAGGCCAGTCATCTCACCTACCTAGGGGATTCCAGCCTCGGTGCCGGGGTTAACATTGGTGCCGGAACAATCACCTGCAACTACGATGGCGTGAATAAATACGAAACCCGTATTGGTGATGGTGCGTTTATTGGGTCTAATTCATCGCTGGTTGCCCCGGTGAGCATTGGTGCAGGCGCAACCGTTGGTGCTGGTTCAACAATCACCAAGGATGTTGAAGCAAATGTGCTTGCCCTTGGTCGTGGCAAGCAGAAATCCTTTGCCAACTGGCAACGACCAACGAAGAAGAAGTAGGAAATACCATGTGTGGAATAGTCGGCATTGTTGCGCAACGTGAAGTTAGTGAGATTCTTCTTGAGGGCTTAAGACGGCTTGAATACCGGGGTTACGATTCAGCCGGTATCGCTATGTTGAACCACGACGGTAAACTCCAGCGCACAAGAAGGCAGGGAAAGGTCTCGGAATTAAGTGACGCCTGCCGTGAAACTCCCCCCGTTGGTAGGTCTGGAATCGCCCACACAAGATGGGCAACTCACGGTGAACCTAGTGAGCTAAATGCCCACCCCCATGCATCCGGGGGGATTGCGGTTGTTCACAACGGGATCATTGAAAACCATGAATCGTTGAGGCAGAACCTGACTAAAGAAGGTTATGTGTTTGAGTCTGCGACCGATACTGAAGTGATTGCACACCTGTTGCATCACGAACTGAAGACCGCCACCGGTCTGCGAGATGCGATGGATCGAACGCTCGATCAACTGGAAGGTGCCTACGCTGTTGCTGTCATTGATGAGAATCATCCTGGTAGAGTGATGGCGGCCCGGCTGGGTAGCCCGCTGGTCGTCGGCCTTGGCATCGGTGAAAACTATATCGCTTCTGATCCCCAGGCTTTGCGACCCGTCACGGACAGGTTCATTTTTCTGGAAGAAGGAGAGCTGGTCGAAATCACCGCCGCTGAAGTCTCCATCTTTGGTCATAACAAGGATGTTGTTGAAAGTCGCGCAGTTACGCTGGACGAGCGACGCGATGGGGCGGATAAGGGTAACTACCGTCATTACATGCAGAAGGAAATCTTTGAACAACCTGCTGCGATCGAACGGTCCCTAGCTGGGCGCGTGAGTGATAAGCATGTATTGACGCATGCATTCGGTATCGCAGCAGAATCAGTCTTTCGGGAAGTTGGAGCTGTGCAGATTGTTGCCTGCGGCAGCAGTTACTACACCGGACTGGTAGCGAAGTACTGGTTCGAAGAGTATGCCGGTATTCCCTGCCAGGTCGAGGTAGCGAGCGAGCTCCGTTATCGAAAAACAGCGGTTCTTCCAAAGACGTTGCTGGTGACGATATCCCAGTCCGGTGAAACCGCCGATACGCTGGCGGCACTGCGCGATGCCAAAGATAAGAACTACATTGCCAGCCTTTGTCTGTGTAATGTTCCTAATAGCTCTATGGTCAGAGAGAGCGATCTGTCCTTAATGCTGGAAGCCGGTATAGAGATCTGCGTGGCGTCAACGAAAGCCTTCACCAACCAGCTGGTTGATTTGTTGCTGCTTGTAGGGGCAATAGGCCAGTACAATGAGCTTGATGATGCCGGCCACCGTGAACTGGTGGAAGCGTTAAAGGCCCTGCCGGATGTTGTGAAGTCGACGCTAAAACTTGATGACCAGATCTGTCATATTGCCGAAAAATTTGTTGAAAAAGACCATGCACTTTTCCTGGGACGCGGCAGCCATTATCCCATTGCGCTTGAAGGAGCGCTGAAGCTGAAAGAGATCTCCTATATACATGCAGAGGGTTACCCCGCTGGCGAGTTGAAGCATGGCCCGCTCGCCCTGGTTGATGATGATATGCCGGTGGTCGCAGTAGCACCGGAGGATGAACTGATCGAGAAACTCAAATCAAACCTTGAAGAGGTCCGGGCCAGGGGCGCTGAGCTTATTGTATTCGCAGACGAACATGTCACCATGAGGGAGGCTGAACGCGTCACCGTACTAAAAGTTCCTTCTTGCTCCGTATTGATATCTCCCATCGTTTACACAATCCCTGTGCAACTATTGGCCTATCATGTTGCAGTTTATAAAGGCACGGACGTTGACCAGCCGCGAAATCTGGCCAAATCGGTCACCGTGGAGTGAATTTGAACAGTGAATTTAAAGCATGACCTTGTCTGAATACGTCTTAAAAAGAAACGGGGTGCCCCTTGGTGCCAAAGCATCACTATTAAAAAATCTTCAAAACTCGTTTGGTGCAGAAAACAATATCTTGTTTTGGAAATACTGGAATCCAATTTGGGGTTTCTATCTTTCTAAATACATCTACTTCCCACTTAATAGATATCTACCTAAAACAATTTCGTCGATTGTTACTTTTGCGATAAGTGGCGCATTCCATGATTTAGCAATAGGTTTATTGGGTTTAGGTTGGCAGAACTTCCTTACAATTTGGTTTGTCATGATGGGAGTCTTTATGAACATCTCAAAATCTTTAAATATTAGTTACAGCAGGTTCAGTTTCTTTGTTAGAGCAGTTATCAATATATCTTCAATAGCGATTTGTTTTTTTCTGGCAACACTCGTAACGTAATAGATGGTTTTTCGAGGTAAAAGAAGCAATGAGGAAGGTTGGAAACAAAGGGGGAAATTTAATTCACTGTTCAAATACAGTCGGTAACAGTGGAGCAAAACATAACAGTGAATTAAAAGGCAGAAAATAAATGAGAGTATTTAAATGGCCAGGAATCGTAGCGGTGGTTTACGTTATTTTTGTTTTGCTATTCGAATCCTTATTTCTGGGTATGTATCAACCTTCTTTCGAGGATCCAGAAGGATGCTCAAATGCAGATGGACAAAAGACACTAAGGAGAGATTGCGGCATACCAATGATTGTGATTACTACGACGGATGATAAAGGGGAATCTAACAACACAATGGTTGCACGCTTCATGACTGATGGAAAACTATATGTTTCAGCCCACCACTGGACTAGAGGCTGGTACAAAGCAGCAAGCAAGAATCCTAATGTACGCGGAGAAATTCAAGGAAACACTGCAGATTACATTGCGGTACCAGTAGAAGGGGAAGAGTTTGAACGGGTAGCGGCTGAGCATCCATTGCCGCTGCAAGTAAAGTTCTTAATGGGATTTCCGCCACCAAGACAAATTCTCCGCTTGGATCCCTACTTAGAATGAAATCTCATTCACTGTTTCAAAACACTCTGTAGCTGTGGAATAACCATGGATGTCTCCCATCTCCTGGATTCTCTGAATGAGCGACAACGCGAGGCGGTCGCTGCACCTCCCGGCAGTTCCCTAATTCTTGCGGGCGCAGGTAGTGGCAAAACACGTGTGCTGATCCATAGAATCGCCTGGCTGATCCAGAGAGAAGCGCTGTCTCCATACAGTATTCTTGCCGTTACCTTTACCAACAAGGCGGCAGCAGAAATGCGAGGTAGACTCGAACAACTGCTCGCCATTCCAGTAAGAGGCATGTGGGTAGGGACCTTCCATGGTATCGCGCACCGCTTGCTAAGAGCCCATCACCGCGAGGCGGGCCTGCCTCAAAATTTCCAGATTCTTGATGCTGATGACCAGCTTCGCCTGGTCAAACGAGTGATGATCAGTCTTGATGTCGATGAGAAGAAGTGGCCTGCCAGGCAGGCTCTCTGGTGGATCAATGGCCAGAAAGATGAAGGGCTTCGACCCTCCAGTATTGAGGATTATGGTGACCTATACCTGAAAACTCATCTGGCAATCTACCGGGCGTATGAAGAGGCCTGCCGGCGCGGTGGCATGGTCGACTTTGCCGAACTTCTGTTGCGAGCTCATGAACTCTGGCTTAAAAACCCAGTGGTCCTGAAGCACTACCAGGATCGCTTCGCTGCCCTACTGGTTGACGAGTTCCAGGATACCAACACCATTCAATATGCCTGGCTCCGGGTCCTTGCTGGTAACAGAGATAACCTGATGGTCGTGGGTGATGATGACCAGTCTATTTACGGTTGGCGGGGTGCGAAAATTGAGAACATCCAGCAGTTCACTAAAGATTTTTCGAATGCTTCGACAGTCAGACTTGAGCAGAACTACCGGTCTACGTCGAACATCCTGACGGCAGCCAATGGATTGATTGACCAGAATACGGGCCGTCTGGGAAAAGAACTTTGGACGGACATGGGTGATGGTGATCCCATACAGCTATATGCGGGGTATAACGAGATTGATGAGGCGCGTTATATCGTCGAGCGGATAAAGTCCTGGTCGGATAGCGGTAACCTTTATACGGATGTGGCCATTCTCTATCGCTCTAACGCACAGTCACGGGTATTGGAAGAAGCTTTGTTGCGGGCCCAGATGCCCTACCGTATCTATGGTGGGCAACGTTTTTTTGAACGGGTAGAGATTCGCAACGTGTTGGCTTACATGAGATTGGTCAGTAACCGGGATGCTGATGCCGCGTTTGAGCGAGTGGTCAATACGCCACCGCGGGGTATCGGCGGAAAAAGTGCTGCAGAAATCAGGGTGCTCGCGAAGGCTACCGGAATACCTTTATGGCAGGCGGCAGCAAAAATTTTGGACGAAGACCTGCTGACCGGACGAGCCAGGAAAGCCATTTCTGCATTTCTTTTGATGATTGAAAAGCTGGACGAGCAGACGGCTGAAGCCGACCTTGGTGAACTGGTTGAAATCGTTGTCGAAGCGTCAGGACTGAAAGATTACCACGCTAAAGAAGGCGGCGAGCGTGGCCAGGCCCGGGTCGAGAATATGGCTGAACTGGTGACTGCAGCAAAAACCTTTGATCCTTCTGAAGACTATATTTTTGACACCGATCCCGATGAACAGGAGGTGCCCAATCTCTCCGTGCTGGATGAATTCCTAAGTCACGCTGCGCTTGAAGCGGGTGAAGGCCAGGGTGACCCGGATCAGGATTGTGTCCAACTGATGACCATGCATAGTGCCAAAGGTCTTGAGTTCCCCCTGGTGTTTCTTTCGGGCCTTGAAGATGGACTTTTTCCACATATGATGTCTTTGGAAGAACCAGGAAGGCTGGAAGAAGAGAGAAGGCTTTGTTATGTCGGTGTCACGCGAGCGATGAGTCAGCTGTACCTGACCTACGCAGAATCTCGTCGTATCAACGGTAGTGAAACGTTTAACCGGCCTTCCCGCTTTATCAGTGAAATGCCTGAAGAAGTTATAAAAGAAGTGCGCCCTCAGAAATCAATGGTTTACCCAAGATCAGCGCCTTCCCGGATTGCCAATGAAGTAGTGGGTACGGGTTTCAACATCGGTCAACGAGTGGTCCACCAGAAATTTGGCGAAGGTGTTATCCTGAATTATGAGGGTGAGGGACCCTCGGCCCGTGTGCAGGTTAACTTTTCCGAAGGCAGCAAGTGGCTGGTGATGAGTTATGCTAACCTCGAGGCCCTCGGATAGTCTCCGCACCACATAATTCGCGCAGTACAATGCATACCATAGAGTCTCGGAACAAAAACTTATGATGTTAAGAAATTTTACCCTTTCATTGCTGATCTTGCTTGGTTCTTGTGGAGGGACGCAAGAACTAGTTGCTACCGGCGGTGCTACTGCGTCGCAGAAGATCTATGAATGGCGAATGGTAACCACCTGGCCAAAGAATCTTCCAGGCATGGGTATTGCCCCTGAAACGATGGCAAAGAAGATAAAGACAATGAGCAATGGACGGCTCAATATTAAAGTCTATGGAGCAGGTGAGATCGTTCCTGCACTGGAGGTCTTCGAGGCAGTATCACAGGGCACGGTCCAGATGGGCCACGGCGCTGCCTACTACTGGAAAGGCAAAGTGCCCATCGCTCAGTTTTTCACAACGTTGCCATTTGGGCTGACTGCCCAGGAGATGAATGGGTGGTTGTTCCATGGTGGTGGTATGGAACTGTGGCGAGAACTTTATGCGAAATACAACCTTGTACCCATCCCGGGCGGGAATACTGGGGTCCAGATGGCGGGCTGGTTCAACAAGGAAATCAACTCCCTGGATGACCTCAAGGGTATGAAAATGCGTATTCCTGGGCTTGGCGGTGAGGTGTTTAACCGCGCCGGTGGTACAGCAATCAATCTGCCCGGTGGCGAAATATTTACAAGTATGCAGACCGGCGTAATCGATGCGACGGAATGGGTCGGGCCCTATAATGATCTTGCGTTCGGGCTCCACCAGGTGGCGAAGTATTATTACTACCCCGGCTGGCAGGAACCCGGTCCGAACCTTGAGCTGATTATAAACAAGGAAGCCTGGGACGAGCTCCCGCTTGATCTTCAAGCCATTGTTGAAAATGCATCATTGGCAGTGAGCGCTGATCTCCTGGCAGAATATACAGCCCGAAACAATGCGGCGCTTCGTGAGTTGGTTGACATACATGGCGTTGAGCTGCGTCAATTGCCAGTGGATGTACTCTCGGGAATTCGCAAGATTTCATACGCTATGACTAAAGAAATTGTTGACCCGAACGATGAACTCGCGAAAAGAATCTACAATTCGTACCAGACCTATCGTAAAGGCGCCTTGTCGTATCAAGAAATCTCGGAGCGAGCGTATATCAACGCCAGGGCGGCTAAATAGAGTTGTCTATTTAGTTTGCTAGAGTTAGATTGATGAAAAATAAATAATGATGGGTAGTGTTTCCATGGGATACCCAATGAGGAATAAGTGCCTCGCCTACCACAGATGAGCAAACGAATATGAGTGAGCAGAAAAAGGAATCGGAATCTTCCATCTACAACAATCCTTTCCTGCGACAGGATGCGCCTCCGGTCATTAAAGACCCGTACTCGGTACCGATTGAAGAGATTAATCCTATCGATGGACGCCTGTTCCAGATGGATATCCATGAGGCTCACTTTAAGCGTCTTCGGGAAGAAGATCCGGTTCATATGAACGAATTACCAAAGACCGGCCGCTACTGGTCGATTACAAAATTTGAAGACATTATGTATGTGGATAAGAATCATGAGCTGTTCTCGTCCGCCAGTGGCATAGCTCTTGGACCGAGAATTGATTCAGAACGCGGTTCAGAAGACCTTAATCTTTCTAATTTCATCGCCATGGATCCACCCAAGCACGATCTTCAGCGGGCAACAGTCAGTAGCGTCGTTGCACCGCCGAATCTCGCGAAGATGGAATCTCTCATCAGGGAACGTGCGGGTACCATTCTTGACAACCTACCCGTCGATGAAACCTTCAACTGGGTTGACCTGGTTTCCATCGAACTGACCACTCAAATGCTCGCTACCCTGTTTGATTTCCCGTTCGAAGATCGCCGTATGCTGACTCGTTGGTCCGATGTCGCCACTGCCCCACCGGGTATAGGTATTGTGGATACAGCTGAGCAAAGAAGAGACGAGCTGTTGGAGTGTCTGGCTTACTTTACGCGACTCTGGAATGAACGGGCGGCGATGGATAACCCCGGGTCAGATCTTATTTCCATGTTGGCCCACGGAGAAGATACGAAAAATATGGCACCCTATGAGTTTCTGGGCAATCTTATTCTGTTGATTGTCGGCGGTAACGATACCACCAGGAACTCTATCAGCGGTGGTGTACTGGCGCTGAACCAGAACCCAGAAGAGTATGACAAGCTGCGTAACAACCCTGAACTTATCCCCAACATGGTGGCAGAAATCATCCGTTGGCAGACACCTCTGCCCTATATGCGAAGAACGGCTAACCAGGATGTAGAGCTTCGTGGCAAGAAAATCAGGAAAGGTGAGCAGCTGTTGATGTGGTACATCTCGGGTAATAGAGACGAAGAGGTTATCGATAATCCGAATGCCTTTATTATCGACCGACCCAATGCACGACGCCATCTATCGTTTGGATTTGGTATTCACCGTTGTATGGGTAATAGGCTGGCAGAGATGCAGCTAAGGATTGTCTGGGAAGAGATCCTGAAGCGTTTTCATAAGGTAGAAGTTGTCGGTGAGCCGGAGCGTCTGCGGTCCAGCTTTGTCCGTGGTATTACTAACCTTCCTGTTCAGGTTCATCCCTTATAGGTAAACCCCAATATTCACTCGATGTAGTAACCGGCGAAAGCTATTCAAAGGGAAGATCAATGAAGTTCGGTATCAGTATTTTCTCTACCGCTACCGGAATGCCCCCGCATCTCGCTGCACAGAAAGCGGAGCAGTTGGGCTTTGAGTCTTTTTTTGTTTCGGAACATTCCCATATCCCCGTATCGACAGATTTCCCCATTGGCGATGAAGTCCCGCTAGTCTACAAAAGCATGTATGACCCTTTTGTAGCGATGGCCGCGGCCGCTTCAGTGACCAGCACTATCAAGCTGGGTACTGCGATTTGCATATTGCCCCAACACAACCCTATTAACTGCGCAAAATCACTGGCAACGATTGACCAGATTTCCGGGGGGCGAGTGGTGTTCGGCATCGGCGCGGGCTGGAATCCGCCTGAGATGGAACATCATGGCGTGCACTTCAGCGATCGATTTTCTGTGACCCAGGAATCCGTCGAAGTGATGAAGGCGTTCTGGTCGGAAGAAGAAGCAGCGTTTCACGGAAAACATTTTGATATACAGCCTAGCTGGATGTGGCCGAAGCCTGTTCAATCACCTTATCCTGAACTTTCTTTGGCTGGTGCGGGACCGAACATCTTAAACAGAGCAGTAAAAATTGCGGGTGGCTGGATGCCAGTTTTTGCAATGCAGTGGCATGACTCGATGGTGGGTAAGCAGACACCGCTTGAAACCCTGGGAGAAGATCAGCAGACACTGCGACGTCTTGAAGACGAAATGGGCAAACCAAAGACGATCATTTCCGCCATGGGTTTACCTCCTACGTCGCAGTACATCGATTTTTTACTTGAACATGATGTCGAGAGGATGATCCTCACTGCGCCTAACGATGAAACGGCGGCTTGTGAAGATACTATTGATCAATATGCACAGGCAACTTCAGCCTATCTTTAGCCAAAAGGGAGCCCCTATGGATTTTCGTCAAACAAGTATAGTTGAACTGGTCAGGCAAATTCGGGGTGGTGATATGAGTGCGGTCGAAGTGACTTCTGCTGCGCTTGAGAATATTGAGAAAGTTGATGTACAGCTAAACAGTTTTTGTTCGGTGAACCCCGAACGGGCACTGGCAGAAGCATTAGCAATTGATACTGCGCTGGGCAGGGGTGAGAACCTACCGCTCGCTGGCGTTCCTATCGGTGTTAAGGATCTGGAAGATGCTGCCGGATATGTGACGTCTTTCGGGTCTGACCTGCACACCGGTGACCCGGAAGCCGCGCAGGACTCCGAACTCGTTCGGAGGCTGAAAGCTGCGGGCTGTGTCGTTGTTGGAAAGACGAATACGCCGGAATTTGGACATCGTGGCAAGACAGACAATGTGCCCTTTGGCATCACGCGCAACCCCTGGAGCCTCGATCATACCCCGGGTGGATCATCGGGAGGCACAGCTGCAGCGCTAGCCGCGGGTCTCGTGCCGCTTGCCACTGGGTCGGATGGCGGCGGCTCTATTCGTATTCCGGCCGCATTGTGTGGGCTAAGTGGCATAAAGACCTCACAGGGTCGGATACCCAATGGTGGAAAGTTACCGCCTGGTAGCGGCTTACTGACCGTCAAGGGACCGATGGCAAGAACGAGCCTGGAAACCGCGGCGGCCCTCGATGTTACAGTGGGTGATCTCGCCACAGATATCTTCGCCCAATGCGATAAATCTGACAGTTGGCTGGAAGGGGTGCAAAGCGCCGGTTTACCGGAATCAATCGTCTGGTCACCGACCATGGGGTTTGCGACGGTAGATAAAGAAATTATGGCGCACAGTGAGGCGGCGATCTCGAAACTGGAGGCGGCTGGCGTTACTATTATTGAGAATGACGATATCTGGGAAACGGACCCAGTCCAGGACTGGCTGGTGTTCTGGACAAGTGCCAGAGCCCGCGCACAGCAGCACCTGATGGGTACCAAGGACTGGGAGCGAATCGACCCGCAGCTTCGGAAGATGATTGAGATGGGTACAAAAATGACGGGCGCCGCCTACGCACTGGCGATTGATGCCGGTCATCATCTTAACTACAAACTTGAACTGGCATTTGAAGCAGCACCGTTGATAGTGACTCCCGCGGTCTGCGGTCATACCCCGACGGTTGAAAATGAAGGCGTGGTTAATGGCCAGGAAACGCCGGGCTGGGTAGGCTTTACCGTTGGCCTTAACATGACTCGAAATCCGTCCGGTGTGGTACCAATCGGTAAGAGCAATGCAGGATTGCCGCTTGCGCTGCAGATTATCGGTAGGCAACGCGATGATCTTTCAGTGTTGCAGGCAATGCACCGATTCGAACAGGTGTTTGAGTTCACCGAGGTAGCAGCTGTCGGGGTTGTTGACTAACCGTAGATTCTGGAAGGTAACCAGGTAGCGAGTTCAGGCAGGAATGCCAGAACGACAAGCATCATCAATTGAATACCGATGAAGGGAATAACTCCCCGGTAAATATCACTGGTCGCGACCTCAGGGGGCGCAACACCGCGAAGATAGAATAGCGCAAACCCGAACGGTGGAGTCAGGAAGGAGGTCTGCAGGTTTATCGCGATCATGATGCCCAACCAGATGGGGTCGATTCCCAGAACCATTAATACCGGACCAACAATGGGTACCACGACAAAAGTGATCTCAATGAAGTCCAGGATGAATCCAAGCAGGAAGATAATCAACATCACCACGATAGTTGCGCCAATAACACCACCAGGCAGTCCGGATAACCAGCCGTGTACTAGTTCATCTCCGCCATAGCCTCGAAAGACCAGAGAGAACATTGAAGCGCCGATCAGGATAAAGAACACCATAGCGGTGGTCTTTGTGGTGGACACGGCGATCTCCTGCAGATGCCTGAGTGATAGTTCGCGCCGGATTGCTGCCAGGGTAAGTGCGCCCATGGCGCCAACTCCGGCAGCTTCGGTTGGCGTAGCAATACCACTTAATATTGACCCCAGCACTGCGATGATTAATAACAGAGGTGGGAATATGCTACCCATCATTAGCATGAACGTGATATTACCGGCCTTCACAGGAGGCGCTTTCTCAGGGTTTAACGTTGCGGTGGAAACGATATAAATGGTGTAAAGAAAAACCAGCATCAGGCCTGGAATGATTGCCCCGGCAAACAGGTGACCCACAGAAACTGTTTTTGGATTGAAGATACCCACCGATAGCTGGGCTTGTTGATAGGCGTTTGACAGCACATCCCCCAGTAGAACCAGCGCGATAGAGGGCGGAATAATCTGTCCCAATGTTCCTGTGGCGCAGATGGTGCCAGTTGCCAGAGGCACATCGTAACGTGCATTCAGCATGGCGGGCAGAGACATCAGACCCATCGTAACAACCGTAGCGCCAACGATACCTGTACTTGCTGCCATCAGCGTCCCAACGATAGTGACTGATAATCCCAGCCCCCCGGGCAAGCCGCCAAATACTCGACTCATGGTATCGAGTAGTTGTTGGGCGATTCGGGTTTTCTCCAGGGTAACGCCCATCAGGATGAACAGGGGTACAGCGATCAGGGTTTGGTTTGTGATGATGCCGAACAAACGGCTTGGCATCGCAGTAAGAAATGCGGGTTCAAAACTTCCGGTGGCGATACCGATGGCAGCGGCGATCAGCGCAGTGCCGGCGAGTGATAGTGCCACAGGATAACCCAGAATCAGTACAACCAAGATCGCAAGAAAAAGGAGAATGGGGGCCAATACTATTTACCAGGACCGGGTGTCAGTGAGAGAAAACCTTTCAATATTTCGGATATTCCCTGCAGCAATAAGAGAACCGCCATAGCGGGTATCAAACCTTTGATCAGATAGACAGCCGGTAAGCCGCCAGGCTGTCCGGAAGATTCCCTCAGTGACCAGGAAAATGACACGTACTCCAGGCTTGTCCAGAGAATGAAAATGGAAAATGGAATCAGTAATAACAGATGACCGACAATATCGATGCAAACCTTTACCCGGGGTGGAAACCGTTCATAAAGAACGTCAACGCGAACATGGCCCTGTTCTTTTAGCGTGAATGCGATTCCCAGCATGAAGACAGCGCCATGCATATACATGACGCTTTCCTGCAACCCGATTGAGCCGAAATTAAAAAGGTATCGTGCAGTCACCACCGCGCAGGTGACTACCACCATCACCAGGGTGAGCCAGGCTATTGCTTTCCCTGTAATCTGGTTGGTTGTGTCTATCGTAGTTGTCGCGATTTGTAGGTATCGAGATATCAACGAATCCCCCTTCGGCCGCGCGACATACTAGCACAGGCAGATGCCTGCCTATGGCAGTCGATCAATTTTTAACAGGCGGAGCTTGGTCAAACCAGGTGTTGTTGTGCAGTTCAGCACCGGCACCTGTCAGGAAACATTTGTCTGAAGTGTAGTGGCTATAGGTAGTTATTGACCGCTCCCTTACAGGTATAGATTGTATATTCGACAACTCCAAAATCAAGTCGCGAGTTTTTCCATTCGACGCGCCGTCTGTAACGGGGGGTGTTTCAAGGGTATCGCCGGTGACGGTAGATATCGAGCATGTGGACCGCATCAAGTCTGATGGGTTAAGTGCGTGGTATTGCTGGGTACCGGTTTCATCTTCGTTCGCCTGCAAGACGGCTCTGTTCGCCAACCGGGCGACTGTCTCGTGAATCTTGGTTATTGTCAGATCCAGATCTTTATCATCTTAACCCATTGATATTAAGTTCTAATTTAGAGAGTAGTGAGCAACGATCCCGAGGAAGACGCTAAGCCCTACCCAGTGATTGTTCAGAAAAGCCTTAAAGCAACCTTCGCGGGACTGGTTCCGTGTGAGGTAGTGCTGGTAGATGAAAAATCCGGTGGCGCCACTAAGCCCCAGATAATAATAGACAGAAAGCTCAACCGAACGTGTTACCAGTAGTAGGGTAGCGAGAAACGATATCTGGAGGATCGCAATCATGGATCTGTCCAGTTCGGCGAACAGAATTGCTGTGGACTTGAGGCCCAGTTTGATATCGTCGTCCCGGTCCACCATGGCGTATTGTGTGTCGTAGGCAACCACCCAAAGGAGATTCGCGATCAGTAATAACCAGGCAACATTCGCGATCTCATTGCTAACCGCGGTGAAGGTCATGGGTATCCCCCAGGAAAATGCGATTCCAAGAAATGCCTGCGGCAGATAGGTATAGCGCTTCATAAAAGGATAGATGGCAGCAATTATCACTGCGAATATAGACATGTAGACGGTATAGATGTTAGTTGTCAGCACCAGCAGTAAAGCGACAAAGGCGATGCTACCTGCGAGCAGCAATGCCTCCAGAGGGGCCACTTTCCCTGATATTAATGGTCTGTTCTGTGTACGCTTAACCTTCCCATCGAACTTCATGTCCGCAAGATCGTTAATGATACATCCGGCGGAACGAGTCAACACTGTACCCAGTACGAACACCAAAAGCAGGTGCCATCCGGGCCAACCCTCTGAGGCAATCCATAGGGCAGTGAGCGTTGGCCATAGCAGTAGATAGATACCGATTGGACGATCAAATCGGGTCAGGGAAACGAACTGTTTCAATCGCGGGAAACGATTGCTTATCGCGGTCTTGGATTGGTTAAGGCCTGGAGTCACTTTATTTCAAGGGGATGACAATTGATGTAGTATACGTCGCTCGCTGGGTCCTTCAACAACAGACCAGGACCATCAATCGAATTATTGTTCAAAAGTAATATTTAAAAAGAAAGGTTAGGAGAATCTCGACTCGATGAAGAAATGGCAGTGTATTGTGTGCGGCTTTATTTATGACGAAGCAGAAGGATTGGAAGAAGAAGGTATTGCACCAGGGACTCTCTGGGATGATATTCCAGAGGATTGGGTATGCCCTGAATGTGGTGTAGGAAAAGCAGATTTTGAAATGCTGGAAGCGGATTAATGATTGAGCGAGCAACACTAACCCGAAATATCCTGATTGGGATGGCCGGTGGATTGCTGCTCGGTTCACTCATACATGCCATTGATTTGGCCGACACCAACCCGATCATGATTTATGGGGTGAACGGCCTATTCGATATTGGCGGCAAAGCATTTGTCGCCAGCCTGAAGTTGCTGGTTGTTCCTCTGGTCTTTGTGTCTCTTGCCTGCGGTGCGAGTAATTTGTCTGACGGATCCAGTCTGGGTCGTATAGGTATTAAAACGGTAGGCCTGTACCTTTTCACCACGGCCATTGCCATAACGCTAGCGTTGACCGTGGCCAACATCGTTGACCCTGGCATGGGAATGGCGCTGACGACCGATGCTGTTTTTGTTGCAAAGGAAAGTCCCCCGCTTAAAGAAGTGATTGTCGCAATTGTTCCTACGAATCCGGTGAAAGCAATGGCCGAAGGAAACATGCTACAGGTGATAGTCTTTGCAATTCTGGTGGGGGTTGCTATCGCGAAAAGTGGTTCGAGTGGCCAGCGTGTTCGTGAAACCCTGAATGACTGGAACGATATCATCATGAGGCTGATCATGATGTTGATGGCTATTGCACCGCTTGGCGTTTTTTGCCTGATGCTGGCGCTGTTTTCTAACATGGGCTTTTCAGCCATCACAGACCTCATCAGGTATTTCCTCACCGTTGCCGGTGTCCTGGTACTTCACTTTTTGCTGACCTACGCAATGATGGTGCGTTTTGTTGCAAACCTGAATCCCATTGTGTTTTATCGCAACTTCTATCCAGTGATGGCCTATGCCTTCTCTACCAGTTCGTCTAACGCTACCTTGCCGGTAACACTCGAAACCGTAGAGCACCGTCTTGGGGTCAAGAACGAGGTGGCTTCTTTTACGGTCCCACTTGGCGCGACCATCAACATGGATGGCACGGCGATCATGCAGGGCGTAGCGACTGTGTTTATTGCGCAGGCCTATAATATTGATATATCAATGACTGGCTACTTGATGGTTGTATTGACAGCGACACTCGCATCGATCGGGACGGCTGGTGTTCCGGGTGTTGGCTTGATTACGCTCGCGCTGGTATTACAGCAGGTTGGTTTACCGGTAGAAGGTATTGCGCTGATTATTGGCGTGGATCGACTATTGGATATGATGAGAACTGCAGTGAATGTCTGCGGAGATGCTGCCGTGGCGACCATCGTTGCCAAAAGTGAAGGCAAGTTTGATGAGTCGGTCTTCTACAAGGACGAAACCCTCTCCCCCACGACTTGACCCTACAAAAAGGTCTACACCTGACCTAATCTCTCCGGGTCTTTGATCCATCTGTTTACCAGAATGCTGGCCTTGTCTCGATGTTCACTCATCATTGTGAGGGAAGCTTCCCGGACCATCGGTAACATCTCCTGATCTCTTAGTAGATCGGCAATCTGAAATTGCATGGCGCCTGATTGCCGTGTACCCAACAGCTCGCCTGGTCCGCGGATTTCCAGATCTCGCTCCGCAATAAAGAAACCGTCATTGCTTTGCCTCATGACTTCCAGGCGCTCTTTACTCAGATTGCCAAGTGGTTTGTGATACAAAAGTACGCAGTGAGAATCAGTCGTGCCGCGCCCGATGCGCCCTCTAAGCTGGTGTAACTGGGCTAATCCAAGTCGTTCTGAGTTCTCGATGACCATCAGGCTGGCGTTGGGTACATCGACCCCCACCTCAATGACAGTTGTTGCAACCAGTAGATCCAGTTGTTTTGATTTAAATTGATTCATGACCTCTGTTTTAGCCGCTGGAGCCATTCGGCCATGTACAAGTCCGACCTTTACATCCGGTAGAAGCTTTTCGAGTTCTTTCTCTGTTACCTCAGCCGCCTGGCACTGCAATACTTCACTCTCTTCAATCAGGGTGCAAACCCAGTAAATCTGACGCCCTTCGGTACAGGCATCCGCGACACGGGAAATGACCGAATCTCGTTTTTCATCCGACATAACGGTTGTTGTCACCGGTGTTCGCCCGGGTGGCAACTCATCAATGACGGACACGTCCATATCTGCATATATGCTCATCGAAAGTGTTCTGGGTATTGGCGTCGCAGTCATCACAAGCTGGTGGGGTGATGTGCTTCCAGCACTGCCCTTTGCTCGCAGTGCCAACCTCTGGTGTACGCCGAACCGGTGCTGCTCATCAACAATGACCAGCCCCAGGTTTTTGAACTCGACATCCTTCTGGAATAAGGCATGGGTGCCGATGATGACCGCTGCGTCACCCGTCAGGATTCGAGCAAGTTCTTCGACCCGCTTTTTCCCGGTCACCCGGCCGGATAGCCAGGCGGTTTTGATGCCGAGTGGCGCCAGCCAGTTAGACATGTTGATGAAATGTTGTTCTGCAAGAAGCTCTGTTGGTGCCATCAGGGCGGTTTGCAAATTGTTCTCGAAAGAATGCACCGACGCCAGAGCGGCGATGACAGTTTTACCTGAACCTACATCTCCTTGAATCAGGCGGAGCGAAGGTTGGCTTTTCATCAAGTCAACGGCTACTTCATCCGCGACACGTTGCTGTGCGCCTGTCAGCGCAAATCCAAATGATTGTTTGATCGCCGCATAACTGCTTGAGGGCGAATCAAGTACAGGAGCTTGTAGTTTTTGGATCTGCTCTCTAACGATTCGAAGACTGACCTGGTGGGCGGTTAGTTCCTCGAAGGCAAGTCTTGTTTGCGCTGGATGTTTGCCTTCCATGAGCAAACCAACGTCAGTATCGGGTGGAGGATGGTGCAGATAGGTGATCGCCTGGGCTAGCGATGTATCCCAACGGTCCGGCAATAATTCCTCAATAGAGGTTTGGGCGAGTCGGTCTAAGGCCTGCGTGACGAGTACCCGGTATCGAGTTTGGCTGACGCCTTCGGTGGCGGGGTAGACTGGTGTCAGGGTTTCCTCCATATCCACTGCACTGCCTAGTGGTGAATACTCCGGGTGATAGATCTCAAGGCCGGAAGCACCTGCCCTTACTTCTCCGAAACACCGGATGGCACCGGCTGTTTTTAGGTTTTGGTGTTGGGCTTTAGAAAAGTGATAGAACCGCAGGCCAATCTTTCCTGTGTTGTCCTGAAGATAGGCGAGCAGGCTACGTCGCCTGCCATAAGCGACCTCACAGGCGACTATCTCGCCTTGCAGGACATAGGATTCTCCTGGACGGCTCGCGCCAATCGGCGTTATCTGGGTTCGATCTTCGTATCGAAACGGTAAATGAAACAGAACATCCTGGATTGTCTCGATTCCGAGCTTGGTCAGCTTCTTGCTCAGGGCCGGACCGACGCCTTTAAGGCTGGTGACATCAATGTTGGCCAGGTCGCCAGGCATGACCAGGTCTCCTAATTGATCGCGACGATGGCATCGATCTCGACCAGTGCTGACATGGGAAGAGCTGATACTTCAAGGGCAACGCGAGCGGGGTACGGCTGCGTTAATCGGTAGGCCATCACCTCGTTAACGATGGGGAAATGGCCGAGGTCAGTAAGGTAAACCGTCAATTTGACCGCGTCATTGAGCGTCGTTCCCGCGGCGGCAGCAATAGCTGAAAGGTTGTCAAACACTTGGTTGATCTGGTGGTCAATATCAGGACTGACGAGTTCCATCGTCGCTGGAACGAGTGGGATCTGGCCACTGACATAGAGTAGCCCCGCATGTTGAATGGCCTGTGAATAGATACCGATGGCTGCAGGAGCGCTATCGGTTGTAATCGTTTTTTTCATCAGTTTCTTACCCTGACAATTCTACTGATTGCCTTGATTGTTCTGAGCCGTTTAATCACGTTGGCAAGATGGATACGGTCCTGAACATTGATCACCATATTCACGATGCCAAGATGCGCGTCCTTTTCAATCATATTGATACGTTCGATGTTGGCGTTTGCTTCGGTGACAGTTGATGCCACGACTGCGATGATGCCGCGTTGGTGTTCAAGCTCGACTCTCAGTTCTACCGAGAACTCCTGCGCTACCTTAGGTTCCCATCTGACGCCCATAATCTCTTCTGGTTTGCTCCTGAGTTCGACCATGTTCCTGCAGGTATCTGTGTGGATGACGATGCCCCGGCCCGCGGAAACGTGCCCGATGATTGGATCGCCTGGGATCGGGTGACAGCAGCGGGCGTAGGTGACGACCAGTCCCTCGGTCCCCTTGATCGCTAGTGGGCCGCCCTCTTCGGAGTTCTCCAGTTCCTTAACATTGCCGAGTAAGCGCTTAACGACAATACTGGCCATCTGGTTTCCAAGACCGATCTCGGACAAAAGGTCGTCAAGGGAGTTGATTTTTCGTTCCTCAAGCACCGTCTTAAGCTTTGCCTGGTCAATATCGTCAACGGTTAATCCGTGATGATCAAGGGTACGTTCCATCAGCCGTCTGCCAAGGATCGTTGATTCATTTTTCTGCTGTTGTTTAAGAGTATGCCTGATACTGCTCCTGGCCTTGCCGGTCACTACAAATCCCAGCCAGGCGGGGTTAGGTTGTGCGCCGGGCGCACGGATAATCTCGACGGTTTGCCCTGATTCCAGAGTGGCAGACAGGGGTGCCAGCCTTCGGTCAATACGGCAGGCGACGCAGGTGTTCCCAATATCTGTGTGTAGTGCGTATGCAAAGTCTACAGGTGTTGCACCGTGCGGTAGGTCGAAGATCTCACCTACCGGTGAAAATACGTAGACCTCATCGGGAAACAGATCAATTTTAACATTTTCAATAAATTCCAGAGAGTTTCCGGCACTCTGCTGTAACTCCAGAAGATCCTTCATCCATTCACGGGCTCGCTCGTGCGAGCCCCTGGTTGATCCATCCTTCGATTTGTACAGGTAGTGTCCGGCAATGCCATTGTTGGCAAGCGACTCCATCTCGTGTGTCCTAATCTGTATCTCTATTGGAATCCCGTGCATTCCAAATAGTGTTGTGTGCAGCGACTGGTATCCATTGGCTTTGGGGATGGCAACATAGTCCTTGAAGCGACCGGCAACAGGTTTGTATAAATTATGCACTGTACCCAGTGCGCGGTAACAGTTGTCTGCAGAATCGACCAGAATGCGGAACGCGAATACATCCATGATCTCGTTGAATGACTTCCGCTTGCTGCGCATCTTGTCGTAAATACTGTAAAGGTGCTTTTCCCTGCCGAACACTTTCGCCGTGATACCTTCTCGGTCCAGGGTGCTGTTGATCGATTCCTGGATGTTGCTGACGATTTCTTTGCGGTTACCCCTGGCCTTCCTGACCGCTTTCTCGATCATGCTGGATCGGAGTGGATACATAGCTTTAAAACCGAGTTCCTCGAATTCGATTCGAATGTCGTTCATACCAAGGCGCAGTGCAATGGGAGCGTAGATCTCCAGTGTCTCTTTGGCGATACGTCGGCGCTTGTCGCCGTCAAGGTGGCCAAGAGTCCGCATGTTGTGAAGTCGGTCCGCGAGCTTCACCAGAATGACCCTGATGTCTTTCGCCATCGCCAGCGTCATTTTCTGAAAGTTTTCAGCCTGCGCTTCTGCCCTGGAATGGAACATGCTCTTGAGTTTACTGACACCATCAACCAGTTCCGCAACCTCGTGGTCAAATTCCTGGCCCAGGGTGTGTTTGGGAATGCTGGTGTCTTCGATGACATCGTGAAGTAACGCCGCCATCAGACACTGGTGGTCCATGTGCATGTCAGAGAGGATATTAGCAACTGCTAGTGGATGCGTTATATAGGGTTCGCCGGACTTCCGTTTCTGTCCTTTGTGGGCACCTTCGGCGAAGTGATAGGCCTTAACAACCTGTTCTATTTGTGCTGGCTCAAGATATGAGTTGAGATCGCTGGCGAATGAGTCGATGGTGAGCTCATCGGCGGTTAACACAGTGTACTAACCCCAGATGCGGGGACTACAAAGTAGCAGAGCCCCAATAGTAGACTTGGATAGGCAAGTTCCTGTCCAGGAAATTCTTGGTTTCCGTTAGAGGTTGTTGAGCTCTTGTTCGTGTTGTTCAAATCCGTCCTGTACTGCACTCAGTGCTAATGCTTCGGTTTGTTCTTGGGTTGGCTCCACAAGTATCGCCGCAGTAACAAGTCCCGCTGCAATTTCACGCAGGGCTAGTACAGTTGGCTTGTCATTTTCGATTGGCACAAGTGCGTCTTTGCCTCCAGTTGCAATTTGTCGCGCTCGTTTGCTGGAAACCATCACCAGTTCAAATCGGTTTGCTACGTTTTCCAGACAGTCTTCTACGGTTACTCGCGCCATGGGTGACTCCATTTAATTCAGTGTTGCTTTCCCCAAAAGACAGGGGCTAGGCATTCAAGGACCGCGCATTGTAGCCACATCAGTACTATTAAACAATATATGGCCGTTATTGTGGCAATAAATCCTCAATTAGGTGTCCTAGCGCCCTGAACTGCCTATTTCTATGGTAGTCAGCCCCCTCGCCCGCGACGACGGCCTGTAATTGCGCAAGTGCTGTATCGAACTGGTCGTTCACGATCAGGTAGTCGAACTCATGCCAGTGTGATAGCTCTTCAAAGGCCGCAGACATCCGTTTATCAACAGTTTCCACGTCATCCTGGGCGCGGTTTTCGAGTCGATCCCGGAGGGCGCCGAGAGAAGGAGGGAAGATGAAAATCGACTGGGTGCCCGGTAGTTTTTGCCGCACTTGTGCTGCGCCCTGCCAGTCGATTTCGAGAATAAGATGCTTACCCTGGTGCAGAATAAGGTTCACCGCACTGGCACTCGTGCCATATAGATGCTCAAACACGGTCGCCGATTCCAAAAATTCACCACGGTCGACCAGGGCGTTAAATTCGACTTCGGGTACGAAATGATAGTCGATCCCATCCGTCTCTTCCGGGCGCTTGGTTCTGGTGGTATGGGAGATGGCGACTCCGATTGTGTTCGAACGCTCCATCAGTGCCCGTACCAGGCTTGTTTTACCAGCGCCGGATGGGGCAGAGATGACAAAGAGTTGTCCTCTGTTTTCTTTTCTGGGTTGTTCACTCATTCAATGTTCTGGATCTGTTCCCGCATTTGTTCAATTGAGACTTTTAGATCGACTGCCTGCATCGTGGTGGACGTTGCTGCAGCCTTTGACGATAAAGTGTTCGCTTCCCTGTTGAGTTCCTGCATCAGGAAATCCAGGCGCCGACCGACTGGTTCATCCGCCTTGAGATTTCTTCTGACCTCTAAGACATGTGTGACTAGCCTATCTAATTCCTCAGCCACGTCCAGTTTTTGGGCAAGAATGACCAACTCCTGTTCAACGCGTCCAGGCTCGACCTCAACATCGATATCGCCCAAACGTTTCAGGAGCCTCTCATGTTGATGGGCGATGATTGCCGGTGTTTCTTCTCGTAGTTTTTCGACGGTCATCTCAATATCGATTAGCCTGCGATCGAGTAGTCCCGCCAGTTCTTTCCCTTCACGTTCCCGCATTTCGACCAGTTGGTCCACAGCTAGTGTGAAGCTCTGTTGTGCATCTATAATCAGTTCATCGCCTGATTCTTCAGTTGTTAGAACGTCTGGCCAGCGCAGTAAAGACAGAATATCGCCACGGTCTTCCAGCCCTGTTATTTCTGCGACCTGGCCCATTGCGAAGTGTAGATCCTGCACAAGATCCTGGTTGATACTGATCCGGGTTTTGAGTTCACCTGCGTTGACTTTAAGGGAGCATTCGATTTTTCCGCGCTGGACCTTGTCCTTGAACTGGGATTTTAGCTCGGTTTCCAGATGTCGAAGTTTCTCCGGCATGCGGAAACTAACATCAAGGTAACGATGATTCACGCTGCGAATCTCCCACACTGCCGCCCCATGTTCGTGACGGGAGAACGCGGTCATACTTCTTATCATGTGATTTCTCGTTATCTATTGCGATCGGCAAGTATAATGGAGTTTTCAAACAACGGAGTGATAATGAGCACAAAACGACTAGTATCTCGTGAACCTGACCAAATGCGAGAAGTAACGATGCAAAGGAATATCAATAAACACGCGGAAGGGTCGGTGCTCGTTGGTTTTGGCGATACCAAAGTCATTTGTACAGCGTCGGTCGAATCTGGTGTTCCCTCCTTTCTTCGAGGCAGTGGACAGGGCTGGATCACATCTGAATATGGGATGTTACCGCGGTCCACAGATACAAGGATGGGCAGAGAGGCGGCCAAAGGTAAGCAAGGTGGCAGGACCGTAGAGATCCAGCGACTGATTGGCCGGTCGCTCAGGGCGGCGGTGGAGTTGAAAAATCTTGGTGAATATACCGTTCGTATTGACTGCGATGTCATTCAGGCGGACGGTGGTACCAGAACGGCTTCGATTACCGGCGCCTGTGTGGCACTTTTAGATGCGATAAAAACGCTGGGTACGACACCTAATACACAGCTTATATCAGCAGTTTCTGTTGGAATCGTTGGTGGAGTTCCAGTGCTGGACCTGGAATACCTGGAAGACTCCAAGGCCGATACCGATATGAACGTGGTTATTGCTGAAGATGGTCGATTTATCGAAATTCAGGGTACCGCTGAAGATGAACCCTTTGATCGGGAAGAACTCATGGAAATGCTCCGTCTGGCAGAAAAAGGCACGGGCGAGCTTCGGGCCATTCAGCGGGCGGCGCTTGCGGGTGAACTCTAATGCTGGCTGACTACAAAAGGGGGTTTATTGAGTTTGCGTTAGACCATGATGTCCTCCGATTTGGAGAGTTCGACCTCAAATCTGGTCGAAGAAGCCCGTATTTCTTCAATGCTGGAGGATTTAAGACGGGCGGTGCCCTCGCCCGCCTCGGTTCTTATTATGCTGAAGCACTGGTGGAGAGTGGACTAGCAGTGGATTGCCTCTTTGGACCTGCGTACAAGGGAATTCCCTTGGTTGCGGCCACTTCCATAGCGATGGCAAATCTACATCAAATTGATATGCCCTACGTATTCAACCGCAAGGAGGCAAAGCGCCATGGTGAAGGCGGAACACTTGTTGGCGCTCGGTTGGAGGGAAAGGTGGTCATTGTCGATGATGTGATAACCGCCGGGACTGCCATCCGTGAAGTTATGCCCTTCTTTGAAGAGAACCAGAAAGCGACGGCGAGCGCGGTGATCGTTGCCATCGATCGCCAGGAACGAGGTAAAGGAGACCTTTCTGCCATACAGGAAGTTGAACGAGACTATGGCCTTAGCGTCCTTAGCGTGGTGACTCTGGACGATATCGTCCAGTACCTTAAGGAAAAAGGTGATTATCAAGAGGAACTTAACGCGATAGGTTCCTATCATGCGCAGTATGGAATAGCATCTTCCTGATGAGACCTTGGCTTCGGTATCTGCTGTTAACCTTTTGGCTGGGTGTTATCGTTCATTTTAATACGGTAGCGGCTGAACTTTATCGATATGAAAACGAGGATAGTGTCACCGTTCTCGATAGCCATGTTCCCGCAAGGTATGTAAAAAACGGGTACGCTATTCTCAGTTTGGACGGTCGGCTACTGGAAGTCATACCACGGGCGTTATCAGACGGAGAGATCAGGGAAAGAGATCGCAGACCAGAACCTGATGTGGCTTTACAGCGCTCCCGTTGATGTGATTAGAGCACGTGACGCGAAAATTTCGAGCATCGTTAGCTTGATTGAAACACAGGGAGGAGCCATCAAGAGGCTGCAATTTCAGAAACGACAGCAAGAGTCCGCCCTTGCTGATATCGAACGCGCTGGTGGTGTGATTAGCAAGGATAGGTTGGCCCGGATCAACGCCCTCGAAAATCGAATTGCCCAGGTTGAGTCTGTGATTGCAAAGAAAGAAGATGAAAAAGGTACACTTAGCATAACCTATGCTGAGGACCTGAAGCGCGTAAAAGAAATGTATCAGCTCTAACCAGAACCATCATTTACTGAGCAATTCTTTCCACAGCAACTATTCTAAAACAGGCTCTCTCGCACAACCTGCCACTGGGCATTCCATTCGGTGGTTGGTTTGCGCTCAAAATCACTACGCACAAACTGCCCTATCCGGCCTTCAGCAAGTGACAACAACAAGTTAGCGGCGACTACGGGGTCAGTCGACGTTTTCTGCTGCTCTCTTAGGGGCATTTCCCTGATGATCTGCCGAAGTTGAGCTTCAATTCTGTCGAATAGCTGAGTGACTCTTTGTCGTAGCCTTTCGGTTTCTCCGGCCAGGGGATCACCGGTGAGTATTCGTGTGATACCGGGGTTACGCTCACAGAAAGTGAGAATAAGGCCCAGAATCTTTTCGCAGCGTTTATCTGCCTCCATTTCCTCGTTCATAATCTGGCTAATTCTGGAAAATATGGTGTTCTCTATGAACTCAATGAGTGCTTCGAACATTTTAGCCTTGCTTGGGAAATGCCGGTATAGGGCCGCTTCAGAAACCCCAACATGTTTTGCAAGGCCAGCAGTGGTAATACGCCCACCTGGACTTTGTTCCAGGATAGTCGCCAGCGACTGAAGTATCTGTTCCTTCCGAGAAGGTTTTTTCTGTTCCTCATTAGTTACGATCTGTTCGATACTCATCAGTTTTAATGCCCCTTAGTAAAATTGGTGATGAGTGTACCTACACCTTCATCCGTAAGAACTTCCAGCAAGACAGCATGAGCGACCCTTCCATCGATGATATGCGCACTGGTAACACCAGCATTTACCGCTGACAGCGCACAACTGATTTTTGGCAACATGCCACCGGTGATGGTGCCGTCCGCGATTAGTCCATCAACTTCACTTGAATTTAGGCCTGTTAACAGATTTCCTTCCTTGTCCTCTAGCCCAGCAATGTTAGTCAGGAGAATCAGTTTTTCTGCACCTAGTTTTTCTGCAAGTTTCCCTGCCACAAGATCCGCGTTGATGTTGTAGGTTTCGTTATCTTCGCCGACGCCGATTGGCGCAATCACAGGAATGATGTCACTGGATGTTAGCAGATCGATAATATCTCTGTTGATATCAACCACCTCGCCGACATGCCCGATATCGATAATCTCCGGCGCTCTAACTTCCGGATCGTCACGTTCTATCAACATCTTTTTTGCTTTGATCAATGTAGCGTCTTTGCCGGTTAGGCCAACGGCCTTGCCGCCGCTGCTGTTGATCAGGCTCACTATCTCCTGGTTGACTGCACCCCCAAGAACCATCTGGACTACGTCCATTGTTTTGCTGTCGGTGACGCGCATACCGTCAACAAAGTTGGACTCGATGCCGAGTTCATCGAGCAGACTCCCAATTTGTGGGCCACCACCATGGACAACAACCGGGTTTATCCCAACGAGTTTCATGAGCACAACGTCCCTTGCAAACCCGAATTTTAGCTCATCCTCAGTCATCGCGTTGCCACCGTATTTGATCACGATGGTTTTACCTGTGAACCTTTGAATATATGGGAGTGCTTCGGTCAGTACCGATGCAATGTTCATTGCTGAATCTTTTGTCAGGGTCATGGCAGTTACTCGAAGTTCAGGTTTAATTTTACTTTCTGGAGTAACTCCCGAAAGGCGTTTTTTATTTTTTCCAGAGATTCGTCTGAGTTTGCTTCAAACCGAAGTGTCA
>Ga0206679_10000504_pt1 | contig 32200 bp, 34 predicted proteins | sample M110012015metaG_FD_155464 | JGI IMG/M metagenome (GOLD analysis project Ga0206679, IMG submission 155464) | Ammonia-oxidizing marine archaeal communities from Monterey Bay, California, United States - M1 100m 12015 | ecosystem: Environmental > Aquatic > Marine > Intertidal zone | place: USA... | reverse complement strand
GAGAACAAAGAACGTCGGAATAGCTAGAATGGGTGCCATCCAGCGAGCTCTTTTCTCAGGATCAGAAGTCTCAAGAATAGTCTCCCTGATGACCCAGAAGGTGAAGAATGCAAATAGTCCTCCCATAACTGGGCTTGCGACCCAAGACATGACGACCTTCTCAATTACAGCCCAATCGATAAGAGAGGTTTCATGCTGGACTTCCATGACTAAACCCACACCAACGATTCCACCAATGATACTGTGAGTGGTTGAAACCGGTAATCCATATCGTGTGGCTATAGTGAGCCACACTGCTGCAGCCATCATAGCTGCAATGAATCCATACATCAAATCATTAGAAATTGCATCAATGAGTGCCTGATTTTCAAAATCAACAACAAGGATTCCCTTGCGAACCGTATCTGTAACTGCATCTCCAGCGAAGAAAGCACCTATGAATTCGAAGACGGCTGCTACAATGACTGCTTGCTTAAGAGTCAGGGCACGAGAACCGACAGAAGTCCCCATTGCATTTGCAACATCGTTTGCACCTATGTTCCAAGCTAGGTATGCACAAACCAATACCGAAACCAATAGGACTAGCCCAATCAGGGGTTCCATTGATTCTCGCCCACCGCTGATGGTACTTGACTCCTCCTCAAAACAAGCCTGCTACTAATTCAGGCTATGTGCACTTACTCCCGCCGTAATGAAAAGTAAAAGGATACTCGGAGGAACAATGGCCGCAGGTCTGGACTTTGATGTCCTAAAGCAGAAGGAGACTTGGCAGGCCTTTGGCATAGGTGTTGTATTATTCTGCATCATAGGATATGCGTCGCTCTCATTATTTGGTCTAACTTCATCGATATACGGTACCTCATCTGATGTTAGAGAAGCCCCTGACTTCGAAGTTATGACGATGAATCGAGCAGGAATTGACGATACTATCGCCGATGAACAGGGAATGGTTCAACTCAGCAATCTTCGTGGTAATGTGGTTATTCTTGACTTCATGGCGATAGATTGTGCAAATTGCCATTATATTCAGGAACATATAGATCAGAATCTCGCTGAATGGAATTCTCTTTCTGGAGAACATCCAGTTGTAATATTATCAATAGCAAGTTGGTATGGATATGAATCATATGAACAGATTAACGACACCTTTGGCGATAGTGATTCAGACAAATATATGGCTTGGCCAGTGGCCAATGGTGGCACCGATGTCATTCTTCTTGAAGACGGTGCAAGAGGAGACTTAGTCGAATACTATTCTGCTCAAGCAATTCCACTGGCTCTAGTGATTGATCATGAGGGATTCGTAGTTGCCAAGGAGAACACTGGTACTCCTCTGGATAACTGGAAATCATTTGAGAATGCGATTGAAGCAGCTAATTCTGGTGAAGCCGAAGAACTCCGTATTGGTATTGCAAAGGCGGATCGTTCCGTTCAAGGCGTCTTCATCATAGGTCTATTTTTGGGTATTCTAGTGTATTTCTCACCTTGTGCATTCCCCGTACTTCCCTCCTACATCACCTACTATCTCAGCCTTGGAATGAAGGAGGATGAACTTAGAGAGGCTGGTAAAATAACTGGAAGATTGCCAGGTTCTTTCGAAGTTGGCGGGTTTGCGGCTTTGGGTCAACTTACCTTCTTTGGAATTGTGGGGGTTATCATTTTCGGACTTTCTGAAGTAATCCCTCTTAGTGGAGTACTCCATACAGTAGCAATCGCAATAGCTTGGTTACTACTTATTCTTGGCTCATTGATGTTATTGGGATGGACGAGCCATCTTCTCAATTGGGTTCAGGGCCTTCTCAATAAATATCAAACAATGGAAACAGATGATGTATTCACTCCTCGAAGAAACATGTATCTTTGGGGAATAGGCTACTCAGCAGCATCCGTCGACTGTACAGCAGCAGCGGTTTTCCCATTCGTAGCTTGGCTGACTGTGGTCGGAAACGAAGCATTCGTCGCAGGACTAGGTGGATTGATTATTTCGGTGACCATGTTGATGATAATTGTCACCGTTCTAGTTGGAATGGGTCGTCAGGCTATGATTGCTTTCCTAAGAAGGTCGACAGGTGTCGTCAAGGCCACAGGAGCATGGATGATGATGTTTGCAGGAGTAGGTCTTCTGATGTATCTTACACAACCTGAACTAATTGTCGAAGTTCTACAGTAGTTCAAATCAACTCATTGAGCAAACTTGAGGCACCAATTCTGAATCTACTTGAAGCGATAATTGAGTCATCTCTTACATTAACCAATTCAGTTAATCTCTCTACATCTTCCTTTGTACGAATGCCTCCCGATAGTTTGACACCGCGTTTTTCTTTGAATGTCAATTCGTGACGCATAATCTCGTAGGCAAAGATATCTGCTGCTTCATCACTACAGGAACCTCTCCTCCCTGTACAGGTTTTGATGAAATCTGCTCCTGCAGCAAGAGCCATTCGTGCCACTGAACGCATCTCTCTTTCAGCTAACAACGGTGCTTCTATGATGACTTTGAGAACCGCTTCACCTGCTGCTTCTCGCATTGCAATTAATTTCTTCAATTCATTTTCATTGGGGAAATCTTCGCTATCACGTGGCTCTAGTACTACGTCTACTTCATCAGTACCGGATTCTACCGCCGCTCTTACTGCGATTTCAATTTCTTCTGCCGATGAACTTCCAACTGGGAAGCCACCAGCAACTACTGCTACTGAAATTTCTTCATTAAGATGTTTGCGAACAATTTCCTGATGCTCTGAAAAGACACATATTGCGGCTGGATTTGCCGAATTTGCTTGTGTGCAAAATGAAATTAATTCATCCTCTGAGGCCTCATGATCTAACAATGTAAAATCAAGACAATCGATGATATCTCGAGTATCCATCTTCCTTCCTCAGGAGTGCTCGGCCTCAAACTTCTGCATGAACTCAACGAGAGCCTTGACGGATTCAATTGGACAGCCATTGTACATACTGGCTCTAATCCCTCCAACCGAACGGTGTCCTTTCAGTCCACACAAACCAGCGGCTGTGGCCTTCTCAAGAAATACAGATTCCAAGGCTTCATCAGCTAAACGCCAGGTTACATTCATCACTGAGCGTGAATCTAAATTTGCGTGAGGGACCCAGAAGTCACTTCGGTCTAGTTCTTCGTAAAGAAGGGCCGACTTAGCCTTATTTCGGGCGATTGAACCATTCAAACCACCATTCTCTTCAAGCCATTTGAATACACAATCTAAAACGAAGATACCGAAGGTGTTGGGTGTGTTGAATAGTGATCCTTTGGAAGCGTGAATAGTGTAGTCCAACATTGTGGGCAGATTTCCTGCTTCTGAGTTCGCCTGTGCTCTTGCTAGGGCCCAAGGAGACAGTATGACGAGAGTAACTCCCGAGGGTCCGAGATTTTTCTGAGCGCCTGCATAAATCAAATCATGAGCACTAACATCAATAGGAACTCCAGCAATGTCTGAAGATGCATCTACGATACGTGGTTTTCCTTCCGAGTCAGGTAGGTGATGATACTGAGTCCCGTAGAGTGTGTTGTTTGAGGTGTAGTGAAGGTAGACAGAATCATCTCGCAAATTGTAGTCTCCATTGTTTGGCACTGATTTGAATCCATTTTCCGAATCACTCCAAATTGCCATTCCATCTCCTATTCTATTTGCTTCTTTGAGGGATTTCTTCGACCATCCGCCAGTTTCAAGAAAATCGGCTTTTTCATCTGATTTTAACAGATTAAGCGCAGAGGTGTAGAATTGTAAAGATGCTCCACCCTGTAAGAATAGGATAGTGTAGTCGTCAGGTACTGAAAGAACTCTCCTTATTCTGTCCATTGCACTATCAACAACAGACTGGAAGGCTGCGCTTCTGTGGCTAATCTCACAAAGGCCAAAGCCACTATTGTTCATATTTGGTAGTGCAGCCTGAACTTCTTCGACTACAGAAAGCGGTAGAACTGCTGGTCCTGCACCGAAGTTATGCACTCGCTGACCCTCACCCATGCTAGTCTGCCATCCGACGGGGTCTTTCACTTATTCTGAATGAAAATTTGGAATTCAGAGGGGTTGGATTCAAGCCGAATGGTTCAGCCCAAGGGTCGTGCTTCGAATCGGCTTGGTCATGTTGCAAGGCGCTCGCCATGTTCACATAGCCGCCCTGAATGAAGCAGCATCTGAATTAGGATTCGATATAGAAATCCATGAATTACGCAAATCTTCAGATTTGTCAGATGCTTCTCCTCATGCCCTTGTATTCCCAGGTGGCGAATCAACAACAATGCGACTTACTGGTAATGATTCCACGTCTAAACTACTACCGGCAATATTTGATTGGATTCGAAATGACGACACTCGCCCTGTTCTTGGCACCTGTGCTGGGGCAATTTTGTTGACTAATCCGAAAGATGGCGGTGAAGCATTGATTGATGCACAAATTGATCGTAATGCATATGGCCGCCAAGTGGACTCATTTCAGAGCACATTAGAATCTTCTTTGTTAGGAAGTCAATTCCCTGGATTTTTCATTCGTGCTCCGAGGTTCACAAGCATAGGTGAAAACGGGCAAGTTGTGGTTAAAAATGGCGACGAGGCCGTTGGAGTTAGAACATCGAACCGTGTAGCCCTGACTTTCCACCCCGAGTTATCTCAAGACCGAAGTTTTCACGTATGGCTTCTCAAAACTGCAATGGAGGTCTCTGAATGACTTTCTCTGTTCATTTGCCGAATATCCCTGAATTACCCGAGGCTGCCGATACTAACGATACAGAAGGTTGTATCCAATGTCAGATGGGTAGTAAACTCGTACTTTTCATCACCGGGCATTGTCACTGGATGTGCGACTATTGCCCTCTATCGGAGAATCGCCGCGAGATTGATTTCATGTATGCTAATGAGCGTAAAGTCGAGATTGATGATTGGAATTCTGTAATTGAAGAGGCCCGAGCAATGAAGGCTACAGGTGCAGGAATAACTGGAGGAGACCCTGTAATGGCCAGGGAGCGAGTTCTCGAAGCATGTAGGATACTAAAGTCTGAATTCGGTACCGGTTTTCATCTTCATATGTACACCAGTATCCCATTTCGAACAGAATGGGCATCAGAATTTGCTGAAGCGGGTTTGGATGAAATTCGCTTCCACTTCCTAGATTTAGATGAGAGTAAATATCATGAAACTATGCAGGCTTGTCTTGATGCAGGAATGTTGACTGGTGTTGAATTACCTTGTGAGCCCGACAAAGAAGAACAACTGCTACAACTTCTTGAAACGATGCGGGACATGCCTGTTCAATTCCTAAATCTCAATGAGTTAGAAATCACTGTGGGTAATCATGACAATATGGAAGTGCGTGGATTCAATCTTTCCAGTGAAATCACCGCAGGTGCTTCTGGTTCTGCGGAGGTTGCAACAAAAATGCGTAATCGTGTGATGGCCGCTAAAATTGGCGCTCCCGACCCCTTTGATGGCATTTCAAGGGAGCCTTATGGGTATCATCTCAAGTTTTGCACGGCTACTTACAAGGACAGTGGTCAATTACGCCGGAGATTCCTACGTAGAGGCGAACACACAATATCTCCTCATGAAGTTCTCACTGACGATGGAACTCTAGTTTTCGGAGCTATAGATTGTACAAATGAGTTTGCTGAAGATTGGATTCAAGAAATCCATGAGGTAACAGGTCTTCCTCACCGTTTCATGTTTTTCGATGAAAGTAATCAGCGAATTGAGGTCCCCCTCTCTATGGCAGAGGAGCTTGCTGATGTTATCGAAGCGCCAATTGCACTTGTCGAAGTACATCCTACTTACGAACGATTAGAGATGACAGTTGTCTATCTAAATGTGGAAGAAGAGTGACTTCTGTTATTGAGATTGTTTTTTGTACCCCGAATGGTAGTTGTCAGATATGCCCGTGCAGACATTCGATGTCCAAGGCACTGGTATCGATCCATATCGACGCCTTTCTGCCTCCCAAGTAATCGCTTGGAATTCATGTCCACGCATGTGGTATTATGGCTGGGAGGTCCGCCTCAAAGGCCCGCTTCCCCCTCAAATAATTCGAGGGAATGCTGCTGAATCTTGTATTTCTAGAGTATTACAGGAATCTCCCGTTCTCATAGATGCTGGATCTGATACTCGTCTAACCGCTCCTATTGATCAAGATGGGAAAGTAGACTATGAAGACACTACTAATTGGCTTGCATCGCGTCTAATTCCTCTATCACAAGAAAATTGGCCAAAATCCCGAGAATCTCTGAGGGATTGGGCTATCGCACGTGTTGACTTTCACTTTGATGATTGTTGGACAGCCGCAGTTCATGATTGGGAGCGTTCTGTAAATCGTTCAGGTTCTGCAGATGATATCACGATAGAAGAGTGTCGTGACATGATAATAGCGGGAATCGACCTCCATCTCGATGAAGTTGAAAATTGCATTGATGCTTCTGGCGGACCCCTTCTTGAAACTTGGAGAAAGGGAGAGTCTCGTCCGGAATGGCCAGCACCTGATGGTTTCCCACGGATATGGGGAAACCCCCATCCTGCTGCTCAGGAATCAGGTGAAATCAGTTGGTGTGAGGCTTGGGAGGTTGCTAGGCCATGGTTTGTTGAACCAGATGCGGTTGGATTTTCTCAGACAACTTGTCATCCTGCGGGGTGGTTCCAAGGAGAGTATGATTTGGTTTATCGTTGGGATGGTACTACCCGGATAATAGACATCAAAGCAAGCATAGGCAAGGGTGATCGTTCATTCGGATATCTTGACCAATTACGACTCTACGCATGGCTTTGGTGGGAAACTCATGGACGCTCTGAAGAGGTTACGTCTTTGGCAATATGGTATCTTGGCACGGGTACCGTAAAAGATGTATCATTGCCTAAAATTGATGAAATGGAAAAATACGATTCAAATTATTTTGATTTATACAAAATGATTCGCCAAGATTCTCCTGAAATTGATAATTGTCCTGCTTCGCCTTCTCCTATACACATATTCAACGCTGGTGGGATTCCAGCTGACCCTGCTATTGATCCCGATTCTAATGCACGTTGCAGAGGGTGTGACTACAGAGGAATTTGCGAGAATGGAAATCATGATCTTCAGTTAACTACTGAAAGACGATTTGAGAAATTTGGCCATGCATGGCCAATAACTCCTCTTGGAGAAATTAAACCTCGAGTTGATGCGATAGGTCAGGTAGTGGGATTATCTGGTCCTGAACTTATTGAAGATGGAACAATTAAACTCCACTTTCGTTTGCAGGACGGATATGATCGCGCTAAGGTTCAACCAGCATATAATGGCGGGCCAAAGAAAATCACTAGGGGTCTTGTAGAAGGTTCTCGGGTTCGTGTATCAAATGCTCTTCCCAGTCTATGGCGAGGGGAAGTCCAATTGAATTTAGATGAGAAATCAGAAGTCAGCATTGCTGGTGATGATGAATCTGAACCGGTTGTAGAAATTGAAACACGCGTTAATGTCATAGGTCGTGTATGGTCAATCGATGCATTCCCCGACGGAGTAGGTACTGCTCGCTGGGCTGCTACTCTACTCGATGCCACTGGGTCAGTTGCAATTGTGGCCTTCAAACAATTCATTCCAATTAGTGCCGCGGCGATACAACGAGGCGACACCATAGCCGTTCTCAATGGTGAGAAAGGAGAATGGAGTGGTCGTCCTCAAGTCAAAATCGGTCCAGGTACCAAAGTTGTGATTATCTCGGATGCTGAAGATAACCCTGATTTCTAAGTGGCGCCGAGAGAGGGATTTGAACCCCCGCGTCCAAGGGACAGTGGATTTCGAATCCACCGCAATACCGGGCTATGCGATCTCGGCAGCAGCCTGCCCACCAGCGATTTGGTCATAAGTCTGACTTGTTCTGCCAAGTAACATGCGAATCGAGGTCAATCACGAAGGAGAGGCTCTCTCAGTAGAATCAGAGAATCCAATGACCATATCTGAGTTGTTAAATCAGTTAGATATTCACGCATCTACAGTTCTTGTTGTTCATAATAATACAATTGTGCCTCATACATCAAGAATCGAGTCTGATATTTCCTTGGAGTTAATAGTAGTCTCAAGCGGTGGTTAGGTCATTACGAAGAATTATTCCTGGGTCATAGGTAATTGTCTCTTCTCCTTTCCTAATTACTGCGGCTTTGTTACCAACTAATTCGTAGTTGTTATCTGTACATCGTAGGAATGACCCCTCATACAATCCAATGACAGGTGTGTCATTCATCTGATGAAATTCATTAATTCTTCGCTCCCTAGTCTCTCCAAAGTGTTGAACTATTGCTCCTTCCTCATCCTCACGGTACCAAATACCTCCTGGATGATAGTGAGGGTTAATTTGGAAGGGGACGATTCCAAAGGTATCGAATGACGGCACCATTGTAATCGCCATATCATTAGTCGTCTGCATGCTAGGACAGGCTACATTCGCACCTGCACTAATTCCTGCATAAGGAACATCTCTTTCTAGAACTGCTTCTCGAATTGGCTCGATTAGACTCTGTTCGTGCAACTCTTTTACTAGAAGCCAAGTATTACCTCCTCCAACGTATATGCCATCCATTGCCTCTATTGCAGACAGAGGGTCTTCAAATTCATGTAATCCTATGAGTTCGTAACCTAAGTCTTCTGTAAATTCTTGCATACGAGTTGTGTATCCATCGTAATCATTACTTGCGAATGGAACAAAAATTACTCTTTTACAGTCATCAAAGTTTTCTGTCATCAAATTCTGATAAAGGATTCTTCTTTCTTCTGTACGAATCCCTCCGCTACCTAGCAGTGCTTTCATTTATTCACCTCAGACATAGAAGTCGTCGGATTCTGTAGCAAGCCCAAGATGATCTTCAATAGTACCTGAAACCTCAACACTCTCTAACAATTTACGAGCGGTTTGTTCTGTGGAATCTAAATCTAGTTGGAGAGGGAGTTCAAATGCTTGTTCAATCCAATTTGCAAGCCGATTAGCAGCAATTACATCTGCGCTGGCTCCAACAGTTTCTGCCACAAGAGCTACCGCAGGGACGTTATGGAGAGGGGACAAAGAGACCAATAATCCCGCTACTCCAATCATCCCAGCTTCAGGTTGATTTCTACTAACTGGAATGTCAATTGCTTCAAGCCCCCTTCTAACTCCTACATCGGCACAGATTACATGAATGTCTTTGTCTTCTACATCTGCAGATAATCCTGCAAGGACTAGGAATTGTGGCGTTTCTGCTTCTGCCGCTAACTCCAAGATCGCCTCAGCAACCTCGTTTTGGCCAGCGGCAGTCATTGGTTGAATATTTCCACTAACTGTCACCAGATACTGCCCGTCCGGTAAAATCACTTGATGAACTTGCATAGAGGGGGGAGTTAACAATCCATCATTATCGAGTGTTGAATGTGGTGGCATGTCAGGATGTAGTAATCTTGCGATAAGTGTCGAAGGATGTTTTTGGATTAAAGCATCAACAACAATTTTCCCGACATTCCCTACTCCAGGGACCGCTTCTAGAAGTGCTGAATGTTTTGGTAAATTCTCACCGAGAATCCAGTGAAATCGTGTTCTATTCATTCCTCCTCACCTTCTTTCCTGGGAGTTGGAAGCGATTCAATCCATTCTTCACTTCCAGCATCTTCTCGTTGCCTTCGCCTAGCCCCCTGAGAATCTTGAGGAGAGTATTTCAGAGGAGCAACTGTAGTCATTTTCTCTCCACATTTTTTACACTCTTCACCTAGACCATATCCGCCACATGCGGTACACCGTTGCAATCTCGTACGAGCCATCCCAATCCCTCAGAGAACCTAGCCCCTTTCAGAGGTCTTTGAAGTTGTATCCTAATCGAAGTCACTTCACATGCGTTCGATGTCAATTGACCCATCTGCCGAGGTGATGGATTTAGTCACAGCATTTTGCGCATTTTGCCAGAGTTTCTCAGCAGTTTCGTAATCTGGTGCTTTGATGTCTATCCGATATTCAGGGGCTCCATCATAGTGACAAGTAAGAGTTGTATCTTCAACGCCTTCAGCAACTGCTTCGGCAGCTAATAAGGCATCTCTGATTGCATAGACTCCTTCATCTCCCCATACTTCGATGTTGTACTTGCCTCGTATCTCTACGAAAGGTGGTACAATATTTTCTATTGCCAGTTCGATTACAGTTGTCATCCAATTTCCGGAGAATCCATTATCCGAGAGAGCTGTTTCCGAAATTGCACATTCCTCAAGCGCCCCGTACAGAGTGCCAAAAATTTCAATCATTTCTTCGGAAATGTCTGTGGTTTTGTTTTCGTCCCAACCAATTCTTTCAGCAGCGACATTCATGATCTGTCTAGCACGTTGTTCATTTTTCCAAGACTGAAGTGTATCTCGTCGACGCTCTTCTGAAACTGTTTTGATAGAAAGATCAACTCTCTCTCTATCCTTCTTAATATCAATTACTTTGGCTACAACGCGTTGACCTACGCGAAGATGGTTCCTGATATTTCGAACCCAACCTGCTGCTACTTCTCCAATGAAAACAAATCCTTCACGATTTCCATATCCATCAAGATTTAGATAGGCCCCATTCTCTTTAACAGTCTTGACTGAACAAACGAGGAGTTCCCCCTCTTCTGGCCATGGGTCTTCAGCATTAGTCATGTATTCTGTCCCCTTCACTCGAGGACGTCTACGATGTTGCTCCCTACGAGCTGGGCCTTGCCACCTGCTGGGCGAGCCAGAGTGGCTCCGCAAATTGAGCAGGCGATGGCTGTGGACGCCCTTTCGAAAATGATTGCCTCGTTTCCGCAGTCAATGCAGTTGACCCTTAGAAAGTTCGCATCGCCCATTTTAACTCCTCAATCACTTTTCAATTAATTCGAATTTCTTTGCACGTTGTGCTGCAGGTTGGTGAGCCTTCCCAGTCTCACTGCAGCGGTATAGTAGATTTACACGCTTTGTTGGCTTTTCACCAGATGGCTTAGGGCGAGGGAATCCCCGGTATCCTGCAGTAACTCTGCGAAACCTTCGCTGTCCCCACTTCAATTCAGAAGCACGGCGCTTCTTGACTCGTTCGACGGCATGCTCGGTGTGCTTACCAGCAGAGGGCGAATATCGCATAACTTTGCGTGGCATCTTGACCATTGTACTGCACCTCAGCGTCTTACGACGACGCGCCCACCTATGACCCGTATATGATTGTGTCGTGCTAGGAGGAGATGATGTTCGGGGCTGAGTATAGTGATTATCTGACCCTTTTACGTAAGTCAAATCAAATAATTGGTTGTCTCTCCAGTATTCGTGATAAGTTGGGGCTTACAGGTAATTTTGGGCTGGAGCCTCATGATTGCTTCATTTTCTTTGCAAAGAATGGGCCCCTCTTTTGAGCGCAGTAGATTTGCTATCCCTTTAGGTGCTTTAGGCCTTGCGATGATGATTTTCATTCCAGAGAACAAGCAATACTTTGAAGGCGGATCTGGAATTTGTCAGTATCATTTTTGTGATTCTGAAATTAGAGAACTATATCTTGAATTCATGATCGACTCACTAATTTGGATTTCATTGGCAATAATTGGCCTAGCATTAGTCCTTAGAGGGTCATTATATGGCGACTCAAAAACCTCTGTCGCTATAGTTGGATGGTTCCTAATTCTAGCCTCATGGTATCAGATAACTCAAATTCAATTAATCGCAAGTTTGGTTTTTAGTCCAATTGTGATTTTCTGGTTTATTTTCGTTTCAATAGGAATTATTTGTGCGTTCTATCTTTACTTCGTTATCATAAGATATTCTGAACGCCGGCTTATTGGCGAAGGTCAGACAAGTCCCTTAGACGAACGTGAGATGAAAATGGTCACCGAGATAATTAGGCGGAATCTTAGAGGTGATAGACAATGATCTCAGATTTATCCATTCTTTCACTTGATTTTTTCATTCTCGGTGTTCTAGTTGGAATCATGATGGTGGCTTATTGTTCAATTATTCATTTACTGGTCACCTGGAATCCTTACCATAATCCGAATCCGTCAGTCATCTTATCATTGGTTGTATTGTCAATACCATCCGTGATTTTGATTATTGAATCACTCTCTAAATCCGAATTGCCAATATTCGGAGAATTATTAGAATTGATGTTCGTAATATTGGGGTTAGCAATTGTCACACTTCTTTCATTTATGCCCTTTATTTTCTTGATTGTGACAATTCTTGTGTTGAAAACTACATTTGAAAGAGAGTCAGAAGATCCTCTACTGGCTTTACTTGACGAGTAAATCTACATCCACTGGTTGGTTATTGCGTTAGTAACGCTCATAACACTCGGGCCGGTCGCCGCGCTGTCTCTAAAGGGTGGTAATCATGTCAAAGGGTACTCCAAGCATGGGCAAGAAGCAGAAGTCCACGCACATCCGCTGTCGCCGATGCGGCCGTCATTCATACCACAAGCAGAAGCGAGCTTGTGCTTCATGCGGATTCGGCGAGACCGCTCGTCTTCGCAAGTTCCGCTGGAATAAGAGAAACCGCTCAATGGCTGAGCAGAAGAAGTGAGGGTACTGAGCCGGAAATGGCTAAGACCCTAGTAACTCACCACGGACTGATTCCCGATGTGCGGTATTATCGGCCTCGTCGGGCATCCTGACTCTCAAGTGGGCAAAACTCTGTACGATGGATTGTTGGTTCTACAGCACCGCGGACAGGATGCCGCAGGAATCGTAACTAGTGATTCAAACAATATTTCTCATCGCCGAGCCAATGGGTTGGTTCGTGATGTATTCCGTCTCCGACATATCAAGTCACTAGAAGGTTCGATGGGTCTCGGACATGTCCGCTATCCAACAGCAGGTTCTTCATCAGCCGCAGAGGCTCAACCTTTCTACACAAATTCGCCCTTTGGAGTTAGCCTTGCGCACAATGGGAATCTAACTAATCCTGAAAAAGTAATTGATAGTCTTCTTGAGCGAGATCATAGACGAATCAATACAAGTTCAGATTCTGAAGCATTACTAAATCTATTTGCAGCCGAAATTCAACGCGCAGTAAATGGTAGAAGAGGCGGTCTCGATGCACTCTCTGAAGAGGATGTATTTCGGGCAATTCGAGCAATCAATGAAACAGTTGAGGGCTCATACTCAGCAATTGCAATGATTACTGGCTGGGGGATTGTGGCTTTTAGAGATCCTTTTGGCATTCGACCTCTATGTATGGGGACTTGTGAGGTTGATGGGTTCACAGAGACGGTATTCGCATCCGAGTCCGTTGCAATGAAAGCTCTTGGTTTTGAAATTTCAAGAGATGTTCAACCGGGCGAGGTAGTTGTTGTTCGTATGGACGGTTCAACTAAATCACAGATTTGTCACGACTCTCCCGTTCATCGGCCTTGTATTTTTGAACACGTTTACTTTGCCCGCCCTGATTCTAGGATAGATGGTATTTCAGTACATGGTGCACGAATCAGGATGGGAGCAATATTAGCTCAGAGAATTATCGAATCGAACCCCGCTCATGGTATCGAAGCAGTAATTCCAGTCCCAGACAGTGGGCGAATCGCTGCACTCGAACTAGCCCGTGAATTAGAAACCCCTTACAGAGAGGGTTTTGTCAAAAATCGATATATTGGTCGGACATTTATCATGCCTGAACAAGCCATTCGTAAGGACTCTGTTCGTAAGAAACTAAACACTATTCGTTCTGAATTCAGTGGAAAAAATGTACTAATTGTCGATGATAGTATAGTTAGAGGAAACACTTCTCGTAGGATTGTTGAGATGGCTCGTGAAGCTGGTGCAAAGAAAGTCTACTTCGCATCAGCAGCTCCTCCTGTTGTACATCCCAATGTGTATGGAATTGATATGCCTGCCAAGCACGAATATGTTGCTCACAATCGAACCATAGATGAGATATGTGAAAATATAGGTGCTGACTGGCTGATATACCAGCGCCTTGATGACTTAGTAGAAGCCTGTTTAGGAGATCCCAAAACTAATCTTGCAAAGTTCGACTGTTCTTGTTTTGATGGTAAATACGTGGCCGGAAGTATTGATGCTGAATATCTTTCTAAATTGGAAGCAAAACGTAGGGATTCGGCTAAGGCTTGAACACCTCATAGTATACTCTCATTTACCCAAATACACGACAGTGTGAAAACAGTATGAGTTTGGTTGGGCATCGTGCACCCTACTATTGACCGTGTCTCTATCATTGAGATTGATGATTCAGTTAGTGTTTCATGCAAAATATCTCAAGACAAATTCGGAATAGGGACTTCCTCTGGAAAGTTGCTAATTTACGATGGTGATACTTTGTTGAGCAGTACTGAAATGGATACTAATATCTCCGGAATAGTCAGAATTGGTGAGAATCTGATTACAGCAACAACCAATGGATTACATGCTTTCACAAGTCGCCAAAAATGGTCTTTAGGAATAGATTCTGGATGTGATATAATCTCTGCTTCTAAAGAAAATATATTGGTTGCAGATGGTTCAGGGGGAGTCATTCAAGTTCATCTTGATGGTGAGGTCACTAATCGAGAGGTTATTGGAGATATAACCGGTCTTATTTGCTCTAATTATAATGAAATAGCCTCAATATCTCTCGCGAATGGTTCACTACTAATTATTGATAAAAATGTCCAAATTATACACGAATCTGTAGTTAGTGATGATGATACGGAGACAATTTCCTGTATGGTGTTCCGAGAGGAAGGAGTTCTTCTTGTTTCTCGAGAATCACTTGGAATCATTATTGATGATAGATTCCAGAACCGAATAGAATGTTGGCATCCGAACCAAGGATTGATTCATACTATTGAATTACCATCACGCGTAACTGCAATTTTGGCTACCAAAAAGGGAGCATTAGTGGGTTGTATTGATGGCAAACTACTTTCTCTTGAAGTTGGTAATAATCAAATCGAAGAAGTAATCAATTTCGATTATCCCATTTCCAATATCATTGAATATCAGGGAGATATCCTTGTTAGTTCTTGGTTTCAAGTTTATCGTATCAATAATAGTGGAGAGATTTCATGGTCTTTTGAGCATTCTGGACTGATAACTCAGATGATGATTCTAGATAATGGGAATCTGGTAATTATTGGCGAATCACCTGCTGGCTCTAATCCGGCTCCTGTAATTCTTCTTGATCCCGATTCGATTCCATATTTACCTGAAGGAGACGAATTCAATTTTGAAGAGATTAGCCAAGGTTCAAGTGAATTTGCTGGAGATTTGTCTCAAGAGGAAATCGCCCTAGCTGATGCTCCACCTATGGCAATTAGTGAAACAGATGATTTGATGAGTGCACTTGGAGAAGAATTGGAAATCATCAATGAGGAAAAGGTTGTAGAGGTTGATTTGCTTGAAGATCTTTCCTCTTCAGCCCGTGCCATTAATCTTCCACCAATTGCTGATGCAGGAGAAGATCGAACAGTAAATGCCGATGAAGATGAGACAGCAATAGTCCTGCTCGATGGAAGCCGCTCATATGATCCAGATGGGACTATTGAGTCTTGGGCGTGGCAGAATGAGAAGGACAAAATCATTGGACATACTCCTATGATTAAGGTAAAATTGCCATCCGGTGTTCACACGTTTAAATTACAAGTGACCGACAACCGCGGAGCATCGACAACATCGATGGTTACAATTCGCATTCAGTGATTTTTACGGTTCTAAAGTGCAGCAAGAGCACTCTTTAGAGCAGGAATTGCGTCTTCCCATGTTGACACAATTCCATAGTCTGCAACACCAAAAATGGGGGCGTCAGGATCTTTATTGATGGCTACAATATACTTAGAGGAGCGCATACCAGCAAGATGTTGAATGGCTCCGGAAATCCCTACAGCAATGTACAAAGATGGTGTAACGGTCTTTCCAGTTTGACCTACTTGCATACTGTGAGGCATACCCCACTCGTCAACAACTGCACGTGATGCCCCAACAGCAGCTCCTATCATATCTGCAACTTCTTCAAGATGTGAAAAATTCTCTTTTTCACCTATGCCTCGCCCACCTGAGATGATAATATCTGCCTCTGAGACATCTAATCTTTCACTTGCTTTCGCGATAGCTTCTTTGATTGCAATAGAGACATCAGCGCTTTGGTCTACTGTATTGATTGGTGCGCTGCCTCCACTTCCAGCAGCATCGAATGCATTTGCTCTCAAAGTGATAACACAGTCACCGGAAACACTAGAGGTTTCAACAGCCTTACCGGAATATATTGGTCGAGTGATATTGATGCCTCCTGATAGTGCAGTTGCGTCTTGGATAATTGCAATCCCCATCTTGGCAGCAATTCTTGCAGCAACTTCACGACCGTTCGGTGTAGCGCCAGCAAGTACAACACCGTTGCACTGTGGTGTTAGAGCTGATGCCCATGCACCTCCATCAAAACTTGCAAAGCAATCACCTACAACAGAGACGACCTTTGAGACGCCATTGATAGTTGCAGCTTCATTTGCCCCGTTTCCACCTGGTACTACCACAGTTGGAGAGCCACCTAATGCACAGGCTGCTCCTACTAGTTGAGCTGTAATTGGATGAAGTGAATTCCCTGATGATTCTGCTATTACTGTAATTTCCATATCTATTCCTCCTCAGATGACATTTGCCTCATCACGTAATTTACTAACTACAGTGGGAACCGAGTCAGCCCCCTCAAACTTTTGACCCGGTGGTTTCTCAGCCGGTGGCGAATGAGCCTCAATAGTAACTGTTGATGCACCAAGATCCACTCCAAGGTCTGCAGCACTCCATACATCAACAGGCTTCTTCTTGGCCATCATGATTCCACGGACATTTGGTCTACGCATTTCGGTTAGCCCCTTGTCAAATGCAAAAACACAAGGCGAGTTTACACCTACCTTTTCTTGCCCTGCAGCACTTGGTCGAGTTGCAATGAACCCTCCTCCATCTGAGGAGACTTCTGATACGAGTGTTACACAAGCAGCGTTGAGAATTTCTGCAACGCCAGGGCCCGTTGATCCAGAGTTGGTATCTGCTGCTTGCTTACCACAGAATACTACATTAGCTCCACTTTTGCTGACAGCAGCAGCCAATAGTGCCTGAACTTGAGTAGAATCAAGAGCACCAATATCATCTACAGAGACATGAACTAGAGTGTCCGCACCAACAGCAGCTGCGTCACGTAGTAATTTCTCACAGCGAACAGGTCCAGCGGTAATCGCAACTAGGTCTCCACCAACAGATCCTTTCAACTGAAGTGCAGACTCAAGTGCATACTCATCATAGGGGCTCATTGACCACTTTGCAACAGCACCTTCGTCAACTCGATTCCCGCTAACTGAGATTTTGGCAGTAGTATCAGGTACTTGTTTGAGAAGAACGGCGATTGTCATAATAAGGCCTCTTTATGGCTTGTCGAACTGCACCCCATCTATGAAGATTAGGAGAGCCACCGTAGGTGGAATCTAGTGGGATTTACAACACTTGGTGGCCAAGAACTCATAATTCACGAGTAAAAGCCTGAATTCCAGTGATATGTCGTCCAAGAATTAAATTGTGAATATCGTGAGTTCCTTCATAGGTTTTGACAGACTCTAAGTTCGCCATATGTCTCATGATACAGTACTCATCTAGGATTCCGTTTGCTCCATGCATATCTCTAGCTTCGCGAGCAATTTCAAGGGCAATATCTACATTGTTCATTTTAGCTAGAGAAATTTGTTCAGGAGTCCAATCTCCACTATCTTTCTTCTGACCTAGGTGGTATGCTAGAAGTTGTGCCTTGGTTATTTCACGAAGCATCCAAGCGAGTTTATTCTGAACCAGTTGGTAGGAGGCGATTGGATGTGTGAATTGAATCCGGCTCATTGTGTAATTCTTAGCGGAATCAAAGCAGGCCTGTGCCGCACCAACTGCACCCCAAGAAATTCCATAGCGAGCGTTGTTGAGACAGGAAAATGGACCACGTAGACCCTTAACTCCAGGAAGAATCCGGTCTTTTGGAATCTTACAATCTTGGAAAACCAGTTCGCTAGTAACACTAGCCTTCAGTGAGTGTTTCCCTTTCATTTCAGGTGCTGAGAATCCAGGGTCTCCTTTCTCAACGATGAATCCACGAATAACTCCATCTAACTTTGCCCAGACTATTGCAACCTGTGCCAATGTTCCGTTAGTAATCCACATCTTCGCTCCATTCAGAAGATAATGGTCTCCATTATCTACAGCCTTGGTAATCATGTCTCCAGGGTTTGATCCGTAATCGGGCTCGGTTAGACCGAAGCATCCAACCCATTCTCCACTGGCCATTTTCGGCAAGTAGTGTTGCTTCTGTTCCTCACTACCAAAGTCCCAGATTGGGTACATGGCAAGACTGCCTTGAACGCTAGCAAATGAACGCAGTCCACTATCTCCTCGCTCTAATTCACGGCAAATCACACCGTATGCGGTGTAAGAAAGTCCAGGGCAACCATATCCCTCAAGAGGTGCTCCTAGAACACCCATCTCACCGAGTGCGACTCGCCATTCATCTGGAAAGACTCCTTCACGGCATGCCTGCTCGATATTTGGTAGAACTTCTTGGTCGACAAAGTCACGAACCATTTCACAAACCATTTGTTCCTCATCAGTCAATAGTGAATCCACATTGTAGAAGTCAAGGGCTTCGTATGGCATGTGTTTCAGACTCCTCGCGATGACAGCCGCAAATGAAGGTTGCCGCCATGCTTAGAGCAGTGCTTAGTGAGTAAATAATTCTCATTTACGATATTTTTTACTTTTTTTCGCGCGAGCAAGTTTGCGATCTTTAACAGTAATTTCTTTCCTAGACTTCTTACTTCCAAATCGCTTTACTGTCCAATCTTGTAATCGTGACGAAGATGAATAAACTAAACTTAGGACTACCATCCCCATTGCTAAAGGAATTGCAAGAGCAATCCAGATTGATAGTAGACCTGCTGAATCATCTGGGGGTGGGGCAAAAGAAACTACATAACCTCTATTTGTAATAATCCAACCACTGTCAACTCCAGTCGTCCAAGTTCCAATAATTCTTCCACTTGTTAACTCGATATCTTCGACGTCATTATTTTCTAGCCAAGGGAAGGAGGCATCCAATAGACTGTCATGTTCGATTAGGCTGGCAGGAATTGTGGCGATTAGACTCCGGTCTCCATCTTGATTTTCAATACCAACGAAAAAAGAATCTAAACCTGTAAGTGTATTGATTTCTGGTTTAGACATAGAAATATCATTTGGATTGAGGTAAATTGTGGCTATATTTTGATTTTCAGCAATAGCAATACAGACATTGGAATTTCCGCTTGGACAATTTATGCCATTCCAAACATAGCCTGTTCCTCCAACCCAAGATAGAACATGGTCTCTGTCAATCACTCCAATTCCATTTACTGTAGACGCTACTACACACATTCTGATTGTTCGGTGACAATCCATCGATTCTATCGAACCATCTCCTGCTCCGACTATTACGTGTACCTCAGCACTTCCATTGGCATCTGCTCTTAATCTCCAAATTTCTCCGTTTGTTGATCCAACGTAAGCCCAATCTCCAGCGGTATTCCAAGCTACAGAACTAATGTCCGAGAACATTAGAGAAGATTCAGAAGCTGCTTTTTCCACAGAATGGTCTTGCTTAGCATATCTCAGAACCATCCCCTCTTCTCCTACAAGAAATGCAGTTTGACCTCCGGGGTGGAAATCTGCATCATTGATATTTTTTGAACTGGGCCAGAGTAATTCTATCTGTATAGATGGGTCTTGTGCATCTAGATAGCGAATATATGCATCATTTCCGTAAATTAATACAGATTCTCCAACCGGATCGATTGCAACTCCTTCAAGGCCTAAATCTGTTTCAGTAATCCTGAATCCATCTCCTAATTCGACTGCAGAGATTGCAAGAGCATTTGGCATCATAAGCATACAGATGCTAATTGCCACAAATGTTGCTCGCCAACAATATTGCATGAGACGCGCATACTGCCGTTCCGTTTAGGGATGTGGGGTGACTGAATTGAAGAGTTTTGAGAGGCAGTATTGAAGACGGGTTCGGCCTCGCACCGCCTCATGGAAAGATTCGATGTCAAGCGTGGACTCATCAAGGCACTAAATGCAGATGGTGGCCTAGTGGCTCTAGCAAGTAGTTATTTTGAGAATATTGAGGCGAATGGTGAGGACTCTTTTTCTGGCTCTCACGGGATTATGACTTCTATCATTGGGCAATATGATAATGGCGCTCTAATTGTTGATGTAACAAATGTCCCTCCTAATTTTGATGACCCCGAATCAGTAAAATCAGCTATGGATGCTCGTAAGCGATGGACTCAGTTCCTTGATGACGCAACAGGATACAATTCAAAGCAACGAGGCGACAAAGCAAAGGAATGGGCAAAGAAGGCATCTAAGGCAAAATCCGCTGTCTCATCAGCCCGCCATTTTATGGAAATGAGCGATAATCTGAGTCCTGATATTCAATCTCAGGCTGAAGGCTTGATTGCTGAGATTGAAGCCGCCTTGGAAGCTAAAGACAACACCAAAGCAGCCGGTCGCGGTGAGAAACTCAACAAACTACTGACCTCCTGAGGCGAACAGATGACAGCAGACGACCACCTTTCTTCTCTCGATGCCGAGGCTCGAGCGAAGATTGAGAGGATGTTCGTCAATGTAGAAGAAGTCGTTGGAATTGATCACGTTGCCAATGCAATCTCCGGAGGTAATACTCACGGTGAAGATGGGGTGCTGAGAGCCTATATTGGCCTTGAGCCAAGTGGAAAAGCACATCTCGGTTGGGTAATTCTGGCTGATTGTATCAAGAATATGCTGGCTGAGGGCGTCAACGTACTCGTACTGCTGGCCGACTGGCACGCTTGGGTCAATGACAAGTTTGGCCGTGATATGGAGAAGATTTCCCTCGCTGGCGAATATATGACCGAGGTATTCCGAGTCCTTCTTGACTTTCCTGAGGAAGGAGATGGTGCGGGGCAACTTCGCTTTATGAGTGCTAGTGAAGTGATGGATTCGGGCGAGTATTGGGAGCGCGTGCTCCGCTGTTCAAAGGGAATGAGCCTCAACCGTGCTCGTCGCACATTCAGCATCATGGGTCGTTCTGAGGATTCTTCGGATGACGATCTTGCTGCTTTCTTCTATCCGCCAATGCAGGCGGCAGATATATTCGAGTTGAATGTGGATATTGCCTTTGGAGGCATGGATCAGCGCAAGGCGCATATGTACATGCGAGAGGTAGCTGACCGCAATGGGTGGACCAAGGCAACTTGTATTCACACCCCTATGCTTTCGGGCTTGAAGGGTCGAGGTGGAGGTCGTATGGACTCCTTTGACCACAAGATGTCGAAGTCTGACCCAAATAATGCAATCTTCGTTCATGACACTCCCAAGAAGGTCGAGAAGAAGTTCCGCAAGGCATTCCTAGAGGTAGGTAATCCTGCTTCTCCAGTATATGAGATAGCCCAATATATTGTATTGCCAGCTAATGGTGTGCTACGAGTCGAGCCGAAACCGGAATTTGGCGACCCCAGCGATTGGACTGACCTCGATTCTCTAATCGCTGCAGTGGGTGATGGTTCTGTCCACCCATTCGATGCTAAGATGGCAGTTGCCCATGGCCTCAGTGTAGTCCTGGCTCCGGTTGCAAGTCATTTTGAGGAAAACTCGGCACTCCTAGATGCAGTTAATGAGTTGACTGGCTCTCAGTGAAGCGATTCCACTTCTGCGTTCAATACTGTTATTATTCCATAGGTATCATAACCCCCCTCTCACGGCGGCGAATTGTAGGAGATACACCCATGGCTGGCGTCGGAATCGATGATATTGCAATCTATTTTCCTAAGTTGTATTTCGACATGAAGGATTTCGCTGAATTCCGTGGTGCAGATTTTGGTAAGTTAAACAAAGGTCTAGGACTTGCCGCTATGGCAATTCCTGATGCTCATGAAGATACAGCTACTATGGGTGCTAATGCATGTGCTCGACTAATTGACAGAAATAACATAGATCCATGGAATATTGGTCGTATATATCTTGGAACTGAATCGGCTCTTGATGGTGCCAAACCCACTGCAACATACATCATGGATATGTTGGAGCAGCGTTACGATGATACTCATGGAAAAGATTGTTTCCGTAATTGCGATGTTGTTGACCTAACTTTTGCTTGCATCGGGGCTGTTGATGCGATGCACAATACTCTCGATTGGGTAGCCCGTGGTGGCGAAGAAGAAGATAGGATAGGAATCGTTGTTTTCGCTGATAATGCCAAGTATGACTTGGGTTCCTCTGGGGAATATACCCAAGGAGCAGGTGGTGGAGCAATTCTCATCCGCCATAATCCACGTTTGATTGAGATCCCAGATAACTGGGGCGTTTCTACAATGCCCGTTCATGATTTCTTCAAACCGCGTCGAGAAGTTGAGATGAAGACGGTAGTTGAGAATGTCTTGGATCTAGCAGAGGAAGCTGGCGAACCAAAGAAGGAAGGATTGGTCGAAAAAATACTTGCGATACTGCCAAAATCGTCGAAAAAGGATGACATTATGTTCGAATCACATACCTTGAAGATACACAAAGACACTCCTGTTTTCGATGGGCAGTTCTCCAATCGCTGCTACTCAGAATCTGTAAAGACGGCATTTGTTGACTTCCGTGCTAAGGCAATCAGAAGTGGCAGATATAGTCCCGAAAATGATCAGATTCTAACCGAGCAGTGGAGTCGAATCATTGTTCACCTTCCGTACGCATTCCAGGGTAAGCGAATGTTCCCTGATGTTTTCCGTCATGACAGGCGACACCTTCCAATGTGGGAGAAGATTATCGAAGAAATCGGTATGGAACCGTTCCCTGAAGACTTTGACGACACCCCAGAGGGTATTGAGGAGTTCGAGAAGGCCAACGATACCTATCGGAGATTGATTTCAAAAACTGAGGAATTCAAGGTATTTTCAGAAAGCAGAATAGAGAAAACTCAGCGTGCTTCCAGCCTAGTTGGGAATCAGTATACTGGTTCTATATTCCTCGCCTTGATGTCGACAATGGAATCTGATTTCAAAGATGGTGTCGAAATGCAAGGTAAGAGAGTAGGTCTTTGCGGATACGGTAGTGGAGCTAAGGCTAAGGTTTTCGAAGGAATAGTTCAGTCTGAATGGAAAGAAGTTGCAAGCCGATTCAAATTGTTTGAGCGTCTCAACAATCGAACTCCATTAGACAAAGATGTCTATGAGAGACTACACCGTGGTTCTCAGAAGGATTCAGTACTTTCTCCAAGCGCTGAGTTTGCGTTAGTAGCAGTTGGTGGAGAAGGGGTTCTAGAGGGCCAGCGCAAGTATGCTTGGTATGCTTAAGAATCCAGTTCTCCACTAATTTTAATCAAAGGCTTCTGTTCTTTGATTCCGAATAAAAATCGTGTCACCTTAGTGCGGCGCACTGCCTCAAAGAACACCCAGCATGTCAGTATTACGAATAAGGTTGCAAAGATTACTGCAGGGTAGTTTTTGAGATTCAATTCTGTTGCCACCCTAAGTCCAGCGAAAGTAAGTGGCATGTGTACAATGTAGAATGGATAAACTCCTTGATTCAGATATGCTAGATCATCACTTGGTTTGTTGAGTAGATATGCCCCCCATGAGAAAACTGTTAGACACCAGAACCATGCATGAAAACTGTGGATGAAACAGGCAATAATTGTCATTTTGTCATGTACAATATCATTCCCCAACCAGCCCCCATCAACATATGGAATACCTGTATTATGTTGCTCTAAACGCAACCATACAAAAGCCACAGTGAAAAGTAACGTAATTATGGTGATGTTCATTCGTCGTTTTTCTATAAATTCGTAGTATTGTTCCTTTGCAGTGATACACATGTAGCCAAATGCGAAGAAGATGAAGAACCAAAACCATTCGTATCCAACACCAATGTATCCTGGGAACCAGGGTTTGAATAGAATTTCAGTCAAGGTCAGAATCAATGGTAGAATTAATAGAATTCCCAATCCCATAGGGATTGTAAAGAACGATTTAAGGAAACGTGCTATTCCTCCGCTAGGATTTGCACTCACATGGTGGAAAATCGGAGTCATCAATAATGAATATTGAAACAAATTCCAAAGAAACCAAAGGTGACCTAGTGCTATCAATTTGCCGAAAATAGGTATCCAGAAAATTAGAGACCTCCAAAAGATTCCTAATAGAAAGGAAACAGAAAGACCAATTGGGCTCATATCTTCATTTCCAAGTATTACTGAGCCTGCAAAACCCATGGTCCATGCACCAAAAAACATTGGAATTAGCAAACGTTGCGATCTCTCTTTGAGAAATATTTTCCAGGTTCTGCTTCTGAAAGCGAATGCTGTTCCCATCCCTGATATCATGAACAATGCTGCAAGTCTCCATTGGTGCATCCAATGTAAAATCATACTAGTTAAAGAAACAGACTCAGCCGAGTAATCATTACTTTCCTCTACAAATTCCAGTTGATCTCGGTCTCTAATTTCGTCAACATTCGGATTTATCTCAGTTCCATAAGTGGACCAGTAAACACCAATTGCAACATGAAATGGAATCAATAACCCAAACAGGATGACTCGAAGCCAATCGATATCATGCCTTCTCGGAGATTTGACTCTTTCGGATACCATTTCAATTTCTCTTCATAACTGTGTATCATTCAAATACAGGGAAAGACACTTGGTCAATTAGGCTGTTGTATCGGCTAGGCACAGGAGAAAGGTATACTGTTCCAGTTCCTGAAATAATATTTACAAATCCTTCTCCGCCAGCGACTTTGGAAAGAATTCCCTTTCCTAGTAACTTAGTTTCAAAAGTCAAAGATCCATCTCTTGCTACAGCAAATGATCCATCGACAGTGAGTGTATCATTTTGCAAATCTATAGCCTGGAGCGGTCCTTGTGAATACACAACTACCTTCCCAGTTCCCTTTACTGAGGTTTGGAAAATACCTTCTCCACCAGCCAACATGGACATACCCTTGTTTCGGAAAACACCAACTTCTATATTCTCATCCGAGCAGACATAGGACCCTTGGTCAAGAATCAATTCGTTTCCTGTAAGTTCCATAATGTGATATTCTCCAAAGGTGGGTGGCCCGAAGTATACTTCTCCAGTTCCTGTATAAGTTGGTCGGAATACATTTTCATTGGAAACCATTGATTTCAGAAAGCCACCAATACTAGGGGCTTTGGTAACCATCTCAATATTACCTTTCATGTAGTGCATTGCACCTGATTCAGATCGAACAGTATCTCCGTTCAATGTGACTTTCACCATTCTAAGCTCTTGCGTGTCAACTATCTCGTATTCAGGCATAAAGTCAAGGCGAAAAATGCTGCATATCAATTTGTCCCCGACATATTCTGGATATCAGGGTTGAATTGATCTATTGATAACAATTCTCTGAACTTCTTGTGTTCCTTCATAGATTTGAGTAATCTTTGCATCTCTGAAGAATCTTTCAACAGGGAAGTCAGTAGTATATCCATAACCGCCTAGAACCTGTACTGCGCGTTCCGCAACCCACATTGCTGTGTCGCCAGCGAATAACTTGGCCATACTGGCTTCTTTCGTGTGTCGAGGTGCTCCTTCCTCGTAGTGGCGCTGCTTAGACCATGCAGCCTTGTAGACCATCATACGTGCTGCTTCTGTTTGTGTAGCCATATCTGCTAGATAATTCCCAATACTCTGGTGATGAGCTATCGGCTTACCAAATGCTTGACGCTCATGTGCGTAGTTTAGTGCTGATTCATATGCACCTTGAGCGATTCCTAATGCCTGTGCAGCAATCCCAATGCGAGAGTTGTCTAATGCGTTCATCGCAATTGGAAAACCATTACCCGCACCTTTGATTACATTCTCAATCGGTACTTTACAATCGTCGAGTAGTAGAACACAAGTGTCAGAAGAACGAATGCCTAACTTTTCCTCTTTCTTCCCTACACTGAATCCTTCCATGCTTGAATCGACAATGAAAGCTGTAGTTCCTCCATGCTTCTTGACTCCATAATCTGGGTGATCAACATCCTTAGCGAAAAGAACATAAATTTCAGCACTCTTTCCATTGGTAACCCACATTTTTTCTCCATTGAGAATGTAGTGTGTGCCATCTTCACTGAGTTTAGCCCTGCAACCTAGCGCTGCAGCATCTGTTCCTGCGCCTGCTTCTGAGAGAGAATAAGCACCAATTTCTCCTTCTGCGAGGCGAGTTAAGTAACGCTGTTTTTGGTCCTCATTACCGTGTAGTGCTATGGTTTTGGAACAAAGTCCAACATGAACGCAGAACATTACTGAGAATGATGGGTCAACGCGAGCCAGTTCCTCAACAATAATCGCTTCACTAATATCATCAACAGGGCTACCTCCATATTCTTCGGGAATAGTAATGCCCTGTAACCCATACTCACAGAATGCTTTCCATTCTTCTAACGGAGGTGTTGCGGTCCTATCTCGCTCTAGACACGTAGGTGCTAAAACTTCCTCGGCAAAGCCTCTGACCATCTCTCGAATCATACCTTGTTCTTCGGTCTCCATGAAGTCCATACTTTCACCCACTGCGGCCGAGGTGGGAGCCGTTGTTAATCCCTGCTGGAGGGGTTTTTGGCATATTCGCCAATCGAATCATTCAAATTAGAGGCCATTAGGGGCGCGTTCGGAGATTAACATGTCCGACTCCGATTACTTCGAATTTGGTATTGCTCACGACCGCCGCTACACATTGGAGCACCTTTGGCTCCAATTGTTAGATGAGAAAGACGGGACCGTCAAAATCGGGATGTCGGAATTCATACGTGCCGACTTTGGAGATGTTGTCCGAGTCATTCTTCCACACCCGCAGGATACTAGTGAGTTTCTTATTGATGAGGAAGGTACTGATGATGATGGTGAGGAAGATCAATCAAAGCCAAAAAAGCCTTCTTCTGGTGACGAAATAGGTATTGGTGAGCTATTAGTAACAATTAGAACAGTTTCAGATAGAATCCTGATAAATTCACCATTTCCCTGCAAGGTACTTGAGTTGAATGGAGAAGTTGAGGATAATGCAGATCTTGCGAATGACGATGCATTTGGTGACGGTTGGTTCCTAATAGTAAAGCCTCATGAATTTGATGAAGATCAATTTTTAGATGCTGGAGAGTACATCGAGTATCTCAACGAGCTCTGATTAAGGCCAACTCAGCGCCGGCCAATTTTCAGGATTTTCGGTTTCCCACTCAATAGTTTTGAGTAAAGCAAGAACTTCATCAGCACTTTCTAGGTCATCCTCAATTTGACGTCTATGAAGCCACCCTTTGAGTCGCCCTAGTCTACGATCAGGTTCTAGATTAGTTTCTTTGATTAATTGTTTTCCATTGATTAATGGTTTTCTTCCAGCTAAAGGTTCAGAAATTGCCGCGGCCTTAGAAATATAATCATCCCCCTCGACACCAAAATATGCTTGAAGGTCATCTTGCATAGATTTCGATAAAGAGATATTGAATCTTCTAAGTGTAGCGGGACTGTCATCTGCCAAATCTATAAGTTCAACATTGTGTAGAAATTCAATTCGTTTTGCCTCATCATTTGAAAGACGCAATGAGTTTTTCAATGACATGGCTAATTCTAATCCAGAGCGCTTATCATTTGAGCAAATTATTGCAAGGTCAACCGCCGGTTGATGTGAGAAATCTGAATCGATATTAAGTTCGAAACCACTCAATATTTCCTTGAGAACGCCATGTTCGGACATAATTTGAAGGGTAGAATGGCTATTTTTCCCCTTGAAAATTTGCGATAGTTCGTTCCACTTTCTTTCAGCAGAAACTTTTTCCAGCATCCCTAAATTTACAGTAATTGCCTGACTTAGTGATTCATCAAGGTGTCGTAGACCCATTATTCCAGCATCTAGAAATCTAAAGGCTCGCATAATTCTCAATCCATCTTCATTCAATCTTTCATGGGCTTCACCAACGGCTCTAACTACTCCTATTGACAAATCCTCTTGGCCTCCAAAGATATCTATTAGCTCACTAGTTTTTGCATCTACTGCCATGGCGTTAATTGTGAAATCTCTGCGCGCCAAATCTTCTAAAATATCCGTGCCAAAAGTAACCTCTTCTGGCCTTCTTCCGTCTATGTATTTTCCATCACTACGAAGTGTAGTGACTTCCCAAGAGAGGTTTTTTTTATTGTCTGCAAATAATCCTTCATCAGGTAAAACAATTACAGTTCCAAAGTGTTCACCAACCGGAATAGTTCGTGAGAATAATTCGGAAATTTCGTGTGGCTTCAGATTAGTCGCGATGTCAATTTCGGTAGGATTCAGATTAGAAATTGAATCTCGAACCCATCCGCCTACAATCCAAGCATTTCCAGATTGACATAGTCTCTGTAGAACCCATCGGTCCGCATCACCGAGTCGCTCGCGTAGGTCCTCCATACTATGTCTTCAAACCTCTTAGCAATCAATCCCTCGGGCATCAGACCTATTGCGGAGACACTATTCCGAGGTCCATGGAGGTTGAGCTGATACCACTTGAAGTCCTCAGACCTCACGAACAAGTCATACCGAAAAAAGTAGATCAATTGGAGAAAATGACTCATCGCTGGAATGCCTATACTAAGCCCCTTCTTCTTGATAGAAAGACAGGAACAATCCTCGATGGTCACCATCGATATCATATTGCTAAACGTTTGGGGCTGTTATGTGTCCCTTGCGTCTTAATTGATTATCTGAATGATAATTCGATTGAGTTAGACGTCTGGCCTAATTGTGGACGCGATTCTATATCAAAGCAGGAAGTCATTGACTCTGCACTATCTGGAAACTTGATGACACCTAAAACTAGTAGACACCGCCTATCCGATCATCTCCCTCCAATTGCCGTTTCACTTCATAGACTTAGACAGCCGGCGGTTAGTAATTAGTCAATCACGAAATTTCTTCCATTAGATTGATTGCAGCATTGGAAAGTAACTCGTCATCCGAGTGTTGTAATTTTGAGATGATTGAAAGAGTAGATTCTACTACAGGTCTCCCAATCAAGTCTTCAATAATCCTCGCTCTTAAATCAATATTTTTTTCTTCATTTTCTAGAATTGAATTCCTTACTCTAGTTGCTGCTAGACTCCTATCTCCTCGAATTACTCTAACACATAGATTATCAGAGGCAATCGTTGTTAGAGATGCCTCCATGCCTTCAATCAATGACCAATCTGAGTCTCGAAGTTGTCTAGAAAAGTGAGTTATAAATTCAGGATGTTGCTCTCTTGTAAACTCTATCACAATCTCTGAAATCTCTTTACTTACAAGTGCTCTTTTGACAAATAGACCCGCAACTCGAGATTTTGTTGAGTAATCTGATTGATCTACAAAGCGGAGTAAATCTTCATCTAAGTGGCCGGAATCAAGATGTTCCGGTTGCGTGTATAGTAGAGAAATTCCTGAAGATCTAACAGATTCACTTTCATCGTTGAGAACTTTCTTCAAGAGTTCTAACGGCACTTCATCCCTCGATGCCATTCGATGTGCTGCTGCTTTGCGTACTGCTTTATCTTGTGAGTCAAGAGCTATATTGATTAAACTCGGTTCAAAACTCATCTTTGATTCCCAAGCGGCTAATCTGACAATTCCTTCTTCATCTTCAGATAGATGAGATAGAATTTCCATTCCTGAGCGATTAGCCCTATTAGCAACTCTTGCTGCCAACAATCTTTGCTCTTTTTCTTCCGACTCAGCCAACATCTGAAATAGATCTAAATCCTTACTTCCTGCCCATCTGATGACTGCCTCTTTTGCCTTTTCACGAAACCAAGGGTCATTGTCTTCAAGCAATTTGATGAATCCACTTAATGCCTCAGGGTCATTCATTTCAAACAGATGACGAATAGCTCTTCTGCGCTGTCGAACATCTCGATTGTGTAATTTCGCTAAAGCAGAACGTACACTCATTGTCATGCCCAACTAAGAGGAAGACAAGAACGCTTTGCTGGTAATTTCACGGCACGAGGTCCTCGTGACCTCCAACCATTGGTGTATCCTCATCATCCCAGTCTCCAGGATTTTCGAGATCAATTGAGAGTAGTTGTCCAAATAGGGGTAACATAGGAGATAGCCACTCCATCTCTGCCATCAGGAGTTCAACCACAGGATGCTCGATAATATCCTCTTCAGTTGCTTCCTCGTCAAGTTGTGGGATGTCAGCAGGCATCCCGCGAAGTGATTCAACTAATTCTTCAATTCGTTCGACAGTCTCATCATCAATTTCTACAAGTCCTACTATTATTGATAATGCATCTTCGATATGTTCAGCCAAAGTTCTAGGATCTAATGGGCCACGTTCTGCTTCATGCAAATCCATCGGTCCAAAAACCACGGGGCCTAGTTCAGTATCCATCCATTGAACACCTTGGCGCTCTTTTTTCATCAATTGTTGCTGTATTGGCCCTCCAAAAGGTCCGAGTACGAAACCACCATCATCAACAAGTCCTGCAACAGAAAGAGGAATTTCTCTAATTGCACCAGTAATTAGAACTCTATCGACTGCTCTATTCAGTTCATCTTCACCGTCTAGAGAAATTGGCGTAATGACTCTAATTGTTCCTTTGGATTCATGGAACTCAAGTCGTTCGGAACTATGTTCGAGTACCTGGGGATGCGGCTCGACAACAGTAACCATGCCGTCCTTGCCGATAATGTAATCAATCAGGGCTGCGATATATCCTCCTTTGGCTCCAATAAGCAACACATGCTGTCCTTCTCGAAGCTCTAGGTGGTGTAGAAGAGTAACGATCATGTGTGGTGCAGAGACCGTCTTTGTTGCATCTGACTCAGTAATTAGAAAGGGTACAGGGCGGTCATGCCAAAATGGCTCTAATACGAAATCTGTGAAATAACCAATGAATACATCCTTCATTGCTTGGGCGACTTCATTATTTACATGAATTCCATTTTCTTGGAGCCGTTCAAGCAGGTCATCCATGGGGTTCATCATGTCACCTTGGGGAGGATATTCAACCGCCAATCATTTGAACACGTCGCGCCCGCGTTCTCTCTCGGGGCCCGTGGTCTAGGGGTTATGACGTCGCTCTTACAAAGCGAAGATCACCGGTTCAATTCCGGTCGGGCCCACCAATAATCTTCCAATAAAAGGCATAATTGCTGTATTTTTCCTTTAGAAAGTTTCAATTTATTGAAAGTTTGCCTCTGTGAAAGAGTCAAGAAGGTGGGGCCAAGTCAAGAGTCGTGGTCGAAGAAACTGCTGCACTCGCTTCGAGGCTCAGTAGACGTCTTCGTAAACGTGGTTGGAGCATAGTAACTGCGGAATCATGTACGGGTGGACTTTTGTCTTCTACATTCACAGATATTTCAGGTGCATCACATTGGTTTGAGCAAGGTTGGATAACCTACAACAATGATGCCAAGATGCGTGAACTTGGCGTTGAGAAGAGTGCCTTTGGTGATGATGAAGCCGGAGCTGTATCTCACCAGGTAGCCCTCCAGATGGCTCGAGGTGCAAGATATCGCTCTGATGCCAATGTATCTGTAGCAATTACGGGAATTGCGGGTCCTGGCGGTGCAACTGCCACAAAGGAAGTAGGATTAGTTCATGTAGCAGTCACAGCAGGTGATCAATTTCTCGTTCGCAGACAGGATTTCGGTGGAAATGACCGACTTGATAACAAACGTTCTTTTGTGGCTTTTTCACTTCGTCTTGCTCTGGAGTTGATGGATAGAGTAGATGCTGACGATGCAAGATTGGCTGAAATGAAGAGTAGGGCAGGTCAAGAGTCTCAGTTAGATACATCTCATATGGATCCTAAATCAGAGCAGTGGGAAGGGAATTTTGCTTGGGCCGCGGAAGATACTAAAACAGTGGCTGAAGAAATCCAACAAGTTGATTTAGCTTCACTTACAGATTGGGATGAATAATTTAAAATGAATTTCAATCGGAGTATCAGCCTGCGATATTATCATGAGCGGACTAACTGGACATACGTAGTATGTCTGCGGACGATTGGTCTGAGAAGCATCGGGCTCTTTCTGCTGCGGGGCTAGTCGTAATGGGTTCTGCAGCTCGAGAAAAAATACAAAATCTTTCAAACTTAATTCCTCTAATTGAAGCCGCTACATCATCTCAAACTAGAATGCTTACTAGCCAGAATATCGATGAATTACTGACTCTTGTACCAAATGAAGAGACGGTCGAAGTGATTCAGTCACCTTCTCCAGTTAGTCTACAGTCAACTCTTGCCCGC
>Ga0206679_10000503_pt1 | contig 32201 bp, 29 predicted proteins | sample M110012015metaG_FD_155464 | JGI IMG/M metagenome (GOLD analysis project Ga0206679, IMG submission 155464) | Ammonia-oxidizing marine archaeal communities from Monterey Bay, California, United States - M1 100m 12015 | ecosystem: Environmental > Aquatic > Marine > Intertidal zone | place: USA... | reverse complement strand
GATAAACCATCATTAGAGTGGAGAAGACAATATAAGGAACTTGTATCTAGCTAGGTGCGCTGTTGCTTGAGCGTTGATAGGATCTATCTTTGGTAGGTAATCCAAGAGGGATTACTTGAGGTCGGGTTCGAGACTCCGATCTTTCCTATAGCCTTAAAGGTGAAAGTTTTAAGGCTTGAATCCGATATTAGAGGAATATATGTCTAGCAGTACGCCTGTTAAATCTGAAACAATTTCTGAGCACCGATTACACGAGAGTGACACCGGTTCTCCTGAAGTTCAGATTGCTTTAATTAGTGGAAGAATCAGCCACCTTACCGAACATTTGAAAGTTCATAAAAAGGACCATCACAGCAGGAGAGGTTTGTTGATGCTTGTAGGTCGTAGACGAAGACTGCTTGATTATTTAGAAAAAAATGATGTTGAGCGTTACAGGTCAATTATCGCAAAATTAGGTTTACGCCACTAGGGCGTTGGCTCAAAAAGTTCCTAAACTTAGTTAATTAAAGGAACAGATATAAAAAGACCCTACGAAGTGAGCAGTTTTAAATTGTGCTTTCATCGCTTGGTGTCGCCCTGGTCGAAAATGTTTCGAACAGGTAAAGAAAAGTAAAGAAAAGAAAAAAGAGAATAAGAATGAATAAACCAATTTCCGTGTCCCACACATTTTCAGGGACAGAAAAAACAATCAGTTTTGAAACTGGACGTCTGGCTGGATTGGCAGGAGGGGCAGTTTTGTCTCAACTTGGGCAATCAACAGTTTTGATGACAGCAACGGGTTCAAAATCAGCTCGATCAGGTGCTGACTTTTTCCCATTAACTGTTGATATCGAGGAACGAATGTACGCTGCGGGCAAGATCCCAGGGTCCTTCTTTCGTCGCGAAGGCCGCGCATCAGAGTCGGCAATTTTGACATGCCGACTAATTGACCGACCTTTAAGACCTATGTTTCCAGAAGGTTTCCGTAATGAAGTACACATAGTCGGAACAGTAATAGGAGCTGACATGGAGAACCCTCATGATGTTTTAGCTTTAAATGGAGCTTCAGCAGCACTCATGATTTCTGGAATACCTTTTGACGGTCCCGTGGGGGCTGTTCGAATTGCATGGGCAGCATCGGGAGAATGGATTCCTCATCCCACCTATGAAGAAGCTGCAGATTCAGCTTTTGAAATGGTTGTAGCAGGACGTCTATTAGAAGATGGAGATGTTGCAGTCATGATGGTAGAAGCAGGTGGCACAGAAGCCACTTGTGATGTTTATGACTCAGGGGCACCTTTCGTTGATGAATCTGTGCTGGCCGATGGCCTTGAATTTTCTAAGAAATTCATAAAAGAAGTTATTGAACTACAGCAGGAACTAGTCAAAGCAGTAGGAAAACCTGAGGTAATGGAATATGAGGTTTTCGCTGATTACAGTCCCGAAATTTTGACAGCTGTCGAAAATGCTGGAGCAGAAAGAATTGCAGCTACACAGACAATTGTTGATAAGACGGAAAGACAGAACGCTGAGTCAGATCTCAAAGAAGTAATTCAAAGTGAACTCATTTCTGATTTTGAAGAAATAGAAGGCGCTGAAAGTCAGATTTCTGCTGCTGTTAGGTCTGTTACTAAAGAGATCGTTAGGGATCGAATTGTTAAAGAAGGAGTTCGAATTGATGGACGTGGAGTGTCTGATATTCGAGCCCTGTTATCAGATGTAGGAATCATTCCTACATCTCATGGATCCGGTCTTTTCCAAAGAGGAGAAACTCAGGTTTTGAATGTAACCACTTTGGGAACTGGACGGATGGATCAGATGGTAGATGGTATTGATCCGATTGAGCGTAAAAGATTCATGCACCATTACAATTTTCCGCCTTTTTCAACAGGGGAAACTGGTTTCATGAGAGGACCAAAGCGCAGAGAAATCGGTCATGGCGCACTCGCTGAAAGAGCTCTCTTTCCTGTAGTGCCAAGTTTTGAAGAATTTCCTTACACACTTCGTTTGGTGTCTGAAGTTCTTGCATCAAACGGTTCTTCTTCAATGGGTTCTGTTTGTTCTTCCAGTCTTTCGATGATGGATGCAGGTGTTCCTATTAAGGCGCCAGTCGCCGGTATAGCTATGGGCTTAATTTACAAAGATGACAAGTACATAACGCTTACTGACATTTTAGGAGCAGAAGATGCTTTCGGAGATATGGATTTCAAAGTTGCTGGCACATCTGAGTTCGTCACAGCTTTGCAGTTGGATACCAAAATTGACGGTATTCCTGCAGACGTGCTTGCTGATGCATTAAATCAAGCCAAAGAAGCCCGATTGAAGATACTCGAAGTAATGGCTTCTGCAATTCCTGAACCACGTGAGGATGTAGGGGAGAACGCTCCAAAGATTCTTAGCTTTGAAATACCGGTTGAAAAAATTGGTGAAGTAATCGGCCCTAAGGGGAAAATGATAAACACTATTCAAGCCGAATCCGGAGCTGAAATTACCGTTGATGATGATGGAATGTCAGGAATTGTCTCTATCGCTTCACCTGACCGTGAAAAAGTTGCCGAAGCGGAAAGACAAATAATGCTGATCGTTGACCCACCTTCAGCACATGTCGGAGAGGTTTATGAAGGAAGGGTTGTGAACATCACTAAGTTCGGAGCTTTTGTGAACATACTGCCAGGAAGAGATGGTCTGGTTCACATCTCCAAATTAGGTGGTGGGAAACGTATCGACAGGGTCGAAGATGTTCTTGCTCTTGGTGATGCTATTGAAGTCGAAGTTGAAGATATAGATCCGAATGGAAAAATTTCTCTTAGGCCTTTATTAGATGATGATCGAAGCCCCAAAGAGAAGTCTTCTGAAACTATTGAAGAGGATGAGATTTCAGACAATGATGAAGACTCTTCTGAATCGGATGATTTCAATCAAAAAGATACTGCTTCTAACGACCGAGGCGACGAAAGCAAGTCAACGACATCAGCTTCTTTTGAAGATGCTTTTCAAGCAGAATTGGAAGCAGTACACGGAGACTTAGGTAAAAGTTCTTCTAGAAGAAGCGGTGAACGAAAAAGAAGATAGCTGGTTTCATCTTTTAGGTTTAATTTGATTATTAAACAATTCCAATAAATCCACGTCGGGGCACTAACCTCTGACATATGGGAAAAGAATCTTTAAAAGTTGGTGTCCTAGGAGCGGCTGGACGTATGGGACAGTCAGTTTGTTCTGCGGTTATGCAAGCTGAATCTTTGGAACTTGTAGCAGCTGTGGATTTAGCTTCCGACGAGTCAGAAGAAATGCTTAAGGGCATTCCAATTACTCAAGAAATCAGTGATTTTTTTAAAGCTGAAGTAGATGTAGTAGTTGATTTCACTATTGCTGAGGCTTCAAAAAATAACTTGCCTTTGCTGGCTGAAGAAGGAGTTGATGCAGTCGTAGGGACAAGCGGTCTTTCTGATCAAGATGTTTTAAAAATTGAGAAAAAATTCAATGAAAGCAGTTGTTTAATTGTCCCTAATTTTGCAATAGGAGCAGTGCTTATGATGCATTTTGCATCTATTGCAGCACCTTGGTTCAATACGGCAGAAATAATTGAATATCATCACAACCAGAAAAAAGATTCGCCTTCAGGCACAGCAATCGCGACTGCAGAAAGAATGTCATCAGCTTCTAATCAGTGGGATGAAGACCCGACAATAAATGAAAGTATTGCAGGTGCCCGTGGAGCTAAATTGAAAGGGATACCTATACACGCAGTAAGAATGAAAGGCATGGTTGCCCACCAGGAGGTAATCATGGGCTCAACAGGTCAAACATTGACGATACGTCATGACTCTCCCGACCGTGAGTCTTTTATGCCTGGAGTTTTATTAGCTGTGCAAGGAGTTGCTTCTCTTCCGAACGGGCTAACTATCGGTTTAGAAAAACTACTTGGAATTGAGTGACTTTGGCGTCTCGTCGTTTGTTGAGACCGGGTTGGATAATCTCGCATATTTTTGTAGTAGCGCTACTTCTAGCCACTGTAAATCTTGGTTTCTGGCAACTCCACCGATTAGAGGAACGTAAGTCGAATAACGCTCAGATAATGGAAGCTTCTGGCAGGGAATCTGTCGCAGTTAATGATTTACATGCGGACGAGTTAGATAATTATCAGAGTTACGCTCCTGCTACTGCCAGAGGAACTTTTGATGAAAATAGACAGGTCTATCTGATCAATAGGTCTCGAAATGGTGTTCCAGGAGTTGAAGTTATAAATTCTTTTACTCTTGAAAGTGACCCTGTTTCCTATGTCGCTGTTAATAGGGGGTATCTTCCGCGCAGGATATTTCATGAAGGTGAATCTGAGATTTGGAAACCGCCTTCAAAGGTATTTGAAATAGAAGGACTCATTATGATTCCGTTTTCGGATGGAAAGTTACAAGGCAATGAAATAAACCGAATTGATATTGATTTATTGAGCGATGAATGGAACTTACCTCTATTGCCAATTTATTTACAGCAAAATCAACAAACAACGAATAATTGGCCGGTGCAAATGCAGTTACCTGAATTGACTGAAGGGTCACATCTTAGTTACGCGGTTCAATGGTTTATTTTCACTTTAATAGGCTTGGTGGGTTACCCTTTGGTACTCAGACGCGTCGTAGCTGACGATCGACTGGTAGCGTGATCACATGTCGAAAATAAGTGAATCTGATCTTTTGGTGCTTCAAGCATTAAGAGTAAAGGGTTTTGTAGACACCGAAGCTGTCGCAGAAGCTGCTGGTTTAAGCCAAGAAGACAGTTTAAATATGCTAAACCAATTCGCTGAAGAGGGCATGGCCAGTTACAGAGAAGGCCGAATGGTGGGATGGATGATTACACCAGAGGGAAGATCACATGGTGAACAACTATTGGCAAATGAAGTTAATAATTTAGGAATTCGTCCAGAAATTGAGACTGCCTACAAAGAATTTTCACAGTTAAATGATGATTTCAAAGAACTTTGTACGGATTGGCAATTAAAACCACCATCCGATGGGAGTGAAGGAGAACAAGTTTTAAATGACCATTCTGATCCGGAATATGACAAGGGAGTGGTCGACCGCCTAGTTGAATTAGATAAACAAACGCAGCCTATGTGTGCAAGCCTTACTGAACAATTGGAGCGTTTTTCATCGTACGGTAGTCGTTTTACCTATGCACTGGAAATGATCCTTAAAGGAGACACAGACTGGATCGCCAAACCCATGATGGAGTCATATCATACAGTGTGGTTTGAATTGCATGAAAACTTTTTTTCAACTTTAGGTATTGATAGAGCATCCGAAAGCACTTAAAGATGAAGGGAGCAGAACTTATGACACCACGTTTCGGACGGGTCCTCACAGCAATGATTTCACCGTTTACAAAAGATGATGAGTTAGACATAGAAGGAGCTCAAACATTAGCTGAATGGCTTGTAGAGCAAGGTAACGAAGGTTTAGTTATTGCTGGCACAACAGGGGAGTCTCCTACTCTCACGCACGAAGAGCAAATAGATTTGATTGCTGCTGTTGTTGAAGCAGTTGATGTTCCCGTGATAGCGGGAGCAGGAAGTAACGACACTAAAGCCGCTGTTGAATTAACTGAACGTTGCACTGAAGTGGGGGCTTCAGGAATTCTTACAGTAACTCCTTATTACAACAGACCCTCGCAGCACGGATTGGTGGCACATTTTTCGGCGGTAGCTAACGCAACTAATTTGCCAGTAATGCTTTACGACATTCCTGTTAGGTCAGGTAGAAAAATTGACACTTCAACAATTTTACAATTAGCCGACGAAGTTGAAAATATAGTTGCACTTAAAGATGCAGCAGGGGATGTAGCTGAAACTGCCCGATTGGTAGCAGCCGCTCCAGAAGGTTTTGAAGTTTACAGCGGTGAAGATTCATTGACTTTATCCTTGCTTTCTGTGGGCGCTGTAGGAACAGTGAGTGTTGCTTCTCATTGGTCCACGCCTGAAACAGCTGAGTTGATGAAAGCTTTTTTTAGTGGAGATTATTTTAGAGCGTTAGAATTTAATCGTCGACTTATACCTTCATACGATTTCGAATCTGGAGATATGACACCTAATCCAATACCCACAAAAGCAATGATGAAGATACTCAACTTGCCAGGAGGGGATTGTCGTTTACCGATGGGACCTGAACCAGAATGGTTGGCTGAAAAGGCGCGCGGGATATTAAGTAGCCTAGGACGCGGCTAACTAACAAGAAATGAAACTTTGAATAGTCCAGTACATATTACTTTTCTAGGTGGACTTGGCGAAATCGGAAGAAATTGTGCAGCAATTGAGGTAGATAAGCGTATTGTGCTTCTTGACTGTGGCCAGTTGTTTCCTTACAAACATCCAGGTGTCGATTCAATACTTCCAGATTTTAAATGGTTGCTTGACAGACATGAGGATATAGAAGCCTGCATAGTTAGTCATCCGCATGAGGATCATATAGGTGGGATGCCTCACTTGTTTCGCCATCTGTCAGTACCTATTTATGGTTCTCCATTCACTATCGGGATGATTAAGGCAAAATTAGAAAGCCATGAAGTGGAACTCCCTCCACTTGTTGCCGTTGAAGATAATGAAACCCACAAAATTGGTCGTTTTGAATGTGAGTTTTTACCAGTGACCCATTCAACCTCCGGAGGGTTAATGACTCTCTTTAGAACTCCCCAAGGAGTTATCTTGCATTCCAGCGATTTCAAATTGGATCCAACTCCTGTGGATGGACGTCTTACAGATTTGAATAGGGTCTCTGATATCTCCAAAAAAGAAGGAATTCGATTACTTCTGGCAGATTCCACAAATGCTGAGAGTGAAGGAGTGTCTCTTTCAGAATCAGAAATAGGTCCCATATTAGAAGATGTTTTCACTGAAAATGAAGGACGTCGAATAATTGTTGGAACGTTTTCTAGCCACATTCACAGAATCCAACAAATAGCTGATGCCGCAACAAAGACAGGTAGAAAATTAGCGATATTGGGTCCTTCAATGATCAGAAATGTAGCTTTAGCGCGAGAGTTAGGTCTTTTGAAAGTGTCGGACAGTGTTCTTTTAAATGAAAAAGAATTGAAAAAGTTTAGATCCAACAAGGTTTGCATTATCTGTACAGGTTCCCAAGCTGAACCAAGAGCAGCTATATCTATGATGTCAGTTGGGAAGCATCCACTGGTCGAAATAGGTAAGAATGATACGGTCATCTTCTCTTCAGCTCCGATTCCCGGTAATGAGGCTTCTATTTTCAGAGTTCATAATAATTTGGTACGTTTGGGTGCCCGTATTATTCACAGCGGCAAGTTGAAGATCCATACGACTGGTCATGGCAAGGCTGGTGAGCTTCTGGCATTACATGAAGCAAGTAATCCCGAACTTTTTATACCAGTTCATGGTGAGTACACCCATTTATTAGGACATGAAGAAATTGCATTGGGTAGAGGAATGGATCAATCCAAGATTCTCAGATGTGTGGATGGTGATTGTGTCTGTTTGGATGAGCATGGGTTACACCTAGAAGGCCGTGTAAGTGATGAATATTTAATGGTGGATGTTCGAGGAACTGAAGTGAGTAAAGACTTGGTTAAAGAACGGATTACTTTGGGCGGTGAAGGTTTTATTTTAGTCAGAGTGATAATCGACAAAAAGAAAGGAAAGCTTTTAGAGCATCCTTTTGCGACGACTCTCGGGTGGGTTGAGAATGAAGATAAAGAGGAATACCTCAACGGAATAATCGAAGAAGTAATAAAAGTGTTGGATGACGCACTAGCTGATGGTGAACTCGACCAAATAGAATTAACAAGACTTGTTCGCAGGACAACTGGGAAATTTGTAGACGTAAAAACTGGGCGCCGACCCGTATTAGTTCCATTAGTCGAAATCAACTAAAAATCACAATGGACACCCTACGTCACGCCCTAGTGCTACCGTAAAACTGTTGTGGTAAAGGTTCCTATGGGCGAAGAAAACTCTGAAAACTCTGAAAATTCTGTTACTGGGTTTAGCAGTGCTAACAATAAAAAATCTACACGCGCCTCTAAAACACCTCTAATAGAGGGAGGTGCAACAAAAAATTTCTTTAAAACGGCTTTTGCTGGACGCGGGAATGAAATGCTTGGCCTTGGTCTTGTACTTGGCGGCCTTTTGGCAGGCCTCTCGATCTATCTTGAGCAGGCAGGACCGGTTGGTGATGTAGTTGATGGTGCCGCAGGGTGGACTATTGGAATAATAAAACTTGTTCTCCCTGTTTTGATGGTAGTTACAGGTTTAGCGATGTTCAGAGAACGCTCTGAATTCGGAGAAATAACTAAGCGGTTACCTGTCGGACTGTTTCTTGGTCTTGTAGGCGTATCTGGTTTACTGCATTTAAGCCGAGGTCGTCCCGGTATTAGTGATGGGATAGATGAGCTTGGAGATGCAGGAGGTATTTTAGGTCTTGCTGCGGGGGGCGGTTTGAGAGCAGCTATAGGGACTTGGGGTTCTGTTCTAGTTCTTGTTGCATTTATTTTGGTGTCAGTAGTTATTGCCACAAGAGTTTCTGCACGTGACGCTATAAGGATTACTGTAAAAAGTGCTGGGGTTGTTGGAAAGCAGCTATTTAAAGGAATTGTTTTAGTCTTAGTGACTTTGAGCCGTTCTCTTGGCAATTGGATCAGAAGCTTATTGACACCACCGGGATCCACAGACCGGCGACAAGTACCAGATCCAGTTAGAGAAGAAAATACTTTTCAAGAAAATCCTCCAGCGGAAACTGAGATTAAAACTGTTGCCGAACCGCAAAAAGAATTTAAGCCTAAAAAGAAAAAAGTAAAACCTAAAGTAAAAAACACCGAGAGTGAGCAGCTTACGATCCAACTGGGTAAAGCAGTTGAAGGGTCTTCTTGGTCATTACCATCTTTAGAAATTCTTTCAACAAGTGATACGCATGATGTAGATGCCAAGGCTGCAGAAGAGCGAGGAAAGAGACTTCAAGAAGCGTTGGAAGCACATGGTGTCGATACTCGATTAGTCGATATGACTATTGGACCAACGGTCACGCGGTATGCCTTGCAATTAGGAGACGGCGTGAAAGTTTCACGTATTACAAGCCTTAACAAAGATATTGCTTATGCACTAGCTGCTGCAGATGTCCGTATTTTGGCCCCGATACCCGGCCAGCAGGCAATTGGTATAGAGGTTCCAAATGAAGACAGAGATGTGGTCGCTTTAGGGGACATTTTGACTTCCAAGGAATCCAAAACAGCGACACATCCTCTTGAATTGGCAGTAGGTAGAGATATAAAAGGTCAAACTGTGATGCTTAATCTTGCAACCACTCCTCACCTTTTGATAGCTGGAGCTACCGGAGCTGGGAAGTCTTCATGTATCAATGCGATGGTTACTTCTGTTTTGATGAGAACTACACCCGATCAAGTTCGACTTATACTCATAGATCCAAAGCGTGTTGAAATGGGACAGTATGAGGGTGTGCCGCATCTTTTGACAGCACCTGTTACGGATCCTAAAAAGGCTGCAAATGCACTTCATTGGGCTGTGCGCGAGATGGAGCGAAGATACGACATTCTGTCGAATTGTGGCTTCAGAGATATAACGGGATACAACGCAGCACATGATCGAGATGAATTGCCGGTGATGGATTTCGGTGAAGAGAATTACCGTGAATATGAAAGATTGCCTTTCATTATGGTTGTAGTAGATGAGTTGTCAGATTTGATGATGGTTGCTGCTCGAGATGTTGAGGACTCGATTTGTAGGTTGGCTCAGATGGCTAGAGCGGTGGGGATACATTTGGTGGTGGCGACTCAGCGTCCTTCGGTAAATGTGATTACGGGTGTGATTAAAGCTAATATTCCTGCTCGATTAGCTTTCGCAGTCTCGAGTCTTGCTGATAGCCGAGTTATTTTGGATCAGCAAGGAGCTGAAAGGCTCGTAGGGAAAGGGGACATGCTACTTCTAGGTCCTAGTTCAAGTACACCTCAACGTATTCAAGGAGCCTGGGTTGAAGAGAGCGAAGTGCGTGAAGTAGTGGCAACATGGAAAGCTCAACTCGATAGCACGGAAGAACAACCAGTTAGCCAAGGTCTGTCTGATGTGGTGAAGTTGCCTGTTCCGAGTGAACCAGTTGATATAACTGAAGATTCTTCTCGTCCCACTTCTGTTGCTTCTGAACAAGATGATGAGTTATATGAAGAAGCTAGAAATTTGGTTATTTCTAGTCAACTTGGTTCAACCTCGATGCTTCAGAGGAAACTTCGTGTCGGGTTTGCTAGAGCTGGACGTTTGATGGACTTACTAGAAGAATCAGGGGTAGTGGGTCCTTCTTCAGGTTCAAAGGCACGCGAAGTTCTAATTGCTGCGGAAGAGTTTGAAATCCCAAGTGTAGAAGACTTCTAAGGTGCAACTAACTTAGATACTCTTTAGTTGTGTTTAAAGATTTTCTGATCCTAATACTTGGACTGTGTGTGTTGGTTTTTGCAGCAGATCAATTTTTGAATGGAACGTCACGTTTAGCTGAAAGATTTAAGATACCTAAAGCGCTTGTGGGCGCCTTGTTGGTTGGTTTTGGTACAAGTGCGCCAGAGTTAGCTGCATCACTTACGGCTGTATTTCAACAAGAAGTTGGTGGCATTGAATTAGCTGTGGGAAATGTAGTTGGATCTAATGTTGCGAATCTTGGTCTGGTGTTGGCTCTGCCAATTTTGATTTGGGGGAATGTTATTCCTCCTCAGGGTACAAAAGAACAGGCAGGATATTCATTTTTGGGTGCTTTGCTTTTTACTGGTGTTGTATATCTGAAATTAAATTCAGCGCTAGGGGGATTTCTTCTCCTTCTTTTCTTTTGTTTGGCTAATTATGCAATTTTCCTTTATTTCAAAAGAGCTGGAGTGGTTCCGCCTCACTCTCCTAGAAAAGACAGTTGGTCGGTATCACGTGAAATCATTGTGATGACTGTAGGCCTTACACTCACAGTTCTATCTCCACGCTGGATTGTTAGTTCCGCAGTTTCTATCGGAAATGAATTTGGCTGGGAAGGAGGTTTCATAGGATTTTCTTTAGTTGCAATAGGAACTTCTTTACCGGAACTTGTCACCTCTTTGGTTGGAGCACGTAGAGGAGAGTGGGGATTGATTATTGGCAACCTTTTCGGTTCTAATCTGTTCAATAGCCTGGGTGTCGGAAGTGCAATATTGTTGTCACATTCTGGTTTAGGGCGCCCATCAGAGCAACCTTTCATAGACGGTTCAGTTTTATTAGGTATGTGTTTTTTATGTTTATTTGCTTTTTGGTGCATGCGGAAACCTGTAACAATTTCAAAATGGAACGCTTTACTGCTTTTACTTATCTATGCGCTTTTGTTTTGGCAAATGATAAGAACTCTTACCGGTTAATCAATTCTTAGTTGTCTTTACATCTAACCTTAAGAGATGGAAAGCGGTTCAAAATTTCACCTAGTTACTCTCGGGTGTCCGAAAAATGAAGTCGATTCAGAGAAATTAGCGGGATTATTACTTTCAGATGGAATGGAAGCTACGGATAATTTAACTAATGCAGACTTAATAGTCGTAAATACTTGTGCTTTTATTGAAGAGGCTAGAGAGGAATCGATCGAGACGATCTTAAATCTTGACGAACTCCGAAATGAAGAAAGCAAAATTGTTATAACCGGTTGTTTGGCCGAAAGGTATGGAAATGAAATACAAAATCTTCTACCCGAAGTTGACCATGTAGCCGGATTTGGTGTTCCAGTTTCCTTGACTCGAAAAGCTACTGCTCCAGAATTCGATCTATTGAACTTGCCTCGTCCTGCTTCTGACAAACCTTGGGCGTATCTTAAGATCGCAGAAGGTTGCGATAGGGCTTGCGGTTTCTGTTCAATACCTTCTTTTAGAGGGCCGCAACGAAGTCGAGACATAAATTCCATCCTCGAAGAGGTTGATTCATTGCAGGTTAAGGAAGTTGTTCTTGTAGCTCAAGATTTGGCAGCGTATGGAAGAGATCAAGGTGTTGGGGAAAGGTCAATTATTCCCTTGATAGAAGAAATAGTGCAAAGAGTCGACTGGGTTAGACTTCTTTACCTCTATCCCTCAGAAATAAATCAACAACTTATAGATGCTATGTGCTCTTTAACGGTTCCTTATTTTGATCTTTCTTTACAGCATGTTTCACCGTCTCTCATGAGAAGGATGAAGCGCTGGGGTGATGCTGAACGGTTCAGGGATTTAATCTCTGAAATCCGGAGAAATTCCCCGAGTGCTGTCTTTCGTTCAAATTTCATAGTTGGCTATCCGGGAGAAACCGAAGAAGATCAGGATGAGTTGATTGACTTTATAAAAGAAATGCAATTGGACTGGTGCGGATTTTTTTCTTTTAGTGATGAAGAGGGAACGTACGCATCAGGTCTTGAGGGAAAAATCGACAGGTCGCTTATTATTGAGCGACTGAAAGAACTTAGTCATTTGCAAGATGAGATAACGTCTTCGAAGAGAGATGCCTTGATAGGTGAAAGAATCTCTGTATTAGTCGATTCACATGGGGTTGGCAGAACCTACAGAGAAGCTCCAGAGATAGATGGTGTTGTTTCTGTACCTAATTCTTGCAAGGTGGGGGAGTTTGCTGATTTGATTGTAAAAGGATCGCTAGGACCAGACTTGGAGGCTGATTTAACTTGATTAAAAGAGATGAAAGTTATAGACATCCATTAGCTACTGTTGTTAGTCCTGCGAACTTGGTTTCCCTTTCACGTTTGTTACTTTCCCCTTTACTGTTTTGGGAAGTTTTGGAAGCGGAAAGGAGTATTGGAACTTCATGGTTGGCAGTGTTACTAGGTTTTATTCTGGCAGCATCGGATATTTTAGATGGTTATTTGGCTCGAATACGCGGAACAGTAAGTAGATGGGGTGCCTTTATTGACCCTTTAGCGGACAAAGTGGTAGTAATCGGGACTGCATTTTGTCTCGTTGAAGTGGAAAGGTTTAGTTTATTACCAGTTGTGCTTCTTACAATTAGAGAGATTTTTATCACTTTTTATAGATTACTGATGGCGCGCAAAGGTTTATCGATTCCAGCCCGTAAGTCTGCTAAATGGAAGACAACTGTTCAAGGGGCTGCTTTGATGATTGCTGTTATGCCTTGGTTGGAGAACTCTCAGTGGTTTGTTGATTTTGGACTATGGATAGCTGTTATTTTCACTGTCGCTACAGGAATCCAATATCTAATGGATGGAATTCTTGCGACAAGTACGACTGGTGAATAGAGTTCTGTAGTGCGTTGTGAAATAGTTGCGGTCGGAACTGAGATTTTATTAGGCCAGATAGTTGATACTAATTCTGCTTGGATTGCAGAACGTTTAGCAGAGACGGGTATTGATTGTCATTTTCAGACTGTCGTGGGTGATAATCCTGAGAGGATGTTAGAGGTTTTAGCCTCAGCGCTTGAAAGAGCTGAGGCCTTAATAGTCACAGGTGGACTTGGCCCCACTCAGGATGATTTGACACGTGAAGTTGTAGCCGAGTTGATGGGTGTTGAACTTGTACGTGACATGGAGATAGTCGAAAGAATCCAAGAACGTTTTTCCAGTCGTGGGAGACCGATGCCCGAAAATAATCTTAAGCAGGCTGACATTCCAGTAGGTGCAAGTGCAATTACAGAAATGCCGGGTACAGCTGCTGGTTTGATTTGCCCAATGCCTGAAGGAAAAGTGATCTATTTAGTACCAGGTGTTCCAACGGAGATGAAGCAAATGCTTGAGGGTACTGTTCTTCAAGATCTAGTTTCGCGATCTGGTGAGAGGTCTGTAATAAGTTCCAGAGTACTTAAAACTTGGGGTCATTCTGAATCGGGTCTTGCAGAAGATCTGGCTGAGGAGATAGAGCGTCTTAATGGTGATGGTGAAGTGACGCTTGCCTTTCAAGCGAGCGGCATTGAAGGCGTCAAGGTTCGAATTACTGCAAAAGCAGCCAATAAGGAACAATCTGATTCGCTTTTGAATTATGAGGAAACTGTTCTAAGAGAACTTATCGGAGATCATATTTTTGCGGTAGATCATCAAACCATGGAATCGGTGGTTTTGGATCAACTAAAAGCGCAATCATTAACTTTTGCGACTGCTGAATCCATAACTGGGGGAATGATAGGGAGCAGACTAACGGAGGTGCCTGGGTCGAGTGATTCGTATGTTGGGTCAGTTGTCGCGTATGAGGCTGATGTAAAAAGATCTTTACTTAATGTTCCAAAAGATATTTCGGTAGTCAGCCAAGAGGCGGTTGAAGCGATGGCCTTGGGTGTGTGTGATCTTTTAGGGGCTGATGTTTCGGTAGCTGTAAGTGGAGCGGCTGGTCCTTACCCGCATGAAGGGCAGGAACCGGGAACTGTTTGGATGGCCACAAATGTGTCTGGAGACGTTGAGTCATTTAGAGTTCTGTTTCCATTTGATAGAGCTCAGATACGGCAATTTACGGTCATTACCGTATTGAATGCACTCCGTAAACGTCTTGAATCTCCTAGAGAAACTTCTTGAAAATTTATTAAGACTGGAAGATATTTCTAGTTATTCAGGTTTTAACTGTAAGCAGGCCGAGTTAATGCAAAACCGTTTTCCGCTAGGTTGTGGACCATCAGGGAAAACATGTCCGAGATGGGCAGTGCAAGAAGCACACGTTACCTCTACTCTTTGCATGCCGTGACTGTTGTCTATCTCAGTTTCTACAGATTTTTCGTCAATTGGATTCCAAAAGCTAGGCCAACCGCTTCCGGAATCATATTTTTCAGCGCTATGGAAAAGATCAACATCGCAGACAATACATCTGTAGGTTCCTTGAGTTTTTTCATCTGTATAAACACCAGTAAAAGCCGGTTCAGTGCCAGACTCTTGAGTGCAATGGAATTCCATATCCGATAAGCGTTCTTTCAGAAGTTCAGTATTGGTATGAGAGTTTTCATTGGTGGATGGGTTTGATTTCATAGGAGAAAGTTAGCAGGAGAATAGGGGAAAATAAAAAAAAAATTGCTAAATGCTTGCAACGAACACATGTTCGCAATTACGCTTATGTTATTAGTACCAATTAGTAACCGTTTTAAGTACTGTCACACCGGTTTCTTATTGTTAATTAAGCACATTAAGGAGTCTCACGAAGTTAGAGAGTCCGTTAAAAGAAGTAATTTACAGAAATGAATGGAGAAGAAGATGGGTAAGGCGGCTAAAGGAACAAAGACTCAGGAAGCTAAGGAAAACTTTGATGCACGAGCAGCTAATAACGACGACAGGCTGAAGGCTCTTGATAACACTTTAGGGCAAATTGAGAAACAGTTTGGACAAGGGGCGGTCATGAAAATGGGCGACAAAGGTTCCATGTCCATGGAAAGTGTCCCTACAGGAGCGTTAGCTCTCGACCTAGCTCTTGGAATAGGCGGAATGCCCAGAGGTCGAATAGCGGAAATATTCGGTCCAGAAGGTTCTGGAAAAACAACATTAGCTACCCATGTTGTAGCCGAAGCTCAAAGAAACGGCGGAATATGTGCCTATATAGATGCAGAACATGCAATGGATCCGGTTTATGCAAAAGCGATTGGTGTCGATGTAGATGAATTATTGATTTCACAACCTGATACGGGTGAGCAGGCGCTTGAAATTGCAGACATGCTTATACGCTCAGGTGCTCTTGATGTGGTGGTAATTGACTCTGTAGCAGCGTTGACACCTAGAGCTGAAATAGAGGGTGATATGGGTGATACACATGTCGGTCTGCAGGCTCGACTGATGTCACAAGCGCTTAGAAAATTGACTTCAAATTTAAACAAGTCGAAGACAATTTGTATTTTCATTAATCAATTACGTGAAAAAATAGGCGTGATGTTTGGCTCTCCAGAAACAACTCCTGGAGGTCGTGCACTTAAATTTTATTCATCGGTTCGACTTGACATAAGACGAATCGAAGCTATTAAGGATGGCGATGAGATTGTAGGTAATCGAACTCGAGTAAAAGTAGTCAAGAATAAATGCGCGCCGCCTTTCCGTCAAGCGGAGTTTGACATCATGTATGGCGCAGGAATAAGCCGGGAAGGTTCAGTTATTGATCTTGGAGCTGATCTTGACATAGTCAAGAAGTCAGGTGCTTGGTACACCTATGAAGGCGAGCAGTTAGGTCAAGGAAGGGAAAATGCAAAACGTTTCCTTACAGAAAACCCGGAAGTCATGGTCGAAATTACTGACAGGGTTTGGCGTGAAGCTATGCCAGATGCTGATGAACCGGTAGAAGCCGTTAAAGAAGAAGCAGAATTGGTTGATGAATTCACAGAAATTGATGATCTCCCAATTGAGTTAGAGGAATAAACACAGGAGTTTTATTCCTAAACAAAGCTAAAAATGGATGACTTTCAGTAAGTTTGGCTAACTCGACCTAGCCTGAATACATGGAGCGCCGAAAGTACGCGGTGCGCACCTACGGGTGCCAGATGAACGAACATGATAGTGAACGCATATCCGGTCTGCTAGAAGCCGATGGATTAGTCCCTGCTGTCTCAGAAGACGAAGCTGATGTCATTGTTCTTAATACCTGTTGCATAAGAGAAAATGCTGATAATCGTCTTTATGGTGCTTTGGGTAATTTAAAAACTTTAAAATCTGAAAGACCTAACGTTCAGATAGCAGTTGGTGGATGTTTAGCTCAAAAAGATAGGGAATTGATTCAACAACGAGCGAAACATGTTGATGTCGTTTTCGGAACTCACAATGTTCAAAATGCTGTAAAACTTTTGAAAAAAGCAGAGACTCAGGGACCCATAATTGAAATACTGGAAGAACTAGTCGAAGAAGACAATGAAGCCTTTCCATCCGCACTTCCTGTTAGAAGAGAGGTGGATCATAGAGCGTGGGTAACAATTCAGATTGGCTGTGATAATACCTGCACTTATTGCATAGTTCCTTCAGTTCGTGGGCCGGAAATAAGTAGACCGTTCGGACAACTTTTGGATGAAGCAAGAAATTTTGCTGATCAGGGAGTAACAGAAATTACTTTACTTGGTCAAAATGTCAATTCTTATGGTCGGGATTTGACGAAAAAATTAAAAGCACAAAACCCTTCCAAGGTAGATGTCTTTCAGGTTGGATCCCTTTGGCTAGAAGCTACTAGTCGAAAGATTAAACCACTTTTCGCAGACTTACTGAAAACTGTTGGCTTAATTGAAGGAATTGAAAGAGTTCGTTTTATAAGCCCCCATCCAAAAGATTTGACTTTAGAGATAGTTGAAGCAATGTCTGAAACAGAAAATGTTTGTGAGCATTTACATCTCCCATTGCAATCTGGAAGTGATTCAATTTTGTCAGCAATGCATCGTGGTTATACCAGTGAACGTTTTTTGAAAAAAATGCAACAAGCACGGAGTGGGATCGAAGACTTATCAGTAACTACGGATTTGATTGTTGGTTTTCCAGGTGAAAGTGAAAAAGATTTCGAAGAAACTCTTGCAGTCGTAGCTGAAGCACAATTTGATGCCGCATATACCTACATTTTCTCCCCGCGACCCGGAACAAACGCAGCAGAGATGGAATCGAAATTCCTTGACCATGCTGTAGCTGTACGGCGATATGAATCTTTAAGGGAAGTCGTTAAGAGATCTTCATTGTTGAAACACAAAGAGCGTGTGGGGAGAATAGAAGAAGTCTTAGTTGAAGGCCGGTCAAAAAAAGGAACAGATTTAATAAAAACTAGAACAAGGCAGAATAAAATTCTTCATTTGAAATCCCAAGACTCTCTCCGTGTCGGAACTTACGCTCGTGTTGAAGTCACGGATGCCCCTTCTCATTACCTTCTCGGTGAGCTACTAGAGATAGTTGCTGCTCCTAAGCATCGCAAACGCATTCCTGTAATGGCAGAGTAAAGTGTTTGAAAAAAATGCTAAACCTCCTCTTAATGGAAATCTGTTCATAGTAGGGACTACAGCGTCAGGAAAATCTTCCTTGGCTCTTGAATTAGCGAGACGTCGATCGAATATTGAAATAGTTTCGATTGACTCTATGGCAATTTATAGAGGAATGAATATAGGCACTGCAACTCCCACCATTACTGAACAAGAGGAAATACCCCATCACGTAATTGATATCGTTGATCCTTCAGACGAATTTGCACTTCCTCTTTTTCAGTCAGCTGTCGAAAAAGCTTTGAAGGAAATCACAGACAGAGGAAATAGAGCAGTTCTGGTTGGAGGAACTGGTTTGCATGTTCGTGCAGTGGTTGACAGATTAGAAATCCCTCCCAGATTTTTAAGTATCCGCGATGAAATAGAATTGATAGCTGAAACTTCTTTTTTATATCGAAAACTTAATGATCTGGATCCAACCGCGGCTACGAAAATCGAACCAGAAAATCGTAGACGTATTGTCAGAGCACTCGAAGTCACATTAGGCACCGGACGCCCATTTTCTTCTTTTGGACCCGGTCTCGACGTATACCCTCCTTCACCTTTCACACAAATTGGTATAAGACTTCCGAGAGATTTAAATGACCTTCGGATCGCTGGGAGATACAAAAAGCAAATCGAAGATGGGTTTGTAGAAGAGGTTAGAAACTTAGTATCTGACGGGAGAAAGCTTTCTAAAACTGCTTCTCAAGCACTTGGTTATAAACAAATTATTTCTTTTATAGACGGTGACACTACTCTTGGTGAAGCGATTGAATCAGCTGTTTCATCGACACGGCGTTTCGCACGGCGTCAAGAGAAATGGTTTAGAAGAGATCCAAGGATTCAATGGATGGATGTGAAAAAAGATCCCCTTGAGTTATTAGAAGAAGTAATTAAAGTATTTGATGTGATTGGTCTAAATACTTTTAATGAAGTCGTAAAAGTTCCAGATTATCTGTGAAACTGGGCAAATGGAATTAACCAGACACCAAGGTCTTGGAAATGTTTTTTTGATTGCTCTTTTAGAAGAGTTGCCCGAGAATCCTTCTGGGATTGCTAGAAAATATTGCGATCCTATTAACGGAATTGGTGCTGACGGTTTAATTATTGGAACTCCGCTCTCAGAAAATCTAGATAGTGTAAGCCGCTTTCACCTTTTTAATAAGGACGGTGGACGCGCAGAACTCAGTGGTAATGGTCTTAGGTGCTTTGCGCAAGCCTTGTACATGGGGTCAAAAATATCGACACACGACTTTAATGTTGAAACAGATGTCGGAGCGAGATGTATTAAAATTGAAGAGACAACAGCAGTTGAAAACGAGTTCATAGTTGCTGCTGAAGTTGGAGAAGCATTTCTCATTGAGTCGTTAAAATCAGATCGATTTGAAGAATCAGAAGTACTAAGAGCGGCAAAAGTGGATATAGGGAATCCGCATTTGGTTGTAGAAGTAGAAAACTTTGATGATTTCCCACTAGAGAGGTTTGCGGTTATTGAAAACAAGAAGACAATACCGATAGGAACTAATGTGCATCTGATTAAAGTAGACAACTCTTCGAATATACGGATGAGACACTGGGAACGCGGAGTAGGAGTCACCGAAGCTTGTGGGACAGGTGCATGTGCTGGAGCTTTTGTGGCTTCAAAATGGGGTCAAACTGAATCTATAGTTAATGTTCATATGCCGGGAGGCAGTGGAATAGTTTCTATAGATCAATCGATAACACTTTCAGGTCCAGCTGTATTTATGGATAGACATACGGTGAACAATGGGTAGATCTTTTACCGGAGATCAATCTGAAAGGGAGGAAACTCACAGAGGTGGATTTGGTGAGTTTGCAGGTGAAGAACGTGGCCTGATCGACCGTTCATTTCGTGAACGCATTGTATTGGCAGGTGTTTCCCTAGAGGGAATTGATAAAGAAATCACGGAATCATCTCTTGAAGAACTTGAAAGACTTGTTGATACGGCAGGGGCCGACCCTGTTGCTGTGATAGTTCAGAACAGACAAACACCAGATAAAGCTACTTTTGTGGGAAGTGGTAAAGCTCAGGAAATCCGTTCCGTTTCGGAAGAATATGATGCCGACACTGTAGTTTTCGACAACGAATTGACTCCCGCTCAGCAAAGTAATTTAGAAGGAATACTTAAACGTTCCGCTCTTGACCGAACTGCGGTAATTCTTGATATTTTCGCCCAGAACGCAAACAGTCTTGAAGGTAAGGCTCAAGTGGAACTTGCACAGCTTCGGTACCGTTTGCCAAGACTGAGGAAGTCAGGTCGGACTTTTAGTCAGCAAGCAGGAGGTATTGGAACCAGAGGTCCGGGCGAGACACAGTTAGAGGTTGATCGAAGAAGACTTTTGCGTCGAATCCGACGACTTGAACAAGATTTGAATAAATTGCGTGGACATCGATCGACTCAGTCAAAGGCTAGATCTAAAACAAGTAATCGATCGGTAGCAATAGTTGGATATACGAATGCTGGAAAATCCACACTTCTTAACAGACTTACAGATGCAGGAGTATTAGTTGAAGATCGCTTGTTCGCAACCCTTGATACCACAACTCGTAGAATGCAATTGCCTGGTGGGGAGGCAGTTTATGTAACAGACACAGTTGGATTTGTGCGTAAATTGCCTCATCAACTGATCGAAGCATTCAAAGCTACTTTAGATGTGGTGATCGATGCGGATTTGTTACTTCACGTTATTGATGCTTCAGATCCTGATCCAGAAGGCTGTATAGAAGCTGTACGGCAAGTATTAGGAGCAATAGGAGCTTCTGAAGTTCCCGAGTTGATGGTTTTCAATAAAATTGACAAATCTGATGGTGTCGATAAAAGACTTTTCAAACGAGACGAAAACTGCGTGGCGGTTTCTGCTGCAACAGGTGAAGGCATCGAAGAGTTGTTGAATAAATTAGCTTCCTCACTTAGGAAGTCAGAAAAAACGATTATGTTAAAAGTGCCTTTTGAACGGGGTGATATTAGAGCGATGGCACATCGTGAAGGTTTTGTGACGAGAGAAGTTTTGGAGGAATCTAACTGGCTAATTGAAGTTAGAGCTGATAAGAGTTCGATAGGTAGGCTCGAACAATTTGAGATCGACTTTGATTCTTCAGGACTTGAATTGATGCAATGAAAAAAAAGTTCCTCCCACCTCCTTACCCATATGAACAACTTGACGAGTTTAGAATTTTGGCTGAGTCTTTATCGGGTGGAGCTGTAGATCTTTCCATAGGTACACCATGTGACCCCGTGCCTGAAGTCGTTAAAAGAGCTATTACCTCTGAAACAAGTCTTGATTCGGCACGCCCTTACCCTTCTTCAGTCGGAAGTGACAATTTTTTAAATGCAGCTTCTGAATGGATGAACCGATGTCTTAAAGTTGAAATCTCTGAAACTGCAATAGGGGCTTGTATCGGAAGTAAAGAGATTGTAACAGGGTTACCTGCAGTTCTTAGATTGAGAAATCCTGATAGAGATACAGTTTTGTATCCAGCGGTTTCATACCCGTCTTATTCAATGGGGGCTCAATTAGCTGATTGCCGCCCTGTTGCAGTTCCTGTTGATAAGGATTGGAGAATTGATCTTTCGAGAATTGATAAGAAAGATATAGAGAGAGCTATTTGTTTATGGGTTAATAGTCCCGGTAACCCTGCAGGAGCGATTGAAGACTTAGAAATGATAGCTGATTGGGGTAAAGCAAATGAGGTAATAATTCTGTCAGATGAATGTTATGTGGAATTTACATGGGGAACATCTCCAAAGTCTGTTCTCCAGAGCAGTAAAGAAGGTGTTTTAGCCATTCATTCCCTCTCTAAAAGGTCAAATCTAGCTGGAATGAGAGTCGGGTTTTATGCAGGTGATGTAGAACTAGTCAGTTATTTGCGTGAAGTCAGGAAACATCAGGGTTTTATGCTTTCTGGGCCGGCGCAAAATGCAGGTATAGCTGCCCTAAGTGATCAAGAGCATGTGGATAAACAGAAACAGTTGTATCGAGGGAGGCTTTCTAAATTAATGATCATTTTTGAATCACTTGGAATTGATACCGTGATGCCAGAAGGTTCTTTCTATCTCTGGGTAGCCGCACCTGAAGTTGATGAATGGCGGCTAGTTGAAAAATTGGCAAAAAATCTAGGCATGGTTGTTACTCCAGGTGAGTTCTTTGGTGAAAAAGGTAAGGGTTATATAAGAGTTGCAGCGGTTGCCACGGATGATCGGATTGAGTTATTGGGGCAGAGGGCTGGGGTTTAGTTAAAAACTTGCTTTCTAGCTCGGGAATAAGAGGTAATCTCAGGTATGACTGATTTAGCCAAAGAAATAGAAAACATATGGGAAAAACGAGATGAATTGACAACCGGAGATTCGGAAGTTAATTCTCTTATCCATGAGGCTATAAATTTACTCGACACGGGTGAAGAGAGAGTAGCTGAATATGACAGCGAAAATGGTGTACGAGTAAATGAATGGTTGAAATTAGCTATTTTGTTACTTTTTCGTCAGTCGGAAATGTCCATCCTAGAAGTAGGACCCTTCGAATTCGTTGACAAAATACCTCTAAAGAAAAATTACACTGAGAGCAAGGTGAGAGTTGTGCCTGGAGCATCTGCTCGATGGGGTAGTTATCAAGCTCCTGGTGTTGTGATGATGCCTAGCTATGTGAATATCGGAGCTTATGTAGATGAAAATACCATGGTTGACACTTGGGCAACCGTTGGTTCATGCGCCCAGATAGGAAAAAATGTTCACCTTTCGGGTGGAGTGGGTATCGGTGGTGTTTTAGAACCACCTAATGCTGTTCCAGTGTTTATAGGAGATGAGTGTCTTATCGGGAGCAGATGCATAGTAGCTGAGGGAGCTTCTGTGGGTGAAGGTTCGGTTCTTGGGGCTGGAGCAGTTTTAACTGGTTCAATACCAGTTATTGACGCTGAATCTGGCAAAGAGTTGAGTAGAGGGGTTGTACCGCCCTGGTGTGTAGCTGTTCAGGCAAGCAGAGATAGGCAATTTGCTGGAGGAAGTTTTGGACTGCCTTGTGTTTTGGTTGTTCGATACTTAGAACCAGGGGAGCGACATGATAAGTCAGCCTTGAACGAAGTTTTACGTACACATGGAGTAACGACTTGAATACTGGATGCTTCAGCTATGCGTGATCTATTGAAATTGACTGCAGAGTTGGTGGATATTCCATCTGTGAGCTTTGAGGAAGGTCCACTTGTTTCGTTAATAGAAAAAGAACTAAGTGCTATTCCCCATTTGTCAATTGATCGTGTTGGAGACAATTTGATAGCGAGAACCGATTTCAGAAAAGAACAGAGATTGGTTTTGGCGGGTCACACTGACACGGTGCCAGGCGATACGCAGTCTGGGGCAAAGATTGAGAATGACACATGTTGGGGACTTGGAAGCGCAGACATGAAGGGTGGCATTGCCGTAATGCTGGAACTGGCTAGGTCTGTAATTGATTATGAAATCGATGTGACATGGGTTTTTTACGCTCGTGAAGAAGTAGCGAGCGAGCACAATGGTTTGAAAGAAATTTTTAATGAAGCACCGCAATTATTAAGTGGGGATGCTGCAGTTTTAGGAGAACCCACAAGTGCTTTGATCGAAGCAGGGTGCCAAGGGACAATGAGATTCTCATTGATATTGCAAGGAGAGCGGGCACATTCCGCACGCCCATGGATGGGTCGAAATGCAGTACACCGTTTGAGCGGCGTACTTGACGCTTTAGAGAATTATCAATACAGAGAGCCCCTTATAGAAGGTTGTGAGTTCCGTGAAGCGATACAAGCGGTTGGTGTCGAAGGGGGAGTGGCGGGCAATGTGGTTCCTGATACGGCAACATTGCTCATTAATCACCGGCATGCACCGGATCGCAATTCCGAGGAAGCAGAAAATCATGTAAGAGAGTTTCTTGCTCCATACCTGGAAGATGGTGACACAATCGAATTGGTAGACAGAGCACCAGCAGCGGCACCTGGCATGAACCACTCTCTGCTTGCTTCTATAGGTGAAGGAATCGAAACTCGTGCAAAATTAGGTTGGACAGATGTAGCTTTCTTCTCCGAGCAGGGGATTCCAGCAATTAACTTCGGACCAGGTGATGCGACATTGGCTCATACTTCTGAAGAGAGGGTAGAGCGTGCAAATCTGGATGTTGTTTTTGAGACAATTAGAAGAGTCTTAGAGGGAAACTAGTTTAGTAGTCTCAGATCTTTCGTAAAACCGTTACAACTTTGCCGATGATTTTTACTTCATCTGCGCCGTATTCGATGTCACTAAAGTCTGGATTTGATGAACGTACGGTGACTCTATTTCCTTGCCTCTTTAGTCTTTTAACCCCCACGGTTCCGTCGGCTTCGGGTACTTCAACGACGAGGAGTTCATTTGCGGAACTGGAGGAAGTCTCAGATTTTACGACCACGTAGTCGTTGTGGAGTATCCCATCACCTGTCATTGAGTCACCTTTAACTCTCAGCATGAAGAGGTTTCCGTTGCCAGTAAATTCGGCAGGAAGAGGCAGAGATTCCTCAATATTTTCTTGTCGGAAAACTGTAACCCCAGCTGCGACATCGCCGACCAGGGGAACATGTTGGACAGCTCCTCGATCAACAGCAAGCCCGCTAATTGGGTCAAAACAGACTTCTATAGCTCGTGGTTTACCAGGGTCAGACCGTCGTAAGTAGCCCAATTTTTGAAGACTCGAAAGATGAGCGTGCACGGTTGAAGGAGATGTTAGGCCCACCGCTTTACAGATTTCGCGAACAGAAGGCGGGAAACCTCGTTCTCTGGATTCACTGTCAATGAATTCGAGTATTTGTATTTGTCGTTTAGTCAGAGAATTTTCATTCATAATAAAAAACCTTTTATAGTTGCAATCGAACAAATGTTCGATAACATTATACCATGATCGAACACTTGTACGACGCACATATGTTCCCCGAACAAACGTTCCTTGTCAAGTATTTGCGATTTTTTCCTTATAAAACAGCTATGTCACACCCCTTTGAAAGGATATATACATGAATACAGCAGTCATTTATAACTCCTACGACATGACTGGCCCCAAGTTGCAGAATGTTGCTTCAAGGCCATTACCTCAAAAGGTTTATCAGCGTCGACGTTTACTTTTCCTTTCGATGGTGGGGTTAATAGTATTTTTATGTGTTTTGATGGCGAATGAAATTATTGGTCGAATCCATGGTGTTCCTGGAGGTTCTGTAGTAGAAGCTGCTGGACAGCCAGTTGTATATGTTGTGCAACCTGGTGACACTCTTTGGGAAATTGCGGACAAATTCAATCCAGAAGGCACAGATATACGACACACAGTTGATGAGCTCGCGGATATTACTGGTGGAGCGCAATTGCATCCGGGTCAGCGTATTGTTTTAAACAGAGGGTTGTAAATTCTCATCTGATTGTCAGGTAACGACAAAATAGAAATTCTTCTTCTAGTAATATCCGATCTAAGGAAAGTTCAGTAGGGGAATCAACTGGTTGGTTAAGAAATATTGCAGGATCTTCCCCTCCTACTGCTCGAGGTGAAACACTCAGACAGAATTCATCTATTACACCAGCAGCCAATAAGTGTGCATTCAAGTTAGGTCCACCTTCGCAAACTACAATCTTCGCATCTTTACTTAAGAGGTCATCGACCACTCTTGATACATTTAATTCTTCCTCTGGGAAATCGACAATCTCTGCTAAAGATATAAACCGAGAAGCATTTTTTTTGAGTGACTCACTTTTTGTATAAATCAGGGGTGGTTTGTCTTCTGGATGACGCTCAGCAAATAAGCCCATGTCAGGGTTCAGATTAAACTCACCTGAAAGGACAGCGATTCTGGGCCGTTTTTCTTGTCCTCTAGATTCTCGCAATTCAGCTAAATTACCTTCAGGTGTTTTCGGAGCCTTATAATTTTCAGCTCGAACGGTACCTGCGCCAACCAAGATGATGTCCGCAAGACCCCTGATTATTTGATAGATGTGTTTGTCTGCTGATCCACTTAATCCTCCCGCCCTACCTTCAAAGGAAATGAAACCATCTACAGAATTGACCATGTTCAGCAATATCCATGGCCTTGAATCTAAAGGAGTTCTGACATCATTGTTGTAAACAGCTACAGGGTCCACTTCAATTTCTTCGGGAAAGATTTGCTTCATACAAATGACAGTATCTGCATTACTTAGATTTTTTGATTTAGACATAGTAAATATGCAACTAAAACAAACAAGATGCAGATTTTAGTGATTACTTTATTATTTAAGTACTATCGTCAAATTAGGTTGCAGAAATAGGTATAAATATGTCAGTGGAAATATATTCAGTCGCTTCGAGTTCTTTTAAAGAGCCCTTCTGATGGCTTCTCTAAGATTTTCTTTCGGCACTATGGGATCAGGTAAAAGTACCTTGGCCCTGCAAATTCATCACAATCTATCTGCTAGAGGCTTGTTTGGAGTCCTCTGCAGCCAGTTGGATAGGGCGGGCGGCAAAGTTTCTAGTGCTCTGGGGGTTTCCGCAGACGCCGTTCAAGTATCCCCAGGCTTTAATCTTTACGATTTTGCCTTAAAGGAAAAAGAAAATAACGGTTCTCTCGACTATATGATTTGCGATGAGGCACAGTTTTATTCTGTTGATCAAATAGAACAGCTAGCTCGTGTCGTTGATGAGATCGGGGCGGAAGTTTATGCATTTGGACTTCTCACTTCGTTTCAAGGAGAATTGTTTGATGGCACGAGAAGACTTTTGGAACTCTCTGACGAGAGGATTGAAGTACAAGTTGAAGCGCGTTGTTGGTGTGGGCGCAGAGCTACACATAATGCGAGATTGCTTGAAGGTAAACAAGTTTACGATGGCGACCTTGTCGTAGTGGATGATCCAGAAGATCAAAAAGTCACCTATGAGCTTCGGTGTCGCCAACATTGGTTAGATGGAAATTCAGGTCCTGATCGTGAAGTCGTTCCGATACATGCTCCGCACAAAGAAGTGAAATCAGCAAACGGTTAGCGCGAAGAGTTGGTCTTACGTCAAGTTCGCTAACCTGAAAATATGACTGAATATAAACCTCCTCTAAACGACATCAGACTAGTTCTAAATGAGATTAGTGATATAAGTAGATTGTGTGACCTGCCAGGTTACGAACATGTAGATGTCGAGACGGTTGATGGTGTTATTGAAGAACTTGGGCGTTTTGCAGCCGAAGTTATATCGCCTGTTAACAAAATTGGTGATCAAGAAGGATGTTCGGTTACAGACGGTGTGGTTACCATGCCAGAAGAATTTGGGGAGGCTTGGAACCACTTCGTAGATGCTGGTTGGGGGGCCATCTCACAAGACCCAGATTATGGTGGCGGCGGCTTTCCACTAACTATTCATACTGTTTTGACAGAGATGCTAGCAACAGCTAGTAGAGCATGGTCAATGGGTCCCATGCTTACAGCAGGAGCGATTGATTGTTTGCATACTTTTTCTGATGAAGCTCAAAAAGAGGTTTTTTTACCTAAATTAGTTGCCGGTGAATGGTCAGGAACGATGAATCTGACTGAACCTCAAGCGGGTTCTGATGTAGGTGCCTTAACTACTAAAGCTGTACCCCAAGAAGATGGAACGTATAGAATTTTTGGAACTAAAATTTTCATAACTTTTGGAGAACATGAGTTAGTCGAAAATATTATTCAGTTGGTGTTAGCACGTACTCCAGATAGTCCACCAGGTACAAAAGGAATATCTTGTTTCATCGTCCCTAAATATCTAGTTCAAGATGACGGTTCCTTAGGAGAACGTAACGATTATCGTTGCCTATCCCTTGAACACAAGTTAGGTCTTCATGCCAGTCCGACTTGTGTAATTTCGTATGGTGAAGCTGGAGATGGAGCAGTTGGCTACTTGATTGGCGAAGAGCATCAAGGAATGCGTTACATGTTCAAAATGATGAATAACGCTCGTTTGGGTGTTGGAGTTGAAGGGTTAGCGGTAGCAGAGAGAGCACTACAGCAGGCTTCTTCTTTCGCTTTGGATAGACGTCAGGGTAAAGCTATAGGAGCTGAAGCAGGTGAGCAGTCTTTAATTATTGAACACCCAGATGTAAGAAGAATGCTATTAACCATGAGGGCTTATACAGACGCAATGAGATGTATTTTGTATGCGAATGCTGCAGTCCTGGATTTAGCAAGGAGTCACCCTGATAGTGAGGAAAGACAATTGGCTTCGGACAGAGCTGAATTATTGACACCCATTTCCAAGGCTTGGTGCACTGATTTAGGAGTTGAAATGACTTCTCTGGGAATTCAAGTTCATGGAGGCTATGGGTATATTGAGGAAACAGGCGCAGCTCAACATCTTAGAGATTCACGTATTTCTCCTATCTATGAAGGAACGAATGGTATTCAAGCAATAGATCTAGTTGGAAGAAAATTGAAGATGAACGAAGGAAAAGTTATCAGAGATCTTCTTGACGAGATCAAAGACTTTACTGAAAGCCTAAATCAACAGGGTGAGGAATTTGAAACGATCATGTTGAATCTTACTGATAGTTTGCAGGCTGTTGAAGAGGCCACTGCTTGGCTTGCTGAAAAAGGGACTGAGGACCCCATACAAGCAATTTCTGGAGCCACACCTTATTTACGGATGTTGGGACAGTTAGTAGGTGGATGGTTTTTAGCACGTTTAGCAATTGGAGCAAGAAATAATGAGAGTGTCGGAGACGCAGATTTCCGAAATAGTAAAATGACTGTGGCTAATTTTTATGCTGAGCAACTTTTGCCTTTAACCAGAGCTCAACTTGGAGCTGTGACTGCTGGGTCATCTGACTTATTTGCAGTTCCTGAAGAACTTTTTTCTACTTAATTGGAGTTATTCTAATTTTTAATTTGGCTTCCATACCCAGCCCATCTTCGAGCTCTTTTCATATTGGCCCAATTGAGTTGCGTGCCTATGGACTCATGATCGCTCTCGGAGTTCTAGTAGCAATCTGGTGGTGTCAGAAACGCTGGGAAAATAAAGGTGGAAAAGCTGAAGAAATTTCTGAAATCATGATCTGGGCAGTACCTTTCGGTCTGATCGGAGCACGTCTTTACCATGTAATAACCGATTGGCGATCTTTTCGGGGGAGATGGGAAGATGTACCTGCTATTTGGCAAGGAGGCTTAGGAATACCAGGCGGTTTAATCCTCGGAGTTGTTGTAGGGGTAAGTGTTGCTAAGAAGAAGGGGATAAATACCTCCGAAGTTCTTGATGCGATAATTCCTTCAATACCTATTGCACAAGCAATAGGTAGATGGGGCAACTGGTTTAATCAAGAACTATTTGGAAAACCCACAGAATTACCCTGGGCTCTAGAAATAGATCTCCAACATAGATCAAAGGAGTTCATTGCAGAGTCGACTTTCCACCCGACCTTTCTCTATGAGGCAGTCTGGAATGTTTTACTAGCATTCCTTTTAGCTAAGTGTGATCGGGCAGGGTTCTTGAAACCTGGTCGTTTGATAGGGCTTTGGATACTTGGCTATGGAGTAGGAAGACTTTGGGTGGAGGCACTGAGAATCGATAACGCCTCCTTGATAGCTGGAGTTAGGGTAAATATTTGGATGAGTCTGATAGCAATTGTTTCTGGCTTACTGGTTGTGATACTCGGGAGAGAACGATCTATTGATTCAATGAATCCCTCAGAGAGGTTTTAGCAACTACGGTCTTTGTGTGGATACTGGTTTCGTACTACGAAGAGTAGATAGAACTTTTGCTTTTATAGATCTTTCGGGTTTTACTGCTTTTAATGAAAGAGCGGGAGATGAGCAGGCAGTCGACGTCTTAGTTGAGTTTCGTAACACTGTTCGCAATATTGCAAGCAAAAGAGGTGTGAGAATAGCTAAATGGCTTGGTGATGGTGTGATGCTTGTTGGTGTAGAGCCTGAAGAAACAGTTGATTCAGTACTTGAAATTAATTCGTTAATTAGTGGTTCAGATTTTGAATTGCCGGTAAGGGCTGGAATTGCGCGTGGTTGGGTTCTTTTAATTGAAGGTGACGATCATGTAGGGCGAGAGGTTATTTTGGCTTCTCGACTATGTGATAGTGCTGGTCCTGGCCAAGTTTTAGCACCAAAGGAATTGGTTTCACCATTGATGAATCTGACTCAAATCGAGTTGGGAGAGGTAATGGTCGATGGATTTGCTAAGCCTTTTCAGTTGGTTCAACTGAAACAAGCTGAGTGAGTGCTTTAGAGGGTGAAAAGTTTAAGCACGATCAAATTTTTTTTGTCATAGTTTGACTGCAGGGGTAAGGAAACAATGGGCGTCGGATTTTCTGAATTAGGAATAGAAAAAGACTTAGTTGAAGAATTAAACCATCTAGGCATTATTGAACCGTTTGAAATACAGAAAATAACTATCCCAGATATTTTGAAGGGAAGAGATGTCTGCGGAAAGGCAAAAACAGGATCAGGTAAAACAATTGCTTTTGGTTTGCCGTTGCTACAACTTTTACCAGCTTCAAAACCGGGAAAACCTACAGGTTTAGCTCTTGTTCCAACTCGCGAATTGGCTGTTCAGGTATGTAAGGAGCTTGAGCCTTTAGCTTTGAAAAGAGGTCTAAGAGTAAGAGCCATTTATGGAGGCACTCCGATAGAAAAGCAGATTGAGGCACTAAAGAAAGGTGTTGATTTTGTAGTTGCAACACCAGGACGTTTGATTGATTTATTGGAAAGAGAGGATATTTCAGTAGCTAGTGTTCAGAAGATCGTCATTGATGAAGCTGATCGAATGGCAGACATGGGATTTATGCCACAAGTCGAATGGATTTTGCGACAAGTGGAACTAGACCATCAAACTTTGCTGTTTTCAGCAACTCTGGATGGCATGGTAAGTGGTTTGATAAGCCGTTATCAACAAGAACCGGCAATGCATGAAGTTGAGTCTCGTGAAGTGACAGTTGCAGAGATGCAGCATCGTTTTATTGCCGTTCATGAAATGGATCAAGTGAAGGTAGCTGCTGCAATAATAAATTCTTCTAACAAAACAATAGTTTTCACCAAAACGCGGTGGGGGGCAGACAAGTTGGCATCCAAACTTTTACAAGAAAATGTAACTGCAGCAGCCATACACGGGGATCTGAGGCAATCGCAGCGTGAAAAAGCTTTAAAGGACTTCACCAAAGGGAAAATAAGAACGTTAGTTGCAACTGATGTAGCAGCAAGAGGAATCCATGTGGATGACGTTGAGGCAGTAATCCACTACGATCCACCTTCTGACGCCAAAACTTATTTGCATCGATCCGGTAGAACTGCAAGGGCAGGTGGGAGCGGTGTAGTTGTAAGTTTGATCTGTTGGGATGAGGAACTTGAAATCAGAAAACTGATGCGGCGCCTTGGTCTTAAACAGCCAATAGTTCAGATGTTTTCTAATGACGAGAGATTAAAAAATTTAATCTCATGGAACCCTGATTTAGAGGTAAATTAGTTTGCATAAATGGCAAAATTTCTAAGACAGTGCATGATGTTTTCATGCTCCTCTTAGAATGGTATTACATCAAGAGAGGCTCAAATTTGGGTCCGGCAACCTGGGATGGACACCCAAGGTGCTCGCTCGCCTGATAGGTGAGGATGCGGTTTCGGAAGAGACAATGAAGTGTCCGGCGGGTGGTTATTTTTCCCTGCCGGCTCCGATTGGGAGTCTGTTCGCGGAGGAAAAATGAGGATAAAAAGATTTATTAATGGCAGACGTAGGTCTGTGCGTTTGCCTTTTCATCCTCGATCCTACAGCGATGATATTCCCGCTTCAGGAGCATGGTCTATCGAACAAGGTGTAGGCAATCGTAATTTCGTCGAAGTGGTAGATGGACAACCATTCGTTTTAGAGAGTGGAGAAACTCTTGACTATATAAGCATGGCTTATGAGACGTGGGGAGAGCTATCCCCAGAAGCGGATAACGCAATATTGGTTTGTCATGCTCTAACAGGAGATTCGCATGCTTATGGTGATGTTGAGCCCAGTCATTCTACGCCTGGTTGGTGGAATGGTCTTATCGGTCCAGGTTGCGCATTGGATACAGAAAAGAATTTTATAGTCTGCATAAATGTTTTAGGAGGTTGCCAGGGTTCAACAGGACCTGCGAGTATCAACCCAAGAACCGGCAAGCCATTTGGACCTGATTTTCCTGTAATAACAATTCGCGACATTGTGAGAAGTCAAAGGCGTGTTGCGGATCATTTAGGTATTGAAAAATGGAGTTGTGTAGTCGGTGGTTCAATGGGTGGCATGCAAGTGCTCGAATGGGGGGTTATGTTTCCTGATCGAGTCTCATCTTTAGCACCCTTGGCTACTACCTTAA
>Ga0206679_10000502_pt1 | contig 32205 bp, 28 predicted proteins | sample M110012015metaG_FD_155464 | JGI IMG/M metagenome (GOLD analysis project Ga0206679, IMG submission 155464) | Ammonia-oxidizing marine archaeal communities from Monterey Bay, California, United States - M1 100m 12015 | ecosystem: Environmental > Aquatic > Marine > Intertidal zone | place: USA... | reverse complement strand
CCGAAATCACCCTGCTTATAGGTAGTGAAATCGCCTATGTTTATTGTGCAGTCTTCGTAGTTGTTTACCCAGGTAACGTCACCACAGTTGTCGATTGCTTGAGCATCGGCATTGTTTTCAAGCCAAGCGTTGAATTCACTTAGGTTTCCATCTCCGTCACACTCAACAACCAAGTCGCCTCCTCCTGTAATCTCAGGAGCTTCATCATCGTAGATGTTAAACTCAATAGATTCAGAAACCTCATTTCCACAATCATCAATTGCTGTGAACGTTCGTGTTACTGTATAGCTATGTGGACACTCGCCAAGCGTTGTTACATCAACGTATGACACCGTAGCCTCGCCACAGTTGTCTTCAGCTTCAGCATTTACTTCTGGAAGATCCTCATCGCATGAGTAGTCACCACCATCTGGGATGAAAGTAAACTCAGGAGCAGTTGTGTCGATAACAGTTATTGTTTGAGACTGTATAGTCTCGTTGAAACAATTGTCTGTTGCAACCCAAGTACGAATGAGGGTATAGTCTCCTTCGCAGTCGCCCGCTATGATCTCCTCTCCCTGGTAGGTAATCTCAACTTCATCATCACAGTTGTCCTCGGCATCTAACAAATCAGATATCTCAGGAACTTCATCACACTCTACAGTTACATCGGCTGGGAATGCAGTCCACTCTGGAGCAACAACATCAGTAAGGTTGATGATTTGCTCAGCGTATGACTCGTTTCCACAAGCATCAGTAGCCGTGTACGCACGGATAACAACACCGGCGCAACCACCTGATACAACCTCATCTTCGTAAGTGATTTCGAATTCTGAACAGTTGTCAGTAGCTGTTACCAGGATGTTATCATCGATATCATCACATGGCATCTCGATGTTTACCTCGTACTCATCGAATACTGGCGCAGTTGAATCAACTACAGTAATGTTTTGTGTAGCCGTAGCTTCGTTTCCACAATCATCAGTTGCAGTGAATGTTCTCACGAATGAGTAGGCAGCAGGGCAGTTGCCTGCAATTTGCTCTCCATCACTTACAACGATTGTAGCAGAACTACAGTTGTCTTCAGCAGTTGCTTCTTCGTCAAGGATATCCTCGTCACACTCGTATGTTACATCTTCAGGCACAAATGTGAACTCAGGAGCAGTAGTATCAACAATTGTGATCTCTTGCACCATTATAGCCTCGTTTCCACAGTTGTCAAATGCTCTCCAGATGCGGAATAGAGTAGACTCGCCTTCACAGTCACCCGCTTCAGTTTCTTCAGTCAATTCTAGTACAACATCATCATCACAATTGTCTTCAGCAACTGGAGTCTCTGGGTCTGGCATAGTCTCAGAACACTCGATAGTGAAGTCAGCTGGGAATTCAACGAATTCTGGGTTAGTAGTGTCAACTACAGTAACTGTTTGCTGAGCCATAGTCTCATGTTCACAATAGTCAATAGCAACCCAAGTTCGGATGATTATATAAGAATCAACACAATCATCACCGTCGTCAACTATTTCCTCTGAGTAAAGAAGCTCTACGTCAAGAGCGCAGTTGTCTTCAGCTGTAACAGGGTCTACATCAAAGTAGTTCCCGTCTTCACCCATTTGCATTTCTGAACATTCCATAGTTACATCTGCAGGAACGTTGAGAAGCTCAGGATCAGTCGTATCAGTAATTACAATGTATTGGTCAGTCTCAGTTGTATTTCCACACTCGTCAGTAGCGAGATATACACGGTAAAGAACGCCCATACATCCGCCTGAGTTGAGTATTTCTTCGATGATTTCCACAGTTGCATCACCACAGTTGTCTATAGCTTCCAATGTGTAATCGTCGATATTCTCACACTCAACATAAGTGTAGTATTCGTAGTCAACAAACTCAGGGTCAGTTGTGTCAACAACGGTGATAGTCTGTGTAGCTTCAGTTGAGTTTCCACAGTTATCAATTGCCGTGTAAGTACGAACCATGGTGTACTCAGCAGGACAGTCGCCATCAGTAATATCAGCTTCTACAGTGATAGTAACATCACCGTCACAGTTGTCTTCAGCTGTAGCTTCAGGAGCTGGAATTTCTTCATCACACTCAATAGTCATATCCTCTTGAACGAATGTGAACTCAGGGCCCTCTTCGTCAACAACATGGATTAGTTGGGTTTTCTCTGTGAAGTTTCCACAGATATCAAACGCTACCCATGTGCGCTCTATCGTCCATTCGTTCTCACATTCGCCAGGCACAATAACATCGGCAGGTCCGTCTATCTCAACATCACCTTCGCAATTATCAGTAGCTTCAACTTCACCAGGCTCTACTATAGACTCATGGCAGTTCACGGTCAAATCCTCTGGGAAAACAACAAACTCAGGGCCAATCTCATCATCAACGATGATTGTCTGAGTTTCGATAACTACGTTTCCACAGTCATCTTGAGCGAAGTAGAAGTATGTGTACTCGGTGTTGTGAGGACAGTCGAATTCGTTTACTGGACCGCATTCAGCGTCAACGTTAACGTCTCCATTTCCTTCAACGAACATGCCGTCTACAAAACCTTCGTATGTAAACCAGCCTGACATACCGTAATCACAATTCTTGTTGTTAGCCCCCATACCAACTTGGAAACCAAAGAAGTAGTTGTCTGGCTGGTGGTAGAAGTGAAGAATGTCACCGGCTAGGTCTCCCTGTCCAGTTGCTGTTGAAACAACATTAACCATTTCATAGTAAGACCATTCCTCATATAGGTCTGGTTGGGCACATCCTAACTCATCTTTATAAGATCGACCCATTGAAGACCACGTTGCCCAATCACTCTTGTTCTGGAACCATAGGTCCAATTCAAAAGATTCTGCAGGATTAACGTCGTTTACAACAGTTCCAGTTAGGTTAGCTGTTCCGTCATTGAAGGCATTGAATTGCCCTCCGTTTTCATCGAAAATAAAGTTTGCACTGCTTACTTCTCCTTCATTATAAAGGACCGGCAGCCAAACTGCCCAGTCATCACCAGGACCGTATGAACCAGCAAGGTTGCAAGTGTCAGTGAGTTCTCCATTGTTCGTTTCGAAATATTCAACGTCAACATATGAATCCATGCAGTCGTCGTAAGCCATAAGAATCTCAGGATCCGGCACCTCTTCAAGACAAGAAACAGTTTGGTCTTCTATTTCTGTAGTGAATTCAGGTGCTTCAGTGTCTTCTAGTGTAATTTCTTGTTGGCATTGGAATATAGCTTCGCCTCCAGAAGAGTATCGTGTGAATGTTCGTTCGACCACAACATTGCAAGCGCTACCTGGATCACCATCGACAAAGATGTCTTCGTACTCAAAATATCCTCCCGCACATGGATCGTAATTGCATGCAAAAGGAATTGATTGAACTGTGGGATAGCCGAGCACATCTGCTGAGTAATCAGAGGTACATGCAACAGTAACGTCTTCAGGGCACTCATCTAGTCCGCATGAAACTGTTTCGCAAGTCATGCTGAATTCAAAAATGCCATTTTCTCCATTCCAACCAGAAACCGCGATGTAATAAACTGCTCCCAGATCTGAAAGCCACTGCACATATGACTGATTGTCCTCCGAATCACAAGAGAGGTATGTGTCTGATGGGTTTGGTTCCCAATCTTCACTGTCATCATTTCCTGCAAAGCAAGTCAAGCTACCACAGGATCCGGTGTACACGTTAATATATGTGTCGTAGTCTGTGTCTGGTGAACATGTTGTGATTTCAATAGCTCCTCCTGTTCCTTGGAGTGTAAACCAAACTTCTGGAGCATCACCTGTGCTTGGCGTACTACAATCATCTAAGCCGGGTGTTGCTGTTGCACAGCTCGTCAATCCTTCAAACACACCTCCGCAAATGATCGAAGTTGCATTTTCGCAAAGATCGTTAGCCACTGGCAAGCAGTCACCATCACAATCATAACCATATTCAGCATAAAAACAGGATTCATCTGAACAAGTTGCTTCTGAATCGTAGTTACATGCTTCCGAGTCAAGACATCCTGAAGTTTCAGAACCACCACAGTTGCCACACTCATCGTCTTGTAAACAAGAGCTGTCGTCGCAATCGGCAAGAGAGTCGTAGTTACATGCTGTGCTGTCTGTGCAACCTGCTATAGTTCCAGAGCCTCCACATGCACCACAGGCATCGTTAGTTAAACAAGAACCATCGTCACATCCCGCTGCAGAATCGTAGTTACAAGCTATAGAGTCATTACAGCCAGGATACGTACAAGAACCGTCATCGACGGTCGCGGTGCTATCGTAGTTACATGCAGTGACATCTGTACAGCCTTGAGAGAAAGCGGTCGTAGATAAAAGGCATAATACTGCCAGCGAGAGACAAGTAATTAGGTTTTTCATTAAGTAGGATTTAATTAAACAATCAAAAGCATTATCAACACGTAAGTATTTGATAATGAGTTAATTACAGGTGTAGGTCCTACTTGTTAGGATAAAAGAGAGTAAGCGTGTTTTCAAGTTGTAAGGCGGCAAATATACGGTAGTTTCGACGAATGAGCAAAAAAAACCGACGAACAATAATTTAATCTAGACGAGTCTCAATATTTCCATTTGAGAACTAGTGTTCCAAACGCCTGTCTATTTTGGATCATTAACAGGGTCTGGTTCAACAAACTCCTAGAATGTTCCCGTCACCGGAGCTTTCAAGGCTAATTTTGCCACATGTCCTACGGAATTTGCCACCTCACTATAATTCCTGTCAGAGAAGAAGGCTCTGATAGGGCGGAAATTGTCACTCAATTGATCTTTGGTGAGCACTATTCAGTCAATGAAGAATCTGAGAAGTGGGCGCACATCACCATTCACCACGATGGTTACCAAGGTTGGATTTGCAAAAAGCAGCTCTTTGAGATCAATCATCAGGAGTATGACGAACTCAGTATCAATGATTTTCCGCTTTGTTTCGAGAATCACGTTGGGATTTCAGCTTCTCATGGGCGCGTTTTCCTGTTAAAAGGAAGCGTTCTACCGTTTTATAATGGTAAAGCCTTAAAATTGAGGTCAGAATCATTAGAGGTGGGAACTTCAATTTCCAATCTAGATCCATCCAATCTTCGGTCAGAATGCGAGAGTTTTATAGGTGCGCCTTATCTATGGGGGGGCAGAACTGTAAATGGGATTGACTGCTCGGGTTTGACTCAGATTGTATATCGATTGTTAGGCATCATGCTACCTCGAGATGCATTCCAGCAAGCTGAGAAAGGTGAGCCTGTCCATTTAATCGAGGAAGCTCAAGATGGAGACCTGGCGTTCTTCGATAATCAAGAAGGAAGAATTACTCACGTGGGAGTGGTATTTAAACAAGGGGATAGCTTCAGCATCATTCACGCCTCGGGGTTAGTGAGAGAAGACACACTCGACCATCAAGGTATATTTAGGAATGATAGCAAGGAATACACACACAACCTGCGAACTATCAGACGGCTGCTAAATTAGTGCATCGCATGAAGCTCTATCTACTCCACAACGCATATAACATGACTCTGATCAAACTCATCAAAGTAGAGCCGGTAGTAGTAAGTCCCGGCAGCTAAATCACTTACATCGAATTTGATTTTGTGATAGCCCATCGCGTAGTGTTTGTTTGAAGCTAATGAGCGAACCACACGACCGTTATGATCGATAAGATCACAATTCACATTCTCGGCTGATTCTAAGCTAAAGCCAATTGTAAACTGATCTCGCGTAGGGTTAGGGTAGGATGGGAATAGCTCATGATCTGGATACTTCATCATGTTGTTTTCATCTGCTGATGCAAGGCTGATGTCCTCGTCTCCTTCCAAGTACGGTATGATCGTCAAATAACACAGATACATTTCATCTTCAGTACCTTCTCCCCAATATGACCACTCGGGTGGGACATTTGGGTTGTAAGGGTTATCGATGGTGTTGTCGTATGTAGCGATGCAGTGCACAGTTGATCCAGCAGGAATGTGCACCATATTCTCAAACGTGTAAAAACCTTGCCAGTTAAACTGCCATTGAGGGATGCTGATCAAAGGAATCGTTTCGTTGTCAGGGGTAACTGCGTACGCTTCCCAGCTTTTACCAAGTAAATGGCAATGTGGCGCTATTCCTAATAAACTCAAATCAAAGTCGACTTCCTGAGTGCCGTGAAACGTAGTTATTTCGTTTGGCGGAATGAGAAAAAGCTCTTCCAAATTATATGGAGAAATAGGGAAAGTGTAGATATAGCGTTGAATTGGGTCATCTGCAAAGAAGATGTTGACGCTGGTTTGATCGTACTCATCAGCGCTGGTAGGCCCGTAGTGCATTTGCATCAACACTTTAGAGTCTGCAAATAGCTGTGTGCCGATGGTAGAAGGGTAAACGATCGGGTTCGCGCCCGGAACCCATGCCGTCCAAAATTCGATTTCCGGCTCAAAACCAAATCCACCAAATCCTTCATATCCGTAGTCTGGATCTGCTTCATCGAGCTCGTAAGCTTGATTCGATGTGTCCACGGCTAGAATAGCGTGGTGACAAATGTTAGCGTTGTCTGCTCTTACCTCTATAGCTTCGATGTCAATGTCTTCCTGAAGCCCTGTTTCAAGAACAAAAACTTGGTATTGGTCAGTTCCGTCCCCTTCATGCAAGTAGGCTTCGTCCATTGTCAGGACTAGGTCAGGAACACCAATTTGTGATCCTTCTGGAAATTCGGGGAGATCTGGTTCAAGGTCTGGATCGCCTTGAATCATTCCTCCATCAACCCATTCAGTGATTAGGGAAATCTGTGCATCCGTGAGCACATTTTCATCGTTGAAGTGACGGTAATCTGGATCTGGAGACCAAGGCGGCATTGTCTTTATCGAAGTCACATATTCAATCATCGTGCCCCACGATTGAGCGTCATCGTATCCCTCGAGTGCAAACGGAGCTATTTCCCCCTGCCTATGACATTTGGTACAGTGATCGTAGATGATCGGAGCGATATCTTCGGAATAGTTGACTTGAGCGAGCAGAGGAGTGGCAAGCAAAGTCATAAAGACTAATGAGGTAAGATTCTTCATGGTCTTGATTTTTCAATAAGGCAGCCTACAGCGGGTGCATGTTTAATAGGGATTTCTTTACCATTAACCAATGCAGTCAAGGCGTCGCGAAGTTCATTTTTAGTTGTAATCGTTCGTTTTTTACCAACGCCAAAATAGCTGTTGTCGATACGTCCAGAATACAGGGTTTGATTGTCTTGGTTGAGAATAAACACTTCCGGCGTTACCGAAGCGTCCAGTTTTCTGGCCAGGGATTCAAAATCCAATCTCATTTCAAATGGGATTTTATACTTGGATTTGAAGTCACGAATCTGCTGGCGTGTTGATCTGGCATTTGGAAAAACCCCCTGAAATTCAATGCCTTGTGAGCTGAATTCCTGGTGAAGTTGTTTTAGTGGAAGAGCATAGTAACGACAGATTGTGCACTTAGAGGCGAGGAAGATCACTACTTGATACTCACTTTTCGGAGCTGAAGTGAATCCCATTTGAGAGAAAGCCATAATGACCAAAACCCACAGAGAAATTCGCGATCGTTTAAAAGTATGCCTCATTTAAAGTAAAGATAGTCCAAGCTGCTGAGTATTTTCCCCGCTCTATTAACCAATGACGACACATTTGGTTAAAAAAAAACATTTATGAATCTAGATTCTCTCACCTTTCTCGATTGGGCCATTATCGCCGGCTTCTTCATGGTAAGCCTTGCAATCGGGATATACTCCTCTCGAAAAGCGGGCAAGAATTCTGCTGAGTTTTTCCTTTCGGGAAGGAACATGCCCTGGTGGTTGTTAGGGATATCTATGGTGGCAACTACTTTTTCGGCCGACACTCCCAACCTAGTTACTCAATTGGTAAGAGAAGATGGAATAGCTGGAAACTGGGTGTGGTGGGCCTTTCTTCTCACTGGAATGCTCACGGTTTTTGTCTATGCTAAGCTTTGGAGAAGATCAGGTGTTACAACGGATTTGGGTTTTTACGAATTGAGATACAGCGGTAGGGAAGCCGCGTTTTTAAGAGGTTTTCGAGCATTATACCTAGGAGTATTTTTTAATGTTGTCATCATGGCGACCGTGTGTGTTGCTGCAATCAAGATGGGTAATATTTTGCTGGGCCTCAGTGAGTTAGAAGTCCTTTTAGCAGGCGGGACAGTGACTGTTATCTACTCAGCACTGGGCGGATTACGCGGTGTGATACTGACGGATTTTGTTCAATTTATCTTGGCGATGATCGGTGCGGTTTGGGCGGCTGTTTTCGTCTTAGACATGCCAGAGATCGGAGGTCTTGATGGATTGCTCTCTCACGCCAACGTAGTCGATAAGCTCGATTTCATTCCTGCAATGTCTATGGAAAATTCGTTCTGGGCGGTCTTCGTGATTCCTTTGGCCGTGCAATGGTGGAGTGTTTGGTATCCAGGTGCTGAGCCCGGTGGGGGAGGCTATGTCGCGCAAAGAATGCTAGCCGCGAAAGACGAGAAGAATGCCGTCTGGGCAACGCTTCTTTTTAATGTTGCGCATTATGCACTGCGTCCTTGGCCGTGGATTATCATAGCTCTTGCATCATTGATTATGTTCCCAACCGTGGCCGACATCTCAAATGCTTTCCCAGCAGTCGAAGCAGGTAAAATTGGCCACGATTTAGGCTATCCCGCAATGTTGAGCTACCTACCCGCAGGATTATTGGGCTTAGTCGTGGCTTCGCTGATAGCTGCATTCATGTCTACTTTATCAACCCACCTCAATTGGGGATCAAGCTATGTGGTAAGTGATTTCTACAAACGATTTATTGCTCCCGACGCAAGTGAAAAATCCCAGGTACTCGTAGGAAGAATAAGCACGGTAGTAATGATGGTGCTAGCGGGTCTCGCTGCCCATGTTATCCAAACTGCCAGCGACGGATTCTTCTTGTTGCTCCAAATTGGTGCGGGTACGGGCTTGATCTTTATACTCCGTTGGTTTTGGTGGCGGATCACGGCTTGGAGCGAAATCAGTGGTATGATAATCTCCTTTATTGTCGCGATTGGATTATTTCTGATCAATAAGTATTTAAATTTAGAATTGCCTGGATTCGTTCAATTGTCAATCGGTGTTGGTATAACTACGGTTGGTTGGCTTGTAGTGACCTTTATGACTCGCCAAACGGATCCAGAAGTGCTAAAGTCTTTTTATCTAAGGATCAGGCCTTACGGTTCTGGCTGGAAAGAAATCGTAGGAGAAGAGACTTATAGCGCCAATCTACCAGGAGGCAAGCTTTCAAGCGGAATTGTCGCCATGCTTCTAGGGTGTGTGATGGTTTATTCCGCGCTTTTTGGAGTTGGCAACTGGTTATACGGAAATTCACTTCATGCTACGATCTTGTTGGGCATAGCATTGGTTTCCGGTTTCAGTATTTCACGACTTTGGCCTAAGATTGCGGCCAAGTAGAAATTGAGAATTAAATCGGTTTTTCGTTTAGTTGCGAACTTGGATCAAGCTACACGTACTAGCAATTTTGATGAGCTAGGATGATATTCTCACATCTCCTCACTTCCATAAAACGTCTCGCTATTCTTGGCCATTCTCCTTAACAACGGCGAACAACGATAGCGATCCTCGTGATACTCGGTGTGCAAGTTATCTAGGGTGTCAACGCAATGCTGAATTCCCTTCTCATCGGCCCATTCCAACAGACCTTTAGGGTAATTGACGCCTTTAGTCATCGCAAGGTCGATATCGTCACGTGACGCTATCTTCAGATAAAGCGCATCAGCAGCTTCGTTTATCAACATTACAAGAATTCTCCAGCCAATATTTTCGACCAAAGAAGGAGAGGCTACTGATGCTGGTTTCTCTACGTCTTCAGCATAGTTGAAATACCCGCGTCCTGACTTACGTCCTAACCAGCCCGCATCGCGCATACTCTTTTGAGTTAACGATGGTTTGTAGCGTGGGTCGTAATAGAAGGCTTCAAATGTTGAACATGTTACGGCGTAGTTGATATCGTTCCCGATGAAATCCATCAGCTCAAAAGGTCCCATTCTAAAGCCCAGTTGCTTTAACGAGGCATCGATACTGGCGAATCCAGCTGGTCCTTCAGGGACAAACCCTTCCTCGTAGATTCTGAGCGCTTCTCCATAAAATGGTCGAGCTACACGGTTAACGATAAATCCTGGAGTATCCTTGGCAACGACTGTTTGCTTGCCCCATCCTGTGATCAAGGCCCGCATAGCGTTGACAATCTTTTCATCAGTTTGAATGGCTGGAATTATCTCAACCAGAGGCATAAGCGGTGCTGGATTGAAAAAATGTATTCCTAAAACGCGCTCTGATTTTTCACATGAGGCGGCAATAGACGCAATGGAAAGCGAGGAAGTGTTCGAAGCCAATACAGCGTCTTCAGAAACAACAGCTTCGATATCGGCAAAGACTTTTTGCTTGATCTCAAGCTTTTCGATTATGGCTTCAATGACGAGTCCACAATCTACAAAGTCCTGAATGCCAGTCACATACGATATTTTAGTCTGAGTTTCAGAAGCTTCTTCTGCCGTGATCTTGGCTTTTTCCACCAAACGAGCCATTACCTTGGCTAGCTTGCTTTTCGAGCGATCGAGAGCCTCTTTACTCGTATCGGAAATTACCACATCGTGTCCGGCTTGAGCCGCTACTTGAGCGATTCCGCTTCCCATTGCCCCTGATCCCAGAATACCTATTTTCATTCTCTTCAAATTTGGCCGTGAATTTGCAGAGATTTGACGGCAAGGCGAAATTTCCGCCTCATTCGTTTTGTAGAGCTTGTTAACGGTTGTTGAAGCTTTTTGGACACTTAGTCATCTCGTTGTGATATTCAGGAGGCCAGCCACCGATATTTTAAAATACTTAATTAGAAAAACATTGAAGACTTATTTTACTCTTGCGTTACTGTTGCTCGCTATTTCGAATGGTGAGATTCAAGCTGCTCCAGCGGCAGAAGAAACCATGGAACAACGAAACGAGGGAGCTGCTCGAATTTGGGATCAGCTGCTGGCCAAGTATGTTACGAATGATGGTGTGGTTGATTACAAAGGGTTTAAGGCAGATCTGTCTTTGGATCTTTGTGTATCAACCTATTCTAGGACCGACCCTTCTGGATTCGATCAAGGGAAGAAGTTTGCGTTTTGGATAAATGTCTACAACGTCCATACGGTAAAACTCATTTGCGATAATTATCCCCTCAAGTCGATTACCGACATCAAAGATCCTTGGGACAAGAAGTTCGTGGAGATCAATGGTGAGAAATACTCCTTGAATCAAATCGAGCATGAAATCTTGCGGGCTGAATTCAAGGATGGGAGAGTCCACTTCGCCATTAATTGCGCCGCGAAGAGTTGCCCGAAGCTGAACAATCGAGCGTTTATGGTCTATTCTCTAGACAATATACTCACTCAGCTGGCCAAGGATTTCATAAACGATCCAACTAGAAATAAGCTTACTTACGACAAGATTGAAGTCAGTAAGATTTTTGAATGGTTTGTTGAAGATTTTCCTGGAAGGGGAGGGTTGACTGGCTATATTAATCGATATGCCCGTGAGAAAGTAAGCGACACCGCTGAGATTTCTTACCTCGAATATAACTGGGATCTAAACGGGAAATAGAGCTAATTTGGCAAGCTAAATCTAAAGCGAGTTATGTCTGAAACGTATTACGATCCTAAAGACCTGCGCAAGTTTGGAAAGATCACTGAATGGGATGAGGAACTAGGGAATAAGTTCTTCGATTGGTATGGCGAAGTATTCAAGGAAGGAGCCCTTTCAGCAAGAGAAAAGAGCCTGATTGCATTGGCAGTTTCTCACGCAGTTCAGTGCCCGTATTGTATTGATGCCTACACCAAAGATGGTTTGCAACGAGGTATTGAAAGGGAAGAAATGATGGAGGCCATACATGTAACGGCTGCAATCAAAGGTGGCGCCTCGCTGGTGCATGGAGTACAAATGATGAACAAAGTAGAGAAGCTCAGTATGTGAGCGCAGAGATGGCAACGAAATCACTTAAGGCACGCGAAAACGATCTAAGCAATCCGATCAATCAGCTGAAGGTTCTGTCCAATGGAATCTTTCAGGATGGTGATCTGCCTCGTTTTTCAGAGAAGATCGGGAAGACTAATCAGTTCCCCCTTCGTCCTAACAAGCTTGAGATTTTTCAGGTAAATGTTGGCTACATGTGTAATCAGGTATGCAGTCATTGCCATGTAGACGCTGGTCCAGATCGAAAAGAGATCATGACTCGAGAAACCATGCAGCAATGTCTGGATGTATTGGAGAAGTCAGGAGCTCAAACGTTAGACCTTACAGGTGGTGCTCCAGAGATGAATCCTGACTTCAGATGGTTTGTCGAGGAAGCTTCCAAAATTGGTGTTTCTGATTTCATAGTTCGTTCGAACCTCACCATCATGCGGGCGAATAAGAAGTACTATGATCTACCTGAGTTTTTTGCGAAGCATAACGTCCATGTGGTGTCATCGCTTCCATTTTATAAGCGAGATCGTACTGATCAGCAACGTGGAGATGGTGTTTTTGATGCTTCTATCCAGGCGCTTCAGATGCTTAATGATGTCGGATACGGTAAGCTGGGAACAGGTCTTGAGCTTGATTTGGTTTACAATCCATCTGGAGCATTCCTGCCAGGGAGTCAAGCAGCTCTTGAATCAGATTTCAAGGAAGCTCTTTCAGAAGATTTTGGAATCGTATTCAACAGGTTATTCGCAATCACGAATCTACCCCTTAGCCGATTCTTAGAATATTTGGTCGCCAGCGACAATTACGAGGATTACATGTATGCTCTGGTAGAGGCCTACAATCCCGAGGCGGTGGAAACGGTTATGTGTAAAAACACACTTTCCATTTCCTGGAATGGTTATTTATATGATTGTGACTTCAATCAGATGTTGTCGTTGCCCGTAGCCAGCAAAGGCAAGCATTTAAGTGAATTTAATCTGGACGAGTTGTCTGATAGAGATATAGTAATTTCTCAGCATTGCTACGGCTGCACAGCAGGAGCGGGTTCGAGTTGTCAAGGAGTTACGACATGAGATTTCTAATTCTAATATTGATGATGCCGCTAATAGTGGCATGCCAGGATCACATTGATTTTGACGCTATGGCAGTCGATATGGGAGGCAAGATTGTGCCGCTAATTCACCCAGACAGTATTCCAACGGGGGCTATTTTCGTCGACGTTAGGGAAGATAAAGAGTACAGGGTGAGTCGAATTCCTGGAGCCCTAACTAAGGAAGAGTTTGAACATGCCAAAGTCTCTCCTGAAACACCCTTAATTATCTATTGCTCAGTGGGTTATAGGTCTGGAAAGTACGGTGAAAAGCTCGTCGATATGGGGGTTGAAAACGTCTACAACCTGTATGGTGGGATCTTTAAATGGAGTAACGACGGCAAGCAATTGGAGGACGAGGATGGAGCCACAAATCGTTTGCATACCTACAACAAGAAGTGGGGTGAGTGGGTAACGAAAGGAGAGAAGGTCAATTGAAGACGACATTAATCATAATGGCAAAGCCACCCGTTCTAGGGTTGGTTAAGACTCGGCTGGCTGCCAGTGTCGGCGATGAAATGGCACTCAAGGTTTATTTTGAATTGCTAGCATTTACCTTTTCTCAAGCCTTCGAATCGAAGATTGAAACTGCCGTTCATTTTTCGCAATCGACGACGTTCGTGGATGATTTCTCTCTTTTTGAGAAGCACATTCAAAGGGGAGATGACCTTGGGCAGAGGATTCTTGAGTCCTTCTCAAAAGAATTGACGTCAGCAGATGCGTGCTTGATGATTGGGGCTGATTGTCCCGATCTTAGTGGAGAGATTCTTCAGCAGGCTGAAAAGGCCCTTGAACAAAATGATTTGGTACTAGGACCTAGCGATGACGGGGGCTATTACTTGATTGGCTTGAAAAAAGCTAATCCCGCATTATTTAAAAATGTTGCTTGGAGCACCGAAAGCGTTCTCCGTAGCACAATGGAAAACGCAGACAAGCTTGAGTGGAAGGCAAAGCTTCTTCCCGAGTTGTTTGATATTGACGACATCGAGGATTTGAAGCGTAGCCGGTTTTCCGCTTTGGCGGTTGAAAACCGTAATCTTGCCGATGCAAAAGGAAACTAATGGACGAAAGAATTCTGGAAACGGCCAATTGGCTGAAAGAACGTGGAATAGACGGAGCCGAAGTAGGTATTGTGCTCGGAACGGGTCTTGGTGACCTAGCTAACCACATTGATGTTGACGTCGAGTTTAGCTACAACGTCATTCCCAATTTTCCCATCGCGACAGTTGAGTTTCATTTCGGAAAACTGCTTTTCGGAACGCTAGGTGGGAAGAAGGTCATTGCTCTCCAAGGACGTTATCATTACTACGAGGGCTATGCCATGGAACAGATCGTATTACCGGTTCGAGTGATGAAACTCCTTGGAGTAAAACAGATTCTACTTTCGAATGCTGCAGGTGCTATTAACCTTAATTATCGAAAAGGAACGCTGATGTTGGTTGATGACCATATCAATCTTCAACCTGAGAATCCATTGCGTGGACCTAACCAAGATGATCTTGGGTCAAGATTCCCAGACATGAGTGCGCCTTATGATGGCAACATGAATCAGCACCTACGGGAAATTGCCAAGCAGAATGAAATTGTATTGAACGAGGGAGTGTACGCCTCAGTCCAAGGTCCCAATCTGGAGACTCGAGCTGAATATCGATACTTGAAAACAATAGGTGCAGATGCTGTAGGCATGTCCACTGTGCCAGAGGTGATCGCTTGTAACCATATGGCGGTGCCTTGCGCCTGTATATCTGTGCTGACCGATGTGTGCGATCCGGATCATCTTGAGCCCGTGAATATTGAAGATATAATAGCCACTGCAAAAGCGGCTGAAAAGCATTTGACTACATTGTTTGTCGAATTGATTGAGAGATTATGAGTAGCTATTTAGAGGTAACTAAAGACGTATATAAAGAAGCGGCTCTCACGCCAGACGTAGGTCTATGTTGCACGACGAATCCAATTTGGGAGCTGCCTGGATTGAAGATTCCTAAGATCATGCAGGAGATGAATTACGGTTGTGGTAGCACTGTTTCCGCTCGTGATCTTTCAAATGAACCAACAATCCTCTATGTCGGAGTTGGCGGTGGAATGGAATTGTTGCAGTTCAGCTATTTCAACCGCAAGCCGGGTGGAACGATCGGTCTCGATGTGGTAGACGAGATGCTTGAGGCTTCTCGTAAGAATTTCAAAGTGGCCGAAGAGCAGAACGACTGGTTCAAATCGGAGTTTGTTGACCTCAAGAAGGGTGATGCGCTGAATCTTCCTATTGAGGATGAGTCGATAGATGTTGCTGCCCAGAACTGCCTGTTCAACATTTTCGAAGAAGAAGACCTCAATAAAGCGCTTGAAGAAATGTACCGAGTGCTTAAGCCTCACGGACGATTGGTGTTGAGTGATCCGACATGCGAGCAGACGATGCCTGAAAACCTCAAGGCAGATGATAGATTACGCGCGCTTTGTTTGAGTGGTTCACTGCCACTTCAGAAATACATCGACATGATTACCGACGTTGGGTTTGGGACTGTGGAAGTCCGAGCTCGCCGTCCTTATCGCGTATTGAGCAAAGAGCATTACGAAACGACTGAAGAGATCTATATCGAGAGTGTTGAGGTTTGTGCCATCAAGGATCCGATGCAGGACGATGGGCCATGCGTTTTTACGGGAAAGGCTGCGATTTTCTTCGGCCGGGAAGAATACTTTGATGATAAGAAAGGGCATGTTTTAATGCAAAATCAGCCGTTGGCGATTTGCGACAAAACCGCAGGTGCGCTGAAAGATCTTGGACGTTCTGATATTTACATTTCAGAGTCGACCTGGCATTACGATGGAGGCGGGTGTTGCTAGTCTGTAACTTGAGCTAGTTCTTCAACACAGATGTCGTTGTAGGCGGCACACTTCTTTTGGTAGCGACATCCAGTATAGATACCTGCTGTAAAAAGAAGGGCGAGTACGATCAATAGTTTCTTCATTCTTAGTCGCGTTATCGTGCTAGATGCGCAATTTCTCAAATGTATTCAAATCATTGGGACATCTCGCGTGCTGTTGGTAAGACGTTAGAAATGCCGAATTGGGTCCTTTTCCGCTTCAAAATTCACCAATCACTTTCGGGTGTCTAGAAGATTAGGCTATAGGAAACCGAGAATCAGTAAGATGTCAAAAACGTTGACGACTCCATCGCCGTTGATATCGTAGGCGCCACAATCTTCAGTACAAGGAAAGTTGGTGAGCAGATCGAGAATGTCGTTTATAGAAACTACTCCATCTCCATCGAAATCACCCGAGATCAAGCACGATCCATCGTCATATTGCGCCTGGGGATCGAAATTGGAGGCATCGGCATCCGTACACCCTAATGCAACTAGATTATCCATGTTGAATGATAGGCTGGCTTGTCCAGCGCTTAAGAAATCGTTTCCTTGTATCTGGACATTAAACTGTCCGCTTAATTCGTCTGAGTCAATTAAGGTGAATTGTCCGAGAAGTCTGAGGTTGTCATTGAACGTGTCGCCTTCTGCCAAGTAATTGAAGTTGAACACGCCTCCACCAACTAGGTCTTCGATTAGAATGTCGTTTCCTTCAAGAAATGAATCCCAGCCCTGAGTGCCGATTGGCGCAGTCGAGCTGTCATAACTGGAAACAACCTCTGGAGCGTCATCCAACGAAAACCAGGAGTCATAAGAAAGGGTGGGAATAATTGAACTGTTGATTTGATAGTTCGCTGGTGGTACCGCTGATCCGAATTGTTCAGTTTGGTAAAATGTGCCAGGGGTCGAAATCGACATTGGAGCATCGACATCTCCAAAAATGGATGTAACCAAATCAGCGGACTCTAATACCTCCAAATACAACCTATAGGTGATAGCGCCTGCTGGAATAGTATCTAAAAATGAAATGAGCGCTGTTTCATGGACATGGAATTCTTCTAGGATCACTCCGAGGATATGATCAGAGATATCTTCAGGCTCAGGCTCAGTTGCACATGACTGAGCAGAAGTATATCCCTTATGCGCCAGCATCTCTAGAAGGTCACGCATATCGGATACGCCGTTTTCATTGTAATCGGTTTGCTCGTCGGCCGTTCCAAATTGTGTGAGCTGTATAAATAGGTCATCACCACAATTGATTATGCCGTCTCCATTGAGGTCGTATGGACAATCTTGAGCTAGGCAATTTAGACTAGAGATGAAAAAAAGGAATAGGATTGAAAAGAGACCGCATGTAGAATTCACCGTCATAATGGTGCTAAATTAGTATAGTTAATAAGCTTAGAAGTCTGAAAGCGGTCCTTCTATATATGAGACAGAGATTTCCTCTTTGGGTTGCCACAAAAATCAATCTTGCCAAACACAAATATAACAACCACACCGAATTTCCCGATCTTTGATTTACGCTTCGACGTCATTGAAATCAAACTATGGAAGACCGACTTTGTCTTGAGTGCGGGATTAAGCTTATGGGACGAGCAGATAAAAAGTTCTGCGACGATTCCTGCCGAAATTCTCACAATAACCGACTCAATAGCGATCAGACCAATTTGGTCCGTAACATCAATAATGCCTTACGCAAAAACCGTCGTGTTCTTCAAATGATTTTTGATGCGCAACCTGATAAAGATGTGGTGAAAGTGCATCGCGACAAATTCAACCTTAAAGGATTTGATTTTAATTACATCACCAGCTCCTTCAAAACGAAAGAGGGTAAGGAATATCGGTATTGCTATGATTACGGCTATTTGAATACCGGTGGCGATTTTTTTATTGTGGTTAAGTCGAAGGGAGGTAGCTAGGCCGAAGCGCTAGTCGATTTACTCGGATCAGTTTAATCCTTTGACCATATTCTAGTGTTTAGCTGCAAGTCCTCTACGATGTCGAAGCAGGTCTGCAGTTCAAAGATGAGACGCTCTAGCCCTTTGCTATTCATCAGGGATTCAGAAAACTTAAGTTCGAAGAAATCGTGGTTGGAACTCAATGCGATGTAAAACTTGTCGTTTAGAAAGGACATGTAGGTTGTACAGCCAAATTTACTTCGTAGCTCCATGATCAGCTCCATCATTTTGGGAGTTAATAGATATCTCGACTCGATTTGATCGGTGCCGTAGACTGAAAAGAGCTTTTCGAAATCGACGTTTTCTAATTCGACCAAGTCGGGTCTGCTCCAGTTCCATTTCTGCAGTTTTCGTCCAAATTTACCCAGCCAGCTTTCCGTGACGTCGGGCAGGACGTATGTCTCGCCATTAAAATGTTTGTGAAATTCAGTCACGAAGAAGAGGCCTTTAAACACAGTGACATATTCTGTGCGGGTACGACCCTTTGAGTCTACGCGAACTTGTTTGTCTTCGGCGTGAATCTCGCTGAATTCAATATGAGTTTCGCCAACCGTCCCGCTGAAATAGTCTTCGCCATTGAATCGATCTACGTCTTGAAGAAAAATGCGGCTAGCATGAAACGTGGACTTGGAAATGTGGGAGTCAGAGTTGTAATTCACTCCGGGCTGCACTTCCTCGATGACGATCGGAAATATCTCGTTCTTAAATCGCTTTTTAAACTTGCTGTAACCTGTTGCTCGGACAATAATAATGGTGATAATACCACCAATGAGAATCACGATTCCGGCAGGAGGAAAGAACAAAAAGAAAATCCCTCCTAGAGCGGCAATGCCAGTGCCAATCCATGTCCCTTTGCTTCCCTTGGCGCGCTGATTTATGCGCCAAGTTTCTATCTCAGTCAGTCTCGGTCGAAGTTTTTCCAGTAAAGTATCCTTGTCTCTCATGAGACCTATTTATCAAATAGAGCACCTACGTCTACACTCTCACGCTCTTCTCGTGGAATCTCAAAGAATTCGCGTGTTTTCATGTTCATGATATTCGCCATAATGTTTGAAGGAAACATCTCCACGGCGTTATTAAGTGACTTGACTGCCGCGTTGTAAGCACGGCGACTGGCAGATATTTGCGCTTCAACTTCGTTTAAAGAATGCTGTAGCTCGGTCACGTTGTTGTTCGCTTTAAGATCGGGGTATGCTTCAACGGCTACTTTGATTTTGCCCAGCATAGAACTGATCTGATTCTCCAGGCCGAAGCGCTCTTGATCACCGATGTTGTCTTGCATAGCCTGGCCACGGAGCTTAGTGATTTCTTCTAAAATCCCGCGCTCATGAGACATAAACTCTTTGACTGCTGCTACTAAGTTTGGAATGAGATCCCAGCGTTTCTTTAACTGCACATCGATTCCTGAAAATGCTTCTTCAGCGTTGTTCTTTTTGCCAATTAGTCCATTGTAAACTGTGATCGCCCAAATGGCCACTATGGGGATGAATATTAGGATGATAATCATATTGTGAAAGTAGGGTTTGTGGAGAAAGTTTAGCCACGTATAGAGCGTGGAATTCGACCTCCGATTCGACAATGTTGCAATATACATCGTCGCTCACTGAAAAGCGCTATGATTAACGATTCTTAGTGCTTATAAAACTGCTGTATGGCGCAGTGTTGTTGAGGTTTGTGGTTTCTCGTAACACGCATTCGTAAGTAAAAAGAATACCGTTTAGAAGTTTGGCTTGAGCAAGTACTTGGAGTAGAACTTGTCGATCTCTTCCACTGCTTCTTCCGCTGTGTCAACCACTACCCAAAGCGCTAAATCTTCTGGACTCACGTTGCCTGCTTGTTCAAGTACCACTTGCTTAACCCAATCGACCAGCCCCGTCCAGTAATCTTTGCCCACCATAATGATAGGGAAGCGCCCAATTTTATCGGTTTGAATGAGTGTGATTGATTCGAATAATTCGTCAAGCGTTCCGAACCCACCGGGCATTACAATAAAGCCTTGAGAATATTTGACAAACATGACTTTACGGACAAAGAAGTAGTCAAAGTCGATGCTTTTATCGTTATCGATCCAGGGATTTGAATGCTGTTCGAAAGGCAGGTCGATGTTGAGTCCAACAGAAACTCCCCCGCCTTCTTTGGCGCCTTTGTTTCCTGCTTCCATGATGCCAGGGCCACCACCAGTGATGACTCCGTATCCTTTTTGCGTAAGTCTAAACGCAATGTCTTGAGCCATGAGATAAAAAGGGTGGTCGGGTTTTGTGCGGGCCGAGCCAAAGATCGAGACACAAGGTCCCATGCGTTGCATTTTCTCATAGCCTTCTACAAATTCACTCATAATCTTGAAGATTGACCAAGAGTCGTTGCTCTTCGTTTCGTTCCAAGAACGCTGATTGAATTTACTAGATACGCGTGGGTCTTTGTCCATGTTTAGTTTTTAAAAAAGAAAAATACTTGAAAAGGCGAAGAGATGTGTAGGGAAATGGATGAAGCTATGAAGGTCAAAAAGTTGACAATCATCATTTAATTCTACACAACCAAGAACGCAGTTTTGAGCATAAAAAAAGGAGCAGTTTGCTCCTTTTTTTTATATGTATGAGAATTAATTTATTTCAGGAATTTAATGGACATCGGGTAGGCCCATACTTCACCTTTGTTCGCTTTTACAGCGGCCATAATGGTGAAGATGATTGAGCAAACAAGTACTGCGAACATCACGAAAAAACCAACAATAACCATAGCCAAAATCGCGCCACCAGCCCAGTAGATCAATGAGCTGAGCCACCAATTGATGATATTCTTTCCGTGTTGATCAATTGATGGATCTTTTTTCTTGTTGATAAGCCACAGAACTAAAGGCACAAGTAGTCCAATAAATTGTGAAAGATGCATGAACATGCAATATTGGTTGAGATCCATTGGCCAAGGTTTTTCGCCGGATGCGTTTGTATTAGGTTGTACGGTTTCAGTATCTTCTGACATATAGAGGGTTTTTTGAAATTATCATCGCTAATATAACGGACTTGGGAAACTTTCCTCATGTAGTTTCTTAGACTTTGAACATACTTTTCAAAAGCGCAATAATCAGTTTCGGTCAATCGGGGAGCTGTAAGGCGATAATTGCCTCGAATGCACATTAACACAATTGTGAAGAAGATAGCTCCGATGATATCTTATAGTCTAGGTTTGAAGCGATCGATATGAGTAAAACGGAAGAAAGCGCCGCTTGCCAATTCGCTATCTTTGCCCGATTTTGAAACCATGAGCGAAACCACCAAACTCAAGATTATTCAGTGGGTCATTGAAGAAAATGATCCTGACGCTATTAAGCGCGTCAAACAATTAGTCGATGAAATCCAATACGATCAAGCCTCGGATTCTATGGTTATCGGATTTCGATTCAACGGTGGAAAAGTGATTAAAAGCGAGTTTTTAAGATGTATCGCCGAGGCCGAACGGGGGATAAGTTCTGGTGAGTTTGTAACATTAGAAGAACTCGAAAAAGAATCTGAAAACTGGTAAATCAACCTGCATGAAAAAAGTCATACTCCTTTCAATCACTCTTTTTACTCTTCAAGTATTTGCCCAAACTCCTTGTGAGAATGGCTTGGCGGATGGGTTTCCTTGTGAGAATATTGATCTTATGAGCCACTTAGTTCTAGGCGAGGCGGGAACAGGTGGCAATTACAATGATATATGGGGGTGGACGGATCCAGTTTCAGGACGGGAATTCGCCCTTCTAGGTCGATCTGACGGAACTTCGTTTATCGAGATCACTAATCCACTTGAGCCGATTTTAATCGGTAATCTCTGGTCTCATATTGTAGGAGAAAGTCTCTGGAGAGATATAAAGGTATTCAACAATTATGCTTTTATCGTCAGCGAACAAGGAGGGCACGGGATGCAGGTGTTTGACTTGTCTCAATTGACTTCCGTAGAAGTTCCTCCAATAGAGTTTGAAGAGTCTGCTTGGTATGCTGGCTTTGGCCGCGCACACAACATTGCGATTAATGAAGAATCAGGATACGCTTATGGAGTTGGTTCAGATACCTTCAGCGGTAGTCTTCATATAGTAGATATTAGTAATCCGCTTGAACCGGTCTTAGCAGGTGGCTATGGCGAATCTGGATATACACATGACGCTCAGATCGTAAACTACAAAGGTCCTGATGAAAATTATGCCGATCGCGAAGTTGCTTTCCTTTGCAATGGGGGTTCTGGCGTGTTTATCATTGATGTTGACGATAAGACTGATTGTCAGTTGATCTCAGAATTACCTTATCCAAACGTGACTTACACGCACCAAGGTTGGCTTACTGAGGATCACAAGTATTTCGTTGTAAACGACGAAATTGATGAGCTGAGTCTTGATTTCAACACGCGCACCCACATCTTCAACGTAGAAGATCTAGACGCGCCAGTTTATGTGGGTTATCACGAACATGACACGTATGCGTCTGACCACAACTTATATACGCACAATGGCCTTGCGTACATGAGTAACTACCGTGCTGGTCTGAGAATAATGGATATGAATAATCTTTCGGCAGCAGAATTGACTGAGTTAGCATACTTTGATGTTGATCCAGGCGTGGAATCCCCTGGGTACTCAGGTACTTGGAGCAACTACCCATACTATGGGAGTGGTAATGTGGTTATCAGTACATTCTCTGATTTCTTTGTCGTTCGACCAAACGAGTCTGTTGTCACTTCGATCGAAGAAAAGACTCAACCCGTTGATCTTGTGGTCTACCCAAATCCCGCGATAAACGAGTTGACAATGGGTGTCCAGCGACATACTCAGGATTTACATTTTAAGATTTATGATCAAGCAGGGCGTCAAGTGGGGCACAATATTTTGCTTCCTGCAGGAATTTCAACTTTGACTTTTCCAATCGATCATCTTGCTCAAGGTTCATACCGAATTGTTGTTTCAGAACAGCCTCAAGTTAGCTTGCAGTTTGTAAAGCTGTAACCTAGAACATTCACATCACTTTATTATGAAAAGATTATCAGTAGCACTATCAGTTCTTGCTTTTAGCCAATTCGGATTTACTCAAGACCCGTGTGTCGATGGACTAGTCTTAGGGGAGTTTCCTTGCAATCTTGTTGATCAAATGAGCTTCATGGACCTTCAGGACTTAAATATTGAAGCGGCTAATCAAGGGGATGGCACGAATGATATATGGGGGTGGGTTGATCCAAATACGGGGAGTGAATATGCGCTGGTTGGGCAAAAGAACGGACTATCGGTAGTTGATATTTCGGATCCGATTAATCCAGTGTTGATTGGTCATATGGCGACGGAGACTTCTACTAGCACCTGGCGTGATATTAAGGTTCATAATGGTTATGCATTTGTTGTTTCTGAAGCGGGTGATCATGGGATGCAGATCTTGGATCTTTCTCAAATGTCTAGTGTGGTAGCTCCTGCAATACTTACTCCAGATACTGTCTATGATGGATTCGGTAGCGCTCACAACATTGTAATTAACGAGGAGAGTGGTTACGCGTATGGCGTTGGTACGAACACATTTAGTGGAGGACTTCATATCGTAGATATCAGCGATCCCTTGAATCCAGTTTTGGCAGGAAGTTTTGAGGAGGACGGTTATACGCACGATGCTCAGGTGGTGATGTACGTAGGTCCTGATGTGGATTGGGTGGGCAGTGAAATCGCATTTGCTAGTAATGAAGACAACGTTGCTATCGTCGACGTTACGGACAAAACGGATTGTCAGCTGATCTCACATGCGAGTTATGAAAACCCAGGTTATACTCACCAGACGTGGCTCACTGATGATCAGAAGTACATGCTTGTGGTAGATGAGACTGATGAAGTTGGAAACGGTTTCAACACTCGTACATACATTTTTGATGTTCAGGATTTGGATGAGCCGCTTTTACTTGGCTACCACGAGTCGGACAACACCGCGAGTGATCACAATCAGTACATCAACGGTCCATTCTCGTATATGAGTAACTACGCTAGCGGACTTCGCATAGTGGATGTGACGGATATTGAGAATGCAAACCTAAACGAGGTAGCTTATTTTGATGTGCTACCGGAGCATAACGATGCCGGATATCAAGGCACATGGAGTAACTACTGCTACTTTCCTAGCGGAGTGGTGGCGGTTACTAGTCGTAATGCAGGTGTGCATTTCTTGATGCCGACTATTTTCAGCGTTTCTCCTGCGAATGCATCAGTGATGTGCGAGGAGAGTATTGATTTTGAGGTGTCAATTAATGCTGAGCTCAATGGAATATTTACGGTAGGTCAAGAAGGTCTCCCGGAAAATGTGGTACTGTCTTCAGGAAGCTTCGAAGCTCCAGGTGTATTGACAGTTACTGTATCTAATTTGGTCGGAATTGAAGGTGGGATTTACGATTTTGAGTTTCTGCTAGAATCTGAGTTTGGTGTTTACCCAGTTAATTCTTCCTTGAATATTATCGGTACATATCCAGGTCAATCAGCTTTGGGGACGCCACTTGATGAGTCAGTGTTGAATGACGGAATGGTCGCCTATAGCTGGGCGGCGCAAGCAAATGCAGACCAATATTCTATGGAGGTGTATTCAGACGAAGCGCTAACAGTCATGGAGTATTCAGAAATTGTAGCTGATCCAAATACGGTGATGCCATTTTCATTCATGGACGGCACCTACTTTTGGCGTGTTAAGTCACTCGCGAATTGTGGCGAGAGCGTTTGGTCGGAGGTTTTTGAATTTACCGTATTGACAGTTGGAGTTGAAGCACTTGCCGCTCCTCAGTTTAGCCTATTTCCCAATCCTATAGCAGATGAATTCTCAATCGTCGCTGGGCAAGATCTCGGCGATGTGCAGATTTTCGATATACATGGTCGCCTAGTATACGCTGATATTGTTTTAGCTAAAAGAGCTGATCTTGATATGTCGCAGTTTAGCGAGGGAGTTTATTTGGTGAAAGTCCTGGGCCAGACTCAGCGCGTGATTAAGCTGTAGAGGTTTTTCTTTTTTTGACTAGGAAGAGAGCGGAAAGGGCGGCTCCTGCAATGAGGTGCCAAACGCCCCAGGCAGCGGTAGTGACCGCCATGGACCCGTTGCCTTCGAAGAATGTGAAGACTAGTGCGAGCGCAATTGTTGCGTTTTGAATTCCCGTTTCAAAGCATATTGCTTTTACGTCATTAATGCCACATTTGCTCAGCTTTGCAAAAGTGAATCCCGTGGCAAACGCAACAGCGTTGTGAAAAGCGACCAGTGGCCAGAGTTGAGCTGAAAATTTTATAAATGTCTCAGTTTCTCGTGATAATGAAACTACTATGAATACGGTGAGAATCAAGAAAGAAAACATCTTGGTAAAGCCACTAATTCTGCGGGCAAGTTTAGGTAGTTTGTGGGTGAAGGTTAAGCCTATGAGAATGGGCAAGCCCATGATGAGGCTCACGTGGGTGATCATTTTTGATGGAGATATATTCAGTGTAATAGACGTGTCTAATGGGTAAGTAAGCTCCATCCATAGCGAAAAGAAGAATGGAATTGAGGCAATCGAGACAATCGATATGACTGCTGTGAGTGAAACTGAGAGGGCGACATTTCCCCTTGCGATCAGGGTGTAGAAATTGGACACATTCCCACCTGGGCAGACGGCCACTAGGATCATTCCCATACCCACGCCAACTGGAGGAGAGATGAGCTTGATGAGCAGGAAGGTGATCGCTGGAAGTAAGATGAGCTGAGATGTGAGCCCAACGATAACGGGCTTAGGTTTTTTGAAAAGCAGATTGAAATGTTCGAGTCGAATGGACAGAGCTACCGAGAACATGATGAAGGCTATGCAGAGTTGCAGCCCAATCAAATTGTTGTCTGAAAAATTCAACATGAAGCGATCTAAGCCAGGTATTTCGTTCACGAAAAGCAGATTATAGCGACGAGCAAGGCTGTTCCAAAAAGAGCAATGGTGATCACAATCTTGCCGTGCTTCTTAGTTGGTTCTCCGTATTTTGGAACTTTCTTTCCCGAGAGGTCATCTTTCGATGCTAGCAGATAAACGAGAGCAGTAATGATCCCGATCAACGGAAATAGGAGTGCTGCTATCAATCCGACGATCTTTCTTCCTTTTGAGATGTTCCTGGCTAAGGCAGATTCTGCGATCTTTTCTTTTCGAATCTTTTCGAGCTCCTCTTTGTCAAAAGGTTCACCGCGCTCTTTGAGAAGTTTGTTGGCTAGGGCTAAATCTAGAGGGCTCCATTCGTGTGCATTGATCAAAACGTCTCGCAGCTCATCATTTGAGAATTCAAAAATGAAGTAGTCATCTGCAACTGTGTCAAGCTCAGAATTAGCTTTTTCTTCTATTAGGCCATCGATGGAATCAAACTGATCTTTATCAATCCAGACTTCGATAACATCGTATCGCCGACTTGGATCAAAGTCCTCAATCTTGCCTTCGGAATTACGCAGTTCGTACGATGTCTTACTCTCATCCAGCAGCTCGGTCAATAATTGCGCAATTTCAACGCTTTCAAAGCTTTTATACTTTTTCATTTCACTCGTCGCCTGGTTTGTCACCAGGATTTATAAGCTGCGCCAATTTTTCTGCATTCAGATCACGATGTAGTTTGCCTTCATGCGCGCAGCTGATTAATCCATTTTGCTCAGAAACAACTAGAGCAAATGTATCGGTAACTTCGCTAATGCCAAGGGCAGCGCGATGACGCATTCCTAATTCACTACTTATCGAAGTGTCTTCACTCACAGGAAGAATGCCTCTTGCAGAGGAGATTCGACCGTTTTTTATCACGACCGCACCGTCGTGGAGTGGGCTGTTCTTAAAGAAAATCGATTCCAATATATCGCGAGAAAGCTTCGCGTCTAATGGAAACATGGACGTCATGAAGTTTTCTGGGTCAGAACTCTGAGCTAAGATAATGAGGGCTCCTGTTTTGGTTCGAGCCATGTTTTCACATGCCTGAATGACTTCGTCGTAGGGCTGATTTGCAGGTGCTGAGTTTGGTAAAAAGCGAGAAAGTAGACCTGTTTTCTTTTGCCCTCTGAAAATATCACGATTACCCACAAAGACTAGAAATTGTCGGAGTTCTTGTTGAAAAACGATGAGGAGCGCAATGACCCCAACGCCGATAAACTGGCCCAAGATTTCGCTGAGCATCTCCATTTGAAGTGCTGCGACGAGTTTCCAAATCACATAGATCAAAAGGATGCCAAGAAAAATCTTAATTGCCACAGTTCCTTTGATCAAATTGTAGATCTGATAGATGATCACCGCAACCAAAAGGATGTCGAGGATGTCGAGGAAATCAAAGTCGATGAAACAGGTGATCATAAGCTCTCAGGATCGTTAACAAAGCTATGCAATTTGATCGCTTCAACAGCCGGTGTTATATCGTGTACCCGTAAGATTCTTGCTCCTTTGTACAAGGCATATGTGTTTAAACTAGTAGTTGCATTAAGAGACATTAAAGGATTGGTATTCAGTTCTTTGTAAATCATAGATTTCCTAGAAACTCCGACCAAAATGGGCAGGATGTTTACTCTCAGTAAATTTAAGTTTTTAAGAAGATCGTAGTTGTGATAAACGGTCTTTCCAAATCCAAAACCTGGGTCGAGTATAATGTCGTTGACACCATTTGCGCGAAGCGAATTAATTCGAGCCGAGAAGTAGTTCGCTACTGATTTTACCACGTCCTCGTAGGTTGGATTATTCTGCATTTTATATGCTCGATCGAGGGTGTGCGTGAGTATGTAAGGTACTCCAAGGTCACCTACTGCGGCATACATATTCTCATCAAATTGTCCGCCGCTGATATCGTTGATGATGGAGGCCCCCGCTCGTATTGAGGCCTTCGCCGTTGTTGAATTGAAGGTGTCAATTGAAAGAACAGCTTCGGGATGGGATTTTACGATCGCTTCGATGACTGGCAGAACACGGTCAATTTCTTCTTGAACCGAGATCTCTTCGGCACCAGGGCGGGTTGATTGTCCACCGATGTCGAGAATATCAGCGCCGTCTGCGAGCATCTGTGTCGCTGCATTCAAGGCATCTTCAGTACCTTGGGTTCTACTTCCGGAATAAAACGAGTCTGGGGTGGCATTGATGATGCCCATTACCCGGGGTGTTGACAAGTCGAGTAATTTCCCCTGACAATTCAACGCGCTGCTATTTGACTTCCGATAGTTCACCTTTACTTTTGTACGAAGGTATATTCCACAATCAAAGTGGCGTTATTTCTGAGAAAATAGATGCAAACAACCATGACCACCACCACGCAGTACGATGATATCATCAGCCGAAGTAAAGAGGTTTTTTCCAAGAAGATGGCTGACTACGGAAGTTCGTGGCGAATTTTGCGTACTTCTTCACTTACGGATCAGCTTTACATCAAGGCTCAGCGTATTCGCACGATTCAAGAAACAGGCGAGAATAGAGTGGGAGAGAGCATTGAAGGTGAGTTTGGTGCGATGATTAACTACGGAATCATGGCCTTGATTCAGTTAGAAATTGGCCCAAAGGAGGAGCCGGCTATGAACTTGGATCGAGCGACAACTTTATACGATAAGCACGCGACGGAGACGAAGGAATTGATGTTGAAGAAGAATCACGACTATGGTGAAGCATGGCGCGATATGCGCGTGAGTTCACTAACAGACTTGATCTTGACTAAGCTATTAAGAATCAAGCAGATTGAAGACAACGACGGTAAGACCTTAGTCTCGGAAGGTGTTGATGGTAACTACCATGACATCATCAATTATTCGGTTTTTGCGTTGATTTTACTCAGTGATTAACCTCTGAGATCGTGAAGTCGTAAAGCTGGCTAGATCCTTCGAGCCCTATTTCATTACCGAAGTTGGAATTGGCTTGCGATCTGTTCTCCGTTCTGCGTTAAATAAACTACCTCCTGTGTTAAACTCCCGTTAAACACTCTGCACACTTCAAACTTGGGTTTTACTTTTAGGGCCACTAACCCAATCACACTCAAAGACGCATGAAAGTTGTTGTCATGATTTGCCGAATCCTTGTTGGTTCGCTTTTTATCGTTTCAGGTTTGATCAAAGCCAATGATGCCTGGGGATTTTTTTACAAACTCCAAGAATATTTTGAGCCAGGTGCATTCAACATGCCCGCAATGGATAGTATCGGTTTGGAGCTTGCGATTTTCACTTGCGTTGCTGAAATTCTTCTGGGAATTGCTTTGTTGACAGGTGCCAAGATGAAGTTGACAGTCGTTTTTTCACTCTTCATGATGGTGTTTTTCACTTGGCTTACGGGCTACACCAGTTTGTGTGATCCACACGGTACAAAAGAAATCACGAATGCTGCAGGCGAGATTGAGGTCATTGCCAATCAATGCGTGCTTGAGTGTGGTTGCTTTGGCAATGCTATTCCACTCGAACCGAAGGAATCTTTCATGAAGGATATAATAATCATGATTTTCCTCCTGCCGATATCGATCTGGACGTTCATGGGTAAAGTGAAACTCAACGAAGCGAAAGAAGATCTGATCATTTTCGTCGGGTCGCTTGCGGTGACCGCATGGTTTAGCATGTACATGCTCGATTGGCTGTTCCCAGTATTGTTTACAGCGATATCGCTACTTGTAGCAACGGGGATTAAGAAGCGGTTTGATCACAAACATAAAGAGTGGTTTATGGCCGTTGGTATTGTCATAGTTTGTGGATTGTTCCAGTACATGACACTCAACCACTTGCCGATGAAGGATTATCGCGCCTATGCGGTTGGTGAAAATATTCGCGATAATATGAAAAGCGCAGAGGAGATCGGGTTGCAAGGTCCCGTCCTCGCCACGCCTTATGATATAACCAATCAAATTACAGGCAAAGACTCGACGATTTTGAGCTCAGATTGGCTAAAGGTGTACAACTCAGATTGGTTTAAAACCACTTACGGTGAGGTCACGAACTACGACAATCCATCCGTTGTTATTGAAGAAGGTTATGAGCCGTCAATTCTCGATTTTCAGATTGTGACCTATGAGGGAGATGATCTAACTGAAGAGATGCTGGCTTTCGAAGGTTACTCGTTTTGGCACGTTTCAAACACATTAGAGAAGTCTCACAATTGTGCTCAGGCCGATCTCAATGAGTTGGCAGAAAAAGCTCAGAAGGCGGGTCATCAGTTTTATGGAATCACCAACGCCTTGTATGAAGACGCTGAGGAATATCGCCACAAGCACCAATGTCTATATCCGTTTTACAATTGCGATCAAACGGAATTGAAAATTGTGGTAAGAAGTAATCCTGGGCTCGTGATGCTCAAAGATGCTACCGTCATAAAGAAATGGTCATGGAAAGACATTCCAGAATGGAATGATGTGAAAGAACTGATGCAGAGCCAATAACGATTAACAATTGGAGATTTGAGATTTTGGACCCATCAACATCTGCAAATTGATTTCTATGTAGGTGACTGTATAGTTCCACATTCTACATCTACATTCTGCAATCTTCATTCTGAATTCAAATGTTAGTCTACGTTCTCAAAAAACTTGCTTACGGTTTGCTCGTCCTTTTTGGGGTGATCACCGTGGTTTTTGGGATTTTCAATCTCGGTGGAGATCCAGTTGAGCAGCTGGTTTCTGAGAATACCACACAAGAGGTTAAGGACGCGATTCGAAAGAAGTTCAATCTCGACTTGCCTTTCATCCAGCGCTATGCTTTGTACCTCAATGATGTTAGTCCCATTAGTATTCACAATCCCACGTCGGCAGGTAGTCATGTTTATTGGGATGAAGAGCAATATTCGGGCTGTCAGATACTCTCCTTTTCTGAGCATCGCTCTTTAATGATCAAAGTGCCATACTTGAGTCGGTCGTATTTGACCGAGAGGCCAGTGTCTCAGGTTTTGGGAGAAGCTTTACCAGGTACTGTGGTGTTAGCTACGACGGCTATCACAATAGCGATCGTATTGGGCATCCTTTTAGGCATCGTTTCGGCTTTGCGTAAGGATACTTGGGTCGATCAGTTGGCGCTGGCGTTGAGCACGCTTGGTATGTCAGGTCCGTCGTTTTTTATGGCGATCCTAATTGCGTGGCTAGGAGGCCTGTATTGGTATGAAACTACTTCGCTTCCGATTTTGCCCTTCGCTGTGTTCCTTTTGTTTCTTACTACAGGCATTCTCAGGAAATTTGCTCTTAAGAAAGAAGGTGTTCAAATTGGAAAGATGTCCCTTGTTGGACTGCTTTCGGGAATTGGGTTATGGGGCATCGGCATCTTGGTTTTTGGATCAGAATCAGCCTTGTTTGGCGTCAGTTTAAATCTACCAGGCACGGGGCTCAGCATGAGTGGAAGCCTGTTTGGTGTTGATGTTTGGAAAGGAAGAATTCTTCAAATCGAAAACCTCATTCTTCCAGCTATTACTCTGGGGATCAGGCCTTTGGCCGTTATTGTCCAGTTGACACGGGGAAGCCTTTTGGAGGTAATGGGACAAGATTACATTCGTACCGCTAGAGCCAAGGGAATGAGTGAGTGGTCAGTGATCTTTCGTCATGCGCTCAAGAATGCATTGAATCCAGTGATTACCGCGGTTTCGGGTTGGTTTGCCTCACTGCTGGCGGGAGCCGTATTCGTTGAGTTTGTCTTTGGTTGGAAAGGTTTAGGCCTTGAGACTTATAGCGCCTTGGAGCGAGATGATCTGCCCGTTGTCATGGGCGCCGTCATCCTTATTGCTTCCACGTTTGTTGTGGTCAATTTGATCACCGATGTGCTCTATGGGGTGGTAGACCCGAGGGTGCGGGTGAGTTAAATTTCAAACCTATTCTCCCTTTTCGGTTCAGAATTTTTAGAATTACCGTAACCATTTCTTCCCCACGCAGTAATATTCTTTGAAAATTGTCTGCAACGTAGGCACAAACACTTACTATGAAGAATCTGATCGTGAGCTTTGAAAAGCTCCCCTCGGATGTTTTATTGGCGTTTCAAAATACCTATCCTAATGGATGGGAGCACGAAACTTTTCCCTTCTGTATGCCTACTAACAACGAAGTTTTTACGGCCATACGATTCGCAACTGATGAAGCTAACTACGTCATCAAACTTGAGAAGAGGAAACGCGAGCACCCAGACGCCTTGAACATTTGACCAAAACTTAAACTTATTTAAATCCCGCTTTCCACGAGGCTTTTGCTTTAAGGACAGCAGGATTTTTTATTTTCGGCCTAGTATATTACAATTCTCACATTTATGGAGCACTTGACCGGAATCCCCAACGCAGATTTAGCAGACTTTCTCTCTGGAGATCCAGTGCGAAAGCAAAAGTTCGTCGATCAGTTAGGATCCGCATACGGAGATATTGGTTTTATCGCTGTGCGAAATCACCATAT
>Ga0206679_10000501_pt1 | contig 32209 bp, 20 predicted proteins | sample M110012015metaG_FD_155464 | JGI IMG/M metagenome (GOLD analysis project Ga0206679, IMG submission 155464) | Ammonia-oxidizing marine archaeal communities from Monterey Bay, California, United States - M1 100m 12015 | ecosystem: Environmental > Aquatic > Marine > Intertidal zone | place: USA... | reverse complement strand
CGTGCTTTCGTCTGCTCCGAGCGTTACCAAAGTAGCTGGATTCTCATACGATGTATAATCGTCATTAGTAGGCGGATAGCACAAATCACCCCAGCACAGTTGAATTCCTAACCCGTCGTTTTCGTTGTAACACTGTTTTTCAACGCTAACGGCCACTGTTATCGTTGCATCACTCGTGTTCGTCGCGCTCATTTCATCGTAGTCTAGAACTTCGTCAAAAGCCAGATAAACCTGAGTTTGAGACAGCTCAATACTCTGCGCGAAAAATGAAATTGAAGTGATAAAAGTGACTAAAAGAGAAAGCGTTGATTTCATAATAAAGTGTATCTAATCACAAATAAAGACACTTTTTAGGGACAAACCTTGTGGGCCTCTGTCCTATTTAAGCACCTTGATAGGAGTCTAATCAGAAGTCACGAGCACAAAAAAGCCTCGAACCAACTTATTGTCAGCTCGAGGCTTTTGGTATTGCATAGATTATTATCGAATGATCGAAACGTGTTGGTTGACCATTTGGGTGTCGTTGAATAGGCTAATCGTATAGTTACCTGCCGCTAGATCAGAAACATCGATTCGCTCAATATTTGTTCTAGTAGTTGATTGATAAACAACTTCTCCTACGACATTGTAAAGAGAAACATTCACAACACCATCAAAACCGATGATGGCAACGTTTAGGTTGTCTTGAGTTGGATTAGGATAAGCAACGAATGAGGCATCGTCACTAATTTCCTCAACTGATGTTGAACATGGCTCTGGAGTGAGGCCGTGTCCTGCGAAGTAAGTCGTGAAAGTTTCTGCAGTACCGTTCAAAGGCCACATATCTTGTTCAACAATATTTCCATCAGGATCGATCAGAATGAATGTTGGGAAAGCGCCGATTCCATATAGTGCTACAGCCTCTATACCACCACCCTCAGTTCCAGAAGCTGCTGGGGGTGAATTCTCTCCTCCGAAAGTCTCCTCATAAGCAATAGTAGCTGCGTCATCAACAGTTGTTTCAACGGAAAGGAAAAATATATCTCCTTCGTTGCAACCGAAGTTGTGAAAAGTCTCCGTGTAGTATGGTTGATTTGATTGGCAAGGCCCGCAATTAGTAAAGAACCAGTCAATTACCACCCACTTGCCTTCAGCAAGTTTGTCAAATAGGTTAAACTCCTCACCGTCTGTGAAAGTGACCGTGAAGTCTACGGCCTCAGTAAGGCTTGTTTGGGAAAATGATCCAAGGCTGCACCCAGCGATGAAAAGTGAAAGTAAAATTTTCTTCATGTAGATTGATTTTTGTTTTCTAATGATGTGAAAATAGGCAATCAATTCCTGAAAATAATTTATCGGCTTCCAGCATTGAGTTGTAGACAGAGACTCGTTGCCCTAGTTACTTGGTATGGAATGCCTCAGCGCCCCAGATGCAAGAGACTTCCAGACTATTTTCCTAATCCATCGATCTTAGTTAACTTTTGATGCGTGTCAAATGTTGGATTTGATATATTTGCCGCCCAATTTAAGGATGGCTCTGTAGCATAACTGGATAGTGCACCTCGTTACGGCCGAGGAGGTTAGGGGTTCGAATCCCTTCAGAGTCACGGAAAAAACCCGATCAGCATTGCTGACCGGGTTTTTAGTTTTCTAAACTCATCATCAACCGAAGGTTGAATCATTACCTATTTTCACCACGTGAAAAAAGCCGGAATAATCGCTTTAGTTGTCGCTGTGGGAGTAGCCATCTACCTCCTCTATTTTGCGCCTCCGGTAAAGCAACTCTACGCCCTCTCAGATCTTCCTCCTTCATTTACCATTGATCTTGAGACTCAAGAACGAAACTATGTTTTGAGCACAGGTGGCAGTATTAAATCTCCCGCCGTTGCGCTCAATGACTCAATTGCTCGATCTGGCAAATTCTCTCAAAAACTCACTCCCGCATCACGCTTTGGAATGGGAATTGAAATCTCGAAAGTTGGCTTCCTCGATCAGCTTGTGGCGACGGCCTGGATTCATGAAGATAGTAAAGGCGGTGTCTTAGCATTCATTTCAGAACATAGGCTCTATAAAGGCTGCGTAGAAACTGGACGGACAGATGGCCCATGGAAAGAAGTTAGGTCGATATTCAAACTCGATCGAGAAGTGCTTAATCAAAAAGTGACCGTTTATTGCTGGCTTCCATATGACCAAGAGGGTCCCGCTTGGATTGATGACTTGACCGTTGAAGTTGTTGACGATGCGACTCACGTTTGGCCTGAGTTTGAAGAGGTCGATATGGCTTTGAGCATTTCGGATTCAGATCGAGATCAGCTTCAGCGCTTTCGAGACACAGCTCTAGATCGCGGTGTTCTTCTTCCTCAAGAAAAAAGGTGGTTCGAAGCGGACGTCAATGGCTTCAAGGCAAAGGTGAAACTGAAAGGCGATTGGACAGATCATTTACAAGGCCCAAAATGGTCGTTTAGAGTTAAGTGCAACAAGCAAGAAGAGATGCCCCTCTACTCCATCCAAAGCCCTGGCACGCGTAACATGCTGGCCGAATGGGTGGTGCATAAAGCATACGAACAAGAGGGTGTTTTGACTACCGACTATTCATTCGTGAAAGTAAATTTCAACAGCGAGTTTGACGGCATCTACGCTAAAGAGGAACACTTTGGCTTAAACTTCACAAAAAGCCGCCATTTGCCAGACGGGCCAATTCTGAAATTCGACGAAGATCCGATGTGGAGTCATCGCGGTAAACACGGCAACAGAGGCGTGAACCATCCGTACTCTTACGCAGCTGCCATCGAATCTTATGACAACGATTATTGGGTCGAAAATGATAAGCAACAGCGCGACATGGCAATGTCTAGGTTATTCCTTCATCAACATGATCTAGCACCAGCCGACTCGTTAATCGATCTAGAGATCATGGCGAAGTACTTGGCTATAGCCGAGCTTTTCCAGGCTACCCACAGCTACATCTGGCACAACCAACGCTTTTATCACAATCCAGAAACTGAACGCCTGGAGCCTATCGCGTACGACAATTGCCCAATTATTGATACCCTCAGACTTAGAGCCACTCCTACTGCATGCCATCTCTACCAAAGAAATTTGGTGAGAAAAGCCACTTTCAATTTGCACAAGTCTGACGTATTCGTAGAATACTACAAGCACTATATCTCTATGTACAGTAGCGAAAAATGGCAAAATGATTTTTGGGCGTCGATCGATGAAGACCTCAATGAAGCCCAAGATTTACTGAGAATTGAGTTTCCCGGTTACAGATTTGACAAAACGATGGTTCTGCAAAGAGCTGAGGCAGCTAGAAGGGCGCTTGAAGATTTTGATGTCAAACAGCTGACAACAGACATCCGATCATTTGTGATCCGCGGATTCACACCTCAAAATATCGAAAGTCCACCTATTGCAGAGATGAGCTGTCAGTGCTACACACCAAACACAGATGGGATCTTAATGGACAGACCCACTTGGTATTCGTTTTTGCATTGCATCAATTACTATCACCATCCGATTGTTGTACCAAGTTTTGGAGAGCTCGGAAATACCATAGCGGCTTGGGATACATCTGAACCGTTGTTTACCGGCTTGAGTTTACCAACCAGCTCAACGGATGAAAAGACCTTTTCTCGTCTAGGAGAAGACATCGAGTACTCAATTCGAATTCACGACTACTGGCCATTTGCGGCTTTTCCTGAAGCTCAAAGAGCCTGTATAGAATTGTCGTTAAATTCCGAATAAAGAAACTCATCGAATCGCATTGTATCATTTTCCGAATTCGACATTATACAAAGGAGTCCATTCTTCGATGCTATAACTAAATTCACCCCGCTTGAAAGTACATCTTCAACCACATATCGCATTCCTTTCTTTAGTGCTGATCCTAGCTTCATTCTCCATGAATGGTCAGAAACTCAAACATTGGGTGAAAATGGCCGATCTAGCTATTGAAGAAGGAGATTGGGCTACAGCCGTCGAGGCGTACAAGGGGGCAATAGACCTCGATTCTACAGTTGTCGAGATGCGCTACAATTATGGCGATGCGCTGTACAAGACCAAGGATTATTCCAAGGCCAAAAGACATTTTGACTACGTCTATTCTAAAGACAAAGGCCGACTTTTTCCAAAAGCGCAGTTTTGGTTGGCTCAATGCCAAAAGGCAAATGGAGATTACAATTTGGCTCTTCGTAACTACAAGAAGTACAACAAGAAAGTAAAACGTAATTCGGACTCGTATTCCTTCAAAAAGAGTGCGATTGAAATCGAAGCATGTAAGTGGGCGATAAACGAGCGTCGTGACGATAGATCTATGATTATCAATCAATTACGTGCGAATGTTAATTCTTTAGTTGCAGAGATATCACCCTTCTGGCACGATTCAATTTTATACTTCGCAAGCGCTGGTGGAAACAACCGAATGCTGAGCTATCATTCCCCATTTGACTCAATCGCCGGCGAAAAAACACTTTTAGAGCTTGGCCTAGATGCCCATCACCAAGCTAATATCACCTTCTCTCCAAACGGCAATAGGGTTTTCTGCTCGTTGTGTGAGGAACAAGGTCGCTGTGAGATTTACGTGGGTGAAATTGAAAATGGCGAATGGTATGGGTTTGAAAAACTAGGCCACGTTAACAAAGCAGGCTATACCTCTACCATGCCCTACTTCACATCAATTAGAGACGTGGAAACACTTTTCTTCGTTTCGGACCGACCAGGCGGTGAAGGTGGATTGGATATTTGGTGGAGTGAATTTGAAGATGGCGAGCCTACTCCTCCTGTAAACGCGGGGTTTCAGGTGAATTCAATGGACAATGAAGTGACTCCCTTCTACTTGAATGACAAGCTCTATTTCAGCTCGGATTGGCACATCGGTTTTGGTGGATATGATGTATTCAGTTCAGCAGGAAAACCACGTGCATTCTCGATTCCAGAGAACCTAAAGTACCCAATCAATTCGGCAGCAAACGAACTCTACTACACCTACAATGTGACTGGAAAAAGGGGGTTCATGGCTTCGAATCGCCTCGGAAGCTATGTGCTTGAAGGGGAACGATGCTGCAACGACATCTACACTTTCCAATACAGAGATACGCTTGTCGCTGAAGAATCTCGGATTGCGAATTTGGAAGAACTCAACAAGTATCTACCAGTCACGATGTATTTCCACAACGACGAACCTGTGCCCGATTCTTGGGACACAACGACTTCTCTTTCGTACATGGATGCCTACGATTCGTACACAAAGCTCAAGAGCAAATACAGGATCGAGAATGCTAAAGGGCTAGACGGTTCTGGAAAAGAAAATGCCGAGCTCGATGTAGACGACTGGTATGAGTTCTATGTAGATAAAGGGGTTAATGATCTAAATCTCTTCACAAAACTTCTCCTAGAAGAGCTTATGAAGGGTACCGAAGTGAATCTCAAAATTCGTGGATTTGCCTCTCCCCGAGCCGAAAGCGATTACAACGTCAACTTGACCAAACGACGCACTTATAGCTTAATCAATTTTCTTCGAGAATACGAAGGCGGAGTCCTCACCAAATACATGTCGGATTCTAGTGGCACCGGAGCTTTGACTTTCATCGAAATCCCTTACGGCGAATTTGAATCGGACAAAGGTGTGAGTGACATTCTCACCGATGAAAAAGAGTCGATCTATAGCCGTCCGGCGCGATTAGAGAGAAAAATAATGATCGAGTCAGTGCAGAGAGCCGCTCCTATGCACGTAGCCATGTGGGATGAGGATTACCACCACTTTGGAATAATACCCAATCGTGGGAATGTTGAGCACACATTCAGATACACAAACCCTACATCCAAGCGGATGATTATCGATTCGGTTCTCACAGAATGTGGTTGCACAGTGCCTTCCCTCAGTTCATTTGATCTCGCTCCACTCGAAACAGCAGTGATGGTGATATCCTTCAACCCAGAAGGGAAACGAGGCCCAGTAACAAAAAAGGTTCAGGTATTCTTCTCTGGTGTTCCCGAACCTAAGATCATCACGATAGAAGCTGAAGTCAAATAGGATTAGATTCACATCTTTGTTCAACAATCCTCAACCGAGAGTTTGATGTCCATGGAATTCAACTTGCATATAAAGAACCTATTAAGCCTTGCGCTAGTAGCATTCTTAGTCACTTCATGTTCAAAGACAGAACTTCCAACATGCCGCACATATGTGCACCTAAGTCATACACGCACCGAGGAAAACCCCGATATGGATGCTGTTGTAGAGTCTAAGGATTATTCGATCTATGATGCTGTGCTATTAGGCGGTGACCTTGCAAGCTCAACTTCTCAGGATGACGCCACAATGGATCATATTGACAGTTTCTTCGACTTCGGATCGAAAAGCACATTATGGACGTTAGGAAACCACGACGTTCACACTCCTTCGCGCATTCTACAATACACAGAGCGGGAACGATATTACGCCTGGCATGATCACGGAGTCACTTTCATCGTTCTTGACACTCAGCTTGACAACAGCAGTATTACTGGCAATCAGCTACAATTCTTCGAATCTGTCATCGATACAATTCAAATCAGTCATGCTCTCGTATTGATGACGCACAAACTCATCTGGATGTATGAAAATGAGCATCTCGAAAGCCAAATCAACGATGTCTCTAACGGCATCCTCGGAGATTGTGACTACTGTCTAAACCCCAACAATTTTTACGAGGATCTGTACATTCCGCTTAGCGAAGTGCATGACAAGGGCGTTCAAGTTACCTGCATCGCTGGAGACATTGGAAAGAAGGTAGACCATTTTCAATACCGAGATGACAATGGTATCCAATTTCTAGCCTCTGGAATCAGACATGGCGAAACCGGAAATCTATATCTCAAACTTTGCAATTGGCCCACACTTCGTTCGCTTGTGTGGAGTTTTGAAGCGGTTGAGGCGCTTTAGGAATTAATCACCCAGCCCAGCCCAAATCGAAATACTCTCCCCGGCATTGGTGAGTATTGAATGAATTCCATTTGTTGATCTAAAACATTATCGACGCCGAAAGTCAAGTCCAACGTAGAACTAGAAACCTGAAACTCCCAGTTGACCGAAAAGTTCAACATCGAAAACTCCGTTCTGTACGACAACACGTCGTCGGGCTGAACTGTCACACGATCGCGCATCAAAAGCGACAGATTGAAGTTTAAATCAGCAACATGTGCTTGTAAAGCAGCACGAAACTGATGCTTTGGAACATATAAAGTTCTGCCTGTAGTGCCGTCATCGTTTGAAAAGGAATTCTCTGAAAACTCATGGCGGAGCTTTAACGAGTAGCTCCCTCTTTCAATCGCAATCTCCGATTTCACCCAATCCACTTTCGCAGCTCTAAAATTCTGTACGGTCCAAACCCAGCCTTCAGGCACCCATTGGATCATGTTGTCAATTTCCATGTGAGTGTATTTCGAGCTAATGGAAATATTTGCCTTTTTGTCAACCTTCAGTATAAGGCCACCGGAATAGCTCCATCCATTTTCAGAGACTAGATTAACGTTTCCTCCAGGAGCCCAATACAATTCGTTGAAATCTGGTGCTCTAAATTTCTTGGAAACCACCACCTCTGGCCTGATACTAAGCGACTCCTTGGATACGGTTTTAAATAGGACAACATCAAAAGCAGTTCCGTCATTGGTATGGCTGTTGTGGTCAAAACGTCCGTTGACACGTGTGTCCAACACATCATTTTTCCATTCTGCCATTAAATACGCACTGCCGATCTGAGCGTTTTTGTTTTGACTGAAATTTGAAGTCGTCGCCCGAACGTCCTGAGCACGCACACCTCCTCCAAACTTCAGACCTTTGTTCGCATAATAAACGACCGAGCCATCCACCAAGTTCTTAGCCGTTCTGATCTGAGAAATTTCATCTAACACCTCGTCTTCCCAGGTAATTGAGTAGGTGTAATTCTGTCTTTCAACAGCACTACCCCATTTAACTTCTGTAAGGATCTTGTTGCCATTGAACTTCCACCCGGCAGCAATTTTCATTGTAGAATCCGCTTGATCTTGCGCCACAAGACCGAATGAATTTCTCTGAAACGGTATCTGCGCTTGTCGATCAACCCACAGAGCCGATACATATAAGCCATGTCTCTCATTAATCTCAAGCTGGAGATCTTGAGAAACCGCAAGCTGGTCTACGTTGTTGTTTTCCTGCCAAGTGACAGCATCGTTCATCAACACCTCAAAATCATTATTGAACTGGCCGTATTGAATGCCTGTTCTTCCAGAGAACCTTCCAAGTCTATAATGGCTTTTCACTCCACCAAGAAGGTTACCTAGAGTCGAGTACTCGGCAAATAATTCCGCGCCATTCCTCTGGATTCTCCTTTGAGTATTAAGGTGTATACTGCCACCAAATGAGCTGCCCTGGTTAAAAGCTCCGCCATCCGAGAGACTCACATGAGACACGAGAAACATTGGGACCAGCGATAAATCCGTGCTTCCCAAAGTTGGTGACTCGACTGGTATTCCATTCCAATTTACCGAAGTGTGATCCGCGCTCAATCCAGCGGTTCGAGCTTGAATATTTAAGCCTGGAGCACCATAAACAGATAGGTTTCCCCATCCCTCGGCGGTCAATAATTGCCCAAGGCTTTGACCCCTAGACGACTTCATAATTGTGCTGTCTAGTTCTTCCGATTCTACATTGAACCGATGAAATTGATCGACAATTTGTGCTTCTCCTAAAAATTGATTTGGAATTGAATCTTGCGCAAAAGCGGCAATTGATAGTCCCCCGCATAAAAGGGTGAAAATTTGTTTTTTCATGCTTCTTCCCGAGCTTGATTAATGACTACGTGAATTGGCTGAGAGGTATTCTGACTCGTTCTCCCAAAAAAAACTTGGGCTTAGATTCCTTCCCGGTTTCCCAGTGGTAACAATCTAACTTCCATGAACTTACAGCTGCGGGTACAGTTCCGGGTTCACACCGGATTCCCTTATTCAGCGGCACGAAAGTCGTTTATTCTCCGTGGACTCTGGGTGCTCCGTGCTTATTTTTTATTCCAGAACTAACGGAGCGCGTAGAGGTGTCTTCCCAACCTTGTGAATTATTGACATCTATATCATCACCACATTCTCCCGTACCAACTTATATTTGCGAAAAACCTGCACAGATGAATTCATTGCGTTTTCTTTTTGCGGCCGCTTTTGTGGCTCTACTTTCTTGTCAAAGTCAAGCACAACCTAATTGGCAAGTTGGCAACACGACATTGACCGAATACGATCTAGTAACTGGAATCAGTCTTCCTTGGGAGATTCTTTGGGGTGCTGATGATCATATTTGGTGTACACTGAGAACTGGTCAAGTTTTGAGAATAGACCCAGAAACGGGTAACTACACTGAAATCCTTGACATTGAGGTTATGGGAGACGGTGGAAGTGAGCCGGGTCTTCTTGGAATGTGCCTCCACCCTGACTTTGAAACCACGCCTTTAGTATACTTGGTTTACAATTCTGGAAGTCCTTGGTCTGGTGGAACAGAACACCTTGTTTCTTACGAGTGGGATGGAACTTCTCTATCGAATCAAGTGGTTATACTTGAAGACATTGAAGCCGGTGGAATTCACAACGGATCTCGAATCATGATAACCGAAGATGGCAAAATCATGATGACCACTGGAGATACTGGAGATGGAGGAGATTCTAGTCAAAATATGAATTCCAACAATGGCAAAGTATTGAGAATCAACCTAGACGGAACTATTCCTGCTGATAATCCAAATCCTGATAGCTACGTTTGGAGCATGGGACATAGAAACGCACAAGGCATTTGTCAGGGTCCCAACGGCATCATTTATAGCTCTGAGCACGGGCAGTCAAACCATGATGAGTTCAACATCATCGAGGCTGATCGCAACTACGGATGGCCAGATGTTGAAGGGATTTGTGATCTAGCAAGCGAAGGTGCATTCTGCGCTGCAAACAACGTGATGGAACCTTTGAAAGAGTGGTCTCCGTGTATTGCGGTAAACGGCATAGAATACTACAATCACCCTTCTATTCCTGAGTGGCAAAACAGTGTTTTGATGTCTGTACTTGGTGGACTAGGCGGTGCTTACGAGCGTCTATCAGTTCTTCACATGAATGATGATGGAACGGCTGTTGAAAGCGAAGATCAGTTCTTTTCAGACTTCAATCAACGCATCCGTGACGTTTGCGTAAATCCATATACTGGAGCGGTTTACTTGGCTTTCAACGGACCGAGCTACCCGGGTTCTGGACCAAACACGATCAAGGAATTTGTAAACGACGGTGTAATCGACAACGTAATCGATCGCAAGCAAGATCAATTCATCTCGATTTACCCTAATCCCGTTACTACACAGGCGAAGATTGAATTTTCAAAGTCACTTATAGGATCGGATTTAGTGATTCACGACTACACAGGAAAAGTAGTTGAGTCTAAAGAAATCACCTCTACTCAGATGACTATTGAGAAAGGCTTTTTGCCAGCCGGACAGTACTACATACAAGCTTCTTCAAGCCTTGGAACTTTGTCTAAATCTTTCATTATTCAATAGACTTTGATTAAAAACAAAATCTTTAAAGCAGTATTAGTCTTCGGACTTTGCTGCTTTTTTCATCTTCATTCATTTGGGCAAAAGCTTCAGGGCCAGCTCCTTGATGCGTTTACCGATCTTCCAATTGCTGCGGCATGGGTTTCTTCAGGTGAGAATGCTACCTATTCAGATGAAAACGGCCTCTTCGAAATCACTGCTGATGGCGAATATCCCGTGTTGGTTATTCACATCAACTACGAACGTGAAATAGAGAACTCAGAATTCTTAGAAGGGTTGACTGTGCTGAGAATTGCGCCGCTAGACAACTTGTTGGCTATCGCCACATCTCAAGCCTATTCTAATGAAAAAAAGAAAACCTCTTTATCAAGTTCTACGCGAATAGGAACTCCAATTCTTGAGTCTGGTGACCAAGCTTCGATCCTGAGCGCTTTAAATCTGATGCCCGGTGTGAAAATGGAAGAGCGCGGCTATGGTGGCTCGCGAAGAATCAACATTCGCGGTAGCTTCTTACGCTCACCTTTTGCGGTGAGAAATATCAAGATCTACTTCGAAGGCATTCCCATGACCAGTCCAGACGGATCATCTCCATTGGAGCTTTTTGACAATGCCGATATTGGAAGCATAGAAGTCATCAAAGGCCCTGCAGGAAGTAGCTACGGAGCTGGAAACGGCGGTGTTTTGCTTATCAATGGTAAGCGGCCATCGCAAGGTGGACTGAGCGTAAACACCTCATTAACGGCCGGTTCTTTTGGCTTCATCCGATCGACAAGTGCTGCAGAATATTCCGACAACCAAATTAGTTTGAGGACTTCTTTCCACCATCAACAGACCGATGGTTATCGCGTGCAAGAGGCCAATAGAAAACAACAGATCAACCTGTTCGCTCACTACTACCCCAAAGAGAATCTATCCTATCACCTCTTCGCGACGAACTACGAAGGCGACTGGCAATTGCCCGGTGCAATCAAAGCTCAAGACGTGGAAGAAGATCCAACTCAAGCCGTTGAATTTTCGGTTGAAGGAAATGCCTCTGTGAATCGTGATCGATTTCGCGTAGGGCTTTCTCAAAGTCTGGATATCACAGATAAGTTGAACAACCTCACTTCGTTGTACACCAACCAAACTGATAAGTCAAACGCATACGGCACGAGCCCATTCTTCAATGGCTGGAAAGATGAAAGTGCTTCTGGAGGAGGGATTCGAACAGTTTTCGATTATGAGATTCTTAAAAACGTAACGCAAGAACTAGAGCTTTCAGCATCTGCCGGGGTAGAATACCAAAGTGAAAACCTCGATCTCACCGAATGGGAAAACGACCTAGGCGATCCAGGTGATTTGAAATACGAAAATTTCACCAACTCTACTGCTTGGATGGCTTTCGGAGCGGTTGACTTTCATTTCAAAAATTTAAGCGCTCAGGCTGGATTAAGTGTTGTCAGCACTCAATTCCAAAACACAGGCTATTCATTTGCTTCAGACACAACCTTGAATGCCAATTTGAATCTGGGAACGGTTGTTTTACCTCGAGCGGCAATTGGCTACAATCTGTTCGACAAAGTAGCCGTGTTCGCTTCCGCAAGCGTTGGCCACTCCTACCCTTCTTTGTTTGAGATGGTCGACACCGATACTGGGCAACTTGACACCTCTTTGAATGGTGAAGACGGTATGAACCTAGAGGTCGGAATTAAGACCAATCTCGCGGATAACAGAATATATTTAGAAGCAACCATTTACGAACTATCGCTCTTAAATACGATCATTCCTGCGGACGAAGGCTTGTTTGAGAACCTAGGTGCTACGGATCAAACAGGGCTTGAGGCTACTGCTCAAATTGCCTTGATTTCAGAAAAAGATGCCTTTATCGAGAACATCAGCTTGATCTCCACCGTGGCCTGGAATCACTACAAGTTTCGCGGTCAACCTGTCGAGTCTAGTGGGGCCATTGTGATCGAAGAGACGCCATTTTCAGGAAACTACCTTACTGGCGTTCCACTAGGTTCAGCAGCGAATTCGCTTCAAATCTTAACCGGATTTGGACTTAATCTCAGTGTCAGCCACAACTGGTACGACAAAGCACCGATCATCAATTCTAATGAGACTTGGGCATCAGCCTATCATCTATTGGGAGCTAAAGCATCGTGGAGCCATTCCTTTGGAAAATTTGACGTTGGTGTCTTCGGTGGGGTTAATAACATCACCGATGCGAACTATTCATCGTTTCTCCAGTTGAATGGCTTTGGGGGTAAATTCTATAACCCGAGTCCGGGGAGGAATTATTATGGTGGATTGCGGGCGAATGTGAGAATTTAGGGGGTACTCCAGATTTCGTGATCACGTACGTCTCTTTGTGAGACAAAAATACCGTATTACTCTATCACCATAAATTGAGTCCTCCGATTCTGCGCTCGGCCTTTCTCGGTGTCATTGTCTGAAATCGGATCGGACTCACCGTAACCTTTGGCGACCAATCGATACGTTTCAATTCCTTTACCGATAAGGTATTCAACAACTTCCATAGCTCTGTTTTCCGACAGAATTTGGTTTTCGTCTATCCCTCCAACGTTATCGGTATGGCCACCTATCTCGATGCGCGTCGTTCTATTTACAAGAAGAAATTCTGCAAGTTTATCCAGCTCGATTGTCGACTGATCTCGAAGCAGAAAACTGGCTGTCTCAAAGAAAATATTATTCAGGACAACCTTGCTCCCAGGCTTGATTTTCTCCATCGGCACCTCCATAGCGTGCTCTTCCAAATCGTCAAGTCCCTTCAAGGAGAAATTGCCTGAGAAAAAGAGATAGCCCTCACGAGATGCATTGAGCGCATAGTCCTTGTCTACAGGGAGACTCACCATAAACTCGCCCGTCTTTGGATTTGAATAGCTCTCGCAAACTACTCGTTCCGTTTCGAGGTCGATCACCTCAAATCGCGCTTCTAGTTTTTTGTATGAAAGCGCGTCAAATACAACACCTTTAGTGTATGTCACTCGGTTTGGACGATACTCCTCAGGAAGAATAAACGAGTACAAGTCCAAGTCTCCAAAGCCGCCATCACGATCAGAAGCAAAGAATGCCAATTCCCCCGTAGCCCCGACTAGAAGACTATTCTCGTTGCCATGAGTGTTAATTGGGTAACCAAGATTTGTCGGCTCACCCCAGCTGCCATCAGGTTGAATTTTGCTCATAAAAATATCCAGCCCACCCATTCCGACATGTCCATTTGATGAGAAATACATCGTCTCGCCATCGGGGTGAATGAGTACGCTTTCTTCTTCGAAAACTGTATTGACATAGCCTTGAACCTTAGTAGCTTTTTGCCACACACCTCCTTTACTGAGCTTTGAAACCCAAATATCTTGTTCTTGAATGCCTCGGGCAGTTGATTTTCCCCGGACGAAATAGAGTGTTTTGCCATCAGCTGCTATCGACGGCTGGCTTTCCCAATAATAGCTATTGATTTTCTCACCTAGGTTTAGTGGCTTGCTCCATGCATGACCAACTTTCTGGCTAAAGAAAAGGTCACAGCTTCCAAGACCTGCTCGACCAAAACCCCACTCACCATTGACTTCACAAGCCGTAAAGATGAGCACCTGTCCATCATGAGAAAGCGAAGGTGCTCCCTCGTTCATGGGGCTGTTTATTTCTCTTATCCCTTCTGAAGCACTCCATATATCACCATCCAATTGAGAAACAAAAAAATCTTCTTGCTTCCCTTGAAGAGATCGATCATCCGGCAATACTCGAGTGTACAAGAGCATTTGTTCGTCCGCAGTCAAACAAGGGTAGTATTCTGGAAATTCACTATTCACCCCTTCTCCAAGATTCACAGGTGTAAAGTCTACAGGATTGTCCATGGCATGGATAGCAAACGCACAATTCTTTAATCCCAATTGGCAACGCATCTTCGTCGCCTCTTTTCCCTTTCCTGTTTCTAGAAATTCGGCGAAATTGGTTTGAGCATTCTTGTAGTTTCCTTCTACCATGTACATCTCGCCGAGGAAGTAAAACCCATTAGGAAAGTACCGTGGATTTATGTTCATCCCTTTATCGAGACTAATGATCGCCGCAGGAACGTCACCCAGTTCGTTTTGAGCTTGGCTCATAAGAATATAGGCCTCCACAAACGCAGGATCTTTCTCTGCGGCTTCAGTCAAAAATGTCACGGACAAATCATTGTTTCGCTGGTTATATGCCTCCAGCCCAGCCTCATAAAGCTTGATCGCCTTTTTATTTTTAGAAGTGTAGTCGACTTTGGGTTGCGCAAAAGAAGCTAAAGCAAAAAGAAGGGTAATCAGAGTGAGTGTCCATCTCATGGGAGTATAGTATCAATTTTCAGGCCCAATTTCGGGAAAGGCTATTCCAGTCAGACGAAACGTGGCCCAATTTAATTAACGCAGGAATTGGAAGAAGTTACGACAGGGGAGAATCTAGTTCTACATCCAACTCTTCTTACTCACCTCCACCTCGTACAAGAGGAAGTTGTGCAACGCCTTGGCCAAATCAGCATTGATGAAGCGAACGGTGCGGCTACCAGCCGCTGTATATAGAGTCAAATGAGCGGTATTCCTTCTCTTTTGAAAGAAACTCTGAGTCCAGCTCACGCTTTGAATCTTATAGTTTTTCAGCGCCGTTCTTTTTGTGAATAGCCAACCACGTTGATACAACAACATTTGTCCGTTAAACTGCAAAGTGATACTGTTTACGAATTTCTTCGAACACAAGAAGATTACAGCGAGTAAGACTACAAGCGCTATAAGGCCTGAGGTCATGTTTACGGCCAGCGCAATGACAATCGAGCTCACGGTAGCAAGGGCTCCCCAAATGAAAATCAGAAATCGCTCGTAAAAAGAATCAACCTTATGCGTCTCGAAACCAGGGAATTCGGTCGACTCTGGAAACAAAGTCTTCATCAACTTGGACGTTTGTTCATCAAAACAAGCCGGAACGACCACACTCTGTTTTTTCGAATCTTCACTCTGGCCTTGGAATATCTTCATCGATTCAAAGCCGGGTATTTCACGAAGGAAGTTGCTGTACCATTCTACGAACTGAATTTTGTTGATCGGCACAGTGTACTCATTGCGCTTAAGAAGACCAGCGTTGACATGAAGTGCTTTTTTCGTCAAGTAAGCATGCAGGTCGAAATAGCGAAGAAAAGTTCGTCCTATGCTCAGCATCACTGATCCAATCAAGAAAAGAATCAATCCGGATATTAAGACCATAACCCATGAAGTCAAGATCTCGTCAGCATATTCTCGTGCGCTTTTTCCTATAAAATCATCAAGTAAATTGTCGAATTGCCAATACAATCCAAAGAAGAAACCAATGGCAACAAAACCATTACGGATATGATTTTGTGTGAGTCCAACTTGCAGTAATTGGTAGAACGTAAGCTTTACCAAAGTATCCTTCTCCTCCTTTACTGAGGCCGACTCTGTGTCTGCTACTCTCGGAGAATCAAACTGAGTAGAATACGCTGGACCCGTTTGATTTGCCCAACCAGCTGCTAGCTGTTCCTTGTATTTCTGGAGAAGGTCTTGAAGCGACAATGCATCCTGCTTAGTCAGAGCTTGTATCTCTAGTTCCTTCTTGGCAGAGCCCGCCGTGTCCACCTTCACACCGGTCATGTTGAGCAACCGCTGAACCACGTTCTGGTGCAAGTGGACGGTCTGAATACGATCGAAAGGGATGGTGATCTTCTCCTTATTAATGACCCCATCCTTGATCTGAAGTCCTTGTTCGTCGACGTGAAACCAAAATCTCTTGTATTGAATCCAAGACCAAATTCCCATTCCGATGACTCCAAGACCGATAGCAACACCGATGTATAACGAAGAACTATTTCCTCCAAAATAAGAGTACGCTACGATCGCGATTACTCCATTAATGAAGCGTCGAACATTCTTGGCGAAAATGATGATCACGCCTAGAAAAGCCTGGTGACGGGGTGTTGAGAATTGATTCTCAAGCATGCTTACCAGATTTCTCAGCGATGAAGTCCTTAAGCCTTTGGGCCGTATCGGGATCCAATCCGCTTAGCTTTAGATCAGAAGTTGAGCCTCCAGCAGTGTATATACTTAACGTGCTTAAATTGAATGCACGAGCAATAGGACCTTGATTGATTTCCGTGTGCTGCACACGATTGAAGGGAATAGTTGTCATTGTAAATCGAATGAGTCCCTTTTTATAGGTAATATCATTTTCCCGTACCACATATCCTCTAATGTGAAATCCTATGGTTTCCTCAGCCAATCGCAATCCCGCGAGGATCAACCAAAAAGCGCATGTCCCGATAGCAACTGGGGGGAAGAATATTAATGGCAACACCCAAATCACCGATAAAAGTGTGAATTGAATCACCCACCCTATCAATCGCAGCTTCTTGTATTGTTTCGGATGCTTATCAAATTCCACTGCCTCGATTGGTTGAACCTGATCGCTGGGAATCTTAAGGTTTGAGAATGTTTCGGCCATGGCGCTAAAATCGGAAATGGATTTGAAGCGCGAGAATTTCAAAGGAGAGTTTAATTTTTTTTAAAAAAACAGGGTTAAACTAATGGCGCACTGGTAAATTTGAATCCCGGTGGACACGGAGATCAAAGGATGAGAAGTGATAAGTAGTTCTACATGCAGACTAAACCCAAACTCTCTCAAGACCACTCATCACACTCGTTAACATATTCATTCATCCATTCTCCTAAATTAGCGAGTCGATTTACTATCAAACCAAAATTTCTATTGATGAGAACCATTCTCAAAGCATCCTTGATGCTCATGGCAATTCTAGCCACAGCAGCTATCAATCCTGCCGATGCGCAGAAAAAGAAGAGAGGCAAAAAGGGTGGAGACTCCCCTACCAAAGAGAAAAAGGATAAAGACGCTCTAAAGACGATTTCAGAAGTAACCAAGAACTGTGTGCAGTACGAAGGTCTCTTTGCTCTATATCAAGATACGATCACGGGAAAGTCTTATATCGAGATTTCTGAAGATCAAATGGGCGATGAGTTCATCTACTTCAGCAACGTCGCAGATGGAGTGATGGACGCAGGGTTTTTCAGAGGCGGCTATCGAGGTTCTAAAGTGATTTCTTTCCAGAAGCACTACAACCGAATTGAGGTGCATACAGAAAACACGAGCTATTATTTTGACGAAAATAACGCTCTACATCGCGCAGCTGATGCAAATATCAATGAACCAATTATCATCAGCGAAAAGATCGCTGGAAAAGATTCAGCTTCGTTTTTAATCGACGGTGACGCGATTTTTCTCTCGGAGAAATTCTCGATGGTCAAGCCTCCAAGTGATCCGAAACGACCTAGCATCCTAGGCGGATTGAGCAAAGACAAAACGAAGATTCAAAAGATCAACAACTATCCTGAAAATTCGGAAATTACTGTTGATTACGTTTACGAAAACAAAAACCCTCGTAGAGGTGGATCTGCCGCCGTAACGGACGTACGTTACATTACGATACAGTTCCAGCACAGCCTTGTTCAGGTGCCGGACAACGATTTTCAACCGCGTCGCGATGACGGGCGATTGGGCTTCTTCATGACTCAAGTAAACGACATGACATCATTCAGCGCTACGCCGTATCGCGACATGATTCACCGATGGAACTTAGTAAAGAAGGATACAGGTGCAGTTTTAAGCGATCCCGTTGAACCAATCACCTGGTGGATTGAAAACACTACTCCGGAGCAATTCCGCCCAATCATCAAGGAAGGGGTTGAGCGTTGGAACATCGCCTTTGAAAAGGCTGGTTTCACGAACGCAGTTGTTGTGAAAACCCAGCCAGATGATGCAGAATGGGATGCCGGAGACATTCGCTACAACGTGCTTCGGTGGACCTCTTCTCCTCAACCACCCTTCGGTGGCTATGGACCTAGTTTCGTGAACCCACGGACGGGAGAAATCCTTGGTGCTGACATCATGCTGGAGTTTTCAGCAATCACAAATCGCCTCTTTCGTACTGAAGTTTTCGAACTCGCTGGCTACCACACGGATGCTGACTTTGAAGTTGATCCAGAGAATTTAGATCCGCACATGTGCTCAGCTGGGGATCATCTTCATCACACTTTGATGTTTGGCCTTCATGCAATGCGCACAAGCAATCTAGATCAGGCTGCCCAAGACGAGTTTACGCAGCAAGGTTTGTATCGTTTGGTTCTTCACGAAGTCGGTCACACGCTCGGCCTAAGCCATAATATGCGAGCGAGTACGCTTCAGTCGATAGAAGACATCAAGAACAAAGAAAAAATTGACGCAGAAGGCCTTTGTAACAGTGTGATGGAGTACCCTTCCATCAATTATGCATTGAACGATGAAGATCAAACGTTATACTACGATGTCACTCCTGGAGCCTATGACCATTGGGTAATCGAGTATGGATATTCTGAGGCAGCTTCAAATGTCGAGGCAGAAGAAATTCGTTTAGAAGAGATTTTGAACCGAAGCGATGAACCAAATCTGATGTTTGGAAACGACGCAGATGATATGCGTTCTTCTGGTAAAGGAATCAACCCAGACGTCAATATTTACGATTTGAGTAATGATCCCGTTGGCTATGCTTCAGAACGTTGTGAATTGGTCAACAAAATCATGCCTAAGATCTTGGATGAGTACACAATCAAAACTCAATCTTACCACGAATTACGAAATGCATATTTCGTCCTCACAGGTGAGTATGGAATTCAAATGCGTTTGATGACACGCCAAATTGGCGGAGTTCGCTACGATCGATCCTATCCGGGACAAGAGTCAGGAAACACACCTTACACTCCCGTTTCGGAAGAAGACCAAAAAGCAGCAATGTCTGCTTTGACAAAATACGCGTTTGCTCCAGGTGCATTCGATGTGCCTGAGAATCTATACAACCATCTTCAGCATCAGCGTCGCGGCTTTAACCACTTTGTCAATAACGAGGACCCTAGGATTCACAACAGAATTCTATCAATGCAAACTCAGTGTTTGATCCATTTACTGCATTCGAATGTCACCACCAGAATTCTAGACAGCGAGTTGTATGGAAACACGTACACGCTTGATGAAGTGATGACTGATCTGACCAATGCGATTTTCAAAGCAGATCTGAAGAAGGACGTTAGTACCGTACGTCAGAACCTACAGGTAGAATACGTGAAAAGATTGATCAGCAACACCAGTGAAAAATCACGTCAGTCACATACTGCAAAAGGCATGGCCTTTTACGAGATGAACAGAATCAAGAAAAGTATGCAGAGTGCCTCTTCCCCATCAACATTGACGAAAGCGCACAGACAACATATCATCAAGTTGATCGACGATGCGATGAATCCCTGATAAAGATTGATCAGCCAAGGCTGGAACACAATATTGAAAAGTCCCGTGACTCTTGAGTTTCGGGACTTTTCTTTTGGAGAGAACTTTGCTTAAAGATTAACAGGGTGTTACAAAATCGAGGGGGCTAAGAGATCATTTTGGTTAAAGAATTCAAAGGGTTTGGAGAATGTCGTTATCAGAGCCTATTTTTACTGCATGTCACTACTCAGAGTAATGGCTTCTATTCTCTTTCCACCACTCGCAGTGCTTGATAAAGGCTGCGGTTCTATATTGATCGTGTTCCTATTAACACTATGCGGATGGGTTCCAGGAGTCATAGCAGCTTTGATCATCATCAACCGACCAATGGTCCGTTGAACTGCCTAAGATTGCCTGCAATGGATTTCATACTTTTGCCCCTCAATTTTTAAGAATGAAGAAGATAGCATTTGCCGCTGCCTCAGCGATGATTTTAATAGCGTGTGCTGATGACACGAATACTCCCGACCAACCAGAAACTTCAGTAGTTGACTCTACTTCCACCGCTGTGGTGGTAGACCCGGATGTTCCTGCAGGTCACTACCAACCTGTAGCTTTAGACAAGTTTTCGATCATTGTTGAGTCAAGAGAGTACAAAATTGATAACATGACAGCGGAAGAACTGTCAGAGATATTTGGCATCCCGATCTTGGGCGATGAGAATGATCTTTACAGCGGTACGTACGGAATCGGACGTACGAAGAAGGGAGAACAACCTCATGGAGAGTTCGCGTTCAATACTGAGGCTCCAGAAACTAAAGAAGGCACATGGCACATGTTTCGCTATGATGGCGAAATGTCATATGGCAAACCAGCTGGCGAATGGAAGGTTCTTTACATGAACTATGAAAACAGCAAGCCCGCTCAAAACTTAACGATCACGATACCTTTCAAGGATGAGTCTTGTGGTGAAGCACTTGTGAAAGGACAAATTCACCCGACCATTGCTCTTTCGGAACAAGTAGTTAATACAGAAGGCACTTGCAGCGCTGCAGCTGCGTTGGAAATCGCAATAAAGGAAGCTCAGCGAAGAGTAGACGCTGTTGCTGATAAGCAGGCGAAGGTAGACGCGAAAAAGGCCGCTAAGTAATCTTTCTCCGAGTAAATACAGTTTTTTTTTCCGAAACTCGTTTGCATAAGCGTTGCTTTGTGATAGATTTTTGCCCGCCGGATATTCGGAAAATTAAAGGCCCATGTACTTAGTGTTGCATTGACGAACTTCTCATTTAGCGAAAGACCCACGTGGATTACAATCAACTTTTACTTCTACTCCAAAATAAGAGCATAGCAACTGGGTTAAGCTCTTGCATAGAGCGTAAACGAAAAATCAGACGCCTCGAGCAGGTGGTCTATCGAAGAAGAGATGAGATTCGCCAGGCTATGCACGATGATTTTGGCAAACCTAGACTCGAGGTTGACTACACAGAGACGTATGTGGTATTGGCTGAAGCAAGGCACACACGCCGAAACTTAAAACAATGGCTAGCTACCCAACCGGTTGGCACACCCCTATCTCTTTTTGGAAATCGTTCCGAAATTCGGCTAGAATCTAAAGGTGTTGTCCTAATAATCAGTCCTTGGAACTTTCCATTCAATCTGTCGCTAATCCCGGTTATTAATGCGATTGCAGCGGGAAACTCCGTAATATTAAAGCCTTCTGAACACACTACTCAAAGCGCACGTCTGCTTTCTTCAATAATAGAAGAGGCCTTTCCTGATGGTGAGGTTGTGGTGGTCGAAGGTGGACCTAATGTTTCACAAGATCTCATTGCGCTACCAGTTGATCATATCTTCTTTACAGGAAGTACTGAAGTTGGTCACAAGGTCATGGAAGCTGCGGCAAAGAATTTGACTAGTCTAACATTAGAATTAGGAGGGAAATCGCCAGTATTTATCGATAAATCTGCGAATATTAATGCCGCTGCTAAGTCGATTAGTTGGGGAAGGTATTTGAACGCTGGTCAAACTTGTGTGGCCCCTGATTACGTGCTTGTTCATGAAGATGTCGCCGACAAATTTATTGCCGCTATACACGAAGAAAGCAAGAAGTTCTCTACCGAATACCAGGGAGTTATGTCTAAGATCGCGCATAGCGGACACTTGGATCGAATAGCTTCAATGATTGCAGATTCTCAAGGGAATTGCGAACGTTTAATTGGTGGTGAAATTGATTTCGAGACGAGAGTTTGCTCGCCAACGATCGTCATCAATCCAGCTGAAAATTCGTTAGTTGCGACAGAGGAAACTTTTGGTCCGATATTAACCCTATTCACGGTTAAGAATCTTGACGAAGCGATAGAAAATATCAACTCTCGGGAAAAGCCTTTATCCTTATACATTTTTTCAAAATCCAGAAAAACGCAAGAGAAGATTATTGCTGAAACCCGCGCAGGTAGCACCGTGATTAATCAGACGGTGATCCACTTCAACAATTCGAATTTACCGTTTGGTGGTTCCGGAAAATCAGGCTTCGGAAAAACACACGGCTATCATGGGTTCATGGAATTTACGGATCAACGCGCAATAATGAAAAAATCTCTGCCAATCACTTCGTCGCTATTGGTGTTTCCTCCGCACACGAGATTTAAGGAAAAGGTGGCAGAAATTGCGATGCGGTGGTTGTGATTGATATGTAGAAACTAAGGAATGCACTTCGATTCTTTAAATCTGTAGCCAGTTTCCTATTAATCAATTTAAAGTGGGTAAGGAGTTAAACAAGATGAACGATATTAATTGCCCCCATTGCTTTCAATTCATAGGAACGACATTTCTCATACTTGGAATCTAAAAGACCTAGGCCGTAACTTCGATGTACTTCAATTGCTCCACTAATCATAGCGAAAGCGATTTCACTTTCATTCGTCACAGTTATTCTAAAGCTAGAGACACGTATTAAGAGCATCCAATCTTGGATGCAGAGTCTAAATAATTTGGCTACGTGTGCGCTCTGTGATAAGTTGCCGATGCTTATATTCGCCCAGCATGATTGTTCAGACTTACTTCCCGCAAAAGCTGTCTCCAGCTCGATATGACGCGTATTTAGCGTCTGGGTGGTTCCGTGGCTCGATCATGCTTTACAAGATGGATTTGTTATGTCTGGAGAAGGACATCTTCTCAGTAGTCAATATCCGATTGAATCTGGATGAACATGAATTCAGAAATCGACATAAACGCCTTCTTCGCAAGAATGATAAGCGTTTCAGAGTTGCAATTTGCAAAGCTCAGCCTAACGTTTCGAAAGAAGAACTCTACGAAAAACAAAAAAGTCGATTCAAAGGATTCATCCATTCGAGCCTTGATGATTACTTGTATCAAGGACACCTTCAGTCTCCTTTTTCAACCTACGAAGTCAATATTTATGACGGCCATAAGTTGGTGGCTGCGAGTATGTTCGATATCGGGGAAAAATCAGTCGCTAGCCTCATTGGCATGCAAGATCCAGAGTATGCGAAGTACAGCTTGGGCATCTACACAATGTTAAAGGAAATTGAATACTCGAACCTACTCGATTTAAAGTGGTACTACCCTGGCTATGTGCTAGATAGGCCATCTTCGTTCAACTATAAGTTGACACTTGGAACATTTGAGCATTACAACACCAACAAGCGATGGGTTGCCTATTCAAAGTTCAATCCTGAGGACAGCGTGGCTTCGAAGTTCAAAAAGAAATTGTCTCGCCTAGAAGACTGTTTCCGTCATCATGCAATTGAATGCGATAGTTGGCTTTACCCGTACTTCTCCATGGGATACATGGGATACTGGAACGTTGAGTTTCTGAGAGCTCCAAAATACTTAGAGGTAATGACCGGAGTTCAAGGCTTGCAGCTTGTGGCCTACTTCGACATTGAAAAGCGAGTCTATGTAGCGGCTTGGCTTGAGGAATCTGAATCACACGATCATCTGATCAACATGGAGATGAGCGGAGAATTCTTAGGAGAAGATGGTTACATGATGAAACTCATGGAGGTAACGCGGCCAGTTTGCGAAAACGCTGACCCGGCCATTATTGCTGCCGAAATCAAAAATCTAGTTTCCAAGTCGGGAACCCAGATTCATGGAAATCATAACTCTTAAGTGTCTTTTAGTGTTTTGGTAATGGGGACAAGGCGGCTAGCTAGTCTGAGTCCACCAAGCTATACGAAGGGCGAGAAATGGCTTTCCAATTCTATATTCTTAGCCTCTACATGTACTCTCGTTAGATATGGCTGCGTCTTTGGAGGATGACTTGACAAATACAACTCCCAGAAACTATGGCTATTTAAAATAGTGCTCGATTAGCGATTTATCGTGGGTATTAAAAGTCAAATTAGCAATGCGCCATCTCCCTTCGACTTTGACCATTTGAATTGAATTTACACCAGTCTGAACCATCTTATCAGCGAGCTTGCATTCGAATGCTGAAAAGACTTGAACGAGACTTCCTAGCTCGTGAGTTTTACGCCCTAATTCCCATTCGTAAAAGCTTGATCTTGAAAACAAATCCGACGTTCCATTGATGTAGTCATGAATAGTTCCAGAACGGTACATTTCTTCCTCAAGCGTTTGTGAAACACTGTTGATTGTAGCGCCTTCGCAAAACAAGTTTTTAAACCGATCCCAATCTCGCGGCCCAGCAGGACCTGAAATTACATCGTAAAAAGCTTCAATTACCGTGTCTGGCGACTTCACATCATCAGGATTGGCTTGTGCTATTGAAACATCCGCTACAAGTGTAATTAGAGCGCTGAGTATGAGCAGTTTTTTCATAGGAGTGTTTTTAAAGATCTAATGTCAATCCTACTGGACAATGGTCCGAACCTTCGATTCCGTTTGAAATGAAAGTGTCTTTGACTTTAGGCATCAACGACTCGCTAACTAAGCAATAATCAAGCCGCCAGCCGATGTTGTTAGCCTTTGCTTGACCTCGAAAACTCCACCAGCTGTATTTCACCTCATCTGGATGCTGAGCCCTCCAAGAGTCGATGAGGCCTCGATCTTGGAAGCGAGTCATGCCGTCAATCTCACGTTGTGTATATCCCGATGTCTTGTTGTAATTGGGCTTTGGACGAGCGATGTCGATTTCAGTGTGAGCCACGTTAAAATCACCAACAACGATCACTGGTTTGTGATTCTCCAAATTCTTGAGATAGTCGCAAAAATCCTTGTCCCACTGTTCGCGATAATCCAACCGCTTCATTCCATTTCCTGAATTCGGCACATACACGTTTGAAAGGTAAAACTGATCGAATTCCGCGGTAAGAACTCTACCCTCTTCGTCATGCTCTGCGACCCCAATGTCAGGCTCCACATTAATTGGCTTGATCTTAGAAATGATAGCCGTGCCGCTATACCCTTTTCGTACTGCGGAATTGGAAGAAATGTGCAGATCTCTCAAAGGCTCCAAAGCCTCCAATGTTTGATCATCTTGCGCCTTCGTCTCTTGCAAACAAAGCACTTCAGTATCCATCATCTTGTGAATATCAAAGAACCCCTTTTTAGCTACAGCTCTTACCCCATTTACATTCCAACTCGTAATTTTCATCGAATTCCCACTTATCCTTAATGAATCAATCTATTTGGTTCCGCCGTTTTCAAGCTCAGTATTTCTTTGATCACGCTGCATAGGGTTTTCACTACCTCGACCGCCACGCTGCTCTCTCTTGAAAATGTCAAACTTCGTTGGTACTTGACGAGGAGGCCAAAAATTGTTGTTGAGGTCGACATCCGCAGTTTCCAATAGTGGATCTAGAGAGATGCTCGTTGCAGCTTTCGGAGTCACAAACACCTTAGTAACCGTAGGTTCGCTCATCTTCCATATCTCAGCCGGAATGTGCTCTCGTTGAGATGTACCGTCTTCAAACTGGAATTCAACAATCAAAGGCATTACTAATCCACCGACATTCTCAAACTTGATTTCGTAGTAATTCTTGCCACTGCTTACAACTGCTTTCTCTTCGTCATCCAACTTGGACATGTACTTATCAAAATCTGCTTGGTCCACTGCTTTCACTTCGTATATATCACGCTCGGTATAAAAATCATGCAATGACGGATCATTTTCAAGTCTCGTCTTTGGAATCTGTGTTTGATCACGATCAATCGAAATGTCAGCAGGCTCCATGTCATCGATGTTCTTAGCAATCGGATTCTCTACAGCCGGATCTTGAGTGTCAATCTGGAACCACTTAACCTCTGCTAAGCTCATGTCTACGTAATCTGTGCTATAGAACCAGCCTCTCCAAAACCAATCGAGATCAACACTTGATGCGTCTTCCATTGTTCTAAAAAAGTCTGCTGGCGTTGGATGTTTGAATGCCCAACGACGCGCATATTCTTTGAATGCATAGTCAAACAACTCTCGTCCCATTACCGTTTCACGAAGGATATTCAAAGCCGTAGCTGGCTTTCCGTATGCGTTATTTCCAAACTGATAGATAGATTCAGAGTTGGTCATGATTGGAGAAATACGCTGCTTGTTTCCACCCATGTAGCCCGTAATGTTGCGAGCTGGCCCTCGACGAGTTGGGTAATTTCTATCCCACTCCGTCTCAGCCAAATACTGACAAAATGTGTTCAGACCTTCATCCATCCACGTCCACTGACGCTCGTCAGAATTGATGATCATCGGGAAAAAGTTGTGGCCCACCTCATGTATGATAACTGAGATCATACCGTACTTCGTTCGTTCACTGTACGTACCATCAGCCTCAGGACGACCACCATTAAAACAGATCATTGGATACTCCATTCCAATTCGGTTGGTGTGGACCGAAATGGCAACGGGGTATGGATAGTCGATCGTATGCTTGCTGTAAATCTCAAGTGTATGAGCTACCGCCTCAGTCGAATACTGCTCCCATAGCGGATTTCCTTCTTTCGGGTAATAGCTCATCGCCATCGGACGAGTCTTTCCGACTTGAACACCCATAGCGTCCCAAATGAATTTTCTCGATGTAGCGAAACCAAAATCCCTAACGTTTTCGGCTTCAAACACCCATGTTTTCACACCCTTCTGACGCCCCTTTTCGGTTTCACGAGCTTCATCCTCGGTAACAATCATAACAGGCTTATCTGCTGTTTTTGCTTTCTCAAGACGCTTTCGTTGTGTCGCGGTCAGTACCTCTTTTGGGTTTTGAAGAACTCCCGTAGATCCTACGATGTGATCCGAAGGGACACTAATAGCTACTTTGTAGTTTCCAAAGTTTAGAGCAAACTCACCATTCCCTAAAAATTGCTTGTTCTGCCACCCCTCATTGTCGCAGTAAACAACCATTCTCGGAAAAAACTGAGCGATCGTATAGAGGTAGTTGTCTTCATCTTCGAAATACTCACATCCAGCCCGGCCTCCGACTTTCGCTCGATCGTTGATGTTATACCACCATTTCACCTTGAAGACAAACTTTCCTCCTGGTTTCAGCGGAGTAGGCAGATCGATACGCATCATGGTGTTATTGATCGTATAAGACAAGTCTTTGCCAGAACCATCTTTCACATGATTGATCTTGAAACCACCATCAAACCAGGGTTCAAGACGCTTCAAATCATCGAAGTTGGTGTTGTCACCCATGCTGCTTTGGCGGATCTTATGTGAATCTGAATCCAAAGCGCGAACGTTCTGATCCAATTGCATCCAAATATACCTCAGCTCGTCAGGAGAATTATTGAAGTACGTCACTGTTTCATCCCCGAATAGCTTTTGATTACTATCATCGATGGTGATCTTCATGTTGTAATCGGCACGTTGTTGCCAATACTCGTGACCGGGTGCGCCCGATGCTGTTCTGTATACATTGGCATCTGGAACCTCAACTCCAAGTTGCTCAAATTTTCGTCTTTCGCTTGCTGGTGCTAGTTCGTCCTTCTGTGTCAAAGCAGGCACGGCCATAAGAAAGGTGAAAAGGAAAATCAGGATATGTCTCATGTCTCGGATTTGGGAGGCTGAATATAGGGAAATCACCAAGTGCTCTAATCTCAATTTGATGACGGGAAAATGGAAAGTATTGTTGGCAGTTGAAAAAGTGATTAAAAAGAAAACACACCCATTAGCTAATAAATTTCGGCAAAATTAAACTCCGCACTGGATTGAAACGGCTTTGCTTCGGAAAAGAATTTGACCGTTAGTTCGCTTCTCCCTCCTTAGAATAAGCAGCCTGCACCATTCTTATTTGACCGTATGAATACTCGCCTTTTAGCTTTTGGTAGATGTCGGTGGTATTCAAGTTTCGGTCGCTAGCCACCTTGTCAATTGCCTTTTGTTCCTTCTTGCCAAGCACTTTTTCAATCTCAATCTTGCCTTCTCTAATGCCCCGGGCAAAGTGAGTCTCCAAAGTCCCAGCAGTCAGACCCCGTTTTTCCACCATTTGATCTAAGGTCATCCCTTCGTTGACCATGGCGTAGGTCTCAAGGTAAGTTGCGCCCTTCTCTCTTTTGGCCGTCTTCTCTCCAGGTTTCTTTTTCTTTCGCCGTTTCCCCGTTTTCGTGCCAAGGTTCTTTGGATTGTCTTGCAAGTACTTTTCAACTTGAACCAGAATGTTTTCCCGCTGCCCTTTTCTTGAATCATCGGTCTTCTTTTGCTTCTCAACATCTTTTCCTGAAGTAATGCAAGCCACGAGGTATTCAACTTTATCAAGTTCCTCCCACTTCTTCATAAACATGACATCGAGCTCAGACACCGCATCAAAATACCCCTTGGTCTTGGACAGTTGTTCGACTTCTCCCAAGTGAATAAGGATCGCCTTGACCTGAGTCTTTACAAATTCTCGGTAGTACCCAACGCCCTTAGCCACTCGTGCTTCGAGTCCTTCGTGATCTTTTTCCTGAAGTAACCTCAAGAGCTGATTTCGAAAGACTCCCGTATTCTTTCGTTCATTATCCAACCTGCTCGTTAAGTCAGAGATCGCATTGCGCATTTCCAAATCTTCAAACTTCGAAGTATCGTGTTTTTTATGAACGGCCTCAATCTGCTTGAGGGCATTCTCAAAACTGAAAGCAGTATTTAAAGTATCGTAAAGGAAGCGTTCTTGTGAAGCAGCAAGCAATTCATCTAAATCACCTTGCTGATCTTTTCGCTTCGAAAACTCAACCACTTTTTGATCGCTAGAAACAATATCGCGGGAGATTTTTGTTCGGAGGACGAGACCTTCAATGGAAGTCAAACGGGATAGTGCGACGTAGACCTGACCTGGTGCGAAGGCGCGTCCGACATCAATCACAGCCTTCTCGAACGTTAGGCCCTGACTTTTGTGGACCGTGATGGCCCAAGCCAATTTGACAGGGTATTGCGAAAACGAACCAAGAAACTCCTCGTCCAACTCTTTCGACTTGTCATCCACGCGATACTTCTTGTTGTCCCACGTTTCCCTTCTCAAGAAATAAGACTCATTATTGTCGTGAAACTCAACTTCGACTCCATCATCAACAATCGCAAGGACGGTGGCGATCTTTCCGTTGAAATATTTAAACTCTTTGGTGTCGTTTTTGACGAACATAATTTGCGCGCCCTCTTTAAGCTCGATGCTTTCAGGTACAGGATAAATTCGCTCCGGAAAATCCCCATCTATTAACGCAGTAAAATAGTGGCTCTTCTCGTTTATTCGGTCAAGCTCGTCACGATTAAGACGATCCGCTTGATTGTTATGGGTGCAAATAGTGATAACACCTTGTTCGGTTTCTCCCTCATCATGACGCTGGTTGAGCAAAGCAACGTCTGCCTCGGTGACCGTGTTGTTTCGTAAGGCATTGAGGACCCTAATAAACTCTTGATCCTGCTGACGGAATACTTTGTCGAGTTCCAGATAAACAAACCCTGCCTGACTCAGTCCCAGTGAATCGAAGAAATATGGGCTGCGATAATATTCCCGCATACGATTCCATTCATGGTCTTTCACAACGGGTGGAAGTTGGAGGAGATCACCTATCATCAGAAGCTGAACTCCACCAAAAGGTTCGCGGAAATTGCGTTTCACTTGACGCATTCTAAAGTCAATGGCGTCAAGGAGATCAGCGCGAAGCATACTGACCTCATCGATAATTAGGAGATCGACATTTCGAAGCACCTCTCGCCTCTTTGCATTGAGCGGATGACGTCTAGTAAGGTTATACTCTGTCAGGTATTGATTGCTCTCCTGTTCCGGGATTTGAGCATCTCTTCCTGGCAAGAATGTGCCCGGGGGCATTAGAAATTGGGAATGTATAGTTACGCCTCCTGCATTCAAAGCTGCAATCCCTGTTGGAGCTAAAATCAGATGACGCTTGTGGGTTGATTCACTAATGCCTCGCAGAAAAGTGGTCTTACCGGTTCCGGCGTTTCCCGTGAGAAAAATATGGGCATTCGTGCTATTGACGAAGCGCGCCGCGGCCGCCGCAGCCTCCGTAATTTGTATTGACATGTAAGACAAATTTAGTTCGAGGCGATATTAGCGAGAGAAAAAGTTAATCACAAAGGATTAAAAATATCAATATGATCAAATGTGAAGAACGGTTTTGCTCTTTAATCTAACTTTTCACGGAGGCAGCCTTTTTTCTGGTCTAATATTTGACATTTGCGTCCGCTGAACTCAAGCTATGTGGCTTGACAAACACAAAAACTAAATGAAAAAATTTACTCTACTCATTCTCATGAGCTGCCTTCTCTGCTCAGCTTTTAGTCAAAAGCTTAGTATGGAAGCTACATATGAGTTTAAATCACTAAAAAAGGATTCATACCTCGGAAACGTGTCGTATAACCCAGACGACAAAACAACGAAGCTCAGCTACGTTGAAAAAGATCACTTCCGCACTTTATTTACGGACTATATTTTTGATGAGAATCTTCAATTCGTCAAAGAAGAACAAGAGAACTTCAACCTAGCCGATGTTTTTTCTGGCAAAGCAGGCATCGACAGCGAGGGAAACTATAGCCCAGAAGTCGAAAAGATGTGGGAGAAATACCCATGGTTTGATTACCAGGGTGATGAATACGAACAAGAAATGATCTACGTTGCTCCTTCTTGGGGCGGTAAGATTGTGGCGACAAAAATAATCTACAAATACACTTGGAATTGGGCTTTTGGTGATTATTGGAGGAAAATAATCAGTCGCGAAAAGGTTACAATCGCAGGTGCAGACAATGAGAGAATGTGGATGTATGACCGAGTCAACAATCTCGAGACAGGAGAGATATTCATAATCGTTGGCCTAAAGCAGCCAAAGGGTACCAAAGGTGTGAAGTACCAGCACACGGTGAAGTTTCAAATCCTCAAAATCACCAAAGACTTCCAGGTTGTTGAGATGGAGAAATTCGATTTTCCTTATGCCTCGGCGATCAGCTACATGGATGTGATTACAGACGATCGTGATCCAAGCTTTGAAGGTGAGAATGACATTCTCGACATCTCGAAAGGTCAGCTTGCAATCGTATTCTCTCCGGTGAAAAGCTTGTTAGCAAAGAAAATGACCAATCCAGAACCAGGGGATCACACTATGGTGCTCATGAATAAAGACGGTACGATCGCCAATAAGGTATCGATGAAGGCGCCAACGAGCGCTTGGGTAATCCAGGACTATGTGCTTTCCGCAGACAACAACGATGTCTACTTTTTTGGCCCTGCTAAAGACGGCTCGTACGTGAATCAAGTAAAAGGCACAATTTCTCCTTTAACTGGAAATGGTGACGTTAAAGAAATCAAATACAAAGATTTTCAGATCATGAAATTGACTGGAAACAGCATGGCATGGGTTCAGACTACCAACTTAGACGAGTTTAAAGAAAAGGCCGTTGTCCCTCCCTCACAGAAAAAATCACCTGAGTACAAGGGTAAGATGTACGAAAGAGCATTGGCAACGGTAACTCCTGCCGGTGAACTGATTATTTCGGGACAAAAGTTTACGATGAAAAACATCCAAGATCCAAAGTACCCAAACGATCCAACAAAGAAGATTCGTGTGAAGGATCAGTACAGGGATCTGGTCATGTTCCACTTTAACAACAAAGGGTCTTTGAAGGCCCAATACGGCATCAAGCGCGATAAGAACAATAAGTATTCTAAAGCTGTTCTTACACCGCAAGAAGTCGCTCTGAGCAAAGATGGGACTACCATGTATTGGACATATGGTGAGTTGAAAGGCATGCGTAAAGGACTAGAATTAGGTGGTGTTTTACAGTTAGCTGGAGTAGGCACGCTTTCTAAAAAGAAGATGCTATACTACCCGACTGTTGCTCGCATTGATCTAGCCGCAGGAACCATTGGTGACTTTATGCCGTTTGGTGCTGATAATGATGGCAAGCAAATCTATTATACCAACCCAGAATTCCCAAGTGTAGTATCTGATAACGGGGCTTCTGTTACCTATATCGGTGAAGACCAGAAGGGTAAAGTTCTTTGGTTGGGAAAAAT